>Ga0315899_10001931_pt1 | contig 23307 bp, 23 predicted proteins | sample LakEriMetagenome_2_FD_203518 | JGI IMG/M metagenome (GOLD analysis project Ga0315899, IMG submission 203518) | Freshwater fungal communities from buoy surface, Lake Erie, Ohio, United States - Buoy 4 MA112 | ecosystem: Environmental > Aquatic > Freshwater > Lake | place: USA: Lake Erie, Ohio... | reverse complement strand
CGCGTGCACCGCGTGGTCTGCGCGATCGACTGCGGCACGCCGGTCAACCCGAACCTGATCGCGCAGCAGATGGAGAGCGGCATCGTCTTCGGGCTGTCGGCGGCGCTCTTCGGCGAGACCACGATCGCCGCGGGCCGCGTCGCGCAGAGCAACTTCCACGACCAGCCGGCGCTGCGCATCGACGCGTGCCCGCGCATCGAGACGCACGTCGTGCCCTCGGCCGGACACCCCGAGGGCGTCGGCGAGCCCGGCCTGCCGCCGATCGCACCCGCGGTCGCCAACGCGCTGTTCGCGCTCACCGGGCAGCGCCTGCGCAGCCTGCCCCTGAAGATCGCCTGAGACCATGAGCACGACCCGACTGACGATCAACGGCCGCGTCCACGAGGTGCGCGCCGAGCCCGACACGCCGCTGCTGTGGCTGCTGCGTGGCGAGCTGCAGATGACCGGCACCAAGTTCGGCTGCGGCATGGCGCTGTGCGGGGCGTGCACGGTGCACATCGACGGCCAGCCGACGCGGGGCTGCGTGACGCCGCTCGAGGCGGTCGGCGCGCGGCCGGTCACCACGATCGAGGGCCTCGCCGGGCCGGTGGCCGAGGCGGTGCGCGCGGCGTGGCTCGAGCTCGACGTCTCGCAGTGCGGCTGGTGCCAGAGCGGGCAGATCATGACGACGGTCGCGCTGCTCGCGGCGAATCCGCGGCCGACCGACGCCGACATCGACGCGGCGCTCTCGGGGAACCTGTGCCGCTGCGGGACGTATCCGAGGATCCGCGCGGCCGTGCACGCGGCGGCGAAGCGGCTCGCGGCGGCTTAGGCGGTTCAGGCGGCCCGGCCGGGTCCGCGCGTCCTCAGGTCCCGCAGAACGTCCGGTAGTTCGCGGTGATCTCGCGCGCCGCGGGCTCGGCGTAGCGCTGTGCACCCGGCACCGCCTCGTAGGGGCGTTGCAGGGCGGCCAGCAGCCGCTCGAAGGGCCCGAGGTCGTCGTGCTGCGAGGCCGCGTCGAGGGCCTCCTCGACGCGGTGGTTGCGCGGGATCACCAGCGGGTTGACCGCACGCATCGCGCGCGCGCGCTCGGCCCCGTCGCCGCCCTCGTCGGCGCAGCGCGCCTTCCAGCGCGCGAGCCACGCGTCGCCGGCCGCGCGGTCGACCAGCTCGTCGCGCAGCGCGTCGTCGTGCCCTTCGGCGACGTCGGCGAGGCGGCGCCACGCGAGCGTGAAGTCGAGCTGCTGCGCCGCCATCAGCGCGAGCCAGTCTTCGACGAGCGTCGCGTCGTCGGCGCGCTCGGTGCGCAGCCCGAGCTTCGCGCGCTGGCCGCGCAGCAGCGCGTCGGCGAACCACTGCGGGAAGCCGTCGATGACCTCCATCGCCTTCGCGACCGAGCGGTCGGTGTCCGCGTCGATCAGCGGCAGCAGGCACTCGGCGAGCCGCGCGAGGTTCCAGCGCGCGATCGGTGGCTGGTTGGCGTAGGCGTAGCGGCCCTGGTGGTCGATCGAGCTGAACACCGCGCCCGGGTCGTAGGCCTCCATGAACGCACACGGGCCGTAGTCGATGGTCTCGCCCGAGATCGTCATGTTGTCGGTGTTCATCACGCCGTGGATGAAGCCGACGTTCAGCCACTGCGCCAGCAGCGCGGCCTGGCGCGTCGCGACCGCGCGCAGCAGGCCGAGGTAGCGCTCGGGCGCGTCGGCGAGCGCGGGGTCGTGGCGCGCGATCGCGTAGTCGGCGAGCTGGCGCAGCTTGTCCTGATCGTTGCGCGCGGCGAAGAACTGGAACGTGCCGACGCGCAGGTGGCTCGACGCGATGCGCGTGAGCACCGCGCCCGGCAGCGCGCCGGTGTCGCGGAACACCGGCTCGCCGGTCGCGGCGACCGCGAGCGCGCGCGTGGTCGGGATGCCGAGCGCATGCATGCCCTCGCCGATCAGCACCTCGCGCAGCATCGGGCCGATCGCGGCCTTGCCGTCGCCGCCGCGCGAGAAGGGCGTGCGGCCCGAGCCCTTGAACGCGACGTCGCGGCGCCGGCCGTGGCGGTCGACGACCTCGCCGAGCAGCAGCGCGCGGCCGTCGCCGAGCTGCGGCGAGAAGCCGCCGAACTGGTGGCCGGCGTAGGCCTGCGCGATCGGCGTCGCGCCCTCGGGCACGAGGTTGCCGGCGAAGAGCGCCGCCGCGGTGTCCTCGGGCAGCGCGTCGTGCGCCAGGCCGAGCTCGTCGGCGAGTGCGCGGTTCAGGTACAGCAGCTTCGGCGCGGGCGCCCTGGCGGGCTGCCACGCGACGTAGAAGCCCTCGAGCTCGCGTGCGTAGGTGTTGTCGAAGCGGAAGGGCTGGAGCATGGCAGTCGGGTCCTGTCGGCGTCGGCGACGGAAGCCCGCCGGTGCGCGCCGTCGATGGTACGGCCGACGACGGCGTGGCCGGCCGACCGACCCGTCTCGCGGAGCGGTCGGCCGACCGGCTCTTGTTGCGCGACAGTGAAACTGTTAAGATCGACTGTCACGCAAGAGCCGCCATGTCTGTATCGACCCCTTCCGATCGCCGCTTCACCCTCGACGAGCTCGCGACCCTCGTCGGCGTGCCCTCGCGCACGGTCCGGTATTACATCCAGATCGGCCTGCTCGAGCGTCCGGTCGGCGAGGGGCGTGGGGCTCATTACCTGAGCCTGCACGTCGATACGCTGCTCCGCATCCGGCAGCTGGTCGACGCGGGCGTGTCGCTCGAGCGGATCCGCGAGGTGCTGTCGGGCGAGCCGCCGGCGGTGCCGGCGCGGCCGCGCGGGCCGGGCACGGTCGAGGTCTGGAGCCACCTGGTGGTGGCCGACGGGCTCGAGCTGCAGGTCGAGCCGGGCCGCGCCGGGCTGTCGCCGGAGCAGGTGCGCGTGCTGTTCGCCGAGGTGTCGCGCGTGTACGCCCGCCTGCGCGACGAGGGGCCGGAGCCCGACGGCGAGCGCCGTCGCGCTCGGCCGTCCCGCTGACGATCAACATGAAGGGAACGCCATGACCGAACTCGCCTCCGCCGTCCTCGCCTCGTCCGCCGGCACGTCGATGTCGCTGAAGCGCGTGACCGCGACCGGCCGCGCGAGCGGCCTGCTGCTGTCGATGACGGTGCGCCAGGCCTATCGCAACGACACCGACGACACGCTCGAGACGGTCTATACCTTCCCGCTGCCGTGGGGCGCCGTGCTGACCGGGCTGTCGGTCGAGATCGCGGGCCGGCGGCTCGACGGCACGGTGCTGCCGAAGCGCGACGCGCAGGCGCGCTACGAGGAGGCGGTCGGCGACGGCGACGCGCCGATCATGGTCGAGAAGTCGTCCGACGCGCTCTACACCGCGAATCTCGGCAACCTGAAGCCCGGCGAGGACGCGACGATCGAGCTGCGATACGTTCAGCTGCTGTCGATCGAGCAGGGGCGCGTGCGGCTGTCGATCCCGACGACGATCGCGCCGCGCTACGGCGACGCGGCGCGCGACGCGAGTATCCGCGAGCACGAGGCGGTCGGCGCGAGCCTCTCGGCCGCGTATCCGTTCGAGTTCTCGCTGAGCGTCGAGGGCGCGCTCGCGGGGGGTGCGATCGCGTCGCCGACCCACGCGATCACGGTGTCGCGCGGCGAGGCCGGCACGCGGGTGCGGCTGGCGCGGGACGGCTGGCTCGACCGCGACCTCGTGCTGACCTTCGAGGGCGCGTCGGGCGCCGCGACGGCGCACGCGCTGGGCGCCCCCGACGGCGAAGGCCGCGTGGTGCTCGCGAGCTTCTGCCCGTCGCTCGACGCATCGGCGCGCGCGTCGGTCGCGGTCAAGCTGCTGGTCGACTGCTCGGGCTCGATGGGCGGCGACGCGATCGCGTCGGCGAAGCACGGGCTGCACCGCGCGCTCGCCGAGCTGCGGCCCGGGGACAGGTTCTCGTACAGCCGCTTCGGCTCGCGGGTCGAGCACGCGTTCGACGGGCTCGGGGCGGCCGAGCCGGCGCGAGTGCGCACCGCGTCGCGCCTCGTCGACGCGACGCAGGCCGACCTCGGCGGCACCGAGATGCACGGTGCGCTCGCATCGACGTTCGCGCTCGGCGACGAGGCGGCCGACGTGCTGCTGGTCACCGACGGCGCGGTCTGGGCGATCGACGCGATCGTCGAGGCGGCGCGTGCGTCGGGGCACCGCGTGTTCGCGGTCGGCGTGGGCAGCGCGCCCGCGGAGTCGCTGCTGAGGCGGCTCGCGGAGTCGACCGGCGGCGCGTGCGAGCTGGTCGCGCCGAACGAGTCGATCGAGGCCGCGATCGGACGGATGTTCACGCGCCTGCGGGTGGCGCGGGCGCACGACGTCCGCATCGACTGGGACGCGGGGCCGGCGTGGTCGACGCTCGCGCCGCGATCGGTCTTCGACGGCGACACGATCCACGTGGTCGCGGGCTTCGCGTCGCCCGACGCGGTGGTGACGCCGCGGCTGTCGTTCAAGCTCGACGGCGATGCGGTGTCGCGCACGCTCGAGGCCCGAGTCGAGCCGTTGTGCGTGCCGGTGGACGCCGTGCCGGAAGGCGCCGACGAGCCGCTCGCGTACCTGCTGCCGCGGCTCGCCGCAGCGCGCCGGATCGCCGACGTGATGTCCCGCAACGGCCCGCGCGGCGCGTTCGGCGCGTGGGCGCGCGACCTCGCGGTGAAGCACGGTCTCGTCACGATCGAGACGAACCTGTTCCTCGTCCACGTGCGCGCCGACGCGGACAAGGCGAGCGGGCTGCCCGCGCTGCAGAAGATCGAGCAGATGGTCGCGGCGGGGTGGGGGGCGGTCGGGTCGGTGCGCTTGCCTGAAGCGGCGTCGGCGCCGACGCGGTCGGCCTACCACGACCTCTCCGCGCCCGCGGTGTGGCGCTCGCAGCGCGGACGGCACGGTGCGTCCGGCGGGACGGTGGACGAGGCACCGCTGCTGTACGCGATGGTCGAGGACTCGACATCGGCCGGAACGTTGGTGGAACGGATCGCGCGTTGGGCCGTGCCGCCCGCGCGAACCACCCCGCGTCGCCTGCTGTCGACCGTGCGGAAGATCCTGCGCGAGGGCAGCGCGCTGGACGCGCTGGTGCGGCGCCTCGATCGCGCGGCGCTTCCGGACGGGGTCGACAAGGCGTTGCGCGCGATCGCCGCGGCGGGCGCCTCGCGCGGGGAGGCCTGGACGATCGTGCTCGCAGTGCTCGCGCGGCAGGTCGGCGACGGCGCATTGCCGGGCGAGGCCGCGCTTCGCGTGCTCGACGCGCGGCTCGCGGCGATGCCCGTCGCGCGGCGCGAGGCGGGCGAGCGCGTCGCGGAGCGGCTGCTCGGTGCGGCGACGCTGGAGGCGTGGTGACGCGCGGGGCGTGACCCCGCGCGAGCGTGGCCGCGCTCAGCGCGCGACCGTCACCTCGACGCGTCGCGCCTCGCGGTTGTCGCCGCTGCCGGTGGTCTGCTGCGGCTTGGCGAGCACGATGCGGTCGGCCGCGACGCCCTCGCGGATCAGGATGCGTCGCACGGTCTCCGCGCGGCGCTTGGCGAGCGCGGTGTTCGCCTCGAGCGAGCCGCGGCGGTCGTGGAAGCCGCTCACCAGCGCCTTCGCGTCGCGCTCGGCCTTCAGGCGCGCGAGCACCGGCGCGAGGCGCGGGCCGACTTCGCCCGACGGCCAGGCCTGGTCGGGCTCGAAGTACAGGCGCGCGACCGGCGCGCCCGCGACGGGCCTCGGCAGCGCGGCCGTCGCGGCGCCGCCGCCGGCCGAGGCGCTGCCGTCGGTGCCTGCGGAGGACGCGCGGGTCGTGCTGGAGGCGGCCGCGGCCCCGGTCGACGCGGCGGCGCTCGACGACGCGGCGGCCGATGCGCCCGCCGACGCAGCGGGCGTCGCGCCGGCGGCAGGTGCCGGCGCGCTGCTCGCACCCAAGGACCGTGCGTCGGCCGAGGACGCGGCGGGCGGAGTCGTTCCCGTCGCCGGCCGCGCCGCGCCCGGCACGTCGGCGGTGCGCTGCGTGGTGCCCGCGGGTGCGTCCGCGGAGCCGGTCGCGCCCGGCCCCATGCCGAGCGCCCACAGCAGCGCGAGCGTGGCGGCCAGCACGGCCGCGCCGATCGCGTAGCGCTTGTTCAGCGCGACCCAGGCGTCCTCGACGAGCGGGCGCGGCGCGCCCTCCAGCGTGGTCGCGTCCTCGAAGGTGGCGGCGGTCATCGTCGGCTCCTCGTGTCGGTCAGCGGCGGCCCGCGTTCAGCGAGTCCTGCAGCGATCTCAGCTCGTCCCAGCGACCGTCGGCCGCGAGGCGCGCCTGCTCGGGCCAGGTGCTCGGGTCGGCGACCCGGTAGGCCGGCCCGTTGTCGTCGAGGATCTCGCGCAGCGTACCGGGCGAGGCCTGCGCGAGCGCGCCGAACGAGCCGAGCCCGCGCGCGCGCAGCAGCTCGGCGATCTTCGGGCCGATACCCTCGACGAGCTCGATGTCGGCACCCGACCCGATCGAGCCGCTGCGCAGGTCCGGTTGCGGCGCGCGCGACCGTTCCTCGGCGAGCCGTTCGGCCTGCACCGCGGCCAGCGCCTCGAGATGCTCGATCCGCGCGCGCATCGGGCGCAGCGCGTCGCCGGTCGATGCAACCGTCGGCGAGGCGGCCGGCGCCGCGCTCGGGGCGGCCACCGCGGCGGCGGCTGTCGCCGCGCCTGCCGTCACCGCATCGCTGCGGGTCGCCGCGGCCACGCGATCGGCGAGCACCGCCGCGAGCGCATCCAGGTGTTCGACCCGCTGCCGCTGCGCGCGCAGCGCCGCCAGTGCCGCGTCTCGCCCGGCGATCGCGGCGAGGTCGGGCACGACGCGCTCGATGACGCGGTCCATCGGCCGCTCGACGACCTTCTCGACCACCTTCTCGACGATCCGGTCGACCGGCTTCTCGATCACGCGGTCGAGCGTGCGCGTGACGACCTTCTCGACCACCTTGGGCGGCGCGGCGAGCAGCTCGTCGACGCGCGCCTGCAGCGCGGGCACCCGCGACGCCTCGTCGCGCAGCGTGGCGAGCTCGCCCTCGAGCGACGCGATGCGCGAGATGTGGCGCGGGTTGTCGAGCACGCGCTCGACGATCTGGATCACCGGCTGCGTCAGCAGCCGCTGCGTGGAGCGCCCGAGCCACCACGCGGCCACCCAGCCCACGAGCGCGCCGAGCACGCTCCACCAGAGCATTCCACCGACGAACGTCATCACGCCCTCCCGCCGCGACCGCGGCCCGCGTCGAATCCCCGTTCCAGGTCGAGGCGGGCGTCGTGCGCGCCGCCTCGACGCGACGGACGCGAGTATAGGCGCGTCGCGCGCCGGTCGCGGTGCGCGACGCCGGCGCGTACTCGCCGGCAGCAGGGCCGCAACGGCCCGCGCGACGCCCGCGGGCGCCTACGCGTCCGGGTTCAGCGCCTCCGAGACGCGGTGCGGGAACCGGTCGCGCGCGGCGACCAGGTCGCGCTGGAAGCGCAGCAGCTGGTCGACCACCTCGTCGGGCCGGCGATCGAGCGCGCGCCGGATGCAGCGCTCGGCGTCGGCGAACTCGCCCATCCGCCGCAGCAGGTCGACCTCGACCACGTCCTCGACGCCCGGCTCCGACCCGACGCGGCGGCCGGCCGCGCGCGCCATCCGCAGCGCCGCGAGCGCGAGCGCCCGGCAGCGCTCGGCGCCGTCGAGGTCGTCGGCGTCGTCGGCGATCCACGCGGCCGACAGCGTCGACCAGAACGCGTCGTCGAAGCGGCCAGCCGCGCCGTCGAGCCGCGCGAGGCACAGGAACTCGCGGGCCTTCTCGGGCAGCTCGTCGTCGTCGAGCAGCTCGACGTACTCCTCCTCGTCGACGGCCTCGCGCGAGCCGGGCGTCTCGACGGTGAGGTCGCGCGCGCAGTAGCCGCAGGACGGGCAGCACTGCACGCGCAGCGGCAGCGCAGTGCGGGCAACGCCCGGCGGGCGCGCATCGAGGTCGGGCGAGCCGATCGCGTTGGTGGCCGGCGCGGGGGGCATGCGGACGGTCTCGCCGCACAGCGCGCAGGCGAGGTCGAGGGCGTCGTCGTCGGGCATGGAGGCGGGGTCCGGTCGCGGTCGGGGCCGCGTCGACCCGAAGGGTAGCGTGCGGCCACGCTCGGCGGTGCGAATCGCCCCGTCGGGGGCATCGCACGTCTCGGGCCATCGCGGCGTCGCGCGCACGGCCGAGCCTGCCTCCCAACGTCCTCGGAACGCGGCCGAGGACACCACGGCCCGACCCGATACAGTGACGTCCCCGCGGCCCCGCCGCGCCCGTCCCGCGCACCGCACCCAACGTGCCGTCGCTCCACGCCCTGCGCGACCGCCTCGCCGGCTCGGTGCTGCACGAGCGCGATTTCCGGCGGCTGTGGATCGTCGGGGTGCTGCTGTACGCGGTCCGCTGGCTCGAGATGCTCGCGGTCGGGGTCTACACCTACCAGGTGACCGGTTCGGCGAGCTGGGTCGCGGCGCTGACGCTGGTGCGCCTCGTGCCGATGGCGCTGCTCGGCGTGCCGCTCGGCGCGCTCGCCGATCGGATCGATCGCCGGCGCGCGCTGGTCGCGACGGTGTCGATCTCGCTCGCGGTCGCGGTCGCGGTCGCGGCGATCGCCGCGGCGGGGCGGCTCGAGCTGTGGCACCTGGTCGTCTCGAGCTTCATCGGCGGCATCGGCTGGGCCGCGGACAACCCGGTGCGGCGCGCGATGCTCGGCTTCGCGGTCGGCCCGGAGCGCATGGCGCCGGCGATGTCGCTCGATGCGGCGAGCAACCACGGCTGCCGCATCGTCGGGCCGGTGGTGGGCGGCGCGGTGCTCGCCTCGAGCGGCATCGTCGGCACGCTGGTGGTCTGCGCGGCGGTGTACGCGCTCGCGCTGCTCGCCGCGCGCCGCGTCGGCGCCCGTCCGGTGCCCTCGAGCGGCGCACCGCTCGCGATCCTCTCCGGCGCGCGCGAGACGATCGCGGTCGCGCGGGCCGACCCGCGGCTGGTCGGCGCGCTCCTGGTGACGATCATCTGGAACCTGTGGGGCTGGCCGCTCTTCAGCATGATTCCGGTCGTCGGCAAGGACCGGCTCGGGCTCGGGCCGGAGGGCGTCGGCGTGCTGACCGGGCTCGACGGGCTGGGTGCGATGGTCGGCGCGCTCGCGATCGGCGCGTTCGGGCGCTCGGTGCGCCCGCGCACGCTGTACGTCGGCGGGGTGGTGCTGCAACTGCTCGCGACGCCGCTCTTCGTGCTGTCGACGGTGCCCGCGGCGAGCGGCGTCGCGATCCTCGCGATGGGCCTCGGGCAGGCGGCGTTCGGCATCACGCAGGCGACGATCGTGTTCGGCGCGTCGCCGCCCGCGATGCGCAGCCGGATGATGGGGCTGCTCACGATGTGCATCGGCACCGCGCCGATCGGGGTCGCGCACATCGGCTGGCTCGCCGACCTGCTCGGTGTGCACGTCGCGGGCGTGGTGGTCGCGGCCGAGGGCGCGCTCGCGCTGTGGCTGTCGCGCAGGTGGTGGCGGGCGATCTGAGCCGGCGCAGGGCGGGTCGGTCGAGGGGTCGCGGTGAGCGGAGCGGCTCGCGTGCCGGCCGGCGCCGTCGCCCGCCGGGGTGTTGATCCGGTCCGGTCAGGCCGTCAGAGTCGGATCGTGTCGGCGCGGGCCGCGCCCCCGTCGGTGCGCGGCCGGGCAGGTCCCACGCCTCACCCCATCCCGCAGGACGCCCTCCTTGAGCCCTTCTCCCGACGACCCGGACCGTGTGCATCGCCTCGACCGGCGCGGGCTCGTGCTCGGCGTCGCCGCGCTCGGGTTCGCGGTCATGCTCGGCGGCCTGCTGGCGTCCCCGCATCCGTACGGCTCGGTCGAGTTCGTCGTCGACTTCTTCGTCGCCGAGCTGGTGCTGGCGGCGGTGTTGCTCGGCGCGCCGGCCGCGGCCTTCCAGTTCGTGTTCACGATGCTGGCCGGCGCGATCTTCATCCAGGGCGCGGTCGGCGCGCGATCGCTGTGGCCCGCGATGGTCGTCCACGCGCTGTACGACGCGGCGACCTTCGACCTCGGGCGATTCGCCGTCGCCGGGGCCGGGTACGGTCCGGCGCTCGCGCTCGGCGGCATCGCGCTCGTGCTCGGGGTGTGGTCGCTCGTCCAGTTCCGGTCGCTCGCCGGCGCCGAGCCGTACGCCCGGTGAGCGCGCGCCGTTGCGCGCGTCGCGTCCGTGGCTGTCCCGCACCCTTCGGCCTGGCGCCTTCGTTCGATATCTCCTCGAGGGTGGACGCGTCACGCTTTCGCTTCGAGCGAGGGTGCGACGACGATGCCGATCACGGTTGGAGCGCTGATCCGACGTCTGCGGATCGATGGATGGCATCTCGTCTCGACGAGGGGGAGTCACCGTCAGTTCAAGCATCCGACCCGACCCGGGCGGGTGACAGTCGCGGGCAAACTGTCGGATGATCTTGCACCGGGTACGCTGGCGAGCATCGCCAAGCAAGCCGGCTGGAAGCGATGAGGCGAAGATGCGGTACGCGGTCGTGATCGAACGTTTGGCAACAGGGTTCTCGGCCTACGTGCCCGATCTGCCGGGTTGCATCGCGACGGGCGCATCGATCGACGAGGTCGAACTGCGCATCCGCGAAGCGATCCTTTTCCATATCGAAGGCCTGAGGCAGGACGGCGCCGTCGTCCCCCCGCCGAGCAGCCAGGTCGAGTACGTCGACATCGCGGCCTGAGACGCCGGCGCCGCCCTCGTTCGCGTCGACTCGCGCCACCGTCCCGTCGATTCGTCGCACCGCGATGGGCCGGGGGCGCCCCGAGGCCGACAGTCCGTCCATCGATCACCCGACGGACATCCCGATGAACGCTTCCCGCCTGTCCCGCGCACTGGCGCTCGCCCTCGCCTGCCTGAGCGTCGCCACCGCCGCTCATGCGCAGGTCGGCCTGCGCTCGCTCTCCCCGACGATCGCCGATCCGGTGCCCGGCGCCGCGGCCGACGCCGTGTCGCCGACGGTGAAGGTGCCGGCGATTGTCTGGTACCCGACGGCCACCTCGGCCACGCCGCAGGCGATGGGTCCGTTCCGCTTCGCCGCGGCGCTCGGCGCGCCGCCGTCGGACGGACGCTTCCCGATGGTCGTGGTCTCGCACGGCACCGGCGGCAGCGAGCTCGGGCACGCGTGGCTCGCCGAGGGGCTGGCCCGCGAGGGCTTCGTCGTCGTGTCGCTGCGCCACCCGGGCGACAACTGGGAGGACCGCTCGGCGGTGCGCCGTCCCGACTATTTCTCGCGCCGCCCGGCGCAGGCCTCGCGCGTCGTCGACGCGATCCTCGCGGACCCGGCCTGGGCCGCGCGCATCGACACGACGCGGATAGCGGTCGTCGGCCACTCGGCGGGCGGGCACGTCGCGCTCGCGCTGGCCGGCGGCGAGCCCTCGGTCGAGCGGGTGCTCGCGCACTGCAGTTCGGGCGGCGCCGGGCTGCGCGAGGACGCGGCGATGTGCGGGCTCGGTGGCCGAACCGGCGCCGACGCCGCCCCTGCGCCACCCGCCCCGATGCCGCCGCCGCCCGCACGCACCCGCGACGCCCGCATCCGCGCCGCGGTCGCGATCGCGCCGCTCGCGATCGCGTTCACGCCCGAGTCGCTCGCGAAGGTCGAGGTGCCGGTGATGGTCGAGGTCGCCGTGCGCGACGAGGTGCTGACCCCCAGGTTCCACGGCGACGCGGCCTGTGCGGCGATCCCCGGCGTGCGCTGCATGCGCACCGCGGCCGCCGGCCATTACGCGGCGTTCCAGGCGGGCACCGGCCCGCTGCCGTCGCCGGCCGGCGACCCGAGCGTCGACCCGGCGGGCTTCGATCGCGTGGCCTGGCAGGCCGAGGCGCTGCCTCGGATCGTCGGGTTCCTGAAGGGCGCGCTGCGCTGAACGGCGGGCGACGGCCGGCCGCGAGCCGGACGGACGTTCCCGCGGGAACGTCCGGGGTCTGCGCCGATGCGCGGCGCGCCCGGACCCTCGGCCCCTCAGCCCCTCAGCCCCTCAGCCCCTCAGCCCCGCTCGACCCGCCGCAGCGCCTCCAGCACCACCGAGACCGCCGGCTCCGCCTCGTCGACCCGGCACGCGATCCCGAGCGGCCGCCACAGCGCCGGGCGCACCGGCACGATCGCGATGCGCGGGTCGGGCTGCGGCGCGGTCGCCTCGTGCGGCAGCAGCGCCGCGCCGTAGCCGGCGCCGACGAGGCTCTTGATCGCGTCGTTGTAGTTGAGCTCGATGCGCGCCTGAGGACGCAGGCCTGCCTCCGCGAACCACTCGGCGGTCTGTCTCGACAGCCGCGTGCCCGCGTCGTTGAGGATCAGCGGCCGCGCGGCGAGCCACGCCGGCGTCGCGTGCCGCGGCCGCGGCCAGGCGGCGGGCACGAACGCGACGATCGGGTCGCGCCGCCACGGCGTCACGCGCAGCCCGGGGCGCGCCGGCTGCGGCAGCGCGACCAGGCCGACGTCGAGCGTACCCGCCGCGAGCCGCGCCATCGACTCCTCCGAGGTCAGCACGGCCACGCGCACGTCGACCCCGGGGTGCGAGCGGCCGATCGACTCGAGCGCGCGCGGCAGCAGGTGCGCGATCGCGCCCGTCGACGCGCCGAGCCGCACGCGTCCGGCCCGGCCGGCGACCTGCCGGCGCACCGCGTCGAGCGCGTCGTCGGCGTCGGCGAGCAGCCGGCGCGCGCGCTCGACGAGCGTCGCGCCCGCGCCCGTCGGCGCGACGCGGCCCCGCGTGCGCAGCAGCAGCTGCGTGCCGACGCGCGCCTCGAGCTCGGCGACGTGCAGGCTCACCGTCGGCGGCGCGAGGTGCAGCGCACGCGAGGCCGCGACGAACGAGCCGAGGTCGGCGATCGTCACCAGCGTCTTCAGGCGGTCGAGGTCGAGCTCGCGCATCGTGGGCGATTCTCCATTCAGGAAACCTGAACGTGAGACCCATGATATTCGACTTCACCGACGGGGCCGCATGCGCGACGATGGACGGACCGACACGCGGAGCACGCCATGAGACCGGTGATCTTCATCGACGGCGACCAGGGCACGACCGGCCTGCGGATCCGCGCGCTGCTCGACGGGCGCGACGACCTCGACGTCCGCGCGCTGCCGGCCGCGCAGCGCAAGGACCCGGCGCGCCGCGCGGCCGCGCTCGACGAGGCCGACGTCGCGATCCTGTGCCTGCCCGACGACGCGGCCCGCGAGGCGGTGTCGCTGATCTCCAATCCGCGTACCCGCGTGATCGACGCGAGTTCGGCGCACCGGACCGCGTCCGGCTGGACCTACGGCCTGCCGGAACTCGACGCCGCGCAGCCCGCGCGGATCGCCGCCGCGCACCGCGTCAGCAACCCGGGCTGCTATCCGACGGCCGCGGTCGCGCTGCTCGCGCCGCTGGTGCGCGCCGGATGGGTACCCGCGGACCTGCCGCTGTCGATCCACGCGGTGTCGGGCTACTCGGGCAAGGGCCGCGCGGGGCTCGACCAGTACGAGGGCGGCGGCGACGCGCCGGCGTTCACCGTCTACGGGCTCGGCCTCGCGCACAAGCACGTGCCGGAGATCGCCCTGCACGCGGGGCTCTCGCGCCCGCCGGTCTTCGTGCCCGCGTACGGGGCGTTCCGGCAGGGCATCGTGCTGACGATCCCGCTGCACCTCGACATGCTCGCGCCCGGCACGGACGCGGCGCGGCTGCACGCGTGCCTCGCCGCGCACCACGCCGGCTCGGCGCACGTCGAGGTGCTGCCGCCGGCCGACGCGGCCGCGCTCGACGGCCTCGACCCGCAGGCGCTGAACGGCACCGACCGGCTGCGGCTCGCGGTGTTCTCGAACGCACGCACCGGGCACGTGCTGCTCGCCGGCGTGCTCGACAACCTGGGCAAGGGCGCGGCGGGTGCGGCGGTGCAGAACCTGGGGTTGATGCTCGACGGCGGCGTCGCGGCGCGCGACGCTCGAGGCGATCGCATCGCCGCCTGAGCGCGGCGCTCGCCGCCGGACCCCCGCTGCGCTAGCATCGACCGGTCCCCTCCCGATCGGATCCGATGTCCGTCCTCGTCACCGGCGCCGCCGGCTTCGTCGGCCTCGCGCTCGTCGAGCACCTGCTGGCCCGCGGCGAGCACGTGGTCGGCGTCGACCTCGCGCCGCCGCCGCCCGAGGCACGCGACGCCTTCGCCGCGCTGCCCGGCCGCTTCGACGCGATCGGGGCGGACGTGCGCGACGCCGACGCGCTGCGCGACGCGTTCGTGCGGCACGCGCCCGACCGGCTGGTGACGCTCGCCGCGGTCACCGCAGACGCGGCGCGCGAGCGCGCGGCGCCGCGCTCGATCTTCGACGTCAACGTCGGCGGCACGATCGCGGCGCTGACGGTCGCGGCCGAGCGCGGCGTGAAGCGCGTCGTGCACGCGAGCTCGGGCGCGGTCTACGGCGAGAGCGGTGCCACCGCGGCGACGCTCGCGGAGGACGACACGCCGCTGCGCCCCGAGTCGCTGTACGGCATCTCGAAGCTCGCCGGCGAGCAGGCTGCGCTGCGGCTCGCCGCGCTGCACGGGCTCGACCTCGTCGTCGGCCGGCTCGGCACCTGCTTCGGCCCGTGGGAGGCGGACACCGGCGTGCGCGACACGCCGAGCGCGCCCCTGCAGATCCTGCGGCTCGCCGAGCGCGGCGCCGAGATCGTGCTGCCGCGGCCGAGCCCGCGCGACTGGCTCTACGTGCGCGACGCGGCGGCCGGCCTCGCGGCGCTGCTCGACGTGCCGGCGCCCGCACACCGCACGGTCAACGTCGCGGCCGGCTTCGTCGGCTCGCTCGTCGACTGGTGCCGCGCGATCGGGCCGGCGTTCCCCGGCCTGCGCTGGCGCATCGACCCCGATGCGGCGAACGTGGACCTGTACGCGCCGTACGACCGCGCGCCGATGGACGTCTCGCGCCTCGTACGCGAGGCTGCGTTCGTCCCCCGCTTCGATCTCGCCGCCGCCGCGGCGGACTTCCTGCCCTGGCGCCGCCGGCACGGCGCGTCGACCCGCACGAGGATCCATGTCTGAACCGCTGCGCATCGCGCCCGACGCCCGCCGCATGGCCGGCCGCGTCTGCATCGTCACCGGCGCGTCGTCCGGCATCGGCCGCGCGACCGCACGGCTGCTCGCCGCGCACGGCGCCGAGGTCGTCGTCGCCGACGTGACGCCCGTGGTCATCGAGGGCGGCCCGCCGACCGTCGACCTGATCGCCGCCGACGGCCACGTCGCGCACTACGAGCACGCGGACGTCTCGAGCACCGGGCAGGTCGACGCGCTGGTCGCGCGCACCGTCGCGCGCTTCGGGCGGCTCGACGTGATGGTCAACAACGCGTGCATCCGCCACGCGCGGCCGCTGCTCGAGCTCGACGAGGCCGACTGGCAGCGCGTGATCGACACCAACCTGACCGGCGTCTACCGCTGCTGCCGGGCCGCGATCCGGCAGATGCTGAGGCAGCCGCCGGTGGGCGAGGTGCGCGGCCGCATCGTCAACCTGTCGTCGCAGCACGGGATGATCGCCGCGCCCGGCGACCTCGCCTACGGCACCAGCAAGGCCGCGATCGACTACCTGACGCGGCAGGTCGCGACCGACTACGCGGCGCAGGGCATCGTCGTCAACGCGGTGGCGCCGGGCAAGGTGCAGACCGGCGCCGGTGGCCGCGCGGTCGATCCGCAGGTGCTCGACCGCGCGCATCGCCGCACGCCGTGGCCGCGCCTCGGCCACCCCGACGACGTCGCGCGCGCGATCCTGTTCCTCGCGAGCGACGAGGCGACCTTCGTGACCGGCGCGACGCTGATGGTCGACGGCGGCTGGATGGCCGCCTGAGGCGGGCGCGCCTCGTCGGCGGCATCGGACGACCGGCGCGCGGTGCCGAGCGCCGTACCGCTCACCCGCCCGCGTTCGCAGTCCGCGCGAAGCGCGACGCGCGGTACTCGCCCATCGTGATCGGCGCGTAGCGCGCCGGGTGCGCGGCGTCGACGCAGCTCGGCAGGCACTCGATGACCGCGTCGTAGTCGACGATGTGGAAGTAGGCGAGTGACAGCCGGTCCGAGCGCGCGCCGGCTTCGGGCGGCGGGTTCGCGACGCGGTGCGGCGTCGACACCCAGCGGTCGTTGCACCACCGCATCATCGTGTCGCCGATGTTGACCATGAACCCGTCGAAGTCGGGGGCGGCGACCCAGTCGCCGTCGCGGTCGCGGACCTCGAGGCCGCCGACGGCGTTGTTGTCCGACGCGACGATCGTCAGCAGCGACAGGTCGGTGTGCTCGCCGGCGCGCAGCTGCCCGGGCAGCCACGGGCCGTCGTACGGCGGGTAGTGGATCAGCCGCAGCTGGCTGGGCGCGCGCGTCGAGCGCATCGCGAGGTGGTCCTCGGGCACGCCGAGCGCGCGGCAGAAGAGCGCCATCAGCCGGCCGGTGAGTCGCTGCATCTCGCGCTGGTAGGCGAGCACCGCGTCGCGAAAGCCCTCGGGCCGCGCGGGCCACGGGTTCGCGCCCCAGTGCGGCCTCGCGGCCTCGCAGGTGTAGTACGGATCGTCGTCGTCGAAGGTCTGCGGCCCGACGGTGAAGACCTCCTTGAAGTCGGGCGGGGTCTCGCGCCCCGCGAGCCGCGCGAGCGTCTCGGTGCCGGGCGCGATCCAGCCGCGGTTGAGCTCGGGGCGCGGGCGCCGCACGCGCGTCTTCTCCTGCACCGGCAGCGCGAAGAACGCGCGCGCCGCGCCGAACGCGCCGGCGAGCGTGGCCGCGGGCACCCCGTGGCCGGTGACGCCGAAGAAGCCGGTGTCGGTGCAGGCGGCGACGATCGCGCGCACGAGCGCGTCGGCGTCGCCGGACAGGTCGACGATCGGAATCGCCTTCGTCGTACCGGTCATGCGCGCCTCCGTCAGTAGCCCATCGCCTTCGGCAGCCAGGTGACCAGCGGCGGCCACACGATGCAGGCGACGAGCAGCACGTACTGCGACACGATGAACGGCATGCAGTGCTTCACCAGCTCGCCCATCCTGATCCCCGTCATGCCGCAGATCACGAACAGCACCACCCCGACCGGCGGGGTCATCATCCCGATGATCAGGTTCAGCACGAACAGGAACGCGAAGTGCGTGGGGTCGATGCCGTAGGTGAGCGCGATCGGATGCAGCAGCGGCACCAGCATGATGTAGGCGGCGTTCGACTCGAGGAACATGCCGACCACGAGCAGCAGCAGCGCGACCAGCAGGTTGAAGACCAGCGGGTCCTTGGTGATCGACTGCAGCCACTCGGCGAGCTGCTGCGGCAGCAGGTCGACGGTGAGCAGGAAGGTGACGGTCGAGGCGAACGCGATCATCGCGGCGACGACGCCCGACATCACCGCCGAGCGGTACAGCACCTCGGGCAGGTCGCGCAGCGCGAGCCTGCGGGTCACGAAGAAGCCGAGGAACAGCGCCCCCACGACCGCGATCGCCGCGCCCTCGGTCGCGGTGAACGCGCCGCCGATGATCCCCCAGATGACCCCGATCGGCAGCGCCAGCGTGAGCCAGGACACCTTCGTCGCGTGCACCAGGCGCTTCACGGTGAACGGCTCGCCGGTGACCGGGAATCCGCGCCGCCGCGCGATCCACCAGCACTGCCCCATGAACACCGCGGTGATGATCACGCTCGGGATCACCGCGGCGACGAACAGCGCGCCGATCGACACGCTCGAGCCGGCCATGTACGCGTAGACGATCATCGCGGCCGACGGCGGGATGATCGGGCCGAGGTTGGCGGACGCCGCGATCACCGCGGTGGAGAAGCCGAGCCCGTAGTGCTTCTTGAGCTCGGGGCCGACCGTCGACGACAGCGCGGCCGCGTCGGACACCGCGGTGCCCGACACCAGCGACAGGATCGCGCCGGCCAGCATCGCGACCTGCGCGAGGCCGCCGCGCACGCGCCCGACCAGCGCGTTCGCGAACAGGATCATCTGCTCCATGATCCCGCCCTTGATCATCAGCTCGCCGGCGACCATGAAGAGCGGGATCGACATCAGCGGGAACGAGTTCACCGCGTTCATCATCCGCGTCGGCAGCATGCCGAAGTCGACGCCGGTCAGCGCGAGGCCGGCCAGCGCCGACAGGCCGAGCGCGAACGCGAGCGGCATCCCCGCGAGCGCGGTGGCGCCGAAGACCAGCATCACCCAGGTGCTCATCGGGCGGGTCGCCTCATTCGTTCATCGTGCCGATCGTGCGCACCGGCTCGCGCCAGAGCAGCTTCACCAGGTGCAGCAGGCTGTGGCCCGCCGACAGCGCGACCGGCACCAGGAACCAGTTCGCGCTGATCGACAGCGTCGGCATCAGCTCGTCCCAGGTGTCGGCGGCGATGCGCACCGTCTGCCACAGCACCACGCCCATCAGCACGATGCCGGCGAGCGTGCACAGCCGCGCGAGCTGCCGGCGCGGCACCGCGGGCAGGAACTGCACCAGCAGCTCGACGCCGACGTGCGAGCCTTCCCGGATGCCGAGCGGGATCGCGAGGAACATGCCCCATACGAAGAGCAGCCGCGAGACCTCGTCCGACCAGTCGATCGAGGTGTTCAGCAGGTAGCGCAGCGCCACCTGCACCGACACCACGACGATCATCGCGGCGGTGCAGGCGATGATCAGCCAGCGCGCGCCGAGGTCGAGCTTCGCGAGCGCGGCCTCGTACGCGGTGGTGAACCGGCCGCCGGCCGGGAGCGCGGCCGCCATCGCGCTACTTCTTCGCCGCCTCGGCGAGCACGCGCTTGACGAGGTCCTCGCCGGCGCGCTTCTTCACGTCCTCGACGATGCCGGCGCTCGCGGCGCGCATGTCGGCGAGCAGCTTGGGCGAGGCCTCGTCGAAGGTCACGCCGCGCTGGCGGATCGTCGCGAGCGAGTCGACCTCCTGCAGCTTCGCGCGCTCGCGCTGGTAGCGGGTCGCGGCGTCGATGCCGTCGCGGATCGCCTTCTGCTGCGAGGCCGGCAGCGACTCGAAGCTCTTGCGGTGCGCGACGATCGTGATGAAGTCGAAGAAGTGACCGGTGTTGGTCATGAACTTCTGCACCTCGAAGTACCGGTTCGCCGCGATGATCGAGTACGGGTTCTCCTGGCCGTCGACGACGCCCTGCTGCATCGCCGGGTAGAGTTCCTTCACGTCCATCGCGACCGCGTTCGCACCGAGCGCGCGGAAGGTCGCGAGGTGCGTCTCGTTCGGCTGCAGCCGGATCTTCAGGCCCTTCAGGTCCTCGAGCGTCTTGATCGGCCGCTTCGAGTTGGTCACGTGGCGTGCGCCGAGCTCCATGAAGCCGAGCAGCGTCAGGCCCTTGTCGGCCATCTTCCTGTCGATCTCCTTGCCGATCGGGCCGTCGGCGACGCGGAACGCCTGCTCGCGGCTGGTGAAGAGGAAGGGCAGCGACAGCGCCTCGAGCTCCGGCACCGTGCGCGACAGGAAGGCCATGCCGATCCAGACGACCTGGATCGACCCGGTCCGCACCGCCTGCACGTTCTCCTGGGCGCCGCCGAGCTGCATCGCGGGGAACAGGTCGACGGCGAGCTTGCCGCCGGTGGCCTTCTCGACCTCCTCCTTGAAGAGCTTCATCGCCTCGGTCGAGGTGTGCTCGACGGCGAAGTTGCCGGCCGCGCGCCACTTGACCTGGGCGCAGGCCGACGGGGCGGTGGCGAGCAGGGCGGCGCCGCTCAAGGCGGCGATCAGGGCGGTGCGCAGGCGCATGGGGCAGGCTCCTCGGGCGGATCGGACGTCGGCGGGACGACGCGGGGCCCGTCCCCGACGCAAGAACCGTGCTATCGCGCGGGTGTCGCCCGATGCGGTCCGTTCGCGCTTTGCGCGGCGCGCGGACCGGTCCGGCGCGCGTTCGAGGGGCGCGACGGCGCGCACGGCGCACTGCATCGGTGCGGCGGGCCGCACTGCGGCGGGGATCGTCGACAGTACGGTCGACCCGATTGTCGACAACCGCAGCCGGGGCGGCGAGCCGGCGTGCCGGTGCGCGGCACCGGTTCGGGCCGGAGCGGGTCGGTGTGGTCGATCGAGGCCCGGCCGGCGCCGGGTCAGCGCCGGGCTGGGTCGGTCGCCGTGGCCACCGTGGCGTCCGAGGCAGTCGGCGCGGGGGCGACCGGGGTCGCCGTGTCGGTCGTGTCTGCGGTCACTGCGGTCGCTGTGGTCACTGCGGTCGCTGCGGTCGCTGTGGTCGCTGCGGTGGCCGTCGCGGGCGCCGCCGATGCGGCCTCGGGGCGCACCGAGTTCGGCCCGATGCCGACCAGCCACGGCATCACCACCAGCGCCGCCAAGAGGATCGCGGCGCCGCGCGAATGCCAGCGGTCGAAGGTGCGCAGGTCGGCGGGGGACATCTGGTAGTCGACGCGGCTCATCGCGGGTCCTCCGGGTTCAGCGCCGGCCGGCGACCAGCCGGTCCTGCAGGGCGCGCAGCTCGGCCCAGCGCCCGTCGGCCGCGAGCGCGGCCTGCTCGGGCCAGGAGGCCGGATCGGCGATGCGGAAGCCCGGCCCGCCGAGGTCGAGCACGTCGCGCAACCGCTCCGACCCGCAGGCCGCGAGCCCGCGCCAGGTCGCGATGCCCTCGGCGCGCAGCAGCGCGGCGATCCGCTGGCCGATGCCTTCGACGATCTCCAGGTCGTCGACGCCGCGCGGCGCGAAGCCGGCCGCGACGGCGGCGGCGAGGTCGAGGCCGGAGGGCGCGGAGGGCCTCGCCGGCGCGGCGGTGACGCAGGGCGCGGACGGGCCCGGCGCGGCCTCGGCCGGCGCGCCGGTCTGCTCGGCCACGCGCTCGACCGGCCTCTCGACGACACGCTCGACGACACGCTCGACGACACGCTCGACCACGCGGTCCACCGGCACCTCGACCACGCGCTCCACCACGCGCTCGACCGGCACCTCCACGCGCCGCTCCACGACACGCTCGCCGCCCGACGCACCCGTCGCGGCGACGCGCGTGCGCAGCGTCCGATTGAACATCCAGCTGCCCATCCAGCCGAGGAGCATCCCCAGCACGATCCACCACAGCACGGTCGCGATCATCGCCATCGACGGCTCCGGTCGGTCGCGCGCCGGCGGGCGCCGGCGGCGGCCCCGGGCCGCTCGCGCGGGGCAGCGGGCAGTCTAGGACGGACCCGTGCGCCCCGGACAGTGAAAATTCGACGGTGGCGGCATCGTGTCCGGCCGCGACCGCTCAGACGCCCTCGAACCCGGCGAGGACGTTGACCGCGTTGACGCCGATGTCCTCGACCGCGTACCCGCCCTCCATCACGAAGAGCGTGCGCCGCCCGAGCCGGCCGATCGCCTCGCCGATCCGCAGGTAGTCGTCGTTCGCGAGCCGGAACGCCGAGATCGGGTCGTGCTCGAAGGTGTCGACGCCGAGCGAGACGACCACCGCGTCGGGCGCGTACGCGTCGATCCGCGCGCAGGCCGCGGCGAGCGCGTCGCGGTAGCCGCTCTCCCAGCCCGTGCCGTGCGGCAGCGGCCAGTTGTGGTTGAAGCCGAATCCGTCGCCGTCGCCACGCTCGTCGGCGAAGCCCGCGAAGTACGGGTACTCGACGCGCGGATCGCCGTGCAGCGAGCAGAACAGCACGTCGGCGTCGCGCCAGAAGATGCTCTGCGTGCCGTTGCCGTGGTGATAGTCGACGTCGAGGATCGCGACGCGCTTCGCGCCCGCGTCGAGCAGCCGGCGCGCGGCGATCGCGGCGTTGTTCAGGTAGCAGTAGCCGCCCATGTACCCGGCCGCGGCGTGATGGCCCGGCGGGCGGCACAGCGCGAACGCGGCGCGCTCGCCGTCGGCGAGCAGTGCGACGCCGGTGAGCGCAACGTCGACCGACGCGCGCACCGCCTCCCAGGTGCCGGTGGTGATCGGCACGCCCGCGTCCATCGCGTAGAAGCCCATCTTCCCGTCGATGTGGGCGGGCTCGAGGTCGGTGCGCAGGTCGCGCACCGGCCACACCAGCGGCAGCGCGTCGTGCGTGCGGCCGAGCGCGGACCATTCGGCCCACGCGTGCTCGAGGAAGCGCACGTACGGGGCCGCGTGGACCCGCAGCACCGGCTCGATCCCGAACGCGGCCGGCGGCACGACCGGCCCGAGCCGCGTCGCCTCGACGCGGGCGAGGATCATGTCGACGCGCGCGGGCATCTCGAAGCAGGGCTTCAGCGTCCCGTCGATCAGTTCGGCGTTGCCGTGGTGCAGCCGGTGTCGGTCGGTGTGGACGGTCTTCATCGCACGCTCCGCAAGGGGTCGCCGCGGATCATCGCCGAGGCCGGCCGGCGTGGCTATAATCCGCGCAGCCGGCGCGGCCCGTCGCGTCGGCCCGATACGGACCTGTCCCGTCGATGGCCACCCGACGCAAGAAGCCCGCCTCCTCCGGCCCGAGCCTGCACAACCTGCTCAACCAGGCGAACCGGGAAGCCACGTCCGAGATGCGCCGGATGATGAGCTCCGAGGGGCTGCCGGTGGAGTTCTGGCGCGTGCTCGAGGTTCTCGCCGACGAGCGCGGCCGCTCGATGTCCGAACTTGCCGCCGAGATGGGCATGCAGCTGCCCGCGACCAGCAAGCTCGTCGACCGGATGACCGAGGCCGCGCTGGTGCAGCGCTCGGCCGACCCGGCCGACCAGCGCCGGGTGATCCTGCACATCTCGGACTTCGGGCTGCAGAAGGCTTCGGCGCTCGAGCGCGACGTGAGGCAGCATCGCGACCGGATCGGCCGCGCGTTCGGGCCCGAACGTCAGGCGCAGCTGACCGAGCTGCTCCAGGACTTCATCCGCGCTCACCGGTGAGCCGGCCCAGCGGCCGGATGCCCAGCCCCTCGACCTGGCCGAGGAAGATCGGGTCGCGTACCGCGTCGTAGGCGCCCCGCCGCTGGTCGCGCACGCCCGGCAGCAGCCCCGCCGAGCGTGCGGCGCGCCGGCCGCTGCAGGCCTGGCGCTGCAGGTGCACCATGCCCTCGTAGACCGACTGCGCGGTCGAGCTCAGGGCCGGGGCGCGATCGCCGAACAGCGCGCGGTAGCGCTCCTTGAACGCGCCGTTGTGGTCGGAGTCGAGCGCGGCGAAGTAGCCGTGCGCGACGAACATGCCCTCCGAGCTCGCGTGGCCCACGCCGAGCACCGCGTTCTCGTCGACCACCGTCGACAGCCGCAGCACCCGGCCACCGAGCCCCGCCCGCTCGAACTCGCGGCACATCCGGACCGCGTCGCCGGCCAGCAGCGACACCAGCACGATCCCGGCGCCGCTGGCGGCGATGTCCGCGACAACCGGACCGTAGTCGGGTTCGCCGATCGGCACGTAGCGCTCACGGACGATCTCGATGCCTGCCGACCGGAGCCGGGGAATCGCGATGGCGTGAGTGCTGCGCGGAAAGCAGTAGTCGTTGCCGAGCA
>Ga0315899_10001929_pt1 | contig 23325 bp, 22 predicted proteins | sample LakEriMetagenome_2_FD_203518 | JGI IMG/M metagenome (GOLD analysis project Ga0315899, IMG submission 203518) | Freshwater fungal communities from buoy surface, Lake Erie, Ohio, United States - Buoy 4 MA112 | ecosystem: Environmental > Aquatic > Freshwater > Lake | place: USA: Lake Erie, Ohio... | reverse complement strand
GTGATGGCATGGGTGGCAGCTGGCCGGTGACCTTCAGCGACAAGGGACGCAGCGCCGTGTTCCGCTGGGCTGACATGAATCTCACGGTCACCCAGAACGCCTATCAGGGCGGCAATTCCATGGGTCGGGCCCTCGGCAGTCTGCTCGAGGCGCTGTTCAACTGAGATCGCTGATCCTGGCCGCTTGCGCGGTTGGGCCCCGAGGTTCCATGAACCTGGGGGCTCCGCTGCAGCGCGGTGGGCCTGGCGAGCGGCCCATCGCTCCTGCGCCTCAGCCACTCCGGGGCTGCGGCGCTCTGTGGCTTGGGGTCACAGGGAAGGTGCCAGCGCGCACAGGACCCTGCACACGCGGCCAACGCGCATCCCTGCAACGCCTTGTGCGGCAGGGGTCGCCATGCCCATTTGCAGCCAACCCTTGCTCGCACCGGGAGGCAAGGAAGAGCAGAGCAAGGACGCGTCCCTGGGCCTTGGCCCAGGCTCTGAATTCAGCCAACAGAGAGAGGATCAAGGAGCCCTGGCACGCCAAAGTATATCTGAGAAGCAGATTGCGAGACAGAGCATGATCGCTGTTCTCGCCAAATGCTCAGACTCATGCTCATCTGGCGTTGTCCATGGGACTTCGCTAAGGAGCATAGCAAGAGGGGAAGAGTCTTCTTTTGTCAATTACATTGGTGTCGATGCTGCATGGTGAGATGTGTTTACTCAATTGTTTAACGCCATCTTCGGTAATACTTACGTCGTTTAGACTTAGCCTTTGAAGTCCGCTTGCTGTATGTAGTTTTTGAAGCCCAACATCGGAGATTTTAGTTGAATCTAAACCAAGCTTCCTCAATTGAGTGAGTCGTGTCAAATAAGCCAGCCCAGCGTCTGTTACACGAGTCCATCCAATATCAAGAGATTGAAGTTGGGCAAGTTGCTGAATTCGCTGTAGACCCGCATCTCCCACGTTTGTATAGTAGAGGTTCAAGTCTTGCAGTCTTGGCAGCTCCTTAACAATATTTAGTGCGTGATCGCTTATCTTGGTCTTGGACAGGTTTAACGACTGAAGGCTGGGAATCTGCGTGAGGTGAGCCAGTCCTGCGTCAGTCACACCTGTATAGGATAGATTCAGCCTGTTTAGCCTCTGAAGCCTGTTCAAGTAGACAAGTCCTGCGCCATTAATCTTGGTGCTTGAAAGATCAATGCTTTGTATGCCTGTTAGCTTCTGCAGATGAGACAGCTCTTTGTCGGTTACTTGAGTATTATACAATGAGATTGCCTGCAGATCATTACGGCTAATCATTGAAAGACCTGAAAGGTCAGTCGAAGCTTCGGGGCTCACTCGCAATTCCAGGAACCACCCTTCTGGTACGACAACACGAACATTGCCTTGTGCATCTCCTTTCTCCTCCTCCCCAGAACCGCTCAAAAAGTGAAGATGTTCTTCGATGAGAAACAGTTTGCCCAGCGAACGGCTGTTCGGAAAGTGAAGCACTCGCACTGAATCTCGATTCGGTGCAAGAGGAGAATTGCTCAGACCGCAACCACTGAACAGAACAAGAACCAGAATGGCACCCATGCCAAGGCTGATGAAGCTCTGCCGCTTATTCATTCTCTTGCTGTCGGATCTGAAGAGCTGTGGCGACGGCAGGAAACCGGAACTGGCGATGCTCTGCAGTCGTTGACCCTCGTCCTCACGGTGAGCATGCGCTGGCATCGGGAAGCCTGGCGCCACGGAGCACATCGGCAAGCCGATATTCCTTTACCTGATCTTTCCGGGACGGCACACAAGCGGTGGTTCCGGAACGGACCATCAGTCCACGACGGCGATGCAGTCGATCTCCACCCGGGCCCCCCGGGGCAGGGCCGCCACCTGCACGCAGGCCCGGGCGGGTGATACCCCCTCGCCGAACACCTCGGCGTAGATGCCGTTCACCCGGGCGAAGTCGGCCAGGTCGGTGAGAAACACGGTGGCCCGCACCACCTGAGCGGGTGTGCAGCCCGCCGCCCGCAGCACAGCGTCGAGGTTGGCGAGCACCTGGCGGGTCTCGGCTTCCACATCTCCGCCACCCACCATCTCGCCGCTGAGCGGGTCGAGCGCGATCTGGCCTGAGCAGAAGAGCAGTCCCGCGGCCCTGACGGCCTGGTTGTAGGGCCCCACCGGGGCGGGGGCCGCGGTGGTGATCACGGCCTCGGGGAGGTTGGGGATGCGCATGCCGGACGCCCGGACGTAAGGATGGGGGGATGAGCTTATGGCTACCAGCCCAAGCGCCCATCGTTGCCGCCACCGCCCCGTTTCCAGCCGCCGAGGGGGCCCTGCAGGGGCCGGTGGAGCTGCGCGACGTGTGGCACCGCTATCCCGGCGCCGCTGCCTGGACCCTGCGGGGCATCGATCTGGCACTGCGGCCCGGGGAGCTGGTGGGTCTGCTCGGGCCCTCCGGCTGCGGCAAGACCACCCTGCTGCGGCTGATCGCCGGCTTCGAGCGGCCGACACGGGGCCTGGTGCACCTGGACGGCCGCACCGTGGCCGGTGACGGGCGCTGGCTGCCACCGGAGCGGCGCGGCGTGGGGATGGTGTTCCAGGACTACGCCCTCTTCCCCCACCTCGATGCCTGGCACAACGCCTGTTTCGGCCTGCGGCGCGGCGCTGACACGGAGCGGGTGGCCTGGCTGCTGGAGCTGCTGGGGCTGCAGGGGCTGGAACGGCGCTATCCCCATGAGATCTCCGGCGGCCAGAGGCAGCGACTGGCGATGGCACGGGCGCTCGCCCCGGGGCCGGCGCTGGTGCTGATGGATGAGCCCTTTTCCAACCTCGATGTGGAGGTGCGGCAGCACCTGCGGGCCGAGCTGCCCGAGCTGCTGAGCCGCTGCGGCACCAGTGGGCTGATCGTGACCCACGACCCGGAGGAGGCGCTCGCCATCTGCGACCGGGTGGCGGTGCTGCGTGAAGGGGTGCTGCACCAGTGCGACCCTCCCCTTCACCTGGTGGAGGATCCAGCCACGGCCTTCGTGGCCCGCTTCGTGCAGCAGGGCAACGTGCTGCCCGCGAGCCTGGTCGATGGCTTGGTGCACACCGCCCTGGGGGCCCTGCGACCACCCGGGGATCTGAAGGAGCTCGATCCGGATGCGGAAGTGATGGTGCCGCCGGACGCCATCGCGCTGGTGCCCGACGCCGCGGGGCCGGCCTGGGTGCTCGGGCGCGAGTACCTGGGTCGGGAGTGGCTGTATCCGGTGCAGTTCGGGACGCTGCGCCTGCGCCTGCGGCTGCCGCTGGAGCACATCCATGCCCGCGGCGAGCGCTGCCGGCTGGAGCTGCGGCCCGGGGCCCACTGCCGGCTGTTTCCTCTGCGCCTGCCGCTGCTGGCCCTCTGAGGGGTCGCCGGGCGATCAGCCGCGCCAGCTCTCCTTGTGGCGGCGCAGTCGGGCCAGCTCCTCAGGGCTGCCGGCCCGCAGGAACAGGTTGGTGGCCAGCTCCTGGCCGATGGTGGTGGGAATGGTGAAGCCACAGGCGTCGCGCACGGCGCGCACCTGGGCGAGGCGCTCGCGCACCGCCGGGGCGAGGGGATCGTCGGCCGGCAGCAGGGCCGCGGCCCAGCGCAGATTCGACTCGGTGTACTCATGGGCACACCAGACCCGCGTGTTCGCCGGCAGGGCGGCGAAGCGGGCCAGGGAGGCGTGCATCTGCGCCGGCGTGCCCTCGAACAGCCGGCCGCAGCCGGCGGCGAAGAGGGTGTCGCCGCAGAACAGCTCGCCGGGTTCACCCGCCTGGGCCGGCAGGTGAAAGGCGATGTGGTGGGCGGTGTGGCCCGGCACCGCCAGCACCTCCACCGTCCGCTCGAGCAGGCTGAAGCGGTCTCCATCCGCCACACCGTGGGTCTGGAAGGGGATGCGGTCCCCGTCCGCGGCCGCGGCGATCACCTGGGCAGCGGGCCAGTGGGCAAGCAACGCCGGCGTCCCGCCGATGTGGTCGCTGTGGTGGTGGGTCTGGAGCACGGCCACCAGCTCCAGACCGCGCTGCTCCAGGGCCCGGGCCACGGGGTCGGCATCCGCCGGATCCACCACCGCCGCCCGCGGGCCACGCTGCAGCACCGGTACGAGGTTGTCGCGGAGGGCGGGCACCAGCCACACCTGCCAGGGATCGTGCATGGGGTGCATCGGTAAAGTCCGGGTCACGGCCGGAATCCATGTCCATGATCACCGTGGCGCTTGCGAAGGGCGCCCTGCTCAGGGACTCGGTGCAACGCCTGGCGACCGCCGGGGTCGACTTCGCGGCGGTGCTCGAGCCCGGCAACCGGCTGCTGATGGTGCCCAGCGCCTGCGGCCGGGCCCGGGCGCTGCTGGTGCGCAACGCCGATGTGCCCGTGTATGTGGCCTACGGCCAGGCCCAGCTGGGGGTGGTGGGCTACGACGTGCTGCTGGAGGCCCAGCTGCCGGTGGCCCAGCTGCTCGACCTGGGCTTCGGCGGCTGTCGCATGAGTGTGGCCGTCAAGGCAACCAGCGGCTACCGCCGGGCTGCCGACCTGCCGGCCCATTGCCGCGTGGCGAGCAAGTTCAGCCGCTGCGCCGAGGCCTTCTTCCAGCAGCTCGACCTGCCGGTGGAGCTGATTCACCTGGCGGGCTCGGTGGAGCTGGGCCCGATCACGGGCATGAGCGAGGCGATCGTGGATCTGGTGGCCAGCGGCCGCACCCTGCGCGAGAACGGCCTGGTGGCGATTGAGGATCTGTTCCAGAGCACGGCGCGCCTGATCGGCCATCCCCTGGCCCTCCGCCTCGACGATGGCCCCCTGCGCACCCTGATCGACCGCATCGCCGCCGCTGTGCCCGCGGTGGTGGCGGCCTGATGGCGCGGCTCGACCGGGAACGGCTGCTGCGGCTGCTCCCCTACCTGGGACGCGACCGGAGGCGGCTCACCCTCACCCTGGTGCTGCTGATCCCGGTGGCCCTGGCGGCCGCCGTGCAGCCCCTGCTGGTGGGTCAGGCGATCGCGGTGCTGCGGCGGAGCAGCGGTGCCGCCAACGAATCGTTGCAGCCCTGGCTGGCGGGGCTGCCAACGCCGGAGGCCCTGCGCACCCTGGTGCTGCTGCTGCTGGCGGCTGTGCTCACCCGCCTCGGACTCCAGGGGGTGCAGACGTATCACGTGCAGGCGGTGGGGCAGCGGCTCACGGCCCGCATCCGCAACGACCTGTTCGCCCACGCCCTGGCGCTCTCGCTGCGCTTCCACGACCGCACTCCCGTGGGCAAGCTGCTCACCCGTCTCACCAGCGATGTCGACGCGCTGGCCGAGGTGTTCGGCAGCGGTGCCGTGGGCGTGCTGGCCGACCTGGTGACGCTGATCGTGATCGCGATCACGATGATCTCGATCGAGTGGCGCCTCGGTCTGCTGCTGCTGGCCCTGCAGGTGCCCGTCACCCTCGGCATTCTCTGGCTGCAGGGGCGCTACCGCAGGGCCAACTACCGCGTGCGCGAGGAGCTCGCCCAGCTCAACGCCGATCTCCAGGAGAACCTGCAGGGTCTGGAGGTGGTGCAGATGTTCCGCCGGGAGGCGATCAACAGTGCCCGCTTCGCCGTCACCACCGACGCCTACAAGCGCTCGGTGAACGGCACGATCCTCTACGACAGCGCCATCTCAGCCTTCATCGAGTGGGTGGCACTGAGCGCCGTCGCGGTGGTGCTGGCCCTGGGGGGCTGGATGGTGGTCGCCGGCACGATGGGCCTGGGCACCCTCACCACGTTCATCCTCTTCTCCCAGCGGCTGTTCGATCCGCTGCGGCAACTGGCGGAGCGCTTCACCCAGATCCAGGGCGGCCTGACCGCCGTGGAGCGGATCGGCGAACTGCTGGAGGAACCGGTCGAGATCCAGGATCCCGCCGGCAGGCGGTTCCCGGCGCCGCTGCACGCGGACGGTTCCTCTGGAGAGGTGGTGTTCGAGCAGGTGTCGTTCGCCTACCGGAGCGACGAACCGATCCTCAGCAAGCTCAGTTTCCGGATCGCCCCCGGGGAGCACGTGGCGATCGTCGGCCCCACAGGCTCCGGCAAGACCACCGTGATCCGCCTGCTCTGCCGTCTCTACGAACCCCAGCGGGGCAGGATCCTGCTGGATGGAACAGAGATCCGCGAGCTGCCGATCGCCACCCTGCGCCGGCGGCTGGGGGTGGTGCTGCAGGACACCTTTCTGTTCAGCGGCAATGTGGCGGACAACCTGCGGCTGGATGCCGACATTCCCAGCGAGGAGCTGCTTCGTCTCTGCGCTGAGCTCGGCCTGAAGGGCCTGCTTGACCGCCTGCCGGCTGGCCTGGCCACGGAGCTGCGGGAGCGCGGCGGCAATCTCTCCTCGGGGGAGCGCCAGTTGCTCGCGGTGGCGCGTGTGGCGATCCGCGACCCCACCGTGCTGGTGATGGACGAAGCCACCGCCTTCATGGATCCTTCCACGGAGGCCACTCTCCAGCGCGACCTGGAGACCCTGCTGCAGCGACGCACGGCGATCGTGATCGCCCACCGGCTCGCCACGGTGGAGGCGGCCGATCGGATTCTCGTGCTCCAGCGGGGCCGGCTGGTGGAGGAGGGAACCCATCGCCAGCTGCGGGCCGCCGGGGGGCTCTACGCCCAGCTGGCCGATCTTCAGGAGCGGGGGCTGGCAGCACTCTGAGCCAGACGGGCGGGGAGCACCACCTCCTCCAGCCAGGCTTCGATCAGTGTCGCGAGCCGCTGCGGCATCTGCAGCATCGGCAGGTGGCCCGCCCCATCCAGCCGGGCCAGCCGGGGCCGGGGCGCATACCCCGCCAGGTGGCGCACGTAGCGTTCGGCCATCACCGGATCCCTGCTGCCGGCCACCCACAGGCTGGGCGCCTGCAGGCGGGTGGTGAGCTCGGGCAGCTGGCGCACGGCCCCGCGGTTCGTGCTGCAGGCCAGCAGTCCGCGGGCGGCCCGCAGCTCCGCCAGCAGCGGACTGCGGATCGCCGCCGCCGCAGGCAGCCGGCCCAGCCAGCCGGGCCGCCAGCGCAGGAAGAGGCAGCCGCCCCGGCGCAGCTGGGTGAAGGGCTTCGGCTGGTAGACGCCGCCGCCGGCAGCCACCTGCACCACCCCGCTGAGACGGGAACCGATGTGACCGGCGGCATGCAGGGCCACGCTGCCGCCGAGCGAATGACCGATCAGCACCACGTCGCGGCGCGGGTGGCGGATCCTGAGATCGGCCGCGAGCCAGCGCCCGTAGCTGGCCAGGCTCGGCTGCAGCCCCCGCGGCCGGGGGGCGTCACCGAAGCCCGGCAGATCCGGGGCCCAGAACTGCCAGCGGGGCTGGAGCTGCTGCGCCAGGGGGGCCCAGAGCCGGCCGGCCAGCAGCCAGCCGTGCAGGCCCACCAGCAGGGGACGGTCGGTGGCGGAGGCTGGAGCGAGCAGGGACAGACCTCCCGGGGGCGGATCCCGATTGTCGCCGAAAGCCCAGGTGGCGGAGCCGATCGGGCAGGATCGTTCCCGTTCGTTGCGGGAACCGGTGGCGGTGACACCCGAGCTGTGTGGGCTCTACGGCTCTGGGTACCGCCCCTGCCCCACACCCAATCCCAGCCTGCAGCTGGTGCTCAGCAGCGAGCGGGAGATCGATCTGATCGACCTGGAGCAACTCTGCGACGCGGTGGGCTGGAGCCGCAGACCCCTGCGCCGCGTGCGCAGGGCCCTGCAGAACAGCCTGCTGCGGGTGGGGCTCTGGCGCCACGACCCGCGGGTACCGAAGCTGGTGGGCTTTGCCCGCTGCACCGGCGACGGCGTGGTGGAGGCCACCGTCTGGGACGTGGCCGTCCACCCCCACTACCAGGGGGCGGGACTGGGCAAACAGCTCATGGCGTACGTGCTCGAACACCTGCAACGCATGGAGGTGGAGCGGGTGAGCCTGTTCGCCGACCCCGATGTGGTGGCGTTCTATGAGGGGCAGGGCTGGGAGCTTGAACCCATGGGCCGACGCTGCGCTTTCTGGTACGCGCCCTGATCCCGCGTTCCGCGCCCCAGCCGCCGCGCCTCAGCGTTCATACATCGCCGCCAGCAGGGCAGGGCTGACGCCCCGGCGCCAGGCCTGCCGCAGCCGCCGGTTGGCACGCACCGCGCCCCACACCCCCAGACGCCGCCAGCGACGGCCATCCACCCGCAGTGCCAATCCGAGGCTGCGCAGGCATCCGTGCCGGCGCAGGCGCCCGACCAGCTCCAGGTCTTCCATCAACGGCAGCGGCCGCACGCCACCACAGCGCGCCAACAGCCAGGCGGGCAGCAGCAGGCCCTGGTCGCCGTAGGGACACTGGCACCAGTGGCTGCGCAGGGCCACCGCCAGCTCCACCAGCCGCAGGGCCGGCCGGCGGTCGGCGATGGCCAGCTCGAAGTACCAGGCACCGGCGGGCCGGGCCATGGCCGACTCCACGGCGGCGATCCAGCCGGTGGGCAGGGCCACGTCGCCATGCAGCAGCAGCAGCCAGGGGCTGGCCGCCGCCGCAACCCCGGTGGCGATCTGTCCGCCCCTGCCACCCGCTCCGTTCAGCAAGCGGGCGCCGGCCAGGCGGGCGATGGCGGGGCTGGCATCGCGGCTGCCGCCATCCACCACGAGCACCTCGGCCACCAGACCGGCGGCGGCCTGGAGCTGGGCCAGCAGGGCCGGCAGCCGCTCCGCCTCGTCGCGCACCGGCACCACCACGCTCAGCCGGGGGGAGGGCATCAGCGCCAGGGCCGGAGATCCTCCGGCCGGTCGAGGTCGGCGCGGCACGCCAGCAGCACGGGCTCCACCCCCAGGCGCCGCGCCGCGGCGACGGTGCACGCGAGCACCCGGGATCCGCCCCAGGGCATGCCGCCACAGAGCCGCCCCGGCAGCTCTGGCGCGGCCTGAGGGCCGACGCCGATCAACCAGTAGCCCCCGTCGGCGGCGGGGCCGAGCACCAGGGGGCTGCGCTCCAGGGCCTGGAAGGCCGCGATCAGATCGGCGGGCTCAAGCGTGGGCAGGTCGCTGCCGATCAGCACCACCTGCTGGGCCCCCTCCCGCCTGGCTCGCTGCAGCTGGCGTTGCATCCGCAGTCCCAGCCCCCCCGGCCCCTGCGCCAGGCCGCGGTCGGCGCCGAGCCGCTGGGCCCAGCGCCGCGCAGCCCGTGGGCCGAGGGCATCGGCCGCCAGCACGATTTCAGGCAGCCACACGCCCCCGGCCAACCGGGCCAGGGCGCGGCCACAGGCCAGGGCGTGCCGGCAGAGCCGCTCCTGAACAAGGGCCGCCCGCCGGTTGCCGACACCGGCGGCCAGGCGCCGCTTGCAGCGCCCCGGCACCGGCCGGCGGGCCAGCACCACCAGCTGCCGTCTCACCCCTCGCGCGGCAGCTCGGCCGGTCGCACGGTGATCCGGAGCCTGGCGTCGCCACGGCGCAGATCGATCGCCAGATCGCTGCCCACCTGCGCCTGATCGACGGCCATCTGCACCTCGGAGGGATTCTTCACCGGCCGGCCGGCCACCGCCGTGATCAGATCACAGGCGCGTACCCCGGCGCGAGCCGCCGGGCTGCCGGTCATCACATCCACCACCACCACCCCGTTCAGCTCCGGCAGCCTGCATTGGTTGGTGGTGGCATTGATTTCCCGGGCCAGTTCGGGCGTGAGGCGCTGCAGCCGCACTCCGATGTAGGGATGGCTGACGGAGCCGCGCTCCAGGATCTGGGCAGCGATCTTGCGGGCCACATTGATCGGGATCGCGAAGCTGAGGCCGGCCCCGGGAGCCTGGCGGATCGCGGTGTTGATCCCGATCACCTCACCCCTGTCGTTGATCAGCGGCCCGCCGCTGTTGCCGGGATTCACGGCCGCATCGGTCTGGATGTAAGGCACCCGCTGCCCCTCACCCACGGCATTGGTGCGCTGGACAGCGCTGATGATCCCCGCGGTGACGGTGTTGTCGAGGCCGAGGGGATTGCCGATGGCGATGGCCGTCTCTCCGGGGCGCACCTTGTCGGAATCACCCAGGGGCGCCACCGGCAGCCGCGAGGCCACCACCTTCACCACCGCCACGTCGGTGAGCGGGTCACCGCCCAGCACCTTGCCGGTGAAGGTGCGGCCATCCGGCAGGGTCACCGTTACCTCGCTGGCGCCGTCCACCACATGGGCGTTGGTGAGGATCACCCCGTCGGAGCGGGTGATCACCCCGGAGCCGAGCCCCTGCTGCTGCTGGATCGAAGGGGCCTGGCCGAAGATCCCGCCCAGGGGATTCACCACCCGCTTGGTGGTGTCGATGCGCACAACGGCGGGGCCCACCTTGCCCACGGCATCGACGATCACGTTGCTGCCCGGCGGCAACGGGGCAGGGCGGGGGGCGTCGCTCACCGGCGGTTGCTCCCTGGGGGGCTGGCGTGGCAGCCCGGGCAGCTGCGGCAGCCCGGTGACGCACCCCCCCAGGGTCAGAGCCGCCGCCGCCATGACAGCGGGCCAGGCCGGGCGGCAGGACAACGGGCGGAGAGGCATGGGGGCACAGACCCGGAGGGCAGCGAAGCAGGTTTCATTAAAGACCGCCCGGGCCCGCGACCCTGCGTAGATTCAGCGGCTCAGAGGTTGGCCGCAGTGGTGCAGCAGTCCGAGCAGCTGTGGCACCAGGTTCAGCAGGCACTCCAGGCCAGCCTGAGCAAGCCCACCTTCGAAACCTGGATCCGCCCGGCCCGTTGCCGCGCCTTCCGCAACGGCCAGCTGGAGCTGGTGGCGCCCAGTTCCTTCGCCTGCGGCTGGCTGCGCAAGAACTACCTGGGCACGATCGAGGCCCTGGCCACCGAGATCTGCGGCAGGCCCGTGCAGGTGCTGGTGGCCGCCGCCGCGGGGGAACCGGGCCAGTCGGGGGGGGCGGGGGGTGGCCCTGCCGTCGGTGGGACCGCTGCCGGCGGCGGCGCCGACGTTCATGGGGCGACGGCCGCCGTGCCCACCGGAGAGGCTCCCCGCAAGGTGGTGCCGGGGCTCAACCCCCGCTACGTGTTCAACCGCTTCGTGGTGGGACCGAACAGCCGCATGGCGCACGCGGCGGCCCTGGCCGTGGCCGAGGCCCCGGGCCGGGAGTTCAATCCGCTGTTCATCTGCGGCGGGGTGGGTCTCGGCAAGACCCATCTGATGCAGGCGATCGGGCATTACCGGCTGGAGATCAACCCGAGCGCCAGGGTGTTCTATGTCTCCACCGAAACATTCACCAATGACCTGATCCAGGCAATCCGCAAGGACGGCATGCAGGCCTTCCGCGACCGCTATCGCGCCGCCGACCTGATCCTGGTGGACGACATCCAGTTCCTCGAGGGCAAGGAGTACACCCAGGAAGAGTTCTTCCACACCTTCAATGCCCTGCACGAGGCGGGTCGTCAGATCGTGATCGCCAGCGATCGCCCACCCAGCCAGCTTCCCCGCCTGCAGGAACGGCTTGTCTCCCGCTTCTCGATGGGGCTGATCGCCGACATTGCCGCTCCGGATCTGGAAACCCGCATGGCGATCCTGCACAAGAAGGCCGAACAGGAGCAGATGAATCTGCCGCGCGACCTGATCCAGTTCATCGCCGGCCGCTTCACCTCCAACATCCGTGAACTCGAGGGCGCCCTCACCCGTGCCGTGGCCTTCGCCTCGATCACGGGCCTGCCGATGACCGTGGAGTCGGTGGCGCCGATGCTGGATCCGGTGGGCAGCGATGTGGAGGTGAAGCCGGAGCAGGTGGTCGCGAAGGTGTCGGAGGTGTTCGGGGTGGGGGCGGAGGAGATGCGCAGCGCCAGCCGCAAACGGGCCGTGAGCCAGGCCCGCCAGGTGGGCATGTATCTGATTCGCCAGAGCACCGATCTGTCGCTGCCGCGGATCGGAGAGGTGTTCGGAGGCAAGGATCACTCCACGGTGATGTATGCCGTGGAGCAGATCGAGAAAAAGCTTAACAGTGATCCCACCCTGGCTCGGCAGGTGCAGCAGGTGCGCGATCTTCTGCAGATCGATTCGCGCAAGCGCCGCTGAGCAAGGCTCGCTGATCGGTAGTCCCTGCGCTCGATTGGGTTCGCTTGGACTCAGCTCCAAGTTGGGAATCTGAGCTCATTGCGGAGAAAGAGCTGTGCTGGACCTGTCGGTGCTTGGCTGATCTCGACCCGACCCGGTTGGTTGCGGCCCTCAGATCCGAGCGGCCTCTGCGCCGGGATCGGCGCGGCTGAGGAGAGCGTCGCTGTCGGTTCAGTTCAGGGGCCTGGCGGGATCGAGACCTTCCAGCTCGCCCTGGAAGACCCTGCTGGCGGTGATATCCTGCGCTTCCAGCGTCATCAGATCACTTTTGGTGAGCGGGCTGCCCATGCGGCTGAACAACCGGTTGGCCTGACGCATTCGGGCCCGATCGATGGCATTACGGATCGAGCGGGCATTGGCAAAGAAGGGCAATTGCATGCGGCGGCTGATATAATCCGCAAAGGCATGTCTGGCTTCATCACTGAAGCGATAGTTCTCTGCAGCCAGAATCAGCTGAGCGATCGCCAACAGCTCATCAGCGCTGTAATCAGGAAAGTCGATGTGATTGGCTACGCGCGAGGAAAGGCCGGGGTTCGACTGGTAAAAGACATCCATCCGCTCCTTGTAGCCAGCGAAGATCACCACCAGATCATCGCGGTTGTTTTCCATCACCTGCAGCAGAATTTCGATCGCTTCTGCGCCATAGTCACGCTCATTCTCGGGGCGGTAGAGATAGTAGGCTTCATCGATGAAGAGCACACCACCAAGCGCCTTCTTGAGCATCTCCCGGGTCTTCGGCGCCGTATGCCCGATGTACTGGCCGACCAGATCATCGCGGGTGGCGGTCACCACATGCCCCTTGCGCACATACCCCAGACCGTGCAGGATCCGGCTCATGCGTTCGGCCACGCTGGTTTTGCCGGTGCCGGGCCGTCCGGTGAAGGACATGTGCAGCGACGGCGGTGTGGTTTCCAGCCCCACCTGGAGCCGCGCACGATTCACCACCAGCAGGGCGGCGATCTCGCGGATGCGCGCCTTCACCGGACGCAGGCCGATCAGCTCCTGATCGAGCTGATCCAGCAGCTGCTGAACGCCGGCTCCCTCATAGGCCGCCCGCAGATCGATCAGGTCAGACTCCATGGCCTCAGCCCTGACTGAGACCAGCGAGCAGGCCATCGATCCGGCTGGCGAAGGACTCCTCCTCCGGCCCGATCAGCGCCTGCCCGTCGCTGTTCTCCGGACGCAGGGTGAGGTTCACGTAGGTGCGCCCGAAGCTGATGTCGGGAAACTGGCGGGTCTGCTCGGAAAGAGTATTCAGCCGCTCGAGAAACTCCCGGGTCGTGGCGTAGTCGCTGAACTCGATGCGCCGCTCCAGCCGCTCAGCCTGTTCCGGCCTGGGGCGAGGGGTCCAGGGTTGCTCCACTCTCCAGTGCTGCGCAGGCGTTCCGACGCTACGCCCTCACTCGCCGTCCTCCAGACAGTCGGTGCGGGCCAGGGCCAGGCGCTCGGCCCAGGCAGCCGCATAGGCGGTGTTGGCCGCCTGCTCGTTCGGATCAGCGCTGGAGAGGGGATGGGGAAAGGTTCCCCGGATGGCGGCATTGGTGACGCAGAACATCGCCCTCTGGAAGCTCATGCAGATCTTCACCCGCTCGTCACCCTCGCCCCGGGTGCATTGCTGATACCAGTGATGCAGCCGCTGCGGCAGATGGCGGTACATGTCCTGCATCAGCAGGCTGGGGGGGATGCCCGCCCCCATGGTGGGCAGCGGATCGGCGTAGAGGGCGCCGTAGGCGAATGCAGCCTGATCGGGGGCGATCTGCTGGGCCTGGGCATTGAAGCTCACGGTTCCGAGAAACGGGGTTCCGCGCAGGAACACGGCCTCCACGTAGGGCACGGCCACGTCGGTGAGAAAGGCGAGGTTGGCCTCCGGTGGCAACACCCACAGCGACTCCCCATGGATCTCCACCGCATAGGTGATCGGATTGGCCGCCGCCGCAACGAGACCGGCACGGATGAATTCCACCACCTGCTCGATGCTGGATACCCTGCCATCCCGTTCGGCCCGGGCGAGATCCAGGAACAGATCGCTCATCACCCGCCAGAACTGGCCCAGGGCATGGGTTGTGGCGGCTGTACGAATCATTTCCGGCAGGAAGCCCGGCGCCAGTGGATGGATGATCCCCAGCAGCAGATCGCGGCGACGCTTGCGCGCAATGATCGCCGCGCAGTTGGCCGCGAACGCGGCGCTGTCAAGGTAGGCATCCAGGCCACCGGTGCCATGCCAGAGCATGGCCTTCATGCAGTACTCGGCGTATTCGTAGTTGAGGCGGTCGTGATTGAGATGGCGCCAGATTTTGCCCACACTGGTATCGCCATCGAGAAACTTGAACAGCGGCAGTGGATTGAGAAATTGGCTTTCCGCCTGGAAAATCAGATTCACGCTGTAGGCATCGAGCACCTCGCCGTAGCTCTCGAGCACATCCACCACCTGCAGCAGGTGCCCGGGCGTGTCCTGGAGCAGGGTCTGGCCGGCGAGCAGCCGCTCCTGGATCCCCTCCCGGTTCAGGGACGGCACCGCACGCACGAGCCGGGCGGGAATGACCGGCATCTCAGCCCACCCCCCGGCCGGCCAGCGCCATGGCGGCAGCGGCCACCTCGCTGCAGCGAGCCAGAACGGCCGGAGCCAGGCCCAGGCTCACCACGCCGGTCGCCAGGGCCAGGGCCGGGATCGTTTCGCGGGGAGCCACCGGCGCCAGACGCACATCGAGGCGGGCATCCACCAGGGGATCGCCGCTGGGGGGCGTGATCGCCAGGCGGCCGAAGAAAGCCCGGTTCACCAGCAGCAGGAAATACACCGCCGTGAGGCCCGAGCCCGCCATCGAAAGCAGGGTGGCCACCGGGAAGGTGGTGATGCTGCCGCGGAACACGAGAAACTCCGAGATGAAGCCGGCCATGCCCGGCAGACCGGCGCTGGCCATCACCCCCACGATCATCAGAGAGCCGGTGAGCGGCAGGCCTTTTTCCGGATTGAGCAGGCCCCGCAGCACGTCGAGGTCGCGGGTGCCGGTCTTGCGGTACACGATTCCCACCAGCAGGAAAAGCAGGGCTGAGATCAGGCCGTGGCTCACCATCTGGAAAATGGCCCCCAGCAGGCTCAGCGGCGTGGCGGCGGCGGCGGCCAGCAGCACGTAGCCCATGTGGCCGACGGAGCTGTAGGCCACCATGCGCTTCATGTCGGTCTGGGCGATGGCGGCCAGTGAGCCGTAGAGCACGGAGATGGCCGCCCAGATCGCCAGCAGCGGCGCCAGTCTGCTCCATGCCTCCGGGAACAGCCCCAGGCCGAAACGCAGCAGCCCGTAGGTGCCGAGCTTGAGCAGCACCCCGGCGAGCAGCACCGAAACCGGCGTGGAGGCCTGGGTGTGGGCATCCGGCAGCCAGTTGTGCAGGGGCACCAGGGGGATCTTGATGCCGAAGCCGAGCAGCAGGCCAGCCAGCAGCAGCAGCTGGCCGCCCATCGAGAGGCGGTCGCTGAGCACGGGTGTGAAGCTGAAGTCGATGCTGCCGGTGAGCACGGCCAGCCCCAGGAACGAGCCGAGAATCAGAACGCCGGAAATCGCCGTGAAGATCAGAAACTTGGTGGCGGCATAGGCCCGCTCGGCCCCACCCCAGACCGAGATCAGCAGCCAGAGAGGAATCAGTTCCAGTTCATAAAACAGAAAGAACAGCAGCAGGTTCTGGGCGAGGAAAGCCCCGTTCACCGCGCCGCTGATCAGCAGCAGCATCGCGAAGTACAGCCTCGGGCGCCTGTCGATGTCGCGGGTGATCACCGCCACCACCAGGCTCAGGCCGCCATTGATCAGCACCAGCGGCAGGGAGAGGCCATCCAGGCCCAGGCTGTAGTCGAGTCCGATGGCGGGCAACCAGCGGTGCAGCTCCACCAGCTGCAATCCGGGCAGCCTGCCATCGAAAGCCACCAGCGTGGCCAGCGTGGCCAGCAGCTGCAGGGCGAGGATGGCGATGCTGAGCAGCCTGAGCCGCTGGGGGCTGGGGGATCCGGGCCAGAGCAGCAGGGCGAGGCAGCCGAGGAAGGGAATCAGCAGCAGCGAGGAGAGCAGCATGGATCGCAACCGTGCTCAGAAGCTCAGCCGGAACCACTGCAGCCCCACCAGCAGCAGCAGGATGCCGATCACCAGGGTGAGCACATAGCTCTGCAACTGACCGCTCACGCTCAGCTTCAGGCCTTCGGCGCTGGCCAGGGAGAGGCGACCCACTCCGTCCACCAGCCCCTTGACGACCGTGCGGTCGAACCAGCGGGTGGCCCGCGCCAGCGCCGCCACCGGACGCACGATTGTGGCGCGATAGAGCACCGGCGTGTAGAAGTCGTAGGCCAGCAGGTCCTGCAGGATGCGCAGGGTGGGCCGGCGCGAACGCGACCAGAAGCGGTCCTGGGGCAGCAGGCAGCCGATCAGCACCCCCAGCGCTCCGCTGCCGGCCACGGCCAGGCCCGCTGCCGGCGCGAAGGCGGCGATGCCCGGCACCGGATCCAGTCGCTCCATGATCAGAGGCAACAGCAGCACGATCAGCGCCAGGCTCGCCATCGGCAGGGCCATCAACCAGATCACCTCAGGGGTGCGCCGGGTCTTGGGCATCGGCGCTCCGAGGAAAACGGCCCGCAGCACGCGAATCACATTGGCGGCGGTGAGCAGATTGGTGAGCAGGAACACCCCGGCGAACGGGGGAGCTTCGTTGAGCAGGTTGTCCACCATCAGGCCATAGCAGAAGAAGCTGCCGAGGGGCAGCAGTCCCACCAGGCCGGCACTGCCCACCAGGAAGGCCAGCAGGGTGGCGGGCATGCGACTGCCGATGCCGCCGAGCTCGGTGAGGTCCTGGCAGTTGGTGGTGGCGATGATGCTGCCGACGGCCATGAACTGCAGCGCCCTGGCCAGGCCATGGGCAAACAGAAAGAGCAGGGCGATGCCGGGTTTCTGGAGGGCGATGGCGATGAAGACCAGCCCCAGATAGGAGGTTGTGGAATAGCTGAAGGCACGCTTGATGTCCACCTGCGCCAGAGCCACCAGGGCCCCGCCGAGGGCGCTGATCGCCCCCACCGCCAGCAGCACCGTGGTGGCCAGGGGAGAGATGGCCACCACGGGCATCAGCTTGAGCAGCACGATGGCCCCGCAGGTGACCACCACCGAATTGCGCAGGATCGAGGCCGGATTGGGCCCCTCCATGGCCTCATCCAGCCAGAGATGCATCGGGAACTGGGCGCACTTGCCCATCGGTCCAGCGATCAGGGCCAGGGCCAGCAGGCTGGCCACCAGCGGACTCCGGAGGGTTTGCTCACGCGCCTGGGCGGCCCAGACATAGAGGTCGGTGAACTCCATCGAACCGGCCAGGGCCGAGAGGGTCACCACACCCATCAGCAGCAGCACATCTCCGACCCGCTTGGTAAGGAAGGCGTCGCGGGCCGCCGTCACCACCAGCGGCTGGGCATACCAGAACCCCACCAGCAGATAGGTGGACAGGGTGAGCATCTCCAGCAGGAAATAGCTGAAGAAGAGATTGCTGCTCAGCACCACGCCGCTCATGGCGCCCTCGAAGAAGCCCACCAGCGCATAGAAGCGGGCCAGCGACCACTCCTTGTCGAGGTAGCCGAGCGCGAACACCTGGGTGATCAGGCTCATCGTGGTGACCAGTTCCAGGGCCGCCAGGTTGGTGAGGGAGAGATCGAAGCCGATGCGCAGGTTCAGATCCGCGGCCTGAAACCAGGGAAAATCGAGATGCTGGGCGCCGCCCAGCACCACTGCGCGGATCGCCAGACTGCCGTGTACAACGGCCAGAAGGGTGACCAGCAGGTTGAGATACGCGGCCGGCCGGGGGCCGTTGCGCCGGATCCAGCCGGTGGCCCACGGGAGCGACAGCAGCATGCCGCTGAACCCGTAGAGAGGGACCAGCCAGATCGTCTGAAGAGGCAGTGGCAGTGGCAGTGGCAGTGGCAGATCGCTGGCCAAGGAGTCTCAGGCGGCGAGGTCAGAAGGTCGCCCGTTCCTGCCCGTTCCGACCGTAGCCACGAATGCTGCGATACCAGTCCGCCAGCTCATCGCTGTGATGCTGTTCGTCATTCCAGAGCTCACGGAAGAACGACTCCTGCTCCCGGTCGCCGATCAGCAGGCAGAACCGCACCGCTTCGCCGTAGTGCTGGATCAGATCCGCCTCCAACACCTGGTCGAGGCGCAGGAGGCCGGCCAGTTCCGAGGCGTGGGCCACGGGCCGCAGCTGGGATGCGGCCGGAGCCACCTCCAGGCTGAGCATGCGCGCCACGATCTTCTCCGCGTGCTGCATCTCCTCCACCGTTTCCCGCCGGAAACGCTCGGCAGCCTCGCTCTCGCCCCAGATCTCCGCCAGGGAGGCATGGGTCATGTACTGCTGCACGGCGGTGAGTTCCAGGCTCAGGGCGCGACCAAGAAAGCCCAGGACGCGCGGATGAACGGCGCCCATGGGCATCACAGACGGCGGGTGGCGCCCGTGCCGACCAGGGCCGGCTCCACCTCGGTGTGGGGACGGGCGATGATGTGAGCTGCGACCAGCCCGTCACCGACGCGTTCGCAGGCATCGGCCCCGGCGCGCACGGAGGCGTTCACCGCCCCCGTCTCGCCGCGCACCATCACGGTGACGTAGCCGCCCCCCACGAACTCGCGGGCCACCAGGGTGACTTCGGCGGACTTGGTCATGGCGTCGGCCGCTTCGATGGCGGGTACCAGGCCACGGGTCTCGATCATGCCGAGGGCGATCCCATGCACCAGCGGCGTCTCCGGAAAGACCGTGGCGCGGGTGCTCAGGGCGCCGGCGCCACCACTGGCCCCGCCGGCTCCGCCACCGCTGGCGGCCGGGGAGGGTGCGCGGCGGCCGGCGCTGGTCCCCGCGGTGCGGCTGGCACTGCTGCGGGCCGTGCTGCCGCCACGGCTGCGGGAAGCGCCGGAGGCTGATCCGGCTGCGGCGCTGCGCCGCCGGCTGCTGGAGCGGCCAGCGGCACTGGTGGCGCCGGCCCGGCCCGCGGCCGTGCTGGCAGGGAGGGCCTTGGCGGGGCTGGCGGGGTCGCCACCGCTGGCCGGAGTGGGGGAGGGGGTGCTGGTCACGGCAGGGGTTGGGGGAGCGGCTGGGGGTGAAGGGGCTGCGGCTCCTGGGTCGGTGCCGGGGGAGGGGGCGGCGGAGCTGGCCATGGCGAACGGACGGGGGGAGGGCTGGAGCGGAGCTGGGCGGGAAAGGGCTGGAGCTGGACAGGGAAGCTCAGCCGTCGGGCTCCCAGAAATCGATGATCCCGGCGATGGTGAGATCGGTGAGCACATCCGGATTCGGGCAGGCGAAGCGGGCGGCGGAGCCGCTGGCCGTGAACACCCAGTTGCCGGGCGAAGCCCCCACCGGATCAACCGCCACGCTGAGCTTGCCCTTCGGTGTGCGCAGCAGCCGCAGGTTGCAGTGATCCAGACCACCGACCCGCTGGGTGCACACAATGGAGCCGGCGACCTGCATGATCTCCATCACTTGGGGGCCTCCGGATCCCAGTAATCAATGATCCCCACGATCGTGAGGTCGCTGGGATACGACTTGCTTCCCGCCGCTTCGCGCGCTGCCGAACTGCCCACGCAGATCACCCAGTCGCCGGGGATGCAACCCACCGCATCAACAGCCACCTTCTTGGTGCTGCCATCGAGCACCACCTGCAGATGCTTGTGCTGGAAGTCGGGAATGCGATTGGTGGAAACCAGGGGCTTGAGCACCTTGCAGATGATCACTTCAATGACCTCCCTGGCTGGCGAAGGTGATCGTGGAGCCCACCGCCTCCGCAGGCACATGCCGATCCTGGTCGCGAATCGTGAGCAGTGTGTGCAGCAGACCCTGGCCACAGAGCTCGGCGTAGCGGTTCTCGATCGCCGTCTGCACGCGCCGGCAGTGGCGGATCGCCCGCTCCCGAGCTCCCGGCACCTGGCCGTGGTAGTCGAAGCGCACCACCACGGGCACCGGCAGACCGCGACTCACATTCAACCCCTGGAAAATCTTCACGCCCACATCGAGATCCGGAGCACCCTCTTCGACGGTGTCCATGTAAGCGAAGTAGGTGAGGTTGCGCAGGTGGATTTCCTTGAAGCCGATGCCGACGCCGATGAATCGTTCGGCATGACCGGCATCGCTGTAGCTCGAGCCATGAAACTGGCGCACGTAATCGATCTGGGAGATGTTGTGCTCAAGCAGCCGTGCCACGAGCCGCACCATCCCCGGATCCGGAGCGGAGGCGGCCCCCTCGCGCACCAGCGCCTCGATCCGGGCCCGGGCCTGCTCGGGCGCCAGGCCGCTGGTGGCGGCATAGACCTCGCGGGCATCCAGCCAGCGCTCCCGGTTGGTGGTGCCGTCCATGCCCGGCACGTGCACGCGGATCGCGTCGGTGTCGGTGTCGATGCCCATCAACAGCAGATCCACGGAGGCACCGCAGCAGAAGCTGTTCTCCACCGCCTGCTGGAAATCGCGCAGGCGAGCCAGGCCACAGGCGGCGGCCTGCTCGTCATCGCTGCCGTGGGCGGCACAGCCCTCGTGCTCCGGATCCCGGGAGCTGAAGTGGTACAGCACCACCTTGAGGTAGCGGGTGTCCTCATGGGCGCTGTTGGGCAGGCCCTCGCGATAACGCCGGTGCTCGGTCTTCACCCAGCGGTTCACCGTGTTCTCCACGTCGAACAGGGCACCGGCGTGGGGGCGGCGGCGCACCGAACTGAATGGGATGCGCAGGCCGTAGGCGATCGCATGGGCCAGACGGCCGTCGGCGCAGGGTGTGATGTCGAGCAGATGGAAGCCGCAGGAGAGAAGGAAGTTGTCAAAGGCGGCGCCGGCCGGGCTGCCGGGCTTGCCGCCCAGGGGATCGGCGGCGAAGAAGGTGGCGCTCACCTGCTCGTAGGTCTCAAAGACGCACCAGGCGAAGAGGGTGCGCATGTCGAGCTGGCTCACCCAGGCCGTCTCGAGGATGGGCAACGGCAGCGCAAAGCCCAGCTCCCGGCTGGCGATGCCCTGGGCCTGCTCCACGAAGTCGGCTTCATGCTGCAGGGCCGACAGCTGCCTGAGCACCGGCACGATGCGGTCGAAGGCCTGCTTCACGCCGGTTTCGTAGGCATGGAGTTCGGCGTTGCCGGCATGGTCGGTGAGCGGATGCAGAACGGCCGGGTCGGCCGCGGGGCCGCGGGGCGGCGTCGCCCCGGCGGCGATCTGACCGCGGGGGGGCCGGCTGCGGCTGAGGCGATCGGGTCGGGCCTGCCGCTGCTGCAGGATCGCTCGGGCGCGGGTGCCCCGCAGGGGTACCCGGGGGTCGGCGGTGGCGGGATCGGCCTGGGCAGCGTCAGCGGCGGCATCCGGGCGGCGGCGCGGAGCTGACGGTGCCAGGGGCCTCACCGCGAGGTGGGAAGGGCGAGGCATCGATCTCTCAGCCCCGGGCTCCGCCCGAAACCGTGATCAGGGAGCCGGACATGGTGTTGCCGCTGGAGCCGGTGACCCGGCTCACCGGCTCCGGCACCTCCTGGTTGCGTTTGGCCTGGAAGGAAGGCATCGCCGACATCGGTCCCGGTCGGCTGGGATTGCGGCGGCGTGCCGAAGCCCCTTCCGTGCCGGTGACATGCTCGCCCCGGTCCCAGTCATCGCCGGTGATCTTCAGACCGGCCGAGATGCCCTCACCGGTGACCCGGGAGGTGGGACGCACGTCCTCGTCCACGCTCACCGGCGCGGGTGCGACCGGTCCGCGCGCCAGCTGGACCCCGCGGCGATCAAAGCGGAACTGTTCGGTGCCGGTCACCTTGTCGGCCGCCATGTCGAAGGGGCCGGTGATCCGGTTGCCCTGCTCGTAGCTGGTGCCGGTGACGGCGCCACGGCTCTCGCGGGCCATCTGGGCGGCGCGAGCGGGAGACTGCACGCTGAACTGCTGCCAGGGCTGGCTGCCGCCCAGGGGCTGGGGGAAGTCGGCTTCGTGGCTCGGGGAAGCTGCGCAGGCCTGGGCCAGCTGGTCGGTTCCCACATAGGGGGTGCCGGTGATCGGGCCGCAGGCGCCGCGCTCGGCACCGGTGAGATGGCCGCCGATGCCGGGTTGGATCCCGCTCATCCGGCTGGCGCCCCGCACCGGCGTGCGGGAGCGGATCTCGTTGACGGCATTGCCCGGGCAATAGTCACCCGCCTGTTCGAGGCCGGCGTAGGGCGTGCCGGTCACCGCTTTGCAGGTGCCGGGCTCATCGCCGGTCACCTTGCCGGAGCGACCGGTCTGGGTGCCGCTCACCACCTGGGTGCGGTTGGTGATGCTGAAGCCCACCTTGGGAGCTTCCGGAGCGGGCTTGGCGCCGCAGAAGCCGGCGTACTGCTGGTGGCCGATGTATTCGTCGCCCGTGATGTTGCGACAGCTGCCGGGCTCGTCACCGGTGACCCGCTCGCTGCGCCCCACGGCGGTGCCGGTGACGCCGGTGCCGCGCAGGGTGTTCTGGCTGGCCACCTTCACAGGGGCGCGGCCGGGGGTCGGAGGGTCGGCCCCCAGGTACTGGTCACCGGTGAGCTGCAGACCCGATCCCGGCTCGTCGCCGGTGACCTTGTCGGAGCGCCCCACCAGCACCCCGGAGACGGGCTGGCCGCCGAGGGTCTGGCTGCGGCCCACCTTGCGGGGGGCGGGATTCACCTTGCCGCAGTAGATGGCGGACTGGTTGGCGGAGACGTACTCCGTGCCGGTGATGATCTTGCAGGTGCCGGGTTCATCGCCGGTCACCTTGTCGCTGCGCCCCACCTCGTTGCCGGTGACCCGGTTGCCGTGGGTGGTGGCGGTCACGCGCACCTTGGGGGGCTGGGTGGCCGCCGGGCCGCTCTTGCAGAATTCCTGGAACACCTCCGAACCCAGGTACTCCGTGCCGGTGATCGGCCGGCAGGTGGCGGCCTCGTTTCCGGTGGTCTTGAGGGAGCGGTTGGCCTGGGTGCCGGTCACCACCTGACCACCACTGGTCTGGCTGGCGCCCACCTTCCAGTGGGCGTCGGTGGCTGCGCTCTGCCGGGAGCCATGGCGATTCGGACCGGTGGGCCGGGTGCCACCGGTCCGGGCCGTGCCGGCACTGCCCACCTTGCTCTTGAGCTCCCGCACCTTCTGGGCGAGCTCGCGGCTGGTGAGATCGGGGTTGCCCTGGCGGGCTACGGAGGCGGTGGTGGAACTGCCGCTGCTGGCCGACTTGCCGCGCTTGGAGAGGGCTTCACGGCGAGCCAGCACGAAGGAGCGGCTGGGATTGTGGTGGGCCTGGCGCCGGGGGGCGGCGGCGCGGCGCTCGCCAGTGCCGGAGCCGTTGCTCAGGCGCCGCGCCGGCATGGGCGCCGTGGCGGCTTCGCGCTTTTCCTCA
>Ga0315899_10001928_pt1 | contig 23361 bp, 17 predicted proteins | sample LakEriMetagenome_2_FD_203518 | JGI IMG/M metagenome (GOLD analysis project Ga0315899, IMG submission 203518) | Freshwater fungal communities from buoy surface, Lake Erie, Ohio, United States - Buoy 4 MA112 | ecosystem: Environmental > Aquatic > Freshwater > Lake | place: USA: Lake Erie, Ohio... | reverse complement strand
GCGTTGAGTGCCGTCAGGGGCAACGCCTGAATCAATGGTTGCACCACCTGGGGAAACCGGTCCGAGGAAAAAAAGACGCCCGAGAGAACATACATGGGAAGCATGGTCAGGTTCATGAGCCCGCTGACCGCCTCGTAACTGGTGGCGCGGCTGGCCACGAGCAGCCCGATGGCCTGAAAACAGACCGCTCCAGCCAGAATCGTCAGGGCAAGCGTGGCCACACTCCCGTGGATGGATACATCGAAAGCCAGCCAAGCGAACCCTAGAAGGATCATGATTTCAAGGAGCAGGAACCCCATTCGCCCAAGAACAAGGCTCAACAGGAAATCCACCCGGCTCATGGGGGTGGCGATCAACCGCTTGAGCAGTTTTCGCACCCTCAGGTCGACCGTCACATATCCAAGTCCCCACAAGCCCCCGCCCATGAGGTTCATCCCGAGTAATCCTGGAATCAGAAAATCAATGTAACGCCCCCCGGTTTCGGCCGTTTCTTCGACCCGGATGCCATTTTCCGCCTTCCCTGAAACCGGGGCAGAACCTGAACCTTGGGATGCCGATCCGGCCTTGGTCTTCCACAGGACAGCCTCCACCACACCCTGCGCCAGAGCGGACTCCGGTCGATTTTTTTCAGTTTTCAGGACCAGCCCGGCTGATTCCACCTCCACAACCAGCGCGGTCTTACCCAGGGCAAGCTCTTTGCTGGCCTGGCTGAAATCCAGGATCCTCAGCTCGATACGGGGATCTTTGCCCAGGCTTTCTAGGGTTTCCGCCCACAAGGGTCCGGGGGATCCAGCAGCATTGGTCACGGCGACAGGGATACGCTCGACGGGTCGATCCCTGAAGGCGGTGCCCAGGGCGACCGCCAACACCAAGGGAAAACCGTAAACCCAAAAAATGGCCGCTGGTTCCCGATAAAAATCCCTAACCCTGGCAAGGATGAGTTGCCACATGGGGGACTGGGGAGACGAATTGACCTCCAGTTGCTCATCCAGATTCATGGCGTCTCATCCCGAAGGTTTCGCCCCGTCAAGGCAAGGAAAACATCCTCCAAGGTGGCCTGCCGGACATTCAGTGAGCTCAGGCCGGCCCCGGATTTTTCTACCAGTGCCAACAAGGGAGGAATGGTTTCATGGGGACGATCCACGCGTAATACCAGGTGATTGGTTCCGTCCGCCGCCCTGCTGTCGGTTACCGATTTCGCCCCGCTGACGCCTGGAAGCTGCAAAATTTCCTCCCTGCGCGGTTCAGGGCCAAAGGTCCCAAGCTCAATCAGGTTGCCACCACCCCACTGTCGGATCAATTCCACCGGTGTTCCCAAGGCTATCACCTTGCCGTGATCAACAACCGCCAAACGGTCACAAAGCTTTTCCGCCTCATCCATGTAGTGGGTTGTCAACAAGATGGTTTTGCCGCGCAATTTGAGCGCCCGCACTACCTCCCAAACCTGCTGGCGTGATTGGGGGTCAAGCCCGGTGGATGGCTCGTCCAGGAATAGGATGTCGGGGTCCCCGACCAGCGCGCAAGCCAGGGCCACGCGCTGTTTCTGGCCACCTGAAAGAGTGCTAATGCGACTGTCGCGTTTGGATTCCAGGCCGACTATGGCTATCGAGGCGTCCAGGGTGAGGCCCCGATTGTAAAAACTGCGGAAAAGCTCCAGAGTTTCCGCCACGGTCTGCTTTTCGGAAAGCCTGGTCTCCTGGAGCGTGATACCGATCCTTTGGCGAATTTCTGCCCCATCCATCTCCCAGTTTTTGCCAAGGACTCGCACATCACCCGAGGTTGGATCCTGCAGCCCCTCGAGTATTTCCAAGGTGGTCGTTTTCCCGGCCCCGTTGGGCCCCAGAATGCCGAAGCATTCACCCATGCCAACCTCAAGATCAAGGCCCCTGACGGCCTCGACCGGAGGCTTGCCGGGAAATGTCTTGACCAGGTCCTGGCAAACAATGGCTTCCATGATGGGTTCCGAGAATTTCACCTGAGACGGTTCCGAGACTTGTCAGTCCCGTTTGATCGCGCCCTGGTCCGCCAGTGCCACCGCGCGCACCGGGGAACCATCCATTCCCGCGAAAGGCAAGGGCAGGGCGATGAGCGTGAACACCGAGGCTGTTATTTGGTCCAGATTGGTCAGGTTTTCCAAAATGCTGGCCCCGGCTCCAAGCCAAAGCAGGTGGGTTTCAAAAGGGGGATGGTCGATGGATGGAAAATCCAGGCCTATCAGGTTGACCTGCCGGTCCAACAACCAACGGGCCGCCTCCGGCCCGACAAAGGGATGCCCGGTGAAATAATCCGTTTCCCTCCAGCGCGAAGACCAACCGGTTTTAATCACCGCGCGCCGGTGGTGTGCCAGATCGGATTCAAACCGTTCGAAGTGACTGGGCCTGATTTCGGCTTTGTTGTCCAAACCCGGCAGATCAACAAGCACCGCTGGCCCCACGCACCGTTCCAGCGGCGTGGTGTCGATGGTGAATCCCCGAGGGAGGAAATGATACCCGGCGTCCATATGGGTGCCGTTGTGCAATCCCATGTTCACCCGTCCAACATGAGCCACCGGGGTTCCGTCCGATTCGAACCCATGGACCGAATCAGCAGAAAGGTGTGCCCCCGCATCACCGGGATACACCGGTAACCCGCGCTCGATCCGGTGCGTGAGGTCAATCACCTTCGACATGGGGACACTCCTTGCCCGTCCCGGGATTTGGGATCTTTCTCAAATGGAATACTCGGGCTCGAACACCCTGCCACCCCGTGGCGCCACCCATACCACTTGGCCCGATTTCAGCCCCAGATTTCGGAATCTTTCCGGGGTGACCTCCACGCTCGCGGAGGAATCCCCGTCCGCTGAACGCAAATGAACGCGCATGACAGGGCCTGCCGGGTGGGTATGCACCACCTTTGCGGGGAGGGCGCCACCTTCAGATGGTTGCCTGTAAAGCTCCAACTCATGGGGACGCACAAAAACCAGGTTGGAGGCGCCTGTCGAGGCCCCATCCTTTTGGGCATCGAATTTCCCCGGTGCGAATCCGGTGATGACCGGCTGCCCGTCCTCCCGAACAAAACCCTGAAAAACATTCACATGGCCGACAAAATCCATCACAAAAGGATTGGCAGGCCTATCGAACACCTCCGCCGGGGAACCAATCTGTTCGATCCGGCCCCCGCGCATCACCACCACCTGGTCGGCCACACCGAAGGCGTCCTCCTGGTCGTGGGTGACAAACAGCGTGGTCATGTGAATCTCGTCATGGAGGCGGCGAAGCCATTGACGCAATTCCAGCCGAACTTTCGCATCCAGGGCGCCAAAGGGCTCATCCAGCAACAGCACCCTCGGCTCGCTGGCCAAGGCCCGCGCCAGCGCCACCCGCTGCCTTTGCCCGCCGGAAAGTTGGGATGGGTATCGATTCCCCAAGCCGTCCATGCGCACCAGGTGAAGCAATTCGCCAACCCTTTGCCGAATTTTTTCCTCTGGCCATTTTTTGACCCGAAGCCCGAACGCGATGTTTTCAAAAACAGGCAAATGGCGGAAAAGGGCGTAATGCTGGAATACAAAACCCACATTACGCTTTTGGACCGGGGTCCCTGTGACTTCCTCATCCTGATAACGGACTAACCCCTGATCGGGGGTTTCCAGACCGGCGATGATCCTAAGCAGCGTGGTTTTTCCGCAGCCGGATGGGCCAAGCAAGGCCATTAATGAACCGGTGGGCGCTACCAGCGAAACCTGGTCCAAGGCTCGAAAAGCCCCGAAATTTTTGCAAACACCCTCCACCTGGATGCTCATGGCACTCCTTTACCCCCTCCGAGGCCCCATGCCGGCTCTCATTTTTGGGGCGCTCCAACCAACCGTTCCCGGTCCCTCCGGCCAAATCGACTGTTTTGCCGGACGTCGCAACCAATCGTCGGGAGATTTTCCGTTGAATCGGTGACGGGCCGCTGGCGTTCACTCCACCTTGCGGTCAGATTCGGTTTTGACCAATGTAATGTAGTGAATGAATTGAGTTTCCGCCGGTTTGCAGCCCGCGGAACAGGGCGGCCCTGAGAATCCTTTTGTGCCAGGCCGCCCTTTTGGAGAGCAGGAATGAGCAAGCAACCCCGTCAGGAAGGCGAGGTCGACTCCGGATTGTCAATGACCGGGCGCCCCAAAAGGGGTGTGCCCGAGGGGTTGTGGATTCAATGCCCTTCCTGCAAAGCCACTGTTTTTCGCAAGGACTCTGAAGCCAAGTCCAATGTCTGCCCGGAATGCCAGCACCACTTTTACCTGCCAGCCGCAGACCGGATCAGGCAGATGCTCGACGAGGGTAGTTTCGAGGAATGGGACACCGGGTTGTCCCCCTGCGATCCCCTCGAGTTTTTCGACCGGATGCCCTACAGCGATCGCATCGTCAAGGAGCAGGCCCGAACAAAAATGAAGGATGCCGCCGTGGTTGGCCGGGGTTACATCCGTGGCCGTCCAGTGGTCTTAGGCATCACGGATTTCGCCTTCATGGCCGGAAGCATGGGCTCAGTGGTGGGCGAAAAGCTCACCCGCGCCGTGGAGGCAGCGACCAAAATGCAGCTGCCGCTCATCATAGTCAGCGGTTCAGGCGGGGGCGCCCGCATGCAAGAAGGAATCCTTTCCCTGATGCAGATGGCCAAGGTTTCCGCCGCCTTGGGGAGATTTCATCAAGCCGGCGGTCTCTACATCGCCATCCTCACCAACCCCACCATGGGAGGGGTTGCCGCCAGTTGGGCCCTGCAGGGAGATATCACCCTGGCGGAACCCGGCGCACTGATTGGGTTCGCGGGAAAGAGGACCATCTGGAACACCGTCCGGCTGGAACTACCTGAAGGATTTCAGACCAGCGAGTTTTTGCTCCGCCACGGGTTCATCGACCGGATTGTCCACCGCAAGGATCTGCGCACCGAGGTGGCCCGCCTCATCGACTACTGCCAGCGGTGAGACATGTTCCAGTGGTTATCCAGCCTTTTCGGAGGCAAGAACAAAAAGGGACCATCCTCCAGCGCTCCAGGGATCAAATCCCCGGGACTTGCTCCTCCAAAGCCACTGAATCGCGAGGATGTTGACAAGCGTTTCGACAAGGGCAACCGGATCGGTCAGGGCAGCATGTCCAAGGTCTTCAAGGCCTTGGACCGGAAACTGGGGCGCAACGTCTGCCTGAAGCTCCTCGACGCCAAAAAAACCGAGCATTTCGAATCCAGGTTCAAGGGCTTGAACAAGCCACCTGAGGGCGAAATCTGTCATAAACTCCGGCACGATAATATTGTCCAGACCCTGGATTTCGGTGTTCACAGCAAAACCGGCGAACCCTTCATCGTCATGGAATTCGTCGACGGGGTTGGCCTGAACTTTTTGATTGAAACCAAAAGCAAGAAGTTGCAGGGCAACCGGATCAACTTCCTTCGCCAGATTGCCAGTGGCATCGATTATCTCCACAAATCCGGTTACCTGCACCGCGATATTTGCCCTCGGAACATCATGGTTTCAAACGAAGGCGTGGTGAAGTTGATCGATTTCGGTTTGGCCATTCCCAACCGCCCTGAATTTTGCCGTCCAGGCAACCGGACCGGCACGCCCAACTACCTGGCGCCCGAAATCATTCGCCGCTCCAGCACCGACTTGCGGGTGGACATGTTCGCCCTGGGGGTGACAGCCTACGAAATGTTCACTCAAAACCTGCCCTGGGAAAGCTCCCAATCGATGCAGGCCCTGATCGGGCATATGAACAGCCCGCCCAAGGATCCCCGTGATTTCGTGCCGGATATGGCCGACGCCACAAGGGAATTCCTTTTGAAAGCCATTGATCGGAATCCATCCTCGCGCTTTCAGTCTGCCGCGGATTTCCGTGAAGCCTTGGACAAGGTGATCGAATGATTTCCCGTACCCCCCAGGATTTGGAACTCTTGGAGCTGCTGGTCACCACCCCAAGCCCTCCCGGTCAGGAAGGCAGATTGCAGTCCCGATTGGCCGAATGGGCGCGTCCTTTCTGCGACGACTTGCGCCAGGACAGCCATGGAAACCTGATCGCCATCCGCTACGCGGACAAAAATCGTGCCCCCAAGGGAGCCTCGGAAAACCAAAAGGTGCTGCTTGCCGGGCACTGCGACCAGCTCTCACTGATGGTGATCCATATCGATGAGTCGGGTTTCCTGCTGGTTCAGCCCGTTGGCGGGTGGGACTTGGCCATTCTTTTGGGCCAACCACTGACCCTTTGGGTGGATTCAGGCCCCATTCCCGCGGTGTGCTCCCGCAAGGCACCACACTTGATGACCCCCGAGGAACGTAACAAGCTTCCCCTCTGGCATGACCTCTGGGTGGATGCCGGGTTCAAGGACAAGAAGGAAGCGGATTCCGTCGTGCAAGTGGGGGATTTCCTGACGGCAGACCTGCGCCTCAAGTGGATGCGGGGTGGTTTCGTATCCGGCCCCGGGTTGGATGACAAAACCGGAGTGTGGACCATTTTTGAATCCCTGCGCCTCCTGGCGGGAAAACCCTTGGCTGTGGACCTTTATTGCGTGAGCACTGTCCAGGAGGAGATCGGCCTGCGTGGTGCCATGACCAGTGCCTACGGCATCAATCCGACCGTCGGTATCGCCGTGGATGTGACCCATGCGACCGACACCCCCGGGGCCGAGAAAAAGCAGGTGGGCGATGTGCGGCTGACCCAAGGGCCGGTGATTCATCGGGGCCCAAATATTCATCCGCTCGTCAGCAAAATGATGGTGGACACCGCAAAACTAGAAAACATACCCTATCAACTGCGAGCAGTCCCCAAGCCGACTGGTACCGATGCCAACGCCATCCAAACAACGCGAGCCGGCGTGGCAACCGGATTGATCGGAATCCCAAACCGTTACATGCACAGCCCTGTTGAAATGGTTCACTCGGAAGATTTGCGAAACGGGGCCCGATTGCTGGCCCGCTGGGTGGAAAATCTCGACGGTGCTACCGATTGGAATGGTTATTGGTCACAAATTCCGGCGACGACTTAACCTATTACTCAAAAACAAGTTACATCAAAAAAGCACGGGCCGCCCTCCGAGGTGGCCCTTGCCTTTTTTAACCCTCGGGCCAAATAGTGAACAAATGTACAATCCAAGGGCACCGAGGAAACAATCATGGACGATTACCTCGAGGATTCCATCCACCCCGACAGCGGATTGGATTTCGAAAATTGGCTCGATTCAACCGCCCGGAACCTGCTCCAAAAACTGGGATGCCATTGTTCCCCTGTGCTTCCTGCATTTTTCCAGCCTTGGCTGGGTCGCAATCGCGGAGATTTGAAAAAAAAAGCCCCCACGCTTCACCCCCGGGGAAATCGTCAGCGAGGCGAATTGAAAGCCTCCCAGGAATCAGACTCCTTACGCAATGCGGCCAAATTGGCCGGGGCGAACTTTTTAAGGGTTTTTGGCCCCAAGGTTCGGTCGGATAGCCTGCCCGCGGTTTTGGATCATCTTGCCCTCGAAATCCTGGCTCCAAAAACTTGGCTGGAGGAATGCTGGGGGGCTTCACAAACCCTTCAGGCAATCGCCGCCCATTTTCCCGGCCTTTGGGGAGAAAACTTGGCCCTTCGATTGGCCCGGTTTTGGCATGCAAACCCGTCGGCAACAGTAGCTTGGTTTCAGGGTGGGCAACGGATTTGGACCTGCCGGGGAGGATGCAAATCCTACCGGACACCCCTTTCCGATTTGGAAATGGCGGCATGGACAGGCACCCGGGAATACTCACGGCCGGTTCACTTGCGTGAACCGGCCGAGGAGGCACACGGATTCCCGTTTCACTCTGGTTTTCCAAAAGGTGAGGTGGTGGTCCACTTTCAAAATGGTTTTCCGGTCCAAATCAATTGACCAGGGAGAGCCACTGATCTAAACTGGAAGCATGTAATGAGACTGAGTCTCAAAACCAAAACGGTGACGAAAGTTCGTTTCCGTAGCTTTGACGGGCAAGCCCACATGATCACCCCACTCGATCTTGCGGCTGAAGGCAGCTCCTACGAGGTATGCAGCCTCCCGGATTCCTGCGTTTGCCGCCGATTGGAAGAACTGGGGCTTTGTCCGGGCGCCAAGTTGCGGGTTCTGCAGAACGGGTCACCTTGCCTGCTCCAGGTGGGCTCTTCCAAGCTGTCATTGCGTGGTGAGTTTTGCCAGCAGATTTTGGTCCAGCCCCTAGCAGAATGAGCGCTGAAACCATTCCTGTGCCCCCGGAAAGCACATTGGACCGTTGGCCTCTGCAGGTTCAGGGAATCGTTTCGTCTGTCCAGGGCAATGATGCCGTCGCCTGCCGCCTTTTGGAAATGGGTATCTTGGAAGGAGAGCCGGTTCGCGTCCTGGGTTACGCCCCGATGGGCGACCCGATGGAAATCCGGCTGCGTGATTACCAACTGAGCCTGCGATTGTCGGAAGCCAAACGAATCGTCGTACGCACCCTCCAAAAACCCGACGGCTGCCCCTGATAATGACCCAGGCCCACGGCCCTTCTGCAAGCCCGGCACCACTTCAGGTGGCCCTTCTGGGTAATCCCAACACCGGCAAAACCACCCTGTTTAACGCCTTGTCAGGATTGCGCCACAAGACCGGAAACTATCCCGGTGTCACAGTGGAGGTCCGAAAAGGCACCGTGCGCGCCATCCACGATGGCGCCCCTAGAGACCTCGAATTGCTGGACCTGCCAGGCACCTACAGCCTCGCCGCCCGCAGCCCGGATGAATTGCTCGCCGTTGAGGTGGTTACGGGCGGCTTCGGCGCGTCAGCCAGACCGGATGTCCTCCTGTGCATGGCAGATGCCTCCAATCTGGAAAGGAGTCTCTACCTCTTCAGCCAGGCCGTTGAATTGGGGGTTCCGGTTGTCATCGCCCTGACCATGGGAGATCTGGCGGAAAAACAAGGGATCCGCGTGGACACGGCCCGTCTTTCCCGCCAGTTGGGAATGCCGGTTGTACCTGTGAACGCCCCCAAAAATAAGGGTTTGGATTCTCTCAAATCCGCGCTGGTTTCCGCCGCCCTTGGGAAAGACTTTCCCCGTATCGAAATGTTGCCTGAACCGGTGCGCATCATTCAAAACCGCCTGGCGGAAACCTGGAATTGCCATCCAGGCTTCGTCCTGAGGGCCTTGGTAGATGAGGGAGGCGAAGCAGAAAAACGGCTGACCACACGATTGGGCCAAACGGCTTTGGCTGAACTGGTCAAGGCTCGTCAGGAAATCTCTACATCCAACCAGATTTCCCTACCGGTACTCGAACCCCGGTCTCGTTACCCATGGATTCGCAAGCAGGTTGGCGGCGCGGTGGAAAGACCGGCTACCGAAAGAAAAGGCTTCACGGAAAAAGCCGACAGGTGGTTAGTGCATCCCGTTTGGGGCACCCTTCTTTTTCTGCTGATCATGTTCGTTTTCTTCCAGGCCATTTTTTTCCTGGCCCAACCGGTGATGGACTGGCTCGATGAAAAGGCAAGCGACTTGGCCAATGCGGTGGGCGGGGGCATGGGCCCCGGTCACTTCAACAGCCTTCTGACTGAAGGGATCATCCCTGGGCTGGGTGCCGTCTTGGTGTTCCTTCCCCAAATCCTGATCCTTTTCGCCTTCATGGGTGTGCTCGAGGATTGCGGGTACATGGCCAGGGCGGCGTTTCTGATGGATCGGGTAATGGCCCGGTGCGGCCTCAGCGGCAAGGCTTTCATTCCGCTGCTGAGTTCGCTCGCCTGCGCGGTACCGGGCATCCTGTCCACACGAGTGATTGAAAACCGGCGTGACCGACTCGCGGCGATCGTGGTCGCGCCGCTCATGAGCTGTTCCGCTCGCCTGCCTGTTTATGTCCTTCTAACCGGCACTTTTTTGGCGCAAAGGTGGTGGCTTCCCGGCCTTTCGCTGTTTTGCCTGTACCTGATTGGTTTTATCGCGGCCCCTTTGGTGGCATGGACACTTAAAAGCACTATTCTCGCCGGCGAAAAACCCATTTTTATGCTGGAAATGCCACCGTTTCGAATCCCCTCCCCTTGGGTGGTCCTACGACGCATGCTGGAGGCGGCTTGGGAATTTGTCAGCCGGGCGGGAACCCTTATTTTGGCCAGCATGGTGATCATCTGGGCATTGCTCCACTTTCCCGCCACCAATCCGGAAGGTCGTTATTGGCCCGAGGTGATTGAGGCCGCTCAACCGGAGGAAAGGGGCGAACTTCTGGCCGCTTGGAAATCCTCCACCATTCTGGCAAGGGCCAGCCAGACTTTGGATCCCGTCTGGTATCCGATCGGATGGGACTGGCGCATTGGTTCGGCGGCGTTGGCAAGTTTTCCGGCGCGGGAAGTGGTTGTGGCCACCCTGGGAATTATTTTTGGCCAAGATCCTGAATTGGAGGAGGAAGCAGGGAACCGCCAACTCGGCGAGCGCCTGACAGCCGCAAAAAGGGCCAACGGCCAGCCCTTGTTCACTATCCCGACCGCTATGTCCCTGCTTGTGTTCGTGGCGTTGTGCTGCCAATGCGTCTCCACTCTTGTGGTGATGGCCAAGGAAACCCGCTCCTGGAAATGGCCTGCATTCACTTTTGGGTACATGACGCTGCTGGCTTATCTGGGGGCGTTCCTCGTCTACCAGATCGGCACTTGGATCCAGAATTGGAGCCAATCATGAATTGGCAAACTCCGGCCGCCCTGGCCTGTGTTTTCGTTGCGGCTTCATGGCTTGTGTGGGGCAAAATCCTTCCAGTAATCCAGGGCAGGGGAGGGGGTTGTTGCGCGAAAGGGTGCAGCCCACGCCAACCAAACGACAATCCCTCCCAATTGCAGGGCCTGAGCCTCCGGCCATCCGAACGGAATTTGGATTCCCCACCAATTGCAAGCCGGCCTGGTTTCGATAATCTTTGAAGCTGAACGGTTATTCTCCAAACCCAGGAACCTCCCAGATGCTTTCCCACGATGTCTATTTCACCCTGAAGGACAGGACCCCAGAGGCGCGTAAAAGACTGGTGGATTCTTGCCATAAGTATTTGGCCGGCCACCCGGGTGTGGTGTTTTACGCGGCGGGGACGGTCAACGAGACCCTGCGGCGGGAAGTCAACGACCTCGAATTTGATGTCTCCCTCCAACTGGTGTTTGTTGACAAGGCCGCCCACGACACCTACCAGGTGCACCCCAAACATCAGCAGTTCATCGACGAGAACAAACCCACCTGGGCCAAGGTGCGTGTCTTTGACGCCGATGTGGCCAGCGCCTGATTCAATCTTCAAAAAAAGAAACGGGCTCCGGTGGAAATCCACCGGAGCCCGTTTCTTTTGTAAACCGGATCACTTGTCCTGGATTTCAGCCAGGGCGGCGAAGGGGGTCCCTTCCACATATTCGAGAAAGGCACCTCCACCGGTGCTGACATGCTTCATGTGGGTATCCAACCCGAACTGTTCGACCGCCTCGGCGGTTTCACCGCCTCCCACCACAGTGATACCGGGGGCCTTCGCCATTGCCTGGGCGATTGCCCGGGTGCCGTGGCTGTAGGGTTCGTCCTCAAATTTCCCCATGGGACCGTTCCAGACCACCGTCCCGGCTTTGGCGATTTCCTGGGCATAGAGTTCCCGGGTCTTGGGCCCGATATCGATACCAATTGCCCCTGAGGGAATCTCGGCCACCACCCTGGCAGTCTCCGGCTTGTCCAGGCCGTCGACCACCAAATGGTCGACCGGTAGTTGGATTTTGCCGGCGCCCTGGGTCAAAAGCTGGTTGGCCAAATCGAGCTTGTCTCCCTCGCAACGGCTGGCCCCGATCTCCTTGCCCTGCGCCTTGAGGAAGGTGTAGCTCATGGCCCCACCCACCAGGATCCGGTCCACCCTTTTCAGCAACGCCTGAATAAACCCGATCTTGTCGGAAACCTTGCCTCCCCCAAGCAGGGCCACAAACGGTCTTTTTGGGCTTCCCAGCAGGGTGTCCAGAATTTCCAGTTCCTTGGCGACCAATTTGCCAACGACACGAGGCTTGGACCCCATTGCTTTGGGGACCGCGACCATGGACGCATCTTTTCGATGGCAGGTACCAAAGGCATCGTTCACATACACATCGCCCAGCTTGGCGATTTCCAGGGCCAGCTTGTCACAGCCCGACTGTTCACCACTGTGGAAACGCAGGTTTTCCAGCAACAGGACATCGCCAGGTTTCAGGGAGGCGGCCAGTTCCACCGCATGGGTCCCGGCAACATCATTAGCCTTGTGGACCTTGATGCCCAGGTGTTTGGACAACGCCTCGGCCACCTTGTCCATCTTGAAGGGGGCGTCCTTGGCCGGATCGCCTTTGGGGCGGCCCAGATGGCTCATGGCGATCACCGCCGCTCCCTGGTTCAACAGGCTTTTGATGGTGGGAACGGCGGCCCTGACACGCCGATCGTTGGTGACATTCCCATGGGAGTCTTGGGGGACATTAAAATCGACCCGTACCAGAACTTTCTTGCCCGAAAGGGCCTGGAGATCATCCACGGTTTTCTTGGCCATGATTGTGCACCTGCTATTTCAAGGAAAAATGTGATGGACACCGCCGGTTGAGGCAAAAAAAACGGGGAGCCAACCTTCTCAGGAAAGCTCCCCGCCCGATTCAGGCCGAAATCAAAGGCCCTTTTGAACCATCATGCGAACCAGGTCGCCAACGCGGCAGGAGTAGCCCCATTCGTTGTCGTACCAGCTCACCAGCTTGAAGAATCGGTCATTCAACTCGATTCCGCTGCCTTCATCGAAAATGCTGGAGGAAGAGCAGTGGATGAAGTCGCTCGAAACCACCTCGTCGGCGGTGGTGTCCAAAATCCCCTTCAGGTAGGTTTGGGAGGCCTTCTTCATGGCCTCGCAAATTTCCTTGTAGCTGGTTTTCTTGACGGTTTTCACCGTCAGGTCAACCACGGATACCGTGGGGGTGGGAACTCTGAAGGCCATACCGGTGAGTTTGCCCTTCACCTCAGGGCAAACCAGTCCGACGGCGCGGGCGGCGCCGGTGGCCGAGGGAATGAGGTTGATCGCCGCGCTGCGTCCACCCTTCCAGTCCTTCTTGGAGGGACCGTCCACGGTCTTCTGTGTCGCGGTGTAGGAGTGGACAGTGGTCATCAGCCCTTCCTCGATTCCAAAACCCTCCTTCAGGAGAACATGGACCAAGGGGGCAAGGCAGTTGGTGGTGCAACTCGCATTGGAAACGATCTGGTGCTTGGCGGGATCGTACTTTTCGTTGTTGACCCCCATAACCACCGTGATGTCCTCATTCTTAGCGGGGGCGGAGATGATGACCTTCTTGGCTCCGGCGACAATATGCCCGTAAGCGGACTTGTCTACCTGGTCCAGCTCCCGGGTTCCTTCGGTGAAAAGTCCGGTGGACTCGATAACCAAATCCACCCCCAGGGCTTTCCAGGGAAGGTCCTTGGGCGAACGGGCCGACACCAACTTGATTTCGCGCCCATTGACAACCAGAACATCGTCCTCGGGCTTGGAGGGATCTGATTTTTTGGATGAGACAGTCCCGTTGAAACGGCCCTGGGTGGAATCGTACTTCAGCAGGTAGGCGAGGTTGTCCGTCGGGACAATGTCCCCCACGGCGACCACATCGATTTCCTTGCCCACCAAACCCTGTTCGGTGAGGGCCCGGAAAACCAGCCTGCCGATACGGCCAAAACCATTGATTGCAACCTTGACAGCCATGCTCAACCAGCTCCCTGTCTAAAAAGGCCCGAATCCCTACGGGGGCCAAGATCGGGTGGAGAATATTTGGACAGTACCACCCTCTATCCTTAGCCTATTTGACAGAATCGCATTGAAAAGGGGAAGGTTGTCGGCTTGGCACCTCAATGATAACCCCTTAATTAAAATTCAATTGGATCTCTTTATCCAGAAAGGGAATTGGGAAATGGCTGGAAAAGTGAACGTGACGGTGACAGGGGCCGCGGGCCAGGTTGCCTACGCCATGCTGGGCAGGATTGCCTCGGGGGAAATTTTCGGGTCCAACACCCGGGTTTCATTGCGGTTGTTGGAAATCACCGCCGCCTTGTCCACCTTGGAAGGGGTGGCCATGGAATTGGAGGATTGCGCCTCCAACGTTCTGGATGAGGTTATTTTGACCGACGATGCCAACCGGGCCTTCAATGGCACCAACTGGGCCTTGCTGGTTGGCTCTTTCCCTCGCAAGCAAGGCATGGAGCGGAAGGAACTCCTGGGAATCAACGGCAAAATCTTCGTCGGTCAGGGCAAGGCTATCGGGGCCCATGCAGCCCAGGATGTCCGGATTTTGGTCGTGGGCAACCCCTGCAACACCAATTGCCTGGTGGCCCGCTCCCAAGCCAGGGAAATTCCGGATGAGAGGTGGACCGCGCTGACCCGTCTTGACCACAACCGGGCCCGAAGCGCACTCGCCAAAAAGGCTGGCGTGACCGTACCCGAAGTCACCCGAATGACCATCTGGGGTAACCACTCCAACACCCAATTTCCAGATTTCACAAACGCCCAAATCCAAGGTAAACCAGCTACCGCTGTGGTGACGGATCGCAACTGGCTTGAAACCGAGTTCGTGCCTCAGGTTCAGCAACGGGGCGCCGCGGTCATCAAGGCGCGGGGAAGTTCTTCTGCCCTTTCCGCCGCCAACGGGGCTTTGGACCATGTCAAAAGCCTGCTGAATCCAACAGCGGCCGGAGACTGGGTGAGCATGGCAGTTGTTTCCCAAGGCCAGTATGGTGTGCCCAAGGGATTGGTGTTTGGTTACCCCTGCAAAACACTCCCCGGTGCCAAATACGAGGTGGTGGAAGGGCTGTCACTGGATGCCTTCGGGCAGCAAAAATTCAAGGCCACCCTGGACGAATTGCTCGAGGAAAAGTCAGCGGTCCAGGAACTCCTGGGCTGATTGGTTCGATAAGAAAAAGTGCGGTCGGATCGGATGATCCGGCCGCCCTTTTTTCGCCAGCGAAGTCTTCGATCAGTCCAGCCGTTTTTCCTTGTAGACACTTTGGAAACGGTAGGAGGAGTTGGCGCCTGTGGGTTCCTTGATTTCCCTGTCAACCTTTAATGTCGCCTCCAGAGGTAGGCCCGTGGCTGAATCGATCACCACCATTCCTTCTGGAAGGTATTGCAACAAAGGCATCTGATCATTGGCTGTCTTGGGTTCCTCTTTCCATGAGGTAGCCAGACGAATCCTTGCTTTGCCACCCTCCATGCCATCCACCGAGTAAGTCTGGATCATGGGAATTTTTTCCCCGGTTCCTGCTGGGGGATCCAAGGTGGCGTTGTAGGCCCTCTGCCAGTTGTCCCCAACCTTCAAGCCCCTACCGGGCAAAACGATCAAGAATACAGGCTCAACCTCGTAACGCCCGGCCGGCATCTGCTCCGATTGGACCTCAAGGACCCGGCCCAAATGATCCACCTTCAATCGCGCGGTGTCCTTACCCACCAACGGTGCGAGGCTTTTGGCTAGCGGACTCTCCTGGCTTTTGGAATCCTCACTGTCAAAGGAAAGGACCTGCCCATTGGGGCGAACCGTTTCCATTTTCAATTTCTCAAGTATCAAGGCGATTCGAAACAGCTTGGAGTCCGGATCAGCTTCCAAAACCTCGAGCCTTTTGGTCACCCGCACCAGGTTTTTGACAGTGGTCCTGGTTTCACCCTGGGTATCGGTCACCTCGGTTTGGTGGTCGACCTGAAACCGCAATTTCTGTCCTTTTTCCAACCTGATTTCGCCGGGAATTTGTGCAAACAGGTGGTTGGAAAATACAACCACAATGCCAAGGCAAGTCAGGAACAATCGCATCACTTGCATGGCCATTTTTTTTGCTCCCCAATACCAGACAAATCTATCCAACTGTGTTAACTTCATCCCCCAATTTGAAGCTAGGCCAGACCCTATCACACCGCGCTAGATCCACTTGCATTTCAAGCCAACCAGGCAAAACACCATTTTTCCCAAATTTCGGCATAACCCCTTTTGGCCCATTTTGCACAAGCCTCCGTTTTTTCAAAAAGGGCCAAATGCAAAGTCCTGATTGCAGACTTGGTGGGTTAGCTGTTAAAAAGTGCCAACCTCTGCGGTGTTCGTGATTTGGCGTGCTTTTGCGGAACCGATGGAGTTCCCGCGGGAACCTTCAATTTTCCAGGTTTCAGATGCATGCAAGCCCGCCAATTAGCGCGGGATCCGTAAGTCTGGAACCGGGTTCCCACTTGACAATGCGGGTTCTCAAAAGCGCCAGAAACGGCACAGGTGGAGGCTTTTCGCCTTTTGGCCAAGGCAAGGTGGGGCTTTTCGTTTCAGGGTTGGTCCTGTCGCGGTGAACAATTAACGCGCTCCTCGTTGACTCCCACCCGGCAATCATTATCCTTTCACCCTAGAGCCCGTCGGGACGACAGGTTAATTTGGCAATTAAAGGTGTTTCAAATCCAGATTTCACCGGCCGCGAACGCCGGCTCCATCCAGATTCCAGCGCCACGGCAATGGCCCCGGGGGGAACAAGGACCGTTCCCCGCGATTTGTCCGGGAAGACACAACTATCGAGGGAAAGGCGCCACGCGCCAACCTTGGGTTATTGCCGGGCGCTGGAATCTATCCTCCATGAGAGTCCAACCGACTTTGGCACAAGCCGGAAAAAGCTGCCAAAATGTCAGGCCTGCCGTGGTGCTCCCGGCAACTATTTCGGTATAAAAGCCTGATATCAGGAAGTGTCTCAGGCCTCCATTTTGGCGACCCAGGACATGGATTGAACCTGCCGGACCAGCTGAATGTCTCTTCCGAAAGTCCCCACACTCCAATCCATCTGTTGCAATCCATCCTTGGCAGAAGCCATGGAAAAACGGATCTTGCTGTTGGATGGGGCCATGGGTTCCATGATCTACACCTACGAACCCACCGAGGAGGATTACCGGGGACAACGATTCGCCAACCATCCGGTTCCCCTGAAAAACTGCACCGAGGCCCTGCTGTTCAGCAAACCGGACATGATCCGGGAAATCCACAAGGCCTACCTGGAAGCCGGCGCGGACATCATCGAGACGGACAGCTTCAACAGCAACCGCCTTTCGATGGGCGAATTCCACCTGGATCATCTGGTGGTGGAGATGAACCGGCGCGCCGCGGAAATCGCACGCGACGCCGCGGACGAATACACCCGCAAAAACCCGGGCAAACCACGGTTTGTGGCCGGAAGCATCGGGCCAACCAAAAAGACTCTCTCGCTGGGAACCGACGTGGAGGACCCCGGCCGCCGGTCGGTCACCTTCGACGAAATGGTCGACAACTATGAGGAACAGGTTGCGGCCCTGGTCGATGGCGGGGCGGACATCCTGCTGCCGGAAACCACATTTGACACGTTGGTGTTGAAGGCCTGCCTCTACGCGATCCAGCGCTTTTTCGACAAGGGCGGCAAACGCGTGCCCGTTATGGTCTCAGGCACCATTTTCGACAATGGTCGCACACTTTCCGCCCAGCCAGTCGAATCCTTCGCTTTGTCTGTCGAGCATTTTCCAGCGTTGTCCATCGGCCTCAATTGCGCGGTGGGCGTTGAGCAAATGCGCCCGCACATCGAAAAATTGGCGCAATGGACCCATTTGCCGATCAGTTGCTACCCCAACGCAGGTATGCCGGACGGGTTTGGCGGTTTCACCGGCAGCGTCGCGCAGACAGCGGCCGCGCTGGGTGAATTCGCTTCCAATGGCTGGCTGAATTTCGTCGGGGGTTGCTGCGGCACCACACCGGATTGGATTCGGGAGATCGGCAAGGCGGTGGAGGGCATCAGCCCCCGCAAGTTGCGGGCGCCGGAACCCCGGACCGCCTACTGCGGCACGGAAACCCTTGTCCTCCGGCCGGAAAATCCCTTCATCAACATCGGCGAAAGGAACAACATTTCCGGATCGAGAAAATTCGCCCGTCTTGTGAGGGAAGGGAAATTCGAGGAATCCGTTCAGATCGCCCGTGACCAGGTTGAAAACGGGGCCAACATCCTGGACATCAACATGGATGACGGCCTGATCGACGGCGTTCAGGCGATGACGCGGTTTGTGAACCTTGCCGCCGCCGAACCGGCGGTCGCAAAGGTTCCCCTGATGATAGACAGCTCGCGCTTTGAGATACTCCTGGCCGGGCTGAAATGCCACCAAGGCAAGGCGATCGTCAATTCCATCTCCCTGAAGGAGGGGGAAAAGGCTTTCCTCGATCAGGCGTTCGAAATCCGCCGGCTCGGCGCCTCCGTGGTTGTCATGGCCTTCGACGAGCAGGGCCAGGCTGTCACCGCAGACGAAAAGGTGCGGATCTGTTCAAGGGCTTACAGCCTTTTGACCGAAAAAGTCGGCTTCCCACCCACCGACATCATTTTCGACACCAATATCCTCACCGTCGCCACGGGCATGCGCGAGCATGACAACTACGCGGTTGAATTTTTCGAGGCGGTTCGACGGCTGAAGGCGTTGTTCCCGCTTGCCAGAACCTCCGGCGGCGTGAGCAATGTTTCCTTCTCCTTCCGTGGCCCCGAATTTGAACAGGTGCGCGAGGCCATGAATTCCGCCTTCCTATACCACGCGGTACAGGCGGGTTTGGACATGGGAATCGTCAATGCCGGCCAGCTTCAGGTCTACGCGGAGATCGAACCTGAATTGCGGGAGCGGGTCGAGGATGTCCTCCTGAATCGTCGCGAGGACGCGACCGACCGCCTGGTCGAGTTGGCCAAAACTCTCGGAAAAAAAGACAAGGCTTCCGACAATCGACTGGCATGGCGTGAAAACGGGGTGAAGGAGCGGCTGACCCACGCGCTGATCCACGGGATCGAGGAATTCATCGACCAGGACACCGAGGAGGCGCGTGCCCTCCTGGGCAGGCCCCTGCATGTGATTGAAGGGCCGTTGATGGATGGCATGCGGGTGGTTGGCGACCTGTTCGGGACGGGGAAAATGTTCCTGCCCCAGGTTGTGCGCTCGGCCCGCGTCATGAAGAAAGCCGTCGGCTACCTCACGCCGTTCATGGAAGCGGAGCGTCAGGCCGCCGGAGAACGGAAATCCAGGGGCAAGGTGCTCATCGCGACAGTGAAGGGAGATGTCCACGATATCGGCAAGAACATCGTGGCGGTGGTGCTCGCATGCAATGACTTCGAGGTGGTTGACCTCGGTGTCATGATCCCCTGCGAGAAAATCCTGGAGGAAGCCAAGGCCCAGCAGGTGGATATGGTCGGGCTCTCCGGACTGATCACCCCGTCCCTCGACGAAATGGTCCAGGTGGCCCGTGAAATGAAACGCCAGAATTTCACCGTGCCACTGCTGATCGGCGGGGCAACCACCTCGGCTCGTCACACAGCCGTGAAAATCGCCCCGGCCTACACTGGTCCGGTGGTCCATGTGACAGATGCCTCGCGCTCGGTGGGTGTGGTCGAGGCGTTGCTAAGCCCCAACAAGAAAGAGGCTTTTCTTGAGGAAGTGCGCGTTTCCCAGCAAAGGGACCGGCACAACCATTCCCAAAGACTGGAACGCACCCTGGTGGACCTGAAAATCGCCCGGGACCGTTCCCTAAGGATCGACTGGAACAAAACCCCGCCACGGCCCGCCCCCTCCTTCACCGGCCTCAAGGTGATTGACGACCTGCCCCTCGAAACACTGGTCCCATTCATTGACTGGACCCCGTTTTTCATGGCTTGGGAAATGTCAGGCAAATTCCCGGCCTTGCTCGATGACCCCAAAATCGGGCAGGAAGCCAGAAGGCTCCATGCCGACGCTCTCGCGATGTTGGATCGCATCATCCGGGAGAAAGCCCTCAAGGCGCGGGGGGTCTACGGTTTCTTCCCGGCAGCATCCGTGGGGGATGATATCGTCCTGTTCACCGATGCGAGCCGCACCCGAGAGCTGAGCCGTTTCCACATGCTCCGCGAACAGTGGGAAAGAAAGGCGGAGGCGGGCACCGCGATTTTCCGTTGCTTGGCCGATTATGTGGCCCCGTTCGATTCCGGATTACCCGACCACATCGGGGCTTTTGCCGTCACCGCCGGTGAGGGTGCCGACAAGCTCGACGCCCACTTCCGGGCCAAGCTGGATGACTACCAGGGGATCATGGCCAAGGCCATCGCCGACAGGCTCGCGGAGGCGTTCGCCGAATACCTGCACATGGTGGCGCGAAGCCAATGGTACGCACCCGACGCGGAAAAAATGTCCAAGGAAGACCTCATCCGGGAGAAATACGAGGGAATTCGTCCCGCCGCCGGTTATCCGTCCTGCCCAGATCACACGGAAAAGGCCATCCTTTGGGAACTGTTGGACGCGGAAAAGAACACCGGCATGAGCCTGACCGAAAGCTTCTCGATGGTGCCTGCCGCTTCGGTGTCAGGACTCTACTTCGGCCACTCCCAGGCGAAATATTTCGCCATCGATCTCATCACCCGGGATCAAGTGGCTGATTACGCCAAAAGGAAAGGCATTTCCAACGCGGAAGCCGAGCGTTGGCTGCAATCGTATCTGGGTTATGACCCCGCCTGATTCGGTTCAATACCATATCGGTCGCTTGGAACAGTCACCATGACAGTGGATCTCGAAACCGCCTGGCGCACCATCGCGAATGGCTTGCCCCCCTCCCGGGTCGAACTGGGTCCGGTTCTGAGCAACCAACTGGGCATGGTCCTGGCGGAGGATATTTTGGCGGACATGGACATGCCGCCTTTCACCCGGTCCATGATGGACGGGTTTGCGGTTTGCGTCCCGGCCGAAAAACCGGATTCGACTTTCCGGATCACCGGCCGTGCGGAAGCCGGATCTGCCCCGGGCGGGAAACTGATGCCCGGTGAGGCCTGGCACATCGCTACCGGCGCCCCGGTTCCCGAGAACACCACATGGGTCCTACCCAAGGAAATGGCCACTTTGGAATCAGGAGAATCCGGAACCGAACAGGTGGTCGCCCATTCCCAGTTAAAACCGGGAAAAAATCTTTTTGAAATCGGCGGGGAATTCCGGTCCGGATCCATTCTCCTGAGGGAAGGCACCTCCCTGGGCCCGGCTGAATACGGACTGTTGGCCCAAGCAGGCCGCACCGCCGTGAAGATGCACGCCCCACCCAGAGTGGCAATTGTCAGCACCGGAAATGAGTTGGTGGATCCCAACATGAAACCGGGGCCCGGAAAGATCCGCAACAGCAACGGCCCCATGCTGATGGCACAAGTTGCCCGAACCGGTGGTGTGCCGAGGTTTTTGGGAATAGCACCCGATTGCCCGCAAGCCACCGAAAGCCTGGTCAAGGAGGGCTTGGGACACCAGGTCCTTATCCTCAGCGGGGGTGTATCCGTGGGCCCCAAGGATCTGGTGCGACCGGCCTTGGAAAAACTGGGGGTTGAGATCAGGATGCACGGCATCCAATTGAAACCGGGAAAACCGTTCCTGTTTGGCACCCACCCGTCCGGGGTGGTTGTGTTTGGCTTACCGGGGAATCCTGTCAGCTCCTACGTGACTTTTGAATTATTGGTTCGGCCGGCCCTGAACAGGTTGAGGGGAATGGCAAGCGCCGAACCGGCCCAACCCATTCCCGCCCGTTTGACCCATGATTGGCGGGTCCAAACCGACCGTCCCCTGCGACAACCGGCCAAACTCGTCCTCACGAGTGACGGGCCAATGGTTGATGTCCCCGAATGGAAGGGATCACCGGATTTGCGTTCCCTGATTGGAACCAACGCATTGGCTTGCCTGCAGCCCGGAAACCATTCCTTTGCCAAATCCGACAGCATCCATGTGGTCCCGGTTGGATGAACGCCCAACCAGCCGAAACACAACCAGACACACTTCCCCTAAAAGGGCTGGCCGGCCTGCTTGCGCTGTCTTCCCTACTTCAATATTTGAGTTTTTTCCCGATCAATTGGGGTTTTTTGGGGTGGTTTGCCCTGGTGCCCTTTCTTTGGACAGTAAGGGTTCCCCAAAGTCCAAGGGCGGGTTGGATCATTTGGGCCGTCTCTTTTTGCCAATATCTGGCAAGCCTTCGATGGATGATGGTCGCCGATGAGCGGATGATCGCAACCTGGGTTCTCCTTGCCTGGTGGTGCTCCCTTTTTCCGTGGGCAGCCTGGAAACTTCTTCGGGTGCTGGACCGGAAAACCGGGCTGCCCCTGGCCTTCATGGTGCCGTTGGTCTGGATACCCTTGGAACACGCGCGGGCATACCTGTTGACCGGTTTTCCCTGGTATTATTTGGCCCACACCCAGCATGATTCCGTGGCGCTTTTACAAACGGCTGATTTTGCGGGCACACAGTTTCTGTCCGCCCTGGTGGCCATGTGGAACGGTTGGCTTGCTGACTTGTCGCTCAGGGCCAATCCCAAGGCCGTACCAGGTGCCGTCCATCGGGTGAACCGCCCCCTTCTCGCTATCAACGGGGCGATTGTGTTGGCGCTGACAGCATTTGGGTTGGCCTACGGCAATTGGAGGATCAAGCAGGTTGATGGCACCACCAAACCCGGCCCTTTGCTTGTCGCCATGCAGGCAAACCATCCGCAGTCAGCCAGGAACGATGCCGCCTATTTCGAGAATATTTGGCAAGAATACAAGGTGATGCTGGCCCGGGCCAAAAGATTTGAGCCGGATCTGATCATCTGGCCCGAAACCAGTTTCCCGTTCGAAATACCGGTGCGTTGGGGGCAGGATGGTCCCCTCCTAGGACGGCGGAAAAATGATGAAAAAGACCCTGAATTTTCCGGACCGGCGCAACTACTGGGAAGCGGGGTGGTCGTCCTCAAGGACGACAAACCATACAGACGGCATAATTCCTCGCTTTTCCAGGATTTCAAAAACGGCTTGGTCCGTCGCTATGACAAGATCCACCGGGTCCCCTTTGGTGAATACCTGCCCCTGAAGGGAATCATCCCGGGAATGGAACTCCTTTCCCCATACGAGTTCGATTACAGCATCACCGCCGGAGATGGCTTCCCCCGGTTTCCACTTGAAACCGCGCAGGGGAAAAAATACACCTTTTCAACCCTGATTTGCTATGAGGACAGCGATTTTGGGCTGGCCCGACAGGCCGCCGGGGCAGACGGGTTGCCTCCACCTGACTTTCTGGTCAACCAGTCGAACGATGGTTGGTTCAAAGGCACCGAGGAGCACGAGCAACACCTGGCAGTGGCGCGATTCAGATCGGTTGAGACCAGGAAGGCTTTGGTACGCTCCGTGAACATGGGTGTGACAGCGGTTGTTTCCCCTACCGGCAGGGTCCTGCAACCGGTCTCAGTCGAGGGTATTCCGGACGGATTCCGTGTCGGTCCGGATTCTCCTGAACTGCCAACAAACCAATGGAAACAGTTCAAATCCCGTGTGGTACTGCTTGCCGCAACTGTTCCACTCACAACCATTGATTCCCCTTACATCCGCTGGGGCGACTGGCTCGCATGGTCCGTGGATATGCTCCTGATAGTGACTTTGGCCTACTGTCTTAAAAACCG
>Ga0315899_10001927_pt1 | contig 23362 bp, 13 predicted proteins | sample LakEriMetagenome_2_FD_203518 | JGI IMG/M metagenome (GOLD analysis project Ga0315899, IMG submission 203518) | Freshwater fungal communities from buoy surface, Lake Erie, Ohio, United States - Buoy 4 MA112 | ecosystem: Environmental > Aquatic > Freshwater > Lake | place: USA: Lake Erie, Ohio... | reverse complement strand
CACTTGCCCAGCGGGGAGTAAAGCAGTGCCGGAGTCAGCATAAGATCACTCATCAATCCGACGGAGAGAAGCGCAAAGGTCAACCAAGCAAATCTTGAAATTGGTACAAAGGAGCTCAACCCAAAAACCAACAGGCCGAGACCACATACCATTGCAGTTTGAATCATAGCTCCGCCACTACTAATAAGAGCCGCATCCACCGCATCTTCCGTATTGAGACCTTCTTTCTTAAGGCTTCGGAAGTGCACAATAAAGTGAAGGGTATCATCGACGCAAATTCCCATCATCACGCTAGCTGTCAATACGGTCCCCAACTCGACTTCCCATCCCAACCATCCCATGGCGCCAAAAACCACCGCCGCAGGAGTGACGTTTGGAATCATTGAGAGTAAGCCCCCCACCAAGCTTCGGAGCAAGACTGCCATAGTCAATGCGATGGTTATGAACGCAGACGTAAAACTATTCAACAGATCTGCCAAAAGCTGGAGTTGCGTTCTGAAGAGAAAGGGGACCCCTCCACCAATCACAATGCTACGAATATTGGTCTTGTCGTTAGCTAGGAATTGATCAACTTCTGCCTGTAGCTTCTTTAATAGAACTTCGAAGTCTATAGGTTTCGAGCCTTTCACTCTACAACTAAGTTTCCAACTTTGTTCATTAGCATCCTCGTACAGCATTTTCATATCACAAAAACGCTGCTTTGCCTCGTTTGTTCGGCTAGCAATCAATCCCCGACGCGACGTCGCCTTAACGCCACGCTCAAGCGGAATTGGTGGAAGAAAATTAAGTATGGAAAACGTATTCTCAATTTCCGGTATACCAGAGATTTGCGTTCGAAAGTCCTGTAAAGATCGTAACCTGTTCAAGCAGTCGCCATTTGACATACTGACAGAATTGTCGTAGGTAATCATGACCTCTAATGGCACTAACGCCCCAAGATTCTCTTCTAGCCATGTGTAGTCTTGTATCAACTTTGAACTTGGAGACAACAGTTTTTGTGTCCCAACACTCGTCGTTAGCCTCGTTACACCCGCTCCAACTGCAAATATAACGATTACCCAAATGATGATAAATGGAGTAGCATGCCTCCCGATAGCCTTGGTCCAGGGCAATGCCAACATCATGAGTCGATTATGATCTTCCGAATCTGCTTCACTAGACGATCTTGGTGAAAGTCGTTTGCCATACCAATTACGTTCCGAAGTCCATTTGCCATGAATCATGAACAACGCTAAGACCGTCAGTGCGTTAAGCGGTACAAGAATCGCGGAATAGATGCCAAAAGAACGGATGGGTACCAATTGACTTGATGCCAGAGATACAAACCCCAATGACGTGGTCAAAGCAGCAATGCTCGCAGGTACGATTCCTGTTTTCATCGCATAGATAGTCGGTCTTAGCGGATCACGATGAAGCCCTTCTCGGAAGTAGCTCAAGAAGTGAAGTCCAACCGACACGGATAACACGAAACAAAGTGTCGCAACCAAAAGTTGCACCGAGTCAACGTGACCACCACAGAGATGTATAAAGGCAAGTGCAATTTGCTGGTTGAGGACTGCGCATAAGAACACCACCATAACCAGCAGAAATTTCTTCAGCGAGAAGACTAGTATTGCGAGACAAACTGCGTACGACAAGCAATTCAGCAACACCAGATTTTCAGATGCTGCTTCATCCACCGCGATGGAATCAGCGGTTATTCCTGCGATACGAATCTGGTCCAAATTGAGCCCGGTCGCCAGTAGGGAAGCTTCCCAAGCCCAATTCATGGCGGTTTTTCTATTCTTGCCACCTTCCTCGGAAATCTTGGCGATGACGCAGCCTTGTCTTCCGTCAGTCCCGATAAAAATTCCATCTAGATTGCTGCTGGGAATCTCAAATCCTTTGCTTTGATTCTGCTTCAGCAAATCCAGAGCTTGATTCGAGGACGTCGCATCAGAAAACAACCTCTCCCCATCCGGGGTACCAGAAATGAGCAGTACAACGAGTTCGTCCGCTTTCGGATCTCCCACGGTACAACCCGGCCAACTGATCATCAGAAACTCATCACTTCCAAAGCGCTCTGCAAAGCGAAAGAGTGTTTTCGTTTCTTCGAACTCAGCAGGCAACCAATCCTCAATACGATTCTGGCTTCTTAACCACGCTTGTTGAGCGTTGAGCAGAATAAAAGGAAAGACAGCCGTTACAACAACGACTGCGAGGATTGGTAACCAAGCAGGAGGCCACGCTTTACGCCTTATTCCCGAACTCCCGAGGCCACGGTCTGTTCGAACGTCTTCTTCCTTGTCTTCATTTGACGTCGTTTCCCCCATCGGTCCTCCTCACCGAATTGAATGTATCTGTGTAGCATTTGCTCATCGATTACGGGGCATGGGCAATCGGGAGCAAAACGCTTCGTATTGGTGCAGTCAAATGTCGGGTCCGTGGCTGCGTAATTACTATACATCATCATGGCCGGTAACAGTTCGGCCTCAAACGAATTGTATGTGGCGGGATCGATATCCTGGTATCCTATGTACTCAATCCCTGTTGATCCGAAGTACTTGTAGCCCGCATCAATAATAAGCTTAGGTGTTAAACACTCTTCAGGAGCTAAATGGAATGTGTTACCGTGAGCATCACGATTCATGTACAACTCTGTCATGACTCTGGATACCCAATCCACTGGTATCACATTGCGTCTCTCTTGACCGGTCATAGGTAACCGTAGTCGAGTTTGTCTCTTACCGTTAGCGTCGACGGGTTGCCGTGGTACGAGCAACGCCATCAGTCGAAGATAGAGATAGATGCCATGGTAGGTGTTGGTGTAGCCTGTTTCCGAATCTCCGGAAATGACTGCAGGTCGGTAAACGGTTAACTTGTCGAACAAAGAGCAGCTTCTTACCAACTCTTCGGCTTCGAGCTTACTGGCTTCGTAGTCATTGCGAAACTCTTGTCCGCAGTTGAGTTCACTCTCCATAATTGGCCCCGGTCGTAATCCGCATACATAAGCGGTGGATACGTAATGAAGCTCGCGGAGCTTGGCCTTCTCACAAACCTGCAACATGTTTTGAGTACCTACGACATTCGAAAGTCGTGGCTCTCCCGATCCGTCAGCATGAAAAAGAAGCGATGCTGCGCTATGCATCATGGTCTTACAGTTGCGGGATACCCAATTTAGGTCAGCTTGATTGAGCCCCAAATCTTCTCGCAATATGTCACCCTCGAGCACAACGGGCTTGGGAGCATCTCTGCCTGTTCTCTCCGACCAATAATCCAAAATTGCTTCAATGCGCTCTGCACCGGTCTCACGCTTAGAACTACGCACCAATACAGCCAACTTCTGTCCGCGAGCTAACAAGTCGTGCATTAGATAACGACCAACAAGTCCCGTACCGCCCGTCAAGAACAGATAATCACCCATCACAACATTCCCCGAACTTGATTAATCTAAAGCTGCAATTCCTCTAGGAGATCCAAGTATGCTAGCTAGATTACGACCTTCAATATGTGCCTGGGCATTTTTGACACAATTCGGCGAATCCTACGGTCATCCTGAATCCAATCGTAAGCCTCTGACTTATATTCGCTAAATTTATTAAGAAAGGAGGACTTTAACGGTGCAGCCATTGTGTCAGCGAAGCTAAGTGTGAGGTGATATAATGGCCGCCGAATATCTGATTCTAGTTTGAGGAGTTGCCAAAAAATGTACAGAGTTGCACTTGCGCATTTGTGTGCGGCGACGTTAATTTGTGTTTGCGTGCCTTCAGCATGGTCCAGCGACGTTTTGCGCCCCAATATCTTATTTCTCTTCGCCGATGATATGAGGGCCGATACGATTGCAGCACTTGGTAATCCTCACATTCAAACCCCGAATATCGATTCTTTGGTCCAATCAGGCACCAGCTTTAGTAGGTGCTACATCCAAGGAGGAAACAGCGGAGCGGTCTGTGTACCAAGCCGAGCCATGCTCCTCACTGGACGATCATGGATGGAAATCGATACGCAAACACTGAAAGACCCGAATCTTATGCCCGAATGGTTTGGCTCCCATGGCTACCAGACATTCGGAACCGGAAAATGGCATAACGGCAAGGAGTCGTGGCTACGTTCATTTCAATCAGGAAAATCCATTCTCTTCGGCGGAATGTCGGACCACACCAAAGTACCGGTTTGTGATCTGTCCTCTGAAGGGAGCCTTTCCGGCGAGCGGATCGGTGAGTCATTCTCTTCCGAACTGTTCGCTGATGCGGCGATTCAGTTCCTCAATGAGCGAAAATCCGATAAGCCCTTTTTTGCATACGTAGCTTTCACCGCGCCTCACGATCCTCGCCAACCACCAGAAACCTTCGCAGCACCTTACTACAAAGATCTTCCACCTGCGCCGATGAATTTTCTTGCCCAACATCCTTTTGACAACGGTATGCTAAAAAATCTTCGGGACGAAAATCTGGCTCCGTGGCCACGCCCCGAAGCGATGATCCGCGACCAGATCGCCGAGTACTATGGCCTGATCACTCACATGGATGAACAGATCGGCCGCATTCTAGCCGCATTGGAAAAGTCCGGCCAACGAGAGAACACGATCATCGTATTTGCTGCCGACAATGGCTTGGCTCTCGGCAGTCACGGCTTACTCGGCAAACAGAATGTTTATGAGCACAGCATGCGAGTCCCTCTCATCATCTCGGGACCGAATATTCCAGCGGACACGCGAAGCGATGCCTTTGCCTATCTTCTGGATCTATATCCATCCTTGTGCGACCTGGCATCACTTCCCGCTCCAAGCGACTTACATGGAAAGAGCCTTCGACCTATCCTGTCGGGAAAAACCAAATCAATCCGAGACACCATTTTCCTCCCCTATCTTAAGGTGCAGCGAGCGGTTCGAGATGATCGCTGGAAGCTAATCGCCTACCCCAAGATTCAACACCTGCAACTGTTCGATCTGAAAAACGATCCGCACGAAACGAACAACCTCATCGACAAACCTCAACATCAAGCAGAAGTCGAACGATTGCTCAAGCATTTGCATCGATGGCAGAAAGAGCTAAATGACACTGTGGAAGTGTCATTAACTCAAGTTCCTCCAGTTCCATTTGATTTCACCGATCAGAAACGCCTACCTGATCAATGGCAACCAGACTGGATCGTAAAAAAATATTTCGACAAGCCACGTTAGTTTTAACGCAGAGTTCTTGATCCAATCGCTATGAGCCTTACCAAGAAAGACCGGTTGCATAGGCAGAAACATCGAACGCAGAAAGATACATGACTCATTTTTCTGCGTTCGATGTTTCTGCTAAATGATGTTTTTTCTTCTGCTTTGACGGCGCCATAACAAGCAGATTACCAATCGGTTTCCTCCCAAGTATTAGAGGCGTCCTTGCTGGTGTGAACATGCTTCAGGTCCGGGGTGACACTACGAATTTACGTCTGGCTTCTCCTCTCAGAATCATTACCTCGAGTTAAAAGCGGATAACGAACTGATATCGGTTAGCGACCCATCGGCTACAATCAACGACGTACGAAGTACCTTGGGGAAAGCCACCACCATTCAGAACATCTTGGGTACCCTTGCAGGTCAACTTTTTACTTTGCATCACTCTTTTAATGCCATGAATGGCAATCGGTGCCGTCCTCGAATGGCGTGATCCTGTAAGGATTCAAGCTTGTAGCCGGAGGTTGAGCGAATGCGTGAAAGTCAAAGGAATCGTTTTGGCAACTTGAGTTCCAACAAATAGGTGTGGCATGACGACGGGGGCACGAATACAAGGATACCCGAACAAATCATTGGCTCTGTTTCTATCTAATTGTATTTCGATAGCTGTCTAAGAAGCCAGTGCTTCGGACAACCGCAACATCACGCGGATCAGCGATGCAAGAAATGCCGATGAGCGTTTATATTGGTCTCGTGTATTTCCCACGTCAGATCAATTAAGAAAGACACCCAACGTTTATTCACTGACTATCAAGTTATCACTTCCCTCACGAATGGACACGCAAACGCGCGCTGCGACATAATTCCAAAAAAGTTTTCCAGAAAAATAACGCGATAAATTTTATCAGAATCATTGTTGACTTCTGGATCTCCGATCGCAAAAACTAAAGAGGAACAGCCAGTGCCACCCACTTTACGAGCGGAGCGGAGCTGGTAGAATGCGGGTGAAGAGATTTTGAAATGCCTAGACCGCTGAGATCGGAACTGTTTTTGCCTAATGAGGTTTCTATTTGCCATGTCATGCAACGCTGCGTGCGGCGGATGTTCCTGGCTGGTGTTAACGACGAAACGGGCAAAGATTACACCTATCGCCGGGAATGGATTCGTCAACGACTTGAGAAACTCGCTTCTGTCTTTGCGATCGATGTGCTGACCTATGCTATTCTCTCTAACCACTTGCATGTCGTGATTCGTAATCGACCGGATGTGGTGAAAACATGGTCGGATAAAGAGGTCGCGTTGCGATGGCTTCAGATTTTTCCAGGGAAAAGAATTGAAGAGCAACTGGGAAATCCCACTCAAGCGGATGTCGATTCCCTAGCGAATGATTCGGAAAAACTAGAGGCGATTCGATCAAGACTCTCTGATATTTCTTGGTTTATGCGGGCTCTCTCGGAACCGATTGCTCGGCGTGCGAACTCTGAAGAAAAATGCACAGGGGCGTTTTGGGAAGGTCGCTTCAAAGCTCAGAGGCTTCTCGATGAAGCTGGTTTGTTGGCTTGTTGCATGTATGTAGATTTGAATCCAATTCGAGCTGCCATGGCGGAATCAATTGAAGATTCGCTGTTTACGTCCGCTTACGATCGCTTGAAAGCTTCCCAGGGGAAGATGATCGAATCGTCGGCTGCTGCTATGCAGGCGATCAGCATGAAAGAAGCAGCAGAGATCCGCAAGAACAGTACACCCGAGGAATTAGCTGACAGACGAAAGAAAGCTCTTAAACGCAAAGGACCCAAGGTCCTTCGAGACGCTTGGTTAGCACCACTGACGATCGGTCCTAGGCAGCAAGGTCCAATGGCCGATAAAACCGGATATCGAGCGAGCGACAAAGGGTTCCTTAACATGAGCTTGGAGGACTACTTCGAGTTGCTGATGTTTACCGGTAAGCAAGGACGATCGGACAAGCGAGGTAAGATCAAAGCGGATAGAGAGACTCCTGCGACTGGCTCTGCCACAGAGATATTGAGCAAGCTAGGAATCGCGGATGGGATGTGGTGCGATTTGGTGTGGAACTTTAAGAAGTACTTTGGCCGCAGTCGCGGAGCGGGCTCGCCGGATAATATGCGTGAGGACGCGGTATCGCATAGTTTGTCCTTTCAACCTGGGCAGAAGATGGCAAAAGAGTGTTTTACCATCGCGAGATAACAAGCCACTTCAAGGAATCATTTGGACAGACCAAACAGAAACTCAGGCTGCTTCAGCTACGCCGTAACTATGGCTTGGGAGAGTGCGCAAATATGGCCAATCCTATTCTTGCAGCTGCCTAAAAGACAGTGCTTCGTGCAACGGTACGATCTCGTATCAGGAGGAGCGGAACCGCAGAGGGGGGACGGTAGTTGTGGCACGCATTTAGCCACCCTCTCCGAGCTGCGCTCAACTCTCCCTTAAGGTGCAATCGTTTTGACTTGATCTGACATTCACAATCGGATATCGAGGAAGCACGGCTGGGGTTCAATGACTTGTCGGATTAGATTTGAAATGGAATCATTCCTGCCGTAACTGCGCAAAGCCCTTGTTACGGCCTACGTTGCCTCGTTCAATACGGACGAGTTTCGTGCCATATTCGTACCAGTCAGTCGGGCCTCGTAGCCTCGTCCACTACGAAAATCTGAGTCAGTCGGGCCTCGTAGCCTCGTCCACTACGAAAATCTCAGTCAGTCGGGCCTCGTAGCCTCGTCCACTACGAAAATCTGAGTTCGTTGCTTTCAGCGATATTCAGTAGATCACTTGGAAAGTGATTCTAGATAATCCAAAAGGGATGCCATCTCTTTGAGGGTGAAATCATTCATCATCCCGTTTGGCATCGACGAAATCGTCGACGTCTTTCTCGTTGCAATCTCCGACTTCTTAACCACATGGTCCTTACCCTGCTGATCGCGAATCGTAACTTCCTCAGCTGTCTCACTAATCACGAAACCAGTCACCGTTTCATCATCTTCCGTCAAAATGATGTTGGTAATAAACCCTTGTGCAATCGTCCTGCTTGGCTCAAGAATCGCAGTAGCAAGCTCTGGTCTCTTGTAGGTCTTTGCAATATTGCCTAAATAAGGTCCCTTTTGCGTTTCATTCTGCTGCACCGTATGGCAGTTGCCGCAAGTCGCTTTCGCAAAAATCCTTTGTCCTAACGAGACATCACCCGCTACGTCTTTGATGCGTTCTAAAGCTTGCTCCGCTGTCATCGAGGAAATTCGAGGAGTGAGATCTTTTTCTCTCGGCTTTAAACGCAGCCTCTTTGCGGCCCTCTCGGCTGCACTTCGCACCGACTCATCTGCATCCGACAAAGCTTCGAGGATCTCTTCATCGAGCCCTCGCAAGTTCCAACTGACCGTATTCTCCATCCATGCAACTTGAGAAGACTTATCGGTCCATGCTCCACTGATCGCTTTTCTTGCTAACGCAGCCGTTTCTGGGCTCGAACTTGCATTGGAGGCAACCGCCAATACGCCGACGATAGCCACGTCATGTAGCGGCGAGCTTTTGTCCTCAGCTAAGGAAACCAGCTGATGGATCTGAGCACCCAACACGCCGGATTTCACGAAGGACGCACGAACCGCTGCGACCCACTTCTCATCAACAGTTACCTTGGCATCGTTAACACCCTGTTGTTGCGACAGCTTAGCCAACCATTTGCTTACGCTTCGTAGCAATGGCACCAGTGCGGACGCATCCTTGCTTCTAGATAACGCTTGAACCGCATCACCCAAACTTCGCAACGATAAATCATCCCGCTGGGAAGCAAAGTCGAGCAGCCCCATCGCGTCTGGATCATCAATTGCGGTGATCGCTAATTGAGCCAGCGTGCTGGCAAGTAGCTTAGGATCGTTTCTGCTGCTCTTAATCATCATCGCTAGGCCTTGATCTGCCGCAATTCGATTCTTGCTCATCAGCTCAACTAGATAAGCCGATAGCTCGGGATTGGCACTAGCAAACACCGAGTTCAAATATCCAACAATCTTCTCGCTTTCGCTCCACTGCACTGGCTGATAGTAGGGGCCTCGATGATCCGGGCGGGTTCCCCATGAGTCACCGTTCCACTCTGCCTCTCGGTGTACTAGTCGACAGAGCCCCCAAAGCAATCTACGCTGAGACTCATCGTCTTTCTCCAGCTTGGATCGCGCTAGCAACGAATCCACAACACGCGAGTCGTGCATCATTGCCAACGCTTTAATCAACCCAAAGCTCGGTTGCTTCTGTTGATTCAACGTTTGCAGACACTCCTCAACCATCCCTCGGTTTGCAATCTCGCGGACGGCCGTATGTACAACCAACGCATCTTCGTTCGAAAGGGCGGCCATCAAAACGGATTTGTCTCCCGAAGATTGAAGGTCTTCGATCAAGTTACGCAGGTCGGTTCGTCGTTTTGCAACCTCGCCGATCAGCTGATTAGCTTGCGAATCACCACGCCGAGCCAGAGTTCGAGTCGCTTCAAGCCGACGTCGATAGCTATTAGATTGAAGCTCCTTTACCAATTCCTCGGTCGTTGCTTTAGCGAAGTTGATCTGCTTCTCTGGATTGAAACCCTTAGGCTTAACACGCACCAAGTACCCTACATCTGGACCGGCCCAGCTGAATGTGGCACCACGCCAACTCGCACAATAAAGATTGCTATTACCATCCACATCAGCATCTGTAGGACGGGTCATTTGAACGAAGGGCTTGGGAGCTTCGGTCTCTTGGTAGGTCGCGCCGCTTGGAGAAACCGTGTGCCTGTACAATGCCCCGGTTCCCCAATCGGCCGTGAAAGGGGAATGATTCCACGTTCCAAAGCCTGGTTCGTCTACGTAGACCGCTCCACACCCCGAGCCCCCACCGTAATCAGCCAATGGTGGCACGCACTCGTCTGCAAAGTTCTTATAAAGACGTGGATATCCGTGGTCGTCTCCGCCTGTAAAGTGATGCATGCGAACGTCCCACCCATCGCCGTCATTGGTGTTGTCACGAGCGAACAACTCCATCTCGGGGCTGATGGCGACTTCAAGGATGTTGCGAGTTCCGGTCGAGTAAACTTCGAGTCCCGTGCCGTCCGGTCTAACTCGAATTACGCCACCACCGCGATGAGTCAGCTTTCGCCCGTCGGATCCCTCGGCATTCAGAAAACCAAAATCCCCACCGGCGATGTAAAGCCAACCGTCTAGCCCAAGGCTGACTCCGTTGGTCGTATGATCAGCAGGTCGCTTATCGTAACCGAAGGCCAGATTTTTGACCAAGACCTTTTGTTCATCAGCCACCCCGTCCCCATCGTGATCAATAAACGCACTTAAATGGGGTGGATGCATCAAATACAATCTGTCCCCGTCCCAAACCAATCCTCTCGGTGCATCGACATGACAAAACACCTTGACTTCATCGGCTCGACCATCTTGATCCAAATCCCGCAGCCGTACGACCCGACCTCGCATAGGATCGCGTCCTAACGAGCCATTGCCGTCGGAGCTTACAAACACCGTTCCATCCACGGTTGATGCGACAAACACAGGGTAATTCACAGCAGGAGGTGCAGCGAATACGGTGGCCTCGAATCCGTCCGCGACCTTGACATCGCGCAAGATTTCCTGCTCCTCCTCTTTGGTCAGTTTCTCAATGCGAGGTGGCTCATTGCCGCTCTTTTCATAAGCATTCGATGTTAGAGGAACAAACCCTTCGTCTTTGGTCGAAGCGGGCCAAAGTCTTTGAACATCCTTGGAATCGATGCGAATTTCCCAAATGCTGCACCACCCCGCTGAGGCACCCAATCCGGTGACTCTCAGATACTTAACATTGGGTTTACTGGAAATCGATTCTTTACCGACACTTTTATCGCTATTGGATTTCCGATCAATCAGTGTCTCCCAAGTCTTTCCATCGCTCGAGCCTTCCACGAGATAACGATAGGTGTTGCCCGGAGACTCCCAGTCAATTTCTATTCCGGATAAACTGATAGGCTTTGGAAACTCCAGTTGAACCCAGGATGGGAAATTTGGGCCGTCGGCACACCATCGCGTATCTTTTTTACCATCCACGACATGATGGTTCGCATTTCCGGACTGAGTCGATGAAGCTGTGACCTTAACAAGCGTCGCGTTTTCAGGAGCTTTGCCAACATCATTGGAGCCACCCGATGAGAATTTGGTCTTATCGATAAAGGTGACGACATTTTCACCTTCGTAGGGCACAAGGTATTCCGGTGTAAGTTTGTCACAAGCCCAGAGCAAACCGCGGGTGATTAGATCGAGATACCGATCGTCTTGTACTGTTTCCGTGTTGTGGCCGATTGTAGTACTAAAGCTCTTGGCCCCACTCTTTTCATTAACCCATGCGACGACCGCTTCTTCGACGACGGATTCGCCGTTTCTTTTGACCACTTGTTTACCAGAAGCAATAGGATGAGCGCCGAATAGCTTAACGTTGTTATACAGCTCTTCTTTGACCGTGGTCCAATCGCCAAGTGTTTCGACAATCGGATGTTTAGTATCCGTGAATTGGATATCGATAGGTTCTTGGGGGCCGTGGCCGGATGATTGCAACCCTAGGTGTTCGAACCAGACGTCGTTACCAAGACGGAAGCTGTGCATCGCGCAGTGCAAGTGTACCGCCGGAAGCTTCTGGTGCACTTGGACGATGCGATTGATGATCGCCTCATCTTTGATATCGGCTGCGCACTCATCGTGAATGATGATGTCGTATTCATCAGCCCAGTTTAGATTGAGATAGAGGGGCAGTACCGGAGAGGTTGTTGAATTATCGGTCCAGTACACGTCGACTTGTACGTTGGCACGTGATTGGATCCCTTTGCAGATCGCTTCTTGTTGCTTGGCGTAATCATGGCAACATCCGCCAGCGATCAAGAGTGCCCGAATGGGCTTCTTTTTTTCCGTTGGCGCAGCCTTTGCAGGTGAATCCCCTTGGGAGTAGGCAACTCCACTTTCAACGCCCAAAAACAGGGCTATCGTACAAAGCGGAACAGCGACAGCAGAAACCAGATGTCCGATGCATGATCGAAAGGTCTGTAGAATGGATTTTGCAATCGAAAGGGGAAACGAAGATTCGCGTACAGTAAAGATATTGCTCATGAACTAGCAGAAGTGCTGGGGGGGATGAATCAAAGGTCAAACCATCAGTCTAATCAAATATCCCTGACCGTGACTCCCCGCATGAGGGGATTTTCCAGGGTAGACCTAGCTCCAAGGTGCAAGAAAGGACCAAATTGAACCATCAAAACGGGTCAAAATAGGCAATCGGGGCAGTTTGGAGCGACCAGAAAATGGTTGAGGACAAAATATCACTCATTCCCAGATGGTAACAGTAACCTAAAATTAGTATGTCCTGGTTTTGAACTCTGCGCCGCTACTAGACGTCACATCGACTCGCCAGATCGGCATCTGCTTAACGGACGACTCGTGTTTGAAACAAACTCCAAAAAGAAGTGGATATCGACGCTGTGTAGCACAGCCATTCACCTGATGCTGCTACTGATACTGGCGATCAGCAGCATCGTGCTCCCTGGCCGAGGTGAGCGATCCATCATTTCTTCGATGAATTCAGGCGAAGACACGTCGCTCACGGTTTTGCCCGAAGTGGAATACTCTCCTCCATCAGACGAAAAATCAGGCCTAGGCTCGGATCGGATCACCACAAGCCTTTACCAGGACAGTATGGATGTCCCATTGGTAGACAGTTCAGAGGGAAACATTTCTCCTCCCTCAACCAATATAAGCGAAGTCGCACAGTCGGCCGGTACGACCAATGGGGTTGGAGCGAACGGGTTTGTATCCACATCGATTGACTCACGTAAACCGGAAAATCGCAAGATAGTCGGTGCAAAAAATGGAGCAACAGCCCAAAGTGAAGCTGCGGTTAATTTAGCTCTTGAATTCCTGGCGCGGAATCAAGAAAGCAATGGTTCTTGGACCATGGCTCTTACCCAATGCCCCGATTGTACCGAAGTAAGCGTAGGTCTCGATGACCATCGTATCGCAGCAACAGGTCTTTCGTTGCTATGTTTTTTAGGAGCAGGTCACACCCTCACCGAGGGAGAATACAACGAAACGGTTCGCAAAGGTGTTTACTTCTTGGTTCAAGCCTTGAAATACCGAGGCGATCCTGAGCGAATTTACAATGCCCAAGGCTATTGGCTAACCGAGGCGGCACCGTCACAAATGTACGAGCACGGGATAGCGACGCTCGCATTGACCGAAGCTTACCAAATGAGCCAGGACTCATCGCTCAAAGATCCGTGCCAAGCGGCGATTAACTTCATTGTGGACGCGCAGTACAAACGAGATGGAGGCTGGGATTATCACCCGCGTAGACCAGGAGATTTGTCGATTGTAGGCTGGCAAATCATGGCGTTGAAAAGCGCATCGTCGGCCAAGCTATCTGTACCTCAAAGTGTATTGCGAGATAGCGACAAGTTTCTAGAAAGCCAAGCGTTATCAAATGGATATCAGTTTGGGTACCGAGGAGGTCCCGCCACCGCCTCAATGACGTCGATCGGAAATTTGATTCGTTTGTTTCGCGGATACTCGGTCACAGACCCGACAATACGACGTGCTAACGACTGGATTGCCAAGCAATCCCCTTCCGGAAGCGACGTGTACTACAACTACTATGCTACGCAGTTCATGTTTCATGTAGGTGGCGACCGCTGGAAGAATTGGAATGCTGTCATGCGAGAGATGCTAATACACTCGCAAACTTTGAACGGTCCGATGGCTGGGAGTTGGTTCTTTGATGGCAATACATTTAATCTAGAAAAGGGTCGGCTATATACAACCACGATGAGTTGCCTAACCTTGGAGGTCTACTACCGATATCTTCCCGTGTACGAATCCTCGCAAGACGATTTTCGATTGTGAATTCGTAGATTTGCGAGATGCAGCTTGGAGGAACTGGTATACTGTTTCGATGAACAGTGCGATAGCTCAACTGAGCTGCGACGATAGTCTCCGTCTATCAGTGAATTCCGATGACGATTAATATTCGAAAAAGCAAAGCGCTCGAATCCCTAAATCTAACGCCGTTGATCGATATCGTTTTTCTGCTGTTGATCTTTTTTCTCGTGGCGACGAGATTTGCACAAGAAGATCGCGAACTTCCGGTTCAGCTTCCCTCTGCGGCGAATGCCTTGCCGATGACTTTGGAGCCTAACGAGCTGGTCATCAACGTCGATGAGTCGGGAACCTATATCGTACAGGGCGCCGCATTGGACTTGGCAGGCGTGGAACGAGTCATTCGGCAAGCCGTTGCAGACAACCCGATTCAACAAGTTGTCGTAATTCGTGGGGACAAGAACGTTCGCTTACAAGCGGCGGTAACGTTGATGGACATGTGTGCCAAACTCAAAGTCCCGTCGTATAAGATTTCGACTGAGCCGCAACCCGAATCATGACGAGTCAAGCCAAACAACGGATTACCAAAAAAGGAAATGTACTATGGCCCCTGGACCTTGCCTTGGCATTGCTTGGAGGGCTCGTGCTCTTTCTGGTGCTACGTTTATTGAGCTTTGAAGATTCGGACCCATTAAAGAATGCGTGGACCTATGTTCTAGGGGTGCCCACGGTTTTGGTCGCCGTGTCCATGCTCACCCATGTTCTTTCCAATGAAACAGTTGAGCGTTCGATACAAATCGGATTTTTGCTAAGCGTTTCGCTCCATTTGATTCTCGCGTTCGCAGCTGTAAACGTTGTTTTGTTTGGCGGATTCTGGAACAGTGTCCAGCCTCAAGTCAAATACGAAACCGCTCGGAACGATAAACAATCACCGAGATATCTACAAGCATCGGTGCCGTCCGCTGAGTCGGCAAAACGAGAGTTCTTAAAGCCCCCCAAGCAGCCTCAAGAGAAACCGAAGGAAACAGATAGCAATACACCCCGCGAAAACTTGCCGGCGGTGGTTACGATGGTCGATTCCAAAGTATCTGTCGACACGAAGATAGCAGAGCGATCATTTCTGGAGGAAAAAAAGCAAGAGAGTATTCCGGAGCCAACAATCGCTTCCAGTGCTAAGAAACTCGATCGACCCAAGATTTCTACAATTCAAGATGTGTCGCAGAACAGCATCGACCTTCCTGATCTTCCGCAAATGAATCGGTCGGAACTAGGCGACTTAGCCGCCAACGATGCCGCTCTCGAAAACGTCCCCAGACAAGAGACCCAGCGAGATTCGATCGAAGTTCCCAAGTCCACGCCCGCTGCGACCATAAAATCCAGCCCAAATTTCTCCATGACTGAAGTTCGAGCTTCGGTGCAACCAAGTGAAATAAACCGACAAATCGAAAAATCGCTAAACGAACAACAACAAAAGAACATAGACACATCGCGTTTGTCGAGGCAGCCTTCTAACCAAGCAGCTATCTCCCCTTCGACGTCGCCCGGAATGAACTCTGCTGTTCCTGTTCCGGAACTTCAAAAGCCGATAGGTGGTTCGAATCCGTCTAAGAATTTAGCGAGCCTTGGAAATGATGTCGATCGAGGAGAGAGGGCAGCACCCAACAGGAGTTCCCAATCCAACGAATCGTCATCAATTAACTCGGTCGTCGGACCTCAAATAGAAATGAGGCCTCGAACGACCCCGAGCACGGGTATAGGGCGAACTCAAGCCGCAACCGAAATGAAGATGGATGGAAGATTGGACTATCTTTCTGGACGAAATTCGCAATCGGACGGTAGAGCAGAGGAAGTTAGAAAGAGCGGGGAGTCCGCACGTCTCGGTGGTGCTGTCGCGTCTGGCTCTCGATCAAACGGTCCTATCACATCGTCACCGGTTCCTTTGGAAGGCGTTATAGGCGACACCTCGACCAGCGGTTCTTCTGCGAACGGGGTGTCGCCATCGATGGCTGATGTCGCATTGGAGAAAAGCACATCGGAGCGGTTGGAAACACGCGGGGTTGGAGCAATCGCGGCACGCGGAAATCCATCGATAAATCTTCCAGCTCTTGCACCTTCGGAGTTAGCCGGCCCGCGCGAGGATTTGATGACAAGAGGTTTGGGAATGCGTCCCATTGAGTCCTCTTTACCCGATTTGAAGGTTTCCGATTTCTCGCCCGATCGCTTTAAACGACCGGATCTTACCGGTCCGCAGTCCCTCTCTGCCAGCGTACCGATACCGACACCTGCATTTTCGCAGCGGCTAAAGCGCATGGAAGAACGTGAGGGCGAGGCCACTTCGCAGCTTGGCCCGCTTGGCCCTCAAACGGAGCTAGCCATCGAACGTGGCTTGCAGTTTTTGGCCAAGTATCAAAGACCAGATGGTTCTTGGCACTTAGAAGATTTCGAAGAGCAAGTTCGGATGCGCAGTCCAACAGCCGCCACGGCTTTGGCCCTGCTTTCGTTCCAAGGGGCCGGGTATACACATCAGCAGTTCAAATACGAAAGCGTATGTAAAGGGGCGTTGGGTTGGTTGATCAAGCAACAACAATCTAACGGCGACTTGTATGTGCGCACTGACAACATTTCCAACGCAAACGCATGGCTTTACAGTCACTCGATGGCCACACTCGCATTATGTGAAGCATACGGTATGACGCAGGATGAAGCCGTACGAGGAGCGGCACAAAGGGCTGTTGATTTTTTGGTTGAATCACAAGATCCAGTCGGAGGTGGTTGGCGGTACTCTCCTCGCATTGGTTCAGACACCAGTGTGACTGGCTGGGTAATGATGGCGCTGAAGAGTGCGGAGCTTTCTGGTCTTGAGGTACCTCGCGAAACTTACGCCGGGCTACAGAAATGGATTGAGAATTCGCAAGCCAAAGATACACCCTATTTGTATCGTTACAACTGGTTAGCCAACACGCCGTCGACGGAGCATGGTCGCATTCCTACACCGGTGATGACCAGTGTTGGGTTATTGATTCGCTTATATACTGGCTGGAAAAGAGATAATGAGCAAATGCAACAAGGAGTCGCTTGGTTGCTGGAGCGATTGCCTGCAGAGGGAACTCGGCAATCTCCGTCTCGCGATACCTACTATTGGTATTATGCAACGCAAGTTATCTTTCATGCGGGTGGCGAGAGTTGGAAGCGTTGGTATGGAGCGCTTTATCCCATGTTGATTCGAACGCAAGTTGAATCAGGGGATTATGTGGGATCATGGGACCCTGGTGGCACGGTCCCGGATGCCTGGGGCGCGTTTGGTGGACGGCTATACGTTACAACATTGAATCTATTGTCACTCGAAGTCTACTACCGGCATTTGCCCCTCTACGAAGCCACCGCAGAGTAGCGAAGCATACCCGACTATGGATCGCATCCTGGTAATGCTTCCCATTTGTGGCCAGATCGGTTAGCTTTCGAGGGTACTGGCTGCTAACTGTGAATAGAGCTGACTTTAGAAACGACTTCGTCGGCTAACTAAGTATTCGGTGATGGCTTTGTCATAGGGCATGCTGGTGTCGAGAGGAACGTAATCGATTTTTGATTCGCTCAAGCCCTTTTTGAGATCGTCACGGAATTTCTTGACGTTCTCTTTGTATTCTTGGCAAATGTCGTCTGCGTTGACGCTTATCGATTGCTTGGTTTCCGGATCCTCGAGTTGAACCAATCCTGTGAACGGGAACTCAACCTCTGCCTCGTCCAAAACGTGAAAGACGATGACATCATGTCCTGCGTGCTTCAATATTCGAATGGCTTCCAATGTGGGGTCGATGTCCGCCAATAAATCACTCATCAACATTATGAGCGACTTGTGCTTTAGCATTGAAGCCAATTGCAAAAGCGGTGCTTTCAGTTCGGTCTGGCCAGCAACCTTGAGTTTTGTCAACTGGCTGAGAATGGCACCAAACTGACTGCGACGTGATTTGGGAGTCAGGTTTGCTCGGATCTTCTGATCAAACGTGATTAGTCCCACTGGGTCTTGCTGCATCAGCATGAGGTAAGACAACGCCGCAGCAAGGCAGATGCAGTAGTCGAACTTTGTTAAATTCTGACGATAGGTATAGTCCATCGACTGGCTTAAATCCATAACGATGTAGCCAGTGATGTTTGTTTCCGCCTCGAATTTTTTTACGTAGTAGCGTTCGGTTTTGGCGTACGCTTGCCAATCGATATCCTTGGGGTCATCTCCAGGTGCGTAAAGTCGGTGTTCGCTAAACTCGACCGAAAACCCGTGAAAGGGACTCGAGTGCATCCCTTGTAAGAAACCCTTAACAATCATTTGCGCCCGAAGATCGAGTCGCTTGATTTGTGACGCCAATTCGGGCTTGAGGTATTGCTCTACACTGACCATGAATCGACGCCTGCTATTCTTCCAGCATGTAACTGCTCTGATTGTCTTGAGGCGGGTCAATGACCCACCGTTACAGAGATTCTACCACGCTAGTTCGATAAGCGATAATGGCGGGGATGACTCCAGCCAAAATACCTAAGACTATCATGCCAGGAACTAGCCATAATTCCTGCGGCGCGGCAGAGTCCAGAAAACCGATGGTCGTACCAGTGGCTTTCTGCGTCCAAAGATTGCTAATCGGGCCAGCGAGGTGTCCAGCAAACCAGCCTGCGAATCCACCCATGACCGCAATAATTGTTGATTCGAGCAGAATGATGATCGTTATGTGGTCTCGTGATGCCCCCAACGACCGCATTACAGCGATATCCCGTTTGCGTTCACTCATACTGTTGTAAATGCTAACCAAGATTCCGATAGCGCTGACGATGCAGACCAAGCTGGTTAGGAGGAAGAGTCCAAACCGGACGGGCTTAACAAAGGTTTCTAAAAGCTGCGTAATAACACTTATGGGAGACACGGCGGTCGCGTACGTCGACTTGTTGACTTGTTTCTGAAGCCCAATTGCCGCTGCGCCTCCGAATCCACCCGTTTTGATTAGAACCGCTGTGACTTCACGTTTGTCTACGGGTAAGCGAACTTTGGAAAGTCGGGATTCCCGCTCAGGGGCTATCGCCGTTCCTTTCTTTTCTATTCCGTCTTCATCGCGATCGGGTGCGATGTGTCCTTCGAGAAGGTAAAAGCCCTCCATGTTCACGAAGGCTCCGCGATCATTCGGTGTTCCCGTTGGTTTAAGAATGCCTACGATGCGGAACCCATCGTCGTGTTTCTCGCCCCCTTCCATCCCGTGTGACGCAAAGACTTCATCACCAAGCTTGAGATTCATGACATTGGCAACTTCGCTGCCTATAACGGCCTCAAAGAATCCATTTTCTTCGGAGTAATCGACGAAGTTACGTCCTGCTGCGAACTCATATTCTTTGTCTCCATCTCGACCGTGTCTGAGCAAGTTAAAGTAATCGGGGGTAGTGCCAACGCAACGAAATGGACCGACATAATCTCCCATGCACATAGGGATTGCGAAGCCTCCTCCCGTGTAAGAGGAGTATTTTCCTTTGCGATCTGGTTCGTCGAGTTTCCCACCGATCTTTTGGAAGTGTTCTTGTCGTGCGTTTGGGCCTGGAAGAAATTCCATGTAGGAAGAATAGGGTATGTTCTCAACAGGTTCGCTCAAGAACATCACAGTGTTGAAGGTTAACTGTACGGAACTACCTTTTGCACCGATGATCAAATTGTATCCGACGTTGCTCGTTTGCTCGAAGGTTCGTTCGATCATGCCAGCGATGGTCAACACCAGTACGACCAAGGCGACTCCCAACGACATGGAAATCATGGTTAGCAAACTGGGCAGTCGGCGGTGGAATAAATTGCGAATTGCGATTCTGATCAAGCTCATGGTTTTAGGCCTCGACTCCCGATGTAAGAGTTGACGAGGATGCTGGCGTGCTGGCTCGGGGGGACAAGGCTTTATTGATTACTTCGAACCGATCGATACGGCCAAACTTGCGGGCAACCTCGTCGCTATGCGTCACGATGAGGATGGCGACTTGTTCGGCACGGCAGACCTCTTGGATTAGCTCGATAATGGTTGTTTGATTTGATGGATCTACGTTAGCAGTGGGTTCATCCGCCAAGAGGAGACGAGGTTGGTTTGCCAACGCACGAGCGACTGCGACTCTTTGCTGTTGCCCCACTGAGAGTTGTCTGGGGAGATAGTTCAAGCGGGAGCCGAGTCCAACTTTTTCGAGCAGTTCTTTTGCGCGAGCGTGGCTCACACCTTTGCGAGAGAATTTCATTCCGATTTTGACATTCTCAATGGCAGTAAACGCGGGGAGCAGGTTAAAAGTTTGGAAGACGTAGCCCATTTTGGCGGCTCGTATGCGATCCCGTCCCGCTTCTGAGAATTTGGTTAGTTCCACTCCGTCTAGCACGATGGAACCGGAGTCACAGGGGACAAGCCCTGAGATGATATGAAGCAATGTCGTTTTACCGCATCCGCTTTCGCCTCGCAGAACGACTTGTTCCCCGGCTGCTATTGAAAACTGAGGGATATCGAGAATCGGTAGACTCTCTCCGCTCGGATCTCGATACGACTTCTTTAGTTTTGTGATGTTTAACATGAGTTCCTATACGTCCAGCTTGACGGTCGGTTCGTTGGGGACCTATCTTCCTTGGGTGCGACCCTTCATCGCTCTTTGCATTTCGCGTTTGGCATCATTTTTCTTGAGAGTTTCACGTTTATCGTGGGATTGCTTTCCTTTGCACAATCCAATAACACACTTCGCGATTCCACGATCCGTGAAGTATACGCGTAGCGGGATGAGGGTTAGGCCACGTTCTTTGGCTCTTCCGGCGAATCGACTGATTTCCCGTTTATGTAAAAGTAGCTTTCGGACGCGTTTGGTGGGATGGTTCCAAAAGGTCGCTTGTTTATACTCATCGATCTCGCAGCCAACGAGCCAAAGCTCTCCGTCTTTGATTCTTCCGTATGCTTCTTCAATGGAGCAGCGTCCGTTGCGGAGGCTTTTGACTTCGCTGCCGTGCAAGACCATGCCGCATTCGAGAGAATCCAGAATTTCGTAATTGAATTTGGCTTTGCGGTTTTCGCTAATCGATTTAAAGCTCGCTGCCTTGGTCTCTTTGGGTTTGGTTGATCCAGCAGGAGACTTGGTGGGAGTGGGGGCTTTGTTTTTCTTTTTGCTCATGGTGAAGCTTCCAGTTTGGCGGGTTCGTAACGAAGAACCGCAAAGGAGTCGTTGGGCTCCGCAGAGGTTGGATAAATCTGTTTGTCTTTTGGGATCGTCTGTCCGTTGACTCGTAGATCGAGCAGGACATATCGGATCTGGTATTTGTTCACTAGTCGTTCCAATTCTTCGTTCGACAGTGGCTGCAATTGTTTGAGTTTGTCGAATTTGTAGGCGTCATTTATTCGGGTGCTCCATTCTACGACTGCGTGTGCGTTTTGCGGCATATCTTTCCAGACTGCCAGTTCAGGGCGACGGGTCTGCCATTTAAAACTTTGTTGTCGACGTGGAGTCAGCCAGAGTCCCGACTCATCAGTGTTTTCATTGATCCAGCGACAAACATCCTGCCAGTCCGCGTATTGTTTTAGCCTTGTCTCAAGCGAGTCTGATTTCAATGAGAAACTTTGTTTTTCCCCAGCGGGGATGTCTGTTTCTGTGTTTCGTTTGTAGCGAGTAACAAGAAGAGAGATTACTAGAACCAGTCCAACCGAAGCTAGAATTTTGCGAGTATTGCATTCGTATGGAGAGTTGAGTCGCAATTTTCCGACAACAATTGCGTAGAAGATGAGTGCTGCGTAAAGAGGTAACGTGACATCGTTCCAGCGGAACCAATAAAATCGCAAAATTGATGATGCGAACTTCGGTGCAAGGTGACTAAAAATCAGGTCAAAAATTAAGCCAATCATCGCAAAAACAAAGGCCGCGATGCACACAACCAAAAGAAATTGGAACGGCTTTGGAGCTGTGCGAATCCAATTGTTGTGCATCGCGGAGGCTCGGTTTGTGTCGATTGTGTCGTTCCAGCTAGCTTGTCTTAAAATCAGGTGTAGCGAAAAAGTTACGATGACGAGAATCGAGAATCCACTCCAGCGTGTTTCGCTAAATTTAATGGGAGACAAGTGATGCCCGAGACGGTTGTAGACTTGTTCCATCGCACTCAGGGTGGCTTGATCGCGAGGGGTATCCAAGTCCATCAAGATGGCAGGGGTTGCTCCCGCCACGAATCCGATCCCGCAAAGAATTAGACCGGGTAAGTGATCGCGAATCAAAAGACCCGGAGATCTTTTATTCCAAGCGATTTCTATCACAACAACGGCGAGGACGGCCGTCGCGCTGACCCATAGACCTGAGATGACATGGAACCAATTGCCTAGACCGAGTAACAACCAGCCAAGGAGTGGCTTGGATCGCGAAAGTGCTGCTAAACCTGCAAATAGAAAGGCGTAGGCGAGCCCCTTGGATTCGCAGCCTCCCACAACCCACTCGCCTGCCCACAGTCCCCATTCCATTCCTACCAACCAAAGGGCCGCCAGGACCGTGGATGAGATCGTTCGATGGGTTATCGGGGAGAACCGCTCAGTGACTTTCGGCGTTTTCGCAGTTAGAGAATTCCCGCGAATCATGATTCCGTGGCAAATGGCAGTCCAGCCAAGTGCGATAGCGAACCAAGTAAAAAAGCGGCCTACCCAAACGGCAGTATCGAGCGGAAGCCAAAGAGTCAGCGAACCAAAGAAAAAGTAAAAGGCCCAGTGGGCATTGCCTGAATTAAGGAAAAGGTCTCCGGCAGCAAAATTGGGATCCCAAAAGTGTGCTGCTTTTGTCCAATAGTGAACTTCGTTTACTTCTGGTACGCGTGTGCCTGCGTAAAGAAAAAAGATCAATAGAACTCCAACGAAATCGACCCAAAACGATTCATACCAGCGTTTTGGACGTGGCGAGCGAGAGGAAGAAACCAGAATTTCGTCGGAGGTCACGCGTTATCGGGTAGTAAGTGTTAAGCGGACTCTAAAGTGGCCAAAAGAAAACGCCGCCGAAAAATTGTCATAACTAGGCCTAATTTGCAAAAAAACGTAACAGAATTGTACGCTTTTTCTTGACTCGCACATCATTGCACCTAGAGTTGAACATAACGGATCGTGGATCAGCCTTCCAGTCGGGGAGATTACTGCTGGTCTTAACGCGTATGCAACAGGAAACAGGAGATGGGTATTTTGCCCACGGATTCGAGGAAGGGAAGTCATGTTAGTATTATCTCGAAAGAAGAACGAGAGTATCGTCATAAATAACGAGATCACCATTGTGGTGGTTGAGATTCGTGGCGACAAAGTCAGGCTCGGAGTGGAAACTCCTCGCGAGGTTCCAGTGCATCGTCGTGAAGTGT
>Ga0315899_10001926_pt1 | contig 23370 bp, 22 predicted proteins | sample LakEriMetagenome_2_FD_203518 | JGI IMG/M metagenome (GOLD analysis project Ga0315899, IMG submission 203518) | Freshwater fungal communities from buoy surface, Lake Erie, Ohio, United States - Buoy 4 MA112 | ecosystem: Environmental > Aquatic > Freshwater > Lake | place: USA: Lake Erie, Ohio... | reverse complement strand
CGTCGGCGAGGACGATCGCCGCGGCGTCGAGGGCGCCCATCTTCCGCGCCTTCTTCGGCTCCGCCTTCGGCGCCTCCTTGCGCGTGGCCTTCAGGCCGGGCGTCGCGAGCTTCGCGACCGCCGCGTCGAGCGCCTTCGCCTTCTCGGCGATGCGCGGGTCGACCAGGGTCGCGGGCTTCTTCGCCTCAACCTTGGCCTCGACCTTCGGCGCGACCTTCGGCGTCGCCTTCTTCGGCGCGGGCGCCTTCTTCGCAGCGGTCTTCGGGGCGGCCTTCTTCACGTTCTTCGTCGCGGTCTTCATGTCGAATCTCCTGCAGTCTCAAAGGGTGTTGTTCGCCGGGACCACGTCCCAGCCGTTGGTGATCGGTCGGTACTCGGGCGGCCAGACCTGCGCCCCGCGCCGCTCCATCGCGTCGCAGAACCGGCTGCAGAGCTGGCCCGTGTTCACCCGGTGCTCGGCGAGGGCCTCCTTCACCGCGGCCGCCATGTCGGCGGGCGCGATGCGCGCGTTCCGCACCTCGAAGCCGAGGGCCTCGGTGGCGCGGGCGATCGCGATGTCCATCTCGCGCACCTCCGCGGCGAGCCGGGCGAGGACCTCGGCGCGCCTCTCCTGGAGGCTTGCGATCTCGGCGACCAGCCGGATCGCATCGGCGGCCGCGGCGGGCGTGCGCTTCGTGCGTGCCATGGTTCAGGCTCCCTTCTTCGCGGCGGTGAGGCCGAGCTCGTAGGCGGCGAGGAGGGCGTCCTTGAGGCCCCACACCGAGACCTCGTGGAAGTCGAGGGCGTCGCGCTTGCGCTCGGCGAGCGTCTCGATCTCGAGGATGTTCCTGGCGATCGCCTCGATCGCTTCGTCGCGCTTCTTGTTGGCGCGGTTCGTCGTGCGGGCGTTGCTGTTGCTGCTGTTCTTCATCGCGTTCTCCTTTGCCGCACCTCGGCGGCGCGTCGCACATGTGGCCATGACGTCGCGGCGTCAGCAAGCGCACGCGGGGCTCATTTCCCGATAGTTCCGACAATTCCCGCGAGGTCCCAGATGAAGCCGCGACGTGCGGCCACGGAGGCCCTCCATGACGGACCATGAACATGGAAAATCCGCGCCAGCGCGCGTGAATCCCGCCGCACTCGCCGTGGCCGACGCGGCGCGCCTCCTCGCGAAGGCAAGCAGCGAGCCCGTCACCGAGGCGATGATCCGCGCCGACATCGAGGACGGCGCGCCGACGAACCAGGACGGCACCGTGAACCTCGTGCACTACGCGGCATGGCTTGCGATGAAGACGAGGGAGGACGCCGGTGGCTGACGCGCCCCGCTTCGATCCGCGCAGGCTGCGACCGGGCGAGCTCTGCCGCATCCTCAACTCGACGCCGCTCGGCGAGGTGACGAGCGAGCGCGTGCTGCAGCGGCACCGGAACCGCGCTGGCCTGCGCATCGACGACGGCACCGGCAAGGGCATCGACCTCTTCCGCTACGTCGCATGGCTCGCCGTGCGCCGCCTCGCGCGGCGCCAGGCCGCGTCGTCGGAGTCGCCAGCCCGGTACCGGCCACGGCCCCCGTTGCGGGAAACCTCGCGGCTCACCGTCGAGGGCGACCGGCCGATCCTCGACGCGATCGCCCGGAGCGAGTCCCCGGCCGCGAGGCCGCGCGTGATCTCCTCCCGGTCCTCCCGCGTCAGGGACCGCTCCGAGCGGGTCCGCTCCGGCGGGGAGAAGCCCCCGGCGCTGCGGACCATCGCGAACACCGAAGCCGGCGCCAGGCTCAGCGCCTCCCCGATCGCCGTCAGCGTCTGGCCCTCGCGCCAGCGCCGCCAGAGGTCCCGGCGCTCGTCAGGTGTCAGCCTCCAAGATCGTCCCGATGCCATGCAAGCCACCTTTCGTATGGGTCATCTGACCCGAAGAGGTGTTGCAATGACCTGTTGAGACCGCCGGCCAGATCGTTGCCGCGAGCGAGTAGAGGTACGCCGCGCCGGTGCCCATCGCCACCAGCGTGTCCATGTTGGCGCTGAAGTGCAGAAGCCCCTTCCACGCCGAGCGGAAGAACTGCCAGCCGCACCAGAGCATGACCGGCGTCGTCAGCGCGAGCTGGAGCCAGTTGATCCACGAGACGTTGAACGCCGCGATCTTCCCGTGCGACATCGTAATGACCAGCACGGGCAATGACAGCGCCGCGCCGACGATCATCTTGGTGAGCAGTCGTCGCGTCTCGCCCTCGCTCACATGCATATGGGCCGAGTGGTCCTCACCCCCCACGCCACCGGTCATCGCGTGCCCGGCGTGCGCGCCCCCGCCCTGCGCCGCCAACATCGCCGCGTGGTCATGGCCCGCGTGCCCGTGCGCGGGATTCATGGCGTTATCCCGCATCGGGAGAACGACCGCCTTGTACCCAATGTCGTCGACCGCCTTGGCGAGTTTCTGCGGCCCGGTCGCCGCCGGGTCGTACTTCACTGTCGCCACCTTGGTGGCGAAGTTCACGCTCGCCGACTCGACACCCGGCTGCTTGCCCAGACGCCGCTCGATCCGGTTCGCGCACGAGGCGCAGGTCATCCCCTCGATCGGCAGGTCGGCCCGTTCGATGGTGGTCTTGGCGGTCTGGTCCGTCGGTGCGGCCGCGCCGCCATGCTGATGTTCATGGGCGTTCGTCATCATCGTCCTTCGCTTTCTCGGCCAACCTCAGGGGGTGGCCGCCGTCGTCATCCGCTCGGCTGTGGAGGGAGCTGCGGCCTTGCCCGCGTCGTTCCTCTTAAGCACAGCCCCCGCGATCAGCACCCCAACCACCGCCGCCGCCACGATCAGCGGCACGAACCGCTTCCACCACGTCGCCGGGGCCTTGTCGTCATGGCATCCGCAGTTGCAACTCATGGTGAACCTCATTTCCGTGCATCCTTACCGCGCGATCTTCCCGACCAGCGCGACCAGTTCATCCACCATCGCGGCCTGCTGGGCCTTGTCCCCGTGCATGGCGTGGTTCGCGCAGTGCGAGAGGTGGTTCCGCAGCAGGTTCTTGGCGACCGAGCGCAGCGATTCCTGCACCGCCGCGCACTGCTGGATGATGTCGGCGCAGTAACGGTCCTCCTCGATCATCGAGGCGATCCCCCGGACCTGCCCCTCGATCCGCTTCAGGTGCTTCAGGTTCGCCGCCTTGAGGTCGGGGTCCACCCCCGCCGCGTGCGCGCCAGGTGCGACGCCATCGCGCGCGGCCTCCAGCCCAGCCGCAGCGCCGCACCCGCAGCACGCCGTGCTGGCCGCGCCATCCGCTGGTGTGTGCGCTGCGCCGCTCCCGCTCGCCCCGCTTCTGGCGGTACCCGTTCGTCCATTGCTCGCCGAACTCTGCTTCTTCATGGGTGATGACCTCTTGGTTGTCAACATCGCTGGCCGCAACGCACGCCGCGCTCAGCCGCAGCAACCGCCCCGTGCTGCGTTATTCATCGCGCCGCCGCAGCACGAAGCACCGAGGGCCGCGCCGCCCGGAGTTCCCGCCGACGCCTCGCTCGCCTTCGCCGCGTACCCGGCTTCGCCCAGCGCGTTGACGGCCCGGGCCACGGTCAGCCCGTCCGGCGCGGTGATCTGCGCACTGCCCACCGCGACCGACCGGACGCCCACGCCCGGCACGGCGGCCAGGACCTTGGTGACGGCTTGTACGCAGTGCCCGCAGGTCATCCCGTCGATGGAGAGCGTGAACGAGGCCGGGCCGGTGAGGTTAGAAGCAGGGTTCGTTGTGGTCGTGTTCATGGCTGTTTTCCTTTCCGAAGTATACTCCCCCCCAGTATGTACGTCTAGTTCGATGCCCGGGTTCGCACACGGTTACACCAAGGCGCAACCTTGCAGCGACACATCGCCGCGCAGGGACACCCTTCCATAGACCGATACTGTGATCTCTAACGCAATACGCCGCCCGCCGCACGCTCGAGCTCGATCGCGGCGAGTGACCCATCGCGCTCCAGATCAAGCAGCGTTCGACGGGCCTCGATCAGTTCGCGCTGCGCATCAAGGAGCACAGTGACGTCGGCCTGGCCCGATTTGAGCGCGGCCTCGGCAAGCGTGAGGTTTCGCTCGGAGAGCGCCAGCACCGTGGCGCGGTACTGCTCGGTGAGCCGCGATGCAGTGTCGAGATCGATCCACGCCGTGCGGGCTTCACGGACGGCCCGCTGCGAAGCGGCTTCATAGGAAGCGAGGGCAACGCGGGCGAGCGACCCGGCCTTGGCGATCTGGGCGGCGTTGGTGTCGAAGATCGGGATGCCGACTTCAAGGACAGGACCGAATGACTTGCTGCCGTCGGTCTGTCGCTCGAAGTCGGCCCCCAGCCAGAAGTCCCGCAGGCGGCTCTTCTCTTCGGTGGAGAGGTCGGCTTGTTGCGCCGTCACGACCGACCGGGCCGCCGCCACGTCCAGCCGCTGCGTGAGCGCGAGGGCGACAGCGCCCGACTCGTCGATGGGGGTAGCGAGCGGCATCGAACCCGCTGCATCAACGGACCACTCGGCGCTCTCGGCCGCGAAGCCGATGAGTTCGAGCATGACGCGGCGCTCCTTCGCCAGGTCGCGGGCGACGAGCGCACGCTCCGCCTCGGACTTTGCAAGTTGCTGGCGGGCGCGGTTGACATCCAGCGTCGTCCCCTCGCCACCGCGCACGCGGGCGTCGAGCGAGTCGATGGATCTGCGGATGGTCGCGAGATTCTCATCGGACAGGGCGAGCGCTCTCTCGCCGAAGGCGATGCGTGCGTGCGTGGCCTTCACGTCCGCGACCAGTCGCAGCGCCTTGTCAGACACATCAAGCACGGTCTGGTTGAGACGGGCGTCGGCGGCCTTCACCTTGCCGTCTCGGAGCCACAACGCCGTGAACGACTGCACCACCGAGGCACCGATGAACGTGCCCCCGCTCACGGGATCGACCGGGAGCCGCGTCAGTCCGAGTACCGGATTCGGAAGCAGGCCCGCCTGTACCAAGTCCGCCCGCGACGCGGCGATCTGCTCGACCTGGGATCGAATCTCCCGGTTGTTACGGAGAGCCATCACGAGCGCCGCCTCTCGCGTCAGGGGCGAGCGCCCATCCCACGTCGTCAAGGCCGCTTCCCACGGCTGCGTCCACTCGGGCGTCACGCCGGAGCGATCGCCGATGGTCGAAGCGGCACGGCCGATGTCGGGCGTGGGGTCGAGCGAGGCGCACCCGCCCGCGATTAGCGCAAGCGCGAGGGCAAGCGTCGCGGGCGTGCAAGTGAAGACGAAAAGCTGACGGGTCGGCTGGCGCATCATGCGGAAAGTCTCCAAGCGGGAATCGGCCCACGCCGCGTCGGCGGAGCGGGACGGTGGTTGCGACTACTTGTGCTCGTGGCCGCCGCTCGCGCCGTGCCCGGTCTCGGGCTTCGCGGAGGCGTCGGCGGCGGGTTTCTTCTCCGCCCGGCTCGACCAGTGCAGGTGCGCGATCCTGGGCGTGCCGCTGTCGTCCACCACGACGTAGGTCACGGCGGCGAGGAACTTCCGCGGCGCATCGGGGTGGTTGGGGTCGGGGACGGTGAACGAGCCGATCTGGCGGACGATCGAGGTCGTGCCGAAGGTCTGCACGTCCTCCTTCGCCACGGTCATGACGAAGCCGGGCATCTCCTTGAGCTCGGGCAGCAGGTGGTGATCCCGATAGGTCTCCCACGTCCCCTCATCGCCCGCGTTTTCACTCACGGTCGCGCGGCCCTTGTCAAGGAAGAGTACGTTGAGAGCCGTCGCGTCGCCCTTGCCGCACGCGGCGAGATAGTCACGCGCGACCTTCAGAGCCGGGTTGCTTGCCGCGTTGATCGCGGCGACCGCTTCCGGGGCCATCTTGGTCAACATGGCCATCTTCGCTTCGTCGGACTTGCGGTCCCACTTGCGGTCGCAGCCGGGACAGCAGAAGCCGATGGTGACGCCCTTGAACTGCCGCGTGGGCGATTCGGCATCCACCTCGTTCTCCATGATCGGGCAGAGCTTGTTGACGGGCTTAGGCGCATCTTGGGCCGGTGCTGATGCGGCGGGTTGCGTGGGCGCGGCGGCTGGCGGCTGGGGCTGCGCCGCCAAGGCGGCAGCACTGATGATTCCAGCGCCGAGCACGAGCGCGGCGAGTGAGCGGATGAACACGATGGGGGCCTTCTTCATGGGTTTGACTCCGGGAAACGAGGACTGCGAATGTTGAACGAACGATGGGCGGCCCATCGGTGTGGGCACACGGGATGCCGCCGCGCCGGCTCTCGCTTGGCGCGGCGGCGACGATCACTTCTTCACGTACTCGCTGGGATCGAGGACCTCCTTGGGCGAGGTCTTGGCGAGCAGCACGTACTCGTCGATGCACGGTGGGCAGCAGAACTCGTAGGTCTTACCGCCGATGATCCAGGTGAACTTGGGGTTGGCCTTGGTCATCGTGATCGGGCAGATCTTGTCCCCGGCCTTGGGCTTCATGTCGTGCTTGGCCATCTTGCCCTTGAACTTCTCGCCCGCCGTCACCGAGCCGTTGGCCTTGATGTCGGCCTCGGTGTAGATGCCGCCGGGCGTTAGGTAGAGCGCACGCTCCTCGGCCGCGTCCACGCCCGCGGGCATGGCGTCGTCTCCGCCCGCGTGGTCCGAGCCCGAGTGCCCCGCCCCCGGTTGAGCGCCGTGCGGAGTCTTGGGGGTGGAGCCTGCGATCGCCGCGACAAACTTCGCCATCCGCTCCTCGTCATTGAGGCCGTCCCAGCGCAGCGCGCAGTCGCCGTCGCAGAATCCGACCGTCTGCCCCTTGAAGTCTCGGGTGTGGAAGGCGTTGACCACATCGCCAGTCATGGGGCAAACCTTGTTGACGGGTGCTGCGCTGATCGGTCCCTTCTCGACGGTGAACGTGAAGGGCACGGTCAAGACCTGCTCCTTCTCAGCGGTGCCCACGTTGAACTGGCCCCACGCCTTGTAAGTCCCCGGCTGCTTGAAGTGGGCCTCGAAGTCCACCTTGGGTCCGCCGGTCTGGGCCGCCGTCTTGGGCGCAGCGCTGCCGTGCCCCGCGTGGTCGTCCTTCTTCGCATCCGCGCCGCCTGCGTCGTGTCCCCCGTGGGCATCGTGCCCGCCCGTCCCGTGCTCGCCGCCTTCGTGCGGATGGGCGTGGACGAACTGCGTGCCGTCCTGGCTGATGATGACCAGGTGCCCCATCGCGCCCAGGTACGGGCGGAGCGTGGTGACGGGCTTGCCGTCCTTGCTGATCGTGAACGCCATGTGCGCGTTGCCGCCCGTCTTGATCTTCCCTTCAGTGTCGAGCGCGACTGTGAAGCCGTCGATGGTCTTGGGCTTGTCGGCATCGACCGTCAGCGGCACGGCGGCCTTGGGCGTGCCCGTCGCGGTCACCTTCACCGGCACCACTTGCTGCGGCGAACCCTTGGGCGTGAAGTCAAAGTACAGCGTGTACTCGCCCCCGGCAGGGAAGGTCACCGGCATCGTGAACGCACCATCTGCGCGCCAAGTGGGGTGCTCGTGCGCGAACCACGAGAGGTCCTTGCTCACCACCAGCAGGTGCAGCACCTTCTCGTGGACGGTGTCGAGGTCCTTGACGGGCGTCCCTTTCGCGTCCTTGAGGGTAAAGACCATCGGCGCGGCCTTGCCCGCCTCGATCGCCTTGCCACCTTCGACAGCAACCGTAACAGCGTGCGTCACCGCCGCTGCCTCTGCACCATGCGCGTGATCGTGCCCATCGGCCATCGCCGGGGCCAAAGCCGCGACCTTTGACGCCGCCGCCTTCACCGGGGCGAATGCCGCCTTGCTCTTGGCGACATCGCCGGCATCGGCGATGTTGTGCAGGTTGTCCGCCGCCTCGGCGAGTTCCTTGCTCGCGAGGTTGATGTCCTTGACCTTCTCGCGCGGCACGCCGCTGTCCTTGGCGAGCGCGAGCGCCCCCAGTGTCTTCGCGAGCGTGGCGACGGCGTTGGCCTTGTCCGAAACGCCCGCGATGGAGCCGGCCGCTAGGGCCGAGTCCATTGCCTTCACATCGGCGGCGATGCGCTGGGCGGCATCGGCGAACGACCCGGCCTTGGCGACTTCGCCGTGCGCGTGGCCCTCGTCCTTGTGGCCGGGCTGCCCCCCTGCGCCCGGCTTGCCATCGCCGTGGCTGTGCTGGGCGAGAGCACTCGGCGCGGTTGCGAGTGCAAGGCCGGATGCGAGGATCAACGACAGGACCGGAAGACGTAAACGATTCATGACTGGGCTCCTTGATCTGAGGCCGCTGAGCGGCCGGGTTCGGGTGATGCAGAGGCGGACGAGCTGCCACGATCGCTCGCCCCTGCTGGTGTGGCGACGGTGGGTGTTGAGTGGCTTTCGATAGTGGTCGGCACGGGTTGGCTCGGTGCGTGCTCGCCGTGCTTCTCGGCGTGTTCCCGCGCCAGCCGCTCGGCGGCAGTCTTGCCGAAGCGGTAGAAGACGGCCGGGGTGACGAAAAAGTCCAGCAGCGTGCTGGTGATAAGGCCGCCCAAGATGACGACCGCCACCGGGTACAGGATCTCCTTGCCCGGCTCGCCCTTGCTGAGCACCAGGGGAATCAGGCCCAGCCCCGCCGTGACGGCGGTCATGAGCACGGGGGCGACGCGCTCCTGGCTGCCCTGGATGATGAGCTCCTTGCTCCACGGGCGGCGCTCCTCGGTCATGAGGTGGATGTAGTGGCTGACCATCAGCACGCCGTTGCGCGTGGCGATGCCCGTGAGCGAGATGAAGCCCACCAGCGAGGCCACGCTGAACGGCTCGCGCGTGATGGCGAGCGCGGCGACGCTCCCCAGGAACGCGAAGGGGACGTTGAGCATGATCTGGATGGCGACCATGCCCGAGCGATAGTGCGTGAAGAGAATGACGAAAATGGCGATGAGCGAGCCCGCGCCAAGCGCCAGCAGCAGGCGGGTCGATTCCTGCTGGGCCTCGTACAGGCCGCCGTACTGAATCGTGTACCCCTGCGGCAACTGCACATCCATCGCCACCGACTTCTTGATCTCCTCGACCGTCGAGCCCAGGTCGCGGCCCCGGACGTTGGCGGAGACGACGATGCGGCGGCGGAGGCTCTCGCGCTGCACTTCGTTGGGGCCGAGCTTCTCAACGATCTCGGCGACGTCCTGCACGAGCACGATCGCGCCCGTCGGGGACACCAGCCGCACGAGGCCCAGCGCGGTCGGATCGGTGCGGTGGTGGTCGTCGAGGGTCAGTGTGATGTCGAAGACCTTGAGGCCGTCGAGCACTTGGCCCACGACCTTGCCCTTGGTGGCCGTCTCCATCGCGTCGGTAAGCGTCGCGGGCGTGAAGCCGACGCGGGCCGCCGCCTCGCGGTTGACGCTGATGTGCAACTGCGGGATCAGCACCTGCTGCTCAACCTGCAAGTCGGCGACGCCGGGGATGCCTTCCATCGCGGCTTTGGTCTGCTCCGCGAGCGTGCGGAGCGTCCCGAGGTCGTCGCCGAAAATCTTGATGGCGACCTGGGCGCGGACGCCCGAGAGCAAGTGCTCGATGCGGTGGCTGATGGGCTGGCCGATGCCAGTGGCGACGCCGGGGAAGGCCGCGAGCTTCTCCTCGATCATCGAGAAGACCTGCTCGCGCGGCAGGATGTCTTTGACTGCGGGCGGCTTGCGGCCCGCAGCGGTCGCGTGCTTGTCGGGGTCTTTCGCCTCCTCCTTGGTCCAGAAGTCCACCTCGATCTCGCTGGCATTCACGCCAAGCGCGTGCTCATCCTGCTCGGCCCGGCCGGTGCGGCGAGCCGTGCTCTTGACCTGCGGGATCGAGAGCATCATCTCCTCGGCCTTGGTGCCGAGCTTGTTGGATTCTTCCAGCGACACGCCCGGCTGGCCAAAGAACGAGACGACGGCCGTTCCCTCGTTGAAGGGCGGCAGGAACTCCGAACCCAGGCGGGTGACGACGAACAGCGCCACCGCGACCAGAACGCCGAGCGTTCCCAGGACCGCCACCGGACGCGGCATGGAAATCGAGTAGGACTTGAGCGCCAGCCACTTACAGGCCCGCAGCAACGCACCATCCTTGCCATGCTCCATGCGCTTGATGCCAGGTAGCAGGTAGTACGCCAGCACCGGCGTGACAGTGAGCGCCACCAGCAGCGACGCGAAGATGCTCACGATGTACGCGGTGGCCAGCGGGGCGAAGAGACGCCCCTCGATGCCGGGCAGGAAGAACGTCGGCAAGAACACGAGGTTGACGATGATCGTGCCGAGGATGATCGGATTGCGGATCTCGCTGGAGGCGTCGAAGACGACCTGCGCGATCGGCTTGGGGGTGGCAGTGCGGCGGTTCTCGCCCAGGCGGCGGTAGACATTCTCCACGTCGACCACCGCGTCGTCCACGAGTTCGCCGATGGCGACCGCCAGGCCGCCCAACGTCATGGTGTTCACGCTCAGGTCCAGCCAGTGGAAGACCAAGAACGTCGTGATGATCGAGAGCGGCAGCGCCGTGAGCGTGACGATCGTCGTCCGCACGTTCATGAGGAAGAGGATCAGAACGATGACGACCAGGATCGCGCCGTCTCGAAGGGCTTCAAAGACGTTGCCGATCGATGACTTGATGAAGTGTTCCTGACGGAACACATCGGCATTGATCTCGATTCCCTTGGGGAGCGTGGGCCTGATCTGTTCCAGCGTCTGGTCGAGCGCTCGCGTGAGCGTGATCGTGTCCGCTCCCGGTTGCTTCTGGATCGCCATGATGACAGCGGGCGTGCCGTTGTCCGAACCGTCGCCGCGTTTAATCGTCGGCCCCGCCTCGATGACCGTCGCCACGTCGCGCACCAGCACCGCCCGCGGCGGGCTGACATGGTCGCCGGGCTTTGTAGCAACGAGGGACAGCGCAATGTCGTCTGCGGTCTGCACCCGCCCGATGTTGCGGACAACAAGTTCCTGCGAACCGCTGACCACGAAGCCGCCGCCTGTGTTCTGGTTGGCGGCTGTGAGGGCCTTCTCGACGTCCTCGATGTTGAGATCGAACAAGCGGAGCTTGTCGGGATCGACCTGGACGCGGAACTGCTTGAGGTCGCCGCCCATCGCCGTCACCTGGGCGATGCCTGGGATCGAGAGGATCGCCGGACGCAGCGTGAACTCCGCGACCGTGCGTACATCCATCGGCGTGAGTGTTTTGCTGGAAACACTGATCAGGGCGATCTCGCCCATGATGCTGGTGGCGGGCGTCATAACCGGCACGACGCCGGGGGGCAGCTTCTCCGTGATGGTGCCCATCCGCTCGCTGACGACCTGGCGGTTGTATTTGAGGTCCGTGCCCCACTGAAACTCGACGAAGACGATCGAGAGCCCAAGCGATGAAACGCTCCGCACCCGTTCGACGCCAGGCGAGCCGTTGACGGCGGTTTCGATGTTGTACGTGACCTGGGCCTCGACCTCTTCCGGAGCAAGCCCGGCGGCCTCAGTCATAATGGTCACGACCGGCCGGTTGAGGTCGGGCAGAACGTCCGTGGGTGTCCGCAGCGTCACGTACATTCCATAGACGGAGACGAGAAGCGCGGCGATCAGCAGCAGCACGCGGTTGTTCAAGGATGATCGGATGATCCAGTTGAGCACGGGGAGGTTCCTCGTTTGGCTGTCGGGCGTGGAGCGTGGATAGTGTGATCAGTGCGAGTGGCCGTGGCCGTCACCAGACTTGGCAGGTTCAGCGACGGGTTCGGGAGCGCCGGGCACGAATCCACGGAGTTGCGACAGGCTGAACGCGCCGCTAACCGCCACGACATCGCCGGGCACGAGACCCTTGACAATCTCGATGACTCGGTCATCACGCACGCCGACGGCGACGTCGCGTTTCTTGAAGACCTCGTTCTCGCCCTTGCCCTCGCGCACGAACACGTACTGCATCGGTCCTTCCTTCACGACCGCCGAGGCGGGCACTACCACGGCACTCTCGTTGGTTGAAAGCACCACGCTCAGGTCTACGAACTGCCCTTGTCGCAAGAGGCCCTGTGGGTTTTCGACGTCGATGATGACGTGCGCGGTGCGCTTGGACGCATCGATCACGGGACTGAGGAACCGAACAACCCCTTCGGCAAAAGCCTCGCTCGCTGCGGCCACGCCTCGCCGAACCCGCACCTTTGCGTTCGGCGCTCCCTCCACCCGCGAGAGCAGGCCTTCGGGCAGTTCTCCCTCGATCTGCACCCGCGAGAAGTCACCGATGCTCACAATGGGGCTTCCAGCAACAACACCCTCACCGATCACTGCCGTTCGGCTCACGACCACGCCGTCAAGCGGCGCGAGGAGGCGGATGACACCCGCCGCATCGGTGCCCGTTCCAGCCGGGAGCGTGGCTCGGAGGGCTTCGACGGACGCTAGCGTGGCCTCGATCTGACGACGCAACGAATCGGCGTCGGTCCTTGCCTGTGCGAGGGAGACCTTGCGGAGCGATGCGTCGGTGCGGAGACGGATCGCCTCGCCTCGACGCTGAGCCAGCAGGTTTGCCGACACGCTCTCGCCGGCGGACACCAACCGATCGACCTCCGCTTCGGCGAGCGCTGCGCTCTGTTCGGACGCAGGAGCCTCGATATCGAGCGACGCGATCTGCGACGTCGCCCGCTTTTGCTCGGCGCTGAGTCGCTCGGCTTCCGACTCCAGCCGTCGGACCTCGAACAAGGCCCGGGCCAGTTCCGGTGACTCGACTTCCGCGATCAGATCGCCCTTGCGCACACGATCGCCGGGTTGCACCACGATCGAGCGGACAACACCCGCGTAGGTCGCTGAGACCCCGGCGAGCGCCCCGGGCTGGGCGCGAACCATGCCTGTCAGACGGACAACGTCCTCGACATTGCCAAAGTCCACTTCGGCGGTCTTGAGCCCGATGGCGAACGCGGTCGCTTCGGTGACCTTCTTGGGAGCATTGGGGTCAAACGTCGCGCCCGTGGGCTTGCCGTGACCTTCGTGCGCGTACACAGGAATCAGGATGGCCGCGGTGGCGAGCGCCAGTGCGCCCGCTACCAAGGCCGCGCGTGAGCGGACCATGAGCGATCTCCAAATGAGGACGAAGAACCGAAATGTGGTGGGGGATGCACCTGCCGCGCCGTGACGCGAACAGGGCTGTGAGCGCAACGTGACCATCCGTTAGCCGAGTGGTGCTCGACAACGGCTGGTCTCAAGTCGTTTGGCTACACAATGAGCGCGCAATGCATGCGCAGCAGGCTGGTCGGAGGTCGGGCACAGGCCCAAACCTCGCCGCTCACGAACGTGATGGAAGGTTCCGGAGCAGCCCACGCAACCGTGGTCCAGTTGAGAATCGCAACGAGCACCGTGGTCGGCAACTCGATGGTCGGCTTCTCGCCCGCCATCATCTTCACCTGGTTCTTGCCACATGTGCAGTCGTGCTGGTCGGAGTCATCCTCGGGCGAGACCGGGCCCTGATGGTGATCGCCACCGGAATCACTGCCCTTTGAGCCCGAGTGGTGGCATCCTTTGTGGTCGTGCTCTTTTGCCGCGAGCTGACGGTCTCCATCAACCGGGGAAGCTGGCACGCACGAAGCACATGCACTCACCCACGAGTGGAAGTTGCAGCAGCAGAACGGCATCATCACTGCCAGAAGCAGGGCGACAAAGGTCCGGAAATGGCCGCTGCGAGTGAGCATACTGCGGGGGAGTATATCGGCTACCCAACTGCTACGTCAACACCCCGGGTCTGGTTCGGTGGTGCAGGTTCGTACCCGGGCACCGTCGCGCGTAAACCGACCTTTTCAGTCCAAAACTCCACATTGAACCCAGAGAAACGGTTCGCGGAGGTTGTGGATACGGACGCTCAACTCGTCATATGCGGTCGCATGACCGCAACTGGTGAGACGCGCCAGTTCCTCCGATCCTGGCGGCGACGGGCGTGAGCGGCGGAGCCCCGTTCGATCCCCGCTATCCATCCTCTATTGCCGAGCCGGTTCCAAAGTGGACCGGCCCACCAGTTCAGACGAAACGCCGCCGAGACAATCGGCGGCGTTCTCGCGTTCTGGCGAGGGTTTCGCGGGGTGGCCAACCGGGCGGCGAGTCTCTGATTGCGGCGTGGTCATCACCAGCCGGGCAGGGACAGAGCGCCTCGGTCCCCCGATTCGGCCCGAAGTCTCTCTGTCTCTCCCCGAGACCCGCGCACGGGTTATGACGGGGTTGGTCTCCCTATAGGTCGAGCAACCGGGGAGGTTGGGAGCGGACAGCGCGGGCAACGCTGTTCGAGAACGCGCGCCGGTGGTGATCGCGCCGGTGCCCGATCGAGGATGAGCCGCCGCCTGCCGCAGCCGCGATGACTCGCATCACGCTGCCTCACTGTCAGGGCAGCGCGATGACGGTTCTGGCATCTGGCGGCGTCGCTGAACCGAGCGACGACAGGTCGGATGCATCGATCCAGATCCCTCGATGGCGCACGAAGCTGCCATCGTCGGAGAACCCGATGGCGTCGTTCATGTCATGGATCGGGGAATGGGCGAGCAGCGTGTAGAGCAGCAGCGCGCGGTCTCGGTCGTTTCCCGTGTTGAAAAGCAGCGTCTCGTCGGGCATCGCGATGCGATCACGACTCCCGAAGATCGATTCGTGACCGGTGATGCTCTTGACGATGGCGAGCGCTCCGGCAAGGTCCGTCACGCCTTGCCCCAACTCACGCGTTCGCGCCTCGCGCATCGCGGCGAGGATATAGGCCTGCGGGTGCGCCACGCGCAGACTTCGGAATGCGTACATGGCGTAGTCGTAGATGGAGCCGGGTCGTTCCGCCGCCAGCGCCGCGACCGCGGCTTGATAGCTCGACGCCGACGTGTGTTCGGCGGGGTCGGGGATGCCGTCGGCCGGGTCGATGACGCGGGTGCAGCATGTCTCGGGGCGCTTGAGCGGATTGGAGACGAAGCCGCCAATACGGTCGAAGACCCGCGAGATTCGTTCGAACGGCACCTGCGAGGCGCCCGTCGAACAGTGGCACATACCCACTACCGGGTTATAGAAGAACGTCGTCTCGGTGCCCGAAGCGACGGCCCTGACGAACTCCGAGAGATCGGACTGGTTGTTGATCCGCGTCGAGCTGAACCACTTCGTGTTGTTGAGCAGGTGGCCGTCGCCCTCGTCCAGAAAGACGAACATGTGCGCGCGGTTGCCGGTGATGTAGATGCGGTCGAGCGGGAACCGGCCCCACACGGCAAGCCCCGCCGCCCATAGCATGCCCAGCCCGATGCACTTCCCCGACGGCTTGTGCTGCGGGTTGATCCGGGCCATCGCGTTCATCACCTCGACCGACTCGTTCTTGAGGCGAGGGAACAGGCCGCGCTGGTAGTACGGCTCGTTGATGATCTGCCCGAACTGTGATTCGGGCGTGTCCACCAGCAACTTCCTGAACGTCGCGTCATACTCGGCTCGGATGGCGCGGACAAAGCCCGGTGGGAAGCGTCGCTCCTCTTCGGCGAAGTCCATCAGCCCCCACACGTCGCCCCCGGGCAGCCCGGGCATGATGGTGAACGTGTAGCGGTGGAAGAATCGCTGCAACGCGTCCAAACGGCTCTTGGCGCTCAGGAGCGAGCCATCGGGGGCGTGCGCCCGCTTCTGGTCACGCCACGCCCAGACCACGGGGGACATCAGGTCCGCCAGCAGAAATGCGGGCACGAGATGCTGAGCGTCGGCGTCGATCTCCAGCACGGACAAGCTGACGGCCCGGCTCAGGGACTCTGCCGAATCGTCCCGATCACGCCGAACGCCGGCGGATGGCGGGTTCAGCGGGATGTCTGTCTTGCGGTCGGTGCTCACAACCCGAATCGTATCGCGAGGAGTCGGGCGGGTCGCGACGGGGCTGCGCGAACAACGCTGTTCGAGAACGCGCGCCGGTGGTGATCGCGCCGCGCATCGCGCATGCGCACGGCATAGGGCAACCGTAGTGGCGAAGCGATTCCCGCGTCGCCCATGGAGCCACCCTGATGCCCGCGGACTTCACGCGCGATCCCGAGAGCATGACCGAGGCCGAACGCCGAGATGAGGTCGCCAGCATCTTGGCGCGCGGCCTCGTTCGCAGCATCGTCGCCAACCGCGCTCGCACATCGCGGACCAGCGGCGAACTCGCAGATTACGGCCGGACATGCCTTGAACTTCCGGGCGACTTGCCCCTCAGTGTGGCTCCGCGGCCCCGCGGTTAGGGCCGTGCGGAACGGAGACCCATGCAACGGAGCCACACATGCCAAAGACCCCCGAAACCATCGAACGGCAGATCAACGAGCTGGAGCGCATGACCACGACGGAGCTCGTCGAGCGCTTCGCGGAGGTCCACGGCTACCCATGCCGGACGCGGCACCGCGCCTACCTCATCCGGAAGATCGCCTGGCGCATCCAGGCCAACGCCGAAGGCGACCTGAGCGAGCGGGCCAGACGCCGCGCCGCCGAACTGGCCGACGACGCCGAGGTGCGGGTCATGGCTCCGAAGTCGATGATCGCTCCGCCCCAGCCGGGTCCGAGCACCACCGTCCATCGTCGAGCACGCGGCGAAGACCACGACGACCCGCGCGTCCCGCCCGTGGGGTCGGCGATCGTCCGCGAGTACAAGGGCCGGACGATCCGGGTGGTGGTCCTCCCGCGCGGTGAGGGCTTCGAGTTCGAGGGCGAACGCTTCCGCACCCTGACCGCGGTGGCCAAGCGGATCACCGGCAGCCACATGAACGGATTCCGGTTCTTCCGGCTGCCGTCCGCTGAGGCCACGCGATGAGCGGCCGTCGTCGGAACCAGCCTGCCGGGACCGCGGAGCCGAAGGCCAGCATCCGCTGCGCCATCTACACCCGCAAGTCGAGCGACGAGGGCCTCGATCAGGAGTTCAACTCGCTCGACGCCCAGCGCGAGAGCGCCGAGGCGTTCATCGCCAGCCAGAAGGCCGAGGGCTGGACATGTGTACCGGATCGCTACGACGATGGCGGCTTCTCCGGCGGGAGCATGGAGCGGCCCGCCCTCGATCGCCTGCTGCGCGACATCGAGGCCGGGAAGGTCGACTGTGTGGTGGTCTACAAGGTCGATCGGTTGAGCCGGTCGCTCATGGATTTCGCTCGGATCATGGAGGCGTTCGACCGCAAGGGCGTGTCGTTCGTCTCGGTCACCCAGCAGTTCAACACGACGAGCTCGATGGGACGGCTGACGCTGAACATCCTGCTCTCCTTCGCCCAGTTCGAGCGCGAGATCATCGGCGAGCGCATCCGCGACAAGATCGCGGCGCAGAAGCGCAAGGGAAAGTGGGCTGGCGGTGTACCCGTTCTCGGCTACGACGTGGACCGCTCTGGCCCGAGCCCGCGGCTGGTGGTCAACGAGGCCGAGGCAGCTCGCGTCCGGCAGGTGTTCCAGATGTACCTGGACAAGGGCTCGCTGCTTCCCGTTGTCAGCGAACTCTCCAAGCGTGAGTGGCGGAACAAGAGCCGCGTCATCCAGACGGGGAGGCGCAAAGGCGAGCCGCTCGGCGGGAAGCCCTTCGACAAGTGCTCGATCTACCAGCTGCTCACCAACCCGGTCTACGTCGGGAAGATCGCCCACAAGGGAGCGGTCTACGACGGCGAGCACGACCCGATCGTCGAGGCGGCCCTCTTCGACCAAGTGCAGACGCTCCTCAAGGCCAACGGTCGCACCGGGGGCGCAGATGTCCGCAACAAGTACGGCGCGCTCCTTCGCGGGCTGCTCCGCTGCAAGAGCTGCGGGCACTCGATGACCCACACCTTCGCTGGAGGCCGAAACAGCCGAGCGTACCGCTACTACCGCTGCATCAAGGCCATCAAGAGCGGGGCCGCATGCTGCCCGACGGGAACGCTTCCCGCCGCCGAGATCGAGCGCGTCGTGGTGGACGAGCTCCGGACGCTCGCCACCGACCGCCCGCTCCTGAGCCAAGTGCTGGCCGAGGCGCAGGCGTCGATCGCCGCTGAGCGGGAGTCCGCGACCACGGAACGTGATGCCCTGAAGCGTCAACTCGAACGCGACCATCGCCTGCTGCGCGACCTCGCCCTCGGAACCGCGACGTCCGACTCCGCCGCCCAGATCGCCCACCTGCACGAGCGGATCGTCGATGCCGAGCGTCGCCTTGCGGTGGTCGAGACCCGCAGCGCGGAACTCGACGCCGACACGATCACCCGCGAGGAAGCCGCCGCAGCGTTCGCCGACTTCGACTCGCTCTGGCAGAACCTGATCCCGCGCGAGCAGGCGCGGCTGCTCCGGCTGCTGATTTCGACCGTCGAATACGACGCGACGGCGGGCACCGTGGCCGTCACGTTCCGCCCGACGAGCATCCGGGCCCTCCTCGCCCGGCGACTGGAGGAAGCCGCATGACGACCGTGACCCGCTCCATCCGGTTCACCATCAAGGACCGCCGCAAGCGGGCCGTCGTGGCCACGTCCCGCGACGCGAACACGCTCCCGCCCGAGACCCCCGGCAGCAAGTCGGCCGCACCCGACGCCAACGAGGGCCGCGTCCCCCGCGTTGCTCGCCTGATGGCACTCGCGATCCGGTTCGACCAGCTCCTCCTGGACGGCGTCGTGGCCAACCAGATGGAGCTTGCGCGGCTCGCCCGCGTGACCCAGCCGCGGATGACGCAGATCATGAATCTGCTGCACCTGGCGCCGGACATTCAGGAGGCGGTGCTCATGTTGCCGCCGACACGCAGTGGGCGCAACGCGGTCAGTGAGCGAGACCTCCGCCCGATCGCTGGCCTGTCCCTATGGCGGGAGCAGCGACGCGGTTGGCGGGCGCTCGTGAAGAGTTCCGGCATCCCGAAGATTGGCGATGCCAACGAGCGCCGCTAACGCTCTGCTCCCACCAGTTCACGCAACTCGGCGATCGCCTTGGCGACCTCTGCGCCCTTCGACTCGATTACATCGAGCAGTTCCGACGGCGTCCGCGTGTCCACCTCCGCCTTGCGGTTCGGGTTCACGGCCTTCAGGTCGTACACGGCATTCTCGATCGAGTCCGCCTTTGCGGATGCCTCCCGCGACTGCTTCACCAGCGCGGAGATCGCGGCCTCCGCCTCCGCGATGGCGGCCTCGTCGCGCGGCCTGGCCTTCTTCAGGCCCGCCAGTCGTTCGCGTGCTGCCTCGGCATCCGCGGCCTTCTCGCGGGCGAGATCCTTGAACGGCTGAGCGTCGGCCGAGGCCTTCGCCTTCCGGGCCGTCAGGTCCACGGTCCAGGATCGCTCCGAGTCCCCGCGCGTGGCAAGCATCGCCGCGAAGTCTTCGAAGTGCTTGAGCGTCAGCGGCGTCTTCTTGCCGACCTTCACATCCGACAGGTCGTAGTACCAGATCTTCTCCGTCGGCTTGCCCTTGGTGAAGAAGAGCAGGTTCGTCTTCACGCCTGCGCCCGCAGCGCTGAACACCCCGCCCGGCAGCGAGAGCACGCACCAGAGGTCGCACTCGTCGGTGAGCTTCCGCTTGGTCTTGACGAACGCATCCTCGTTCGTGCGGAACAGCACGCCCTCATCGATCACGACGCCACACCGTCCACCGTCACGCAGCGAGCGGATGAAGTGCTGCATGAACAGCACCTGCGTCGCGCTGGTGCGGTAGTCGAAGTTCGTCTGGGCGGCCTTGTTCTCCTTCCCGCCGAAGGGCGGGTTGGTGAGGATGACATCGAACTGTGTGGGCGCGCCTTGGAACAGGCCGCCGTAGACCTCGTCCCCCGTGAGCGCGTTTCCGTGCCAGATGTTCGGCCGGTCGATGCCATGCAGGATCAGGTTCGCCAGCCCGATCGGGTAGATCAGGTTCTCCTTCTCGCGGCCCCAGAACGTCTCGTGCTTCAGGCGTTGGATCGCATCGGCGCTCACCCGCTGGCCCGGCTTCGGCTTCATGTACTCCGCGGCCTGCGCGAGGAACCCGCCAGTCCCGCAGCAGGGGTCGTAGACCGTCTCTCCGAGCTTCGGGTCAATCGTTCGCACCATCGCGCGGATCACTTCGCGGGGCGTGAAGAACTGGCCCGCGTCCGAGCCCTTCTCTCCCATCTTCAGCAGGAGTCCTTCGTAGACCTGGCTGAGTGTGAATACATGCTGGTCGCTGATCTGCTCGTTGCTGATCTCGTGGACCTTGTCGAGGACATCGAGCAGGTTGCGCTCGGTGTCGATGCGGACCCGCTCGACGCCCGACATGATCTCGGAGATGACCTTCTGGCGGCTCGTGGCCTGCGACTTCTCGCGGAGTCCCTTGAGGTACGGGATCAGCTCCCCGTTGACGAAGGACAGGAACGCCTTGTTGCCCGCGTCGTCGAGCTCTTTCCGCTTGTTCGGTAGCCCCGGTGCGGCCCAGTCCTTCCAGCGGTACGGCTTTCTGAGCGACGGTGTGTACCGCGCCCCGACGGCCTCGGCCTCGGCGGCCTCGCGGTCCTCCGTCTCGTCGAGGATGCGCAGGAACAGAATCCAGGTGAGTTCGGGCACGTACTGGAGCGCGCTAGCGACGTTGCCGCGGCGCATGATGTCGCAGATCGACCAGATCGCCTGATCCACGCTCTGCTGGGTGGCGTGCTTCTTCCCGTTGGTGGCCTTCGGCTGGCGCGCGCCCCCCGGTTTCGCAGGCTTGTTCTTCGTCGCGGCGCGGCGGCTGGCGGTGGTGGTCTTCTTGGCCATGTCTCAGGATGCTCCGTTGAACGCGGCGCGGAGCAGCGCTGCGGGAAGGGCTTCGATGTCGGCGAGTTCCTCGCGACACCGGGCGATGAGCGCCTCGGCGGCCGACAGTCGAGCGGAGAGGGTGGCGACGATCTGGCGCTGCATTGCAACCTCAGGCTTCGGCACAGGGATCGCCCGGATGGTCGGCTGCGAGATGTTGCGCATCGAATAGCTCGTCCCCGTCGCATTGCCTTCAATGAACGTGCGAGCCAAGCGTGTGCGAAGCGCGAACTCCAGGTACTCAGGGACGAAAACGGTCCGATCGATGACGAGCCGCAGCGTCTTGTCGCTGAGCATCAGGTTGTCGGGCGTCTCCCGGACCAGAACGACCGCCCCGGCGAGCTCCGCGGTGTTTGCGCGCGAGATCAAGAAGTCGCCGGGCCGCACCCGTTCGTGCTCGCCCGGCACGTATCCCGGAGGTACGGCCTTGTTCTCATGAGGCCTGAACTGGCCCCAGGAAACGGCACTGACCTTGAGTACGCCCCACTCGTGATCGCCCGCGGGTCGGCCTTCGGCCACGACGCTCGTACCTGCCCCGAAGCGTTCAAGTCCATCACCCAGCTCGACGATCGGCCATTGCGGTCCCTCGAAGACTTCGCGGAGGAGTGATGCCGGGAGGGCTTCGGCGGTGGCGAGGCGCTGCGCGGCGGCGGCCCGGGCTCGCTCGACGATCTCGAGCTCCTCGGTCAGACGCGCGGCGATCCGCTCCTGCTCCGCCACCGGGGGGAGTGGGATTTCAAGGGCCTCGATTTGGTCGCGGTTGATCGCGTCGAATGTGCTGCCGCTCCCCTTCTTCGCGAGCTCGACCTCGAAACACCGCATGAACGACAGCAGGTAATCGCGGTTGAGTCTCGGTCCACATCGAAGCGCGGCCAAACCGCGACCGATACAGCACTCCGTGTCCGCGACATTCGTCGGACCAACCGGCGCGCGGATGGACAACAGGACATCTCCCGGCTGAGCGATCTTGTTTGGCTCGGTGGGCTTGCCCGACTTTCGTGGACAGGTTGACTATGTCCTTCGCTTGCGCATCTGGCAAGCCAGTTCGTACTTGATCGGGCTCATGTTTCCGAGGGCCGTGTGCCTCCGCTGGGTGTTGTAGAAGTCGTCGATCCACTCCGCGATCGACCGCTGCGCATGGTCGGGGTCGCCGTAGCGCTCGCGGTCGAGGAGTTCGTGGGTGAGCGTGCTGAAGAAGCTCTCGATCACCGCGTTGTCCCAGGGGTTGCGCGTGCGGCTCATGCTGCGCCGCAGTCGGTTCCCCTTGGCTCTCTTCACGTACTCGTCGTCGCCGTAGATGCCGCCGCGGTCCGAGTGCACGAGGACGTTGCGCGGGTTGCCACGCGCCTCGAGCGCGCTCGTGAGCGCCGCGAGGCTCAGCTTGCCGTCCTGCTCGGTGGACATCGCGCACCCGACCACGCGGCGAGAGAAGAGGTCGATCACCGGTGCCAGGTACAGCCACCCGGCGCTCGTGCGCACGTACTTCACGTCCGTGACCCACTTGCGGTTCGGTGCCCGGGCGACGAACTTCCGGTCGAGCCTGTTCGGCGAGACCCGTTCGGACGGGCATGAAGCGGGCGTCGTGCGGGAGGCCCTCTTCCTGCGTGCAACCAGGCCAATTTCACGCATGATTCGTGCGGCACGGCCCCTTCCGATGCGCAGGCCATCCTCGCGGAGATCGGCCTGGATGCGCGGGCTGCCGTAGGTGCGCCTGCTGCGCTCGAACGCGGCGGCCACGTGCACCGCGAGCACCCGGTCCTCGCGGACGCGGTCGCACTCCTCGCGCACGGCCCATGCGTGGTAGCCGCTGCGTGCCACCTGCATCACGCGGCAGAGCACGGTGATCGGGTACGCGTCGCGCTCCGAGTGGATGAAGGCGAACCTCATGGGCTTTCCCTCGCGAAGTACTTCGCTGCCGCCTCAACCGGTCATCGCAACAGCCTGCCTGATCATAAACGCCGGCGTCTTGAAGCCGAGCGTCTGCCGGGGCCGGCCGTTGAGCCGCCGCGCCACGCGGTCGAGATCAGCCTGCGTGAAGCGCGACAGGTCCGTGCCCTTGGGGAAGTACTGCCGCAGGAGCAGGTTGGTGTTCTCGTTCGTCCCGCGCTGCCACGGGCTCTGCGGGTCGCAGAAGTAGACCTTCACGTCCGTCGCCACCGTGAAGTCCTTGTGCGAGGCCATCTCCGGGCCGCGGTCCCACGTCAGCGTCCGCTTCAATTGCCTCGGAAGCGTCCGCACCCGCCGCCGCAGCGCCTTCACCACCGTCTGCGTGTCCTTCGAGTCCACCTTCACCAGGATCGCGAAGCGCGACCTCCGCTCCACCAGCGTCGCGATGTGCGTATTGCCAGAGCCCGCCAGCAGGTCGCCCTCCCAGTGCCCCGGCACCGCACGGTCCTCCGCCTCTGCCGGGCGCTCGCGGATCGACACCGCGTCCTTGATGCCTCCGCGGCCCTGGCCCTTGGTCGTCGCGTGCTTCGAGCGGCGGAAGAGCCTCCCCGAGCGGAGGTGGTGCACAAGCTCCTTCCTCAGCACGCCCCTCGCCTGCACGAAGAGGCTCCGGTAGATCGTCTCGTGTGACACCTGCATGCGCGCATCATCGGGGAATTCCTCGCGCAGCCACCCCGAAATCTGCTGCGGCGACCAGTCCTCCGACAGCTTCTGCGCCACCGCCGCCCGAAGCCTCGGTCGCTGCGACAGGAGGCACGCCTTCGGCCGCCTCGCGCGGCGCCAGGCCGCGTCGTCGGAGTCGCCAGCCCGGTACCGGCCACGGCCCCCGTTGCGGGAAACCTCGCGGCTCACCGTCGAGGGCGACCGGCCGATCCTCGAC
>Ga0315899_10001924_pt1 | contig 23389 bp, 17 predicted proteins | sample LakEriMetagenome_2_FD_203518 | JGI IMG/M metagenome (GOLD analysis project Ga0315899, IMG submission 203518) | Freshwater fungal communities from buoy surface, Lake Erie, Ohio, United States - Buoy 4 MA112 | ecosystem: Environmental > Aquatic > Freshwater > Lake | place: USA: Lake Erie, Ohio... | reverse complement strand
TCTTCCCCGACGGGCACCTCGTTGGCGTCGTAGAGGAGGATGTCGGCGGCTTGCAGTGCGGGATAGGTGAACAGGCCGGCCGAGACGAAGTCGGCCTCCCGCTTGGCCGCTTTGTCCTTGAACTGGGTCATGCGGCTCAGTTCTCCGTAGGAGACGGTGCATTCCATGACCCAACCCAGTTGCGAGTGCTCGGGCACGTGGCTCTGGACGAAGACGGTGGCCACCTCGGGGTCGAGGCCCACGGCGAAAAGAGTGGCGGCCAATTCGAGGGTGCTGGGCCCGACCACGCCGGGGCGGTCGGTGACCGTGAGGGCGTGCAGGTCGACGATGCCATGGAAGGCGTCGCATTCGTGCTGTCCGCTGACCCAATTCCGTAACGCCCCGAGATAGTTGCCGAGATGGACGACGCCGGTGGGCTGGATGCAGGACAGAACGCGGGTCACGGGCTCAGGCTAACGGTGACGGCCCCGCTGACGAGGGTGTATTCGCCCGAGAAGGGGGTCCCGCGCGGGCCCCGCCGATTAGCCTCGCTGTCATGGCGGTCGACGTTTCCACTCCCGTATTCGAGGGGCCGTTCGACCTGCTGTTGCACCTGATCCTCAAGGAACAGGTCGACATCTACGAGGTCAGTCTGTCGGTGATCGTCGACGCGTACCTCACCGAACTGGCCTCCATGCAATCGCTCGATCTCGAGGTGGCCACCGAGTTCCTCTTGATCGCGGCCACGCTGGTGGAGCTGAAGGCCCGGCGTCTGTTGCCGGGTCGCGAAGACGTCGACCTCGACGAGGAACTGGCATTGTGGGAGGAACGCGACCTGTTGCTGTCGCGGTTGCTCGAATGCAAGACGTTCAAGGACGTGGGCCAGGTCTTCGGTCAACTGGCCGACGCGGCCGATCGCACCTACGCCCGCAAGTGCGGACCCGACGAACGCTTCGCCGAGCTGATGCCCGACCTGTTGGAAGGTGTCAAACCCAAGCAGGTGCACGCGGCGTACGTGCGCGCCACCACACCCAAGATCGTCCCCAAGGTGGATCTGTTCCACGTCGGGGTCATCAAGGCGTCGGTGAGCGATGCGCTGGCGGAGCTGGTGGACGAACTGCCACGAATCCGTCGCATCAGCTTCCGGCGACTGACGGCCGATCTGGCCGAGCGCATGGAGGTCATCGTGCGCTTCCTCGCCCTCTTGGAATTGTTCAAGCAGGGGTACGTCGAGCTGGATCAGGGCGAACGATTCGGTGACATCGACATCGTGTGGATCGGCGACGACGCATCGATGTCGGTGGGATCCATCCCGATCGACGATTACGAAGGCTGAGAAGGAACATGTCCCAGAACGAGCAGAGCAAGAACGAGCAGAGCCAGAACGAGCAGAGCAAGAACGAGCCGGTCACCGGTGGGCCCATCGACGGCGAGTTGGTGCGCGCGCTCGAGGCCATCATCCTCGTGGCGACCGAGCCCGTTCCGGCCGAGTTGCTCGCGCAGATTCTCGGGCATCCGGTGGACGTGATCGCTTCGCTGTGCGATTCGTTGGCCGCGGCCTACGACGAGGCCGGTCACGGCTTCCAATTGGTCCAGGTGGCCGGCGGGTATCGATATCAGAGTCATCCGGAGGTCGCCGCGTACGTGGAGCGGTACATCCTCGACGGGCAACGTGCGCGGCTTTCGGGCGCCGCGCTGGAAACACTGGCGATCATCGCGTACAAGCAACCCATTTCGCGCGCCCAGGTGGCCGCCATCCGTGGCGTCGATCCCGACGGTGTGATGCGCACGTTGCAGGGCCGTGGCTACATCGATCAGATCGGCCGCGATCCGGGTCCGGGCCAGGCCGTGATGTGGGGCACCACCCCGGCGTTCCTCGAGAAGTTGGGGATCAACTCCATCGCCGATCTTCCGGCCATCGCCGAATTCGTGCCCGGGGCCGACGTGGTCGAGGCGCTCGAGGAGGGACTGCGAATCCCGCAGGTGGTCGACGTACCGAGCGCCGAGTCGACGCCCGACGCATGACCGAGCGTCGCCCCGAGCCCCCATTGTGGGAACAGTTGGCGGCCAAGTCGAAACTGTTGCCTCAAGGTGACCGCTTGCAGAAGGTGTTGGCGCGTCACGGCTTCGGCTCGCGTCGAGTGTGCGAGGAATTGATCGCCGAGGGACGGGTGAAGGTGAACGGAGTCGTCGCCGAGTTGGGTCGTCGCGTCGACGTGGACAACGACCGCATCGAGGTCGATGGTGCTCCGGTGGGAGTGCGTCCCGGGCTCGTTCACTACCTCGTCAACAAGCCCACGGGTGTGGTGACGACGTCGAGCGACACCCACGGGCGACCCATCATCGTCGATCTCGTGCCCGCCGAACCGCGCGTGTTCGCCGTGGGGCGCCTCGACGTGGAGACCGAAGGTCTGATCCTGCTCACCAACGACGGCGATCTCGCCAATCTCGTGGCGCATCCCAGCCATGGAGTGGAGAAGGAGTATCTCGCCGAGGTCGATGGAGGCGAAGTCGCCGGCAACCGGTTGGCGCGTTTGCGCGACGGTGTCGAGCTCGACGATGGTCCGACGGCCCCGGCCAAGGTGTCGCAACCGGAGCCCGGTGTCTTGCGTATCACGATCCACGAGGGCCGCAATCGGCAGGTGCGTCGCATGTGCGAGGCGATCGGCCATCCGGTCCGACGGCTCGTGCGCGTGCGAATCGGCCCCATCAGCGATCGAACTCTTCGTCCCGGGCAGTGGCGGCAGTTGACGTTGGAGGAGTTGCGCGCGCTAACCGAGGCGGTCGCGCCGGAAGCCCGGAAGTACGATCGAAAGCGATGAGCCAGAGTTCGCAGGTCGTTCCCCGACGAGCCAACGTGCTCGGACTCGGTCTCATCGGAGGGTCGATCTGTGTCGCATTACGCGATCGTGGATGGGTCGTGAGTGGAGACGACGCCGATCCCGCCCGGGTGGCCGAGGCGGTCTCCCGAGGCATCGTGGCCGGCTCCGGTCTGGATCGTGATGCCGACGTCACCTTCGTGGCGGTGCCCGTGATGGCCGTCGGAGAGCAGGTCCGTCGGGCTCTCCGCGAGACGAACGGTTTCGTCACCGACGTGGGCAGCGTGAAGACGGCGGTGTGTGACGCGATACGGGACGCGCGCTTCATCGGTGGTCATCCGATGGCGGGCAGCGAACTCGAGGGACTCGACGGTGCCGATCCGGACCTGTTCGCCGGTGCGGTGTGGGTGCTCACCCCGACGGCCGAGACGTCCGACACGGCATTTGCCACCGTGGCCGCGATCGTCAGCGACCTCGGGGCCGAGGTCGTGGGGCTCGCTCCCGAGCGTCACGACGAATTGGTGGCGGTGGTCAGCCACGTCCCCCACCTCACGGCGGCGACCCTGATGGGTGTGGCCAGTTCTCGCGCCACCGAGCACGCGGCCTTGTTGCGTCTGGCCGCCGGCGGATTTCGTGACATGACGCGCATCGCATCGGGTCATCCGGCGATCTGGCTCGACATCTGCGAGCAGAATCGCGACGCGATCGCAACCACGCTCACCGCGCTCATCGACGGCTTGTCGTCGATGCGTTCGATCGTGGTCGAGGGCGATCGCGATCGGTTGTTGGCGCGATTGTCGGGTGCCCGTGAGGCACGGTCCAATCTCCCCGGTCGCATCAAGGCGCCGTCGGAACTCGCCGAGGTTCGTATTCCCATCCCCGATCGTCCGGGTGCCGCGGCCGAGGTGTTCACTCTGGCCGCCGAGATCGGTGTGAACATCGCCAACTTCGAGGTGGTTCACTCCGCCGAAGGAGATCGGGGCGTGGCCGTCGTGCTCATCGATGCGTCGAGCGCCGAGCTGTTCCGAGGTGGCCTGATGGCGCGCGGGTTCCGACCGGCGATCCAGCGGTTGGACTGATGATGGAGCCGTCGGAGTCGATGCCCGTCGCGGCCGGCCCCGTCGTGGCCGACGTCGCCGTTCCGGGTTCGAAGAGCATCGCGAATCGAGCGTTGGTGTGCGCCTCCTTGGCGCGGGGCACGACGAAGTTGACGAATGTGGCCCCCGGAGACGACACCGCGGCCATGCTCGATTGCCTGCGGGCCCTCGGGGTGGACGTCGAGCTGGTGGAGGACGTCGCACGTGTGGAGGGGCGTGACGGCACCGTGCGCGGAGGATCCGTACTCGACGCTCGGTTGGCGGGAACGACGTCGCGTTTCCTGACCGCCGTGTCCGCGCTGGGATCGGAACCCACCACCGTCGATGGTGGCGAGGCGTTGCGCCGCCGCCCCATGGCGGACCTGCACGACGCGCTGCGAGCTCTCGGTGCCGACGTCGTGTCCACCAACGGCTGTCTGCCCGTGACGGTCTCGCGTGCCGCCTTGTCCGGCGGGCGTATCGAGATGCGGGGGGACGTGTCGAGCCAGTTCGTCTCGGCGTTGATGATGATCGGACCCCTGATGCCGAACGGGCTGCGTATCGACCTCACGACGCCGCTCGTCTCGCGCCCGTACGTGGCGATCACGGCGTCGGTGATGTCGTCGTTCGGCGCGTCCGGAATCACGATCGGGGAACGACGGATCGGCGTGGAGTCCTCCTCGTACACGGGGTGCGATTACACGATCGAGGCCGACGCGTCGTCGGCGTCGTACCCGTTGGCCGTCGCGGCCATCACCGGGGGATCGGTGCGGGTCGACGGCTTGGGAGAAGGGGCGTTGCAAGGCGACGCGCGATTCGCCGACGTCATGGAAGCCATGGGTTGTCGTGTGCGGCGAACGGCGACATCGACGACGGTGATCGGAACCGACTCGTTGCACGGAGTCGACATCGACATGTCGGACATCTCCGATCTGGTGCCCACGGTCGCCGCCGTGGCAGCCTTCGCGTCCTCCGCCACGCGCATCACCGGCGTCGGCTTCATTCGCCGCAAGGAGAGCGACCGGATCGGTGATCTGGTGCGCGGGCTGGTGGCCGTCGGATGCGCCGCCGTCGAAGAAGAAGACGGGTTACGCATCGAGCCGTCGCCGGTTTCCGATTACCGGGGAGATCGCTTGTCGGTCCACGACGATCATCGTCTGGCCATGTCGTGGTCGCTTCTCGGATTGCGGATTCCGGGCATCTCGGTGGATGATCCGTCCGTGGTCGGCAAGAGTTGGCCCGATTGGTGGTCGGTGAGAAGCGCCCTTCTCGAGGGTGCCCATCGGTAAACTGACGTCCGATGGATGCGCCGATGACATCACTTGGCGCACCGAAGGCCGACGAGCCCACCGTGGCCGCCTTCGATGTCGACTGCACGCTCACCCAACGCGATTGCGTGGTTCCGTTCCTGCGCGAGTTGGCGGGATGGCGTTGGTACGTCGGTTTGCTGCGACGAACGATTCCGCTGTCGATGGCCATCGTGCGTCGCGATCGTGACGAGGTGAAGAACCTGGTGACCGCCGCCGCCATGGCCGGTCGGCCGCTGACGAACGTGCAGTCCTCGGCGGAGCGTTTCGCCGGGCGGGTGTTTCCGGCCTGGCTCCGGTCCGACACCGTTCAGCGCCTTCGTTGGCATCGTGATCAGGGGCACCGCGTGGTGCTGGTGTCGGCTTCGTACCGGGAGTACCTCGATCACTTGGCGCGCTTGCTCGGGTGCGACGACGTGTTGGCGACCGAGATCGAGGTGGGTTCGGGCGGTTCGTGCACCGGGCGACTTCGGGGTCGCAATTGCCGAGGGGCGGAAAAGGAACGTCGTCTGCGCGACTGGATGGCCGCGCGCGGCCTGTTGGGTGCCCGTGTTTTCGCCTACGGAGACTCGGCCGGGGACGATCAGATGCTGGCGATGGCGAACGTTCCGGTGCGCGTGGGGCGCGAGCCCATTTCCCCGGAGCCGTTGGCGGCATGAGCGTCGGCGCCCTTCTTCGTGAGGCTCGCCCCAAGCAGTGGGCGAAGAACGTTCTCGTGTTCGCCGCCCCCGGTGCGGCCGGTGTGCTCAACGAGTGGTCGGCGTTATGGCAGACACTGGTGGTCTTCGTGGCGCTGTGCATGGCGGCGAGCGGGACGTACTACTGGAACGACATTCTCGACGTGGAGGCCGATCGCGCGCACCCGCGCAAGCGACTTCGTCCGGTGGCGTCGGGTGCGGTGTCGTTGGTTTCGGCACGGATCGTGGGAACGATTCTGCTCTCGGGCGGAGTTGCGCTGGCCTTCGTTCCCGATTGGCGCAGTGGAGTGGCGGTCGTCGTCTACGTGGTGCTCACGGTTTCCTACTCGGCTCGATTGAAGCACGAGGCCGTGCTCGACCTGATGGCGGTGGCGGCCGGGTTCGTCATTCGCGCCATCGCCGGCGCGGAAGCCTCCGGTGTGGAGATGAGCACGTGGTTCCTCTTGTGCGCCAGCTTCGGTGCGCTGTTCATCGTCACCGGAAAGCGATACGCGGAGTTGCGCGATGCGGGCGAAACGGTCGGTGTCACCCGGGCCGCTCTCACCGAGTACAGCCTCGGCTTCCTGCGCATCGTCTTGTCGGTGAGTTTGGCCGCCACGTTGGTGGCGTATTGCACGTGGGCCTTCGCCACCAAGGAGATCTCGGGTTCCACCTGGCCCTTCTACGAGTTGTCGATCATCCCGATGTTGGGAGCACTCCTTCGCTACTTGCTCGTTCTCGAGCAGGGTCAGGGCGCGGCACCCGAGGACGTTTTCGCCGCGGACCGCATGTTGCAGGGCATGGGCGTGGTGTGGGTGATCGTTTTCGGTCTCGGCGTGTACGTCGGCTGAGCGTCGACGTCCTGCCTCGGTCGACGCCCGCCAGTAACATGGGAAAGCCCATGTCGACCGATTTTTCCTCCACGCGCCTCACCGGCTGGGGCCTGACCGCACCGTCGGTCGCCCGCGTGGCCACGGTCGCTCCGGCCGACCTGGCCGCCTGCGTCAAGGACTCGGGTGTTCGTGGGGTCATCGCCCGTGGCCTCGGTCGCTCGTACGGCGACGCGGCGCAGAACTCCGGAGGCTCGGTGTTGCGGGTGGCTGGTTCGACATCCGACGTGGTGGTCGATCGTGCGTCGGCGACGGTCACGGCATCGGCGGCCGTCAGCCTGGACGACCTTCTGAAGGTCATCGTTCCCCAGGGGTTCTTCGTGCCCGTGACACCCGGGACCCGCTTCGTCACCGTGGGCGGCGCCATCGCCAGCGACATTCACGGGAAGAATCACCACGCGGACGGATCCTTCGGTGCGCACGTGCGGCGGCTGTCGTTGTTGCTCGCCGATGGCACCGTGCGGGAGCTCTCGCCGACGGCGGATGCCGATCTGTTCTGGGCGACCGTGGGTGGAATGGGGCTCACGGGAATCATCATCGATGCGACGTTCGCGGTGATTCCCATCGAAACCAGTCGTTGCGTGGTGAGCACCGTCAGGTGCGACGATCTCGACGATTTGTTGTCGGAGATGTCGGTCGGCGACGAAGAACATCGGTATTCGGTGTCGTGGGTCGACCTCCTCGCTCGCCGGCGGTCCTTCGGCCGCGGGGTTCTGTGGCGCGGAGATCACGCGCGCGTGAGCGACCTCGACGCGAAGCAGTCGGGTGATCCGTTGAAGTACGAACCGCGGCACCTGGCGACCGTGCCCCCGATCGTTCCGTCACCGGGTCTCGTGAATCTGCTCACGACGAAACTGTTCAACGAGATGTGGCTTCGCAAGGAGCCGCGTCGTAAGGACGGCCAGATCAAGTCGATCCCGGGCTACTTTCACCCGCTCGACTCGATCGGTTCCTGGAACCGTCTCTACGGACCGCGAGGTTTCATCCAGTACCAGTTCGTCGTTCCATTCGAGCGCGAGGACGCGTTGCGACGGTGCATCGAACTGGTGGTGGACTCCCGTTTGGCCAGCCCACTCGTGGTGTTGAAACGATTCGGATCGGCGAACCAGGCTCCATTGAGTTTTCCGATGCCCGGTTGGACACTGACCGTCGACATGCCGGCCGGAGCCGAGGGGTTGTCGGATCTGTGCCGCCGACTCGACGAGGTGGTGTTGGGGGCTGGTGGTCGCCACTATCTGGCCAAGGACGCCCACACCCGCGCCGAGTCCATCGTTCGCGGGTATCCCCGCTTGTCGGAGTGGCGTCGGATCCGAGATTCGGTCGACCCCGATCGGGTGTGGCAGAGCGATTTGTCGCGTCGTTTGACGCTGTTGGGATAAGGAGATCACGTGCAGAACGCCTTCGGGGAGACCCAGAACATCGTCGTGTTGGGTGGAATGAGCGAGATCGGTCTGGCCATCGCACGGCGACTGATCACACCGGCCACGAAGTCCGTCGTGCTGGCGTGTCGTCGGCCGGATGATGCGGCATCGCAGGTCGCATCGTTGAGTCGCGACGGTGTCGACGTGCGGGCCGTCGCCTTCGACGCGGCCGACACCGATTCTCACGAGGCGTTCGTCGAGCAGGTTCGCCGTGATCATGGCGATCCCGACGTGGTGATCCTCGCTTTCGGGCAGTTGGGTGAACAGAGTCGATTCGACGAGGATCCGGCCGCGGCGGTGAAGGTGGCACACGTCAACTACACCGGAGCCGTGTCGATCTCGTTGCACGTCGCCCGACAGTTGCGCCGTCAGGGTCACGGTCGCCTGGTGGTGTTGTCGAGCGTGGCGGGGGAGCGCGTGCGCAAGGCCAACTTCGTGTACGGGTCCACCAAGGCCGGACTCGACGGTTTCGCTCAGGGTCTGTCGGATTCGCTCGATGGATCGGGCGCGTCGTTGTTGATCGTGCGACCCGGATTCGTGCATTCGGCGATGACCACGGGGATGAAGCCCGCTCCGTTCGCCACGACCCCCGATGCGGTCGCCGAGGTCACGGTTCGCGGGCTGAAGGCCGGTCGCCGGATCGTGTGGGCCCCCGGGATCCTGCGGTTGGTGTTCGCGGTGTTCCGTCATCTCCCCGGGCCGGTGTGGCGCCGACTGCCATTGGGTTGATCGCTCGACGACGTCAGTCGGGTTCGATCGTCGACGTGTTCAAGGCCGCGTATTCGGGGTCGAACTCGCCGTTGCAGGTGGGCGTGCAGGTTCCGTCGGGACGCGGTGGCACCGGCACGCGCACTTCCACCGCGTAGTCGAATTCGGGGCGATACGGCGCGTCGTAGGGTCCGGTACCGTCGCCCTCGGGGCAACGTTGATAGAGGCGAACCAAGTCGTACTGGTACGAGCCCCGCAGACAGAACTTCTCCTCCACGATCGCATTGGGTTCGTCGGGCCCGAACAACACGGAGTCGTTCGGTTCGATCCACTGCGACCAGAACCGGGTGAGGATGAGCCAATCGGACGAGGCCACCTCATCGGCCAAGGGCGAGTCGTCCGCGTTGGCGATGCCGGGATCCATCTCGATGAAGTAGGTGGCCGGAACGAGTTCGGGGAAGAGGTGGTAGAAGAACGCGTCACTGTAGGCGGTGTGGCGCAGATCGACGGGACCGACGAGCAGACGCTCTCCCGGCCGTGCGAGTCGGTCGAGTTCGGCGATCACCTCGCGGGCCGCGAGATACGGGCGTTCATCGCCGAGATAGAAATAGCGATCGCCCCGCGACACCTCGTAGAGCGGTCGGGTGTTGGTGAGCGAGTCCTTCACCAGGTGCGTGTAGGTGCGCGCCGTGTACGAGGGAGCCACCACCAACACCAACGTGGACAGGGCCGCCACGGCGACGCCGATTCGAGGAGTCGGGTGCGTACGGGGTCGGCGCCAACGCATCCATTCGAGGACCGCGGGCACGACGAACGGCCAGGGGACGCAGGCCACCCACAGAAGATGGGCGCTGTCGGGCCGTTGCATCGCCTGGGGGAGCAATCCGATCGACATGAGACCCACGGCGATGAGCACCGTGGCCCGCGAATGGCCGGCATGATCCGTGGCTCGGCCACGTCGGCGAGCGAGGATGCCGACAGCAATCACGAACAATGCCGAGACCGGCAACAGGAAGAACCAGACGAAGAGTTGCTTGGATTCCCCGATGTGGGGCAACGGCCAGGACGGCGCGACCTTCTCGCTGATGATCTGAAGGGCGCCATCGAGGTGCGACCACGACGGCGGTCGAGGTAGCTCGCGGCCCGGCCGCAGGTTGATCACCGGATCGACGAGCATGCCCTCGATCACGGCCCGCGGGCCCGCTTGGACGAGGTGCACCCAGAGCGACGTCGAACCGATCACCAATCCGGAGAACGTGAGCACCCACGCTCGTCGGGAACGTCGCCAGAGCGAGAAAACGCCCACCAGGACGACGGCGACGACGAGATCGGGACGGAAGGTGAGGGCCACCCCCGCCAGAACGCTCGCCAGCAGTCGACTGAGTCGCGCGTCGGAGCCGGCGCGCTCGCGGTGCATCGAGCGCACGAAGAACACCAGCGACCACAGCGCCAGGCCGAGTCCTCCACTCCAGGCCAAGGCCTGCAGTCCGATGGGTGTGAGGACGAACAGGGTCGAACCGGCCCCGACGATGACGGCGATGCGACGTCCCCACGGTCGGGCCAACGCGTAGAGGGCCGAAATTGCGAGCAGATGTTGAACCAAACCGAACCAGCGTTCGGAGGTCACCGACACCCCGAAGATCTCGAACCAACCGGCGAGGAAGTGCAACGAACCCGGACCGTACAGGTGAAGGAAATCGACGTTGGCGATGGCGCCCCTCATCACGCGCTCGGGGAAGACCAACATGAAGCCCTCCTCCATGGTGGCTCCCACCGAACGGAAGAGGGCGGGGAGCGCCACCAGTACGGCGAGCATGACCGCACCGAAAGATGTCCAACCCTTCACGGCCGAGCGAGTGAACGCGCGTCGCGGGTCGAGCGATCGCCCGGAGACGAACGTGTCGGGGGCGGGGCCGTCCGTGTGGCGGTCGTCGTGGCGGTCCGATGACGGGAACCGACGGCGAAGTCGATCGAGAAGGGGGAAGATGCCAACCGCCGCCAGAACGCACAGGGCCGGCTCCGCCGGGACTCGGAATCGTGTGGTGCCGTACGCGTACGCCGCCGTGAGGGTGACGCTGATGAAGAGCGACGCGAACGGGATCAAGCCCACGCGACGGCGTCGAAGTTCCCGCACGCCCACGAGGGAGAAGGCGGCGAGTCCGTAGTACATGAGCAGACCCGCGCGCGCCGCTTGTTCGTTGCGCCCTTCGATCGGAGCGAACTGGGTGTTCTGGATGGGGCGGAACAGTTCCCATTGACGACCGATACGTGCGGCGATCACCTTGGGGAGTTGTTCGATGTTGTCGCGGGCGTAATCGAAGCCGACCTCCCGCCAGAACAACGACTTCTCGGCCTCGTCGCCGGTGGCGTCTATGCCCCGATCGCGCAGGTCCTCCTGGCACGGAAAGTACCAGTAACCGAGGAACTCTCCGGAGTAGACGACGTCGCAGTTCGCGTACACGAAGAGTTCGTTGCCGTTGGTGGACAGCGGAACCGGCACCTCGAACGAGCGCGCGTTGCGGATGGTCCACGGTGCGATGACGATGATGCAAGCCACGGCGGCCCAGGAGATGTGGGCGATCCGTTGGCGCACGGGCAGATCGCGACGCAGGAACACCCACGGCACGATCAGGAGCACCGAGAGCAACAACCCCTCGCCCCGAGTGAGTGCGGCCAGACCGGTGAGCAAACCCATGACGATCGCCCAACGACGAGCGGGTGCGGACTTCCACTTGTACGCGGCCCACACGGTGGCGGTGGTGCACAGGGCCATCAATCCTTCGGGGAAAAGCACGCCGTCGATGATCCAGAGGTTCGGATACACCGCGGCCAGGAACATCGCGACGACGGCCACGCGGTCACGAATCTCGGGTCGAGCCACTTGGCGGGCCACCAATCCGACGAAGGCCACCACGGCGGTGCCGATGACGAGAGAGAACATCTTGTGATCGAAGAACGTCGTGCCCCCGAAGCGCGAACCGAAGGAGAGCACGAACGGATACAACGGGCCGTGGAGGGCACTGGCCATCCAACGTTGGTGCGCGATGAAGTTCAACGGCTCGGGGAATCCCAACCCGTTGGCGAGCATGTTCGCGGTGGAGTGGTAGAAGAGCGGGTCACCACCGTCGGTGCGGGTGGGGGCCACGGTCAACAGCGTCACGAGGCGCACGACGAAGGCCAATGACAGGGTCGACGCGTACAGGTGGAGCGCCGGAATCGGTGGACGTCTCGACTCGATCAGGCGAACACCCACGGCGATCCAGAAGGTGCCGACCAGCACGGAGAGAGCCACCAACGTGACGACGACCCAGACGAAGAGGGGCAGTTGGGGGCCGACGAGACGACGCACGACGCCCGAGTTGTCGATGGTGACGCGTTCGACGTGCTGTCGGGCCATCAGGTCGGTGATCGGTCGGATGAGAGCGAGCATGCCGACGGAAACGATCACGCCCATCGTGTGTCGGGTGCGCGGGATGCCGGCGGGCGCGAGGAGTGACCGCCACGTCCCGCCACCGTGGCCGGATGCGCGGTGATCGGAGATGACGACGGCCAACAGGGTGACGAGCGCGATGAGTGCGACTGGCCCCGCGGTGGTGCCGAGGAACCCGGTGGACCCGACGAAGACCAACGCCGGCACGAGGAGATCGCGAATTCCGGTGTCGACGCCGTTGTTGGCCACGACCGTGATCGCCAGCGTGGACCACCACGCGCCATAGACGACCAGCACGACCCGAGCGAGCCGTCGTGAATCGCTGACCGGTGGCGTCACGGTCGATGCGATGATCGATCCGAGAAGTGATCCGGCCAGGGCGATGATGATCGCTCGCACCGCGAGAGGTGTGGACCATGCCTCGTCGAGATCGCCGATGACGGTGGCGACATGGGCGATCGCCACGAGCAGGAGCAGGCCGACGCGCCGCCCGAGGCCGGACAGGGCGCGCACGACCTCGAGGGAGCGGGAAACGGTGGTCATCGTGCGTCTCGGACCCTCGCCGGTATCGCCCGGAAGGTCGTTGGTCAATGGTACTTTCCACTGACTGTGGAAGAGTTGACCCCCCACCCAGAATCCGGTGACGGGTCGCGGCGTCGATGGACGTCGCGTCGCACCGCCGCCGTGGTGGTCATGGCGCTCGCGGCCGTGTCGTTGTATTGGTGGTGGCCGGGCGTCATGGGTCGAGGGGAGTCCTTCGACACGGAGCCCGCCGTGATGGTCGTGGGTGGGGGTCAGTTGGCGCGATCCGAGGAGAAGGTGTTGCGACGACTGCGCGAAACCGGTTACTCGGCGCTCTGGGGTGGTGAACCATCCGGTTGGTGCGACGTGGCCCGTTCGTTGTCGACGACCGGGCTCGCGCCCACGCGAGCCGTGGTGTTGCACGCGCCTCCGTCGTCGATCGACTGTGCCGAGCCGGTCGATCTGGCGGCCGACATCGTCCGTGACGTCGACGCCTTCGGGGCCCGCATCGTGCTGGTGGTGGGGCTCGAGGTCGGGGATCGCGACGATCCGGTCGCGCGTGCACTCGTCGAACGGGGAGTCGCGGTGGTCGACCCCGTGGAGTTGATCGGCGAGCCGACCGCCGTCGGTGAACGAGTCGATTGTCTCTGGTGGGACGATTGCGTCTTCGAGGGCCTCAATCCCGGATACGTGATCCTGCGTGACGAGAACGGATTGACCGCGGCCGGGCAACAACGAGTGGCCCGCCTCATCGTCGCCACGGTTCAATGATGTCCGACGGGACCCGAATCGACGACGCGGGCCGTCTTGATGCGATGGTCGCCGACATGGTCGCGCACGGTGTTCGTCGCGTGCACGTGTTGGCGTGGAGGGATCTCGATGACTCCGAGGCGGGGGGTTCGGAGAACCATGCCGACGAGTTCATGCGTCGTTGGCAGGAGGCGGGATTGTCGGTCCTGCATCGCACGTCTCATGCGGTCGGTCGTCCACGCGTCGATGAACGTCACGGCTACGACGTCGTGCGGCGTGGCGGTCGCATGTCGGTGTTCCCGCGAGTGGCGGTGTCGGAGACCCTCGGGCGGATGGGTCCGTACGACGCGTTGGTCGAGATATGGAACGGGGTTCCGTGGTTGTCGCCGGTGTGGTGTCGCAAGCCGCGAATCCTGATCCTCCATCACATTCACGGACCCATGTGGGACCAGATGTTCCCCGGGCCGATCGCCGCCCTCGGACGCACCATCGAGACCCGCTTGGCGCCCCCGTTGTACCGGCGCACCCCGACCGTGACCACGTCCACGGACACCCATGAGGAGTTGTTGCATCTCGGCTGGAAGCCGGAATTGGTGACGACGGGGCCGGTCGGAGTGGACGACTTCTTCTCGCCCGGTGGCTCCAAGACGGCGCATCCCTCCGTTCTGGCGGTCGGTCGGCAGGCGCCGGTGAAACGATTCGTCGACCTTTTGGAGCAAGCACGCGTGGCACGCGACCGCGTGCCGAATCTGACGTTGACCATGGTGGGGGACGGGCCGGAACGGGGGGCGATCGAAGCCTGGATTCGCGCGCACGATGCGACGTGGGTGACGCTGGCCGGGCGGGTCGACCGCGAGGAACTACGCGATCACTATCGACGGTCATGGATCGTGGCGTCGGCGTCGTTGGCCGAGGGTTGGGGTCTGGCCCTCACCGAGGCGGCGGGATGTGGCACGCCCGCGGTGGCCACCGACATCAGCGGTCATCGTTGTTCGGTGCTCCACGATCGAACGGGGATTCTCGCTCCATTGGAGTCACTCGGGGACGCCATCGCCGATGTGCTCACCAACGACGAGTTGCGCGCGCGCTTGACGGTCGGTGCCGAGAGTCGCGCGCGCACCCTCACGTGGGACGCGTTGGCGGTGGGTGTGCTCGAGCCGTTGCACGCCCAAGTCGTCCGCCCTCGGCGTCGTGAACGCGGTCGTTAGGCTGACACGGTGACGTCGTCGTCTCGTTGGTCCCTGCGGACACTCGCTCCACTCCCCGTGGCGATCGTGGTCGCGGTGCTGATGTCGATTCCGATGTTCGCGGCCCTGATCGTCCTGCTGGGCGGGGCCCGTTGGTTCCCGTGCGGTGACATGGCGCAAGCCGAACTGCACATGAGGGGGTTCCTGGGCAATCCGCCATTGGTGGGGGCGGCTGGCCGAATCGTGGACAACTCGGGCTTTCAGGGATCGCATCCGGGGCCGAGCCTGTGGGTCGCCATGTACCCCGTGTACGCGCTCGGGGGTCGCAGTAGCGGGGCACTGATGACCTCGGTGGTGTCGGTGCATCTGGTGTCGATCATCGCCGCCGTGTGGTTGGTGGTTCGTCGGTGGGGACGTTGGGCGGGCGTCATCTCGGGTCTGTCGATCCTCCTCCTGTTGCGTTCGTCGGGAAGCGACTTCATGGTCGAGCCATGGAACGTGTGGATGGCGTTCCTGCCGTTCGTGGTGATGATGCTGTTGCTGTTCGACGTGGTGGCGCCCGGTCCCGACACGGGCCAAAGCGCGCGCGTCTGGCGTTGGGTGCTCGCGGTGGCGGTGGGTTCGCACTGCGTTCAATGTCATGCCGGGTACCTGGTGATCGTCGTGGCGGCCTTGTTGGCGGCCATGAGCGTGTTGATCGTCGACCTTCGCTCGGTGAAGGGGGCGTGGCGGGCGCCGTTGCTGGGCGGTTCGGTGGCGACGCTCGTCATGTGGTCGGGACCGATCGTCGATCAGATGCGTCGGGTGCCGGGAAACCTGACCATCCTTCGCGAGCACTTCACGACGCCGGACGAGCCGTACATCGCGTTGTCGTTGGCGGCACGAATCGTGACATCGCAGTACAACGTCCTCGGACCGTGGCTTTTGGGGCCTCACGTTCACGCGTCGAACGACAGTTGGTTGCGGTGGCCCGGATTCGTGACGATGGTCGCTATCACCGTGTGGGCGATTCGGCGTGGTCGGGGAGCCGTCGAACGGCGATTGTTGTTGTTGACGAATGCGGTGATCTGCGTCGGGGTTCTCTCGGTGACGCGTATCTTCGGGCCGTATTACGAATACACGATTCGCTGGTTCTGGGTGCTGGCCGTGATGAACGTGGTGTTGTGCCTCCGAGTGTTGCTGCGTGGGCGCCCGACCCCGTTCCTCGCGGGGCGGCGAATGGTCGCGCTCGCATCGTTGTCGTCGGTCGCTCTCGTCGGGTCGACGACCTTTCAAGCCGTCGAGGGACTACGACTTCCCGGTGCGACCGACTCGCGGATCGTGTCGATATTGGCCCCGCAGCTTCGCGACGAACTGGATCCCGCGGATCGGTTCCTGATCCGCATGTACGACCCCTATACCTTGAACGCCACCGGATTCGGCACGTTGCTCGAGTTGGGTCGATCGGGGTACGAGGTCGGGGTCGATCTGTACTTCGCCGCCGCGGCGCTTCCACATCGAGTGATGCGGGAGGAGGACGTCGATTCCGTCCTGTGGGTCGTGGTGGGTCAGCCCATCGAACGCGCGCGTCTCGATCCGAACCTCGTGGAGATCGCCTCGGCCGATCCGCGTTCGAACAGCGAGCAACGACGGGCGGTCGAGCTTCTGGCCGAGATTCGCTCCGGACTCGAACGCACCGGACGTGACGATCTCATCTCGTCGCTCGAACGACCCGGCGCGTCGCTGGTTTTCGCCGAGCCGCCGTTGGACCCCGCGGTGGCCGACGACGTTCGCGATCTCATTCGGTTGGGTCAGCCGGTGTCGGTGTTCCGAGCCGAGCCGGGGGCAAAAGTCACCGCTTTCGACGAGTGACACCGTCGTGACGACGGGGAGTCCGGTGCGCCGAGGTGCCGCCGAGTAGATTCGCAGACGTGCAGGTTTGCGTGGTGTTGCCCACCTACAACGAGTCCGAGAACCTGCGGCCCATGGTGGAACGCCTTCGCGAGGTGGCGCCCGACATCGGCATCGTGATCGTCGACGACAACAGCCCCGACGGGACCGGTCGTATCGCCGACGAATTGGCCCGGGAGATGGCCGGTGTCGAGGTGATCCACCGTCCCGGCAAGCAGGGCCTTGGCAACGCGTATCGACACGGGTTCGCCCACGTGCTCGCGGGCGGTAACGACGTGATCGTCACCATGGACGTCGATTTTTCCCACGACCCGGCGGTGATTCCGTCCATGCTCGCGGCGATCGACTCGGGTGCCGATGCCGTGGTTGGTTCTCGTTACGTTCGTGGGGGTGGCACGGTGAACTGGCCGATGCATCGCCGCTTGCTGTCACGATGGGGCAACTTGTACACCGGATTTCTGCTCGGCGTTCGGGTACGAGATTGCACGTCCGGCTTCCGCGCCTACCGCTCATCGGCGCTGGCCTCCATCGCACCGGAGACCACGCGAGCCGATGGCTACGCTTTTCTCACCGAATTGGTGCTTCGACTCTCGCGCATGAAGTTCACCGTCGCCGAGGTCCCGATCCGGTTCAAGGAGCGCGAACACGGGACGTCGAAGATGTCCGGCCGGATCATCGCCGAGTCGATGTTGCTGGTGAGCCGCTGGGGAATCACCCACCGCGTGCGTCGGTTGGTGGCGGCGATTCGTCGCGACTGACGTCAGCGGTCGAGCAGGTTCTTCAGGTACTTGTCGCCGACGGCCGAGTATCGAACGATGCAGTAGATCGCCCGCACGCCGTCACGCCAGCCGATCTTCTTTCCTTCGTCGTAGGTGCGGCCCGAATAGGAGATTCCGACCTCGTAGATGCGCCAGCGACCACGGGCCAACTTGGCGGTGATCTCGGGTTCGAATCCGAAGCGGTCCTCCTCGATGTCGATCGACTGGATCACCTCGCGGCGGAAGCACTTGTAACACGTCTCCATGTCGGTGAGGTTGAGGTCGGTGAACATGTTCGACATGAGGGTCAGGAACTTGTTGCCCATGCTGTGCCAGAAATACAGCACCCGATGGGGGCGACCGGACAGGAAACGCGAACCGAACACGACGTCGGCCCGATTGGTCAACAGGGGTTCGAGAACGACCGGGTACTCACTCGGGTCGTATTCCAGGTCGGCGTCCTGGACGATGACGAACTCGGCGGTCGCGTGGGCGAAGCCCGTGCGCAGTGCGGCACCCTTGCCCTGATTCTGTTCGTGGAGGACGACGCGAACGCGGGGATTCGCGAACGACGCCAGTATCTCACGGGAGCGATCGCGCGAACCGTCGTCGACGACGATCACCTCGGCCACCCAGGGGGAAGCCAGGACCTGACCGAGCAGCGCCTCGATGGTGGCTTCCTCGTTGTAGCAGGGAACGACGACGCTCAAGCAGGGGCGCGGATCGAGGCTCACGAGTGGGAAATTGTACCGGACGAAGGGGTTCGGTCCCGAGTGAGATGCACTCCGTAGGCCACCACGGCGAAGAAGACGAGACCGTGAACCTTCCAGTACGTGCCGGGCCATCCGAAACCGGGTGGGGCTCCGTAGCGCGTTTGCTGCAGCACGATGTAGGCGTAGCCGAGCACGACGAGACCCACCAGCATGTGGTCGAGAGCGCGGGACGGTCGTCGTTCGAGGATCGTGGCGACGGCCACGACGACGCCGGCGACGGGATGAACGAAGACGGCCATCATGAGGCCCATCACGATGGCCGTTCCGACGATGCGTGGAGAGGAAGAAGCCACGGAGTCGGCTTCGGGTGGAGTGCGCCCGATCGTGCGTCGACGCATCCGACTCGAGGCCAGAACGAGCAGTGCCGTGAGCGTTCCGAGCATCGACACCGCGATACCGATCCACATGAGACGCTGCGGTGTCCATTCGCTTCGGAAAACCGCCGTCGGTCCGGTGGAGGTCATCCACGTGCCTCGGCCCGACGCACTGGCGATCGGCGGTTCGGTCGCGGTGTCGGCGAGGGTCGCCGACCATCCGGTGTTCCAGCCATCGGTCGACTCGATCCAGCAGTGGGCGCTCGCGCACTCGGGGAGCAGAGCGGAGCGGGTGGTGCGCGTGATGGAGGCGTCGACGACCTCGGCCGGAGTGCTCGCCGTGGCTCGCGACGAACGCAGGGTGATGCGGTCGATGACGATCGGAGAGTCGTGCGACGTCTCCAGGATGCGTGAGCCCGGCTCCAGCAGAAGTGGGCCGCACGCCTGCAGGGTCACGTCGGCATCCCTCACCTCGATGACGCGCATCGCGATCGGTTCGAAGTCGATCGTCATCAGGTCGTCGCGGCAGTCGGCGCTCGCCTCGATCTTCCCGATGCCGTTCGCTCGAGCCACTGCCGACACGACGAACCCGTCATCGTGTTCCACGTGGAAGATCCGTCGGATGGCGCGTTCCGGGTCGGTGCGTTCGGGGTCGGTGTCGTCGGCACGCAAACGCGCGAAGTGGTACGACACCGGTGTCTCCGGTCCGACGGTGTCGACGGCATCCGTGGGGGTGGCGATGAACTCGGCGGAGCTGTTCTCCGATGGGAGTACCTCGGCCCAGCCGCTGGGCCGGTTGACGTCGTGGTTTTCGCCGCCGTCGTCGGGGCCCACCTCGTCGATGCGTAAGCGAATGGACTCGGCGGGACGGGCCAGCGCGACGACTCCGTCGGGTGCGGTCACGTCGATTTCGGTCCAAGCGTCACCGTCGAGACTGACCGACGCACGGGTGATGGCGCGCACGCCGTTCGGATGATCGGGGGGTATCAGGCGCAAACTCGTGATCGGGCGAACGCCGAGGTCGCGGATCTCGAGGATCTGTCCGACCGGATCGCGTCCCCAGCCGACGAGCCAGGCGGTGGACGGGTCGTCGTCGACGGCCATCGCCGGTCGATACTCGGGGTAGTAGGCGAGCAGAGCGCCGTAACCGGTGGCCGAGACCTGCGCGCCGACCATCGACGTGTCGACGATCGACTGCGTGTCCGTCCGTCCCTCACTGATGGGGAAGACCGGCAAGCGGTTGTCGAACTCGTCGTCGGAGGTGTCCGCGGCGGTCTCCGTCGCCCCCCACACGTTCTGGGATCCGCGCCAGTGGTGGGCGCGCTTGCGGTTTCCGTCGGTCACGATGAGTTCGGGTGTCGCCGTGAGTGCCGCACGAAGTTGGTCACCGTCGAGCGCCGCCGAATGAAGCACGATGGAGCGACCGTCGACGAGCTCGCTGGCGGCGAGTTCCACCAAGCTGGTGCCGTCGCCGGACACCACCAGAGGCGAGTCCGACGCACGGAATCCGGAGGGCGCATCCCGGACCTCGTACACGACGATCTCGGGCAGTGGAGTCGAAGTCGACGCGTCATCGAACGGTGCGACGTTCGTGGTCGGTTCGCCGAACTCGGCCACGCGAGTGAGTCCCGGTGCGGAGTCGATGATGTCGGCGGCGCGTTCGGGCGGGTCCAGTCCGAATCGTTCGTATTGATAGGAGTTGACCACCATCACGGTGTCGGCGCCGAGAAGACGGGCGATGGGGGCGATGGATCGGGCGTCGGCGGTGCCGTTCTGGAACGCGTCGTCGAGTGCGTACAGAAGGTCCATGTGCGGCGCACTGCCCTGCGGAACCCAGTCGCGGTTCAGCATCGGCTTCTTGGTGAGGCCGGGCAGGATCGGGTCGACCGGATAACCCCATCTGAACGCGGCTGACTCGATGCCGGGCAACATCAACACCGCGCCCCGATGGCCGTCGTCGAAACGTCGGTCCAGCAGCTCGGCCGCCTGTGTCCATGCCGACGGAAGGCTTTCGGGTCGCTCCATGACCGGGTCCACCATCCGTCCGCCGAGAAGTGCGGGCAGGTTGGCCATCACGAGCACGACGGCCAGAGGCAGGACGGCAACGGCGAGGCGTGGTCGTCGGGACCCGAGGGCGAAAAGGCGTATCCGCTCGACGAGGTGTCCGAAACCGAAGGCGAGGGCCACGACGACCAGCGGTGCGGCTCGCGTCGACGAACGCAAGGCGAGGCTCAGGGCGCTCTGGGGATCGTCGACGAGGAGACTCCATGCGGGAGTGGGCGACGAGTACGGGTAGGCGCCCACGGCGAGCACGGTGCCGGCCACCAACATCAATGCCAAGGGACGTCGGGCCTCGGATCGCAACGTGCGAAGTCCGAGCATGCCCGCCAGGACGATGACGATGCCGGCGATCATCACGATCGGATTGGATTGGTACGAGTTCGCGGCGGATGTGAGGGGAACCACCTCGTTGCGGTCGTAGAAGAGCCAGTAGCCCAGACCGCGCAACACCTCGGGTGCGGTGGAGGTGGCCGCGGTGGAGGGGAGGGCCTCGGTGTACGACAACACCGCCGAGCCTCGTCGGCCCTGCACCGCCAGACCCGCGAGCCACCACGTGCTCATCGCGACGGTCGTGAGGCCCAGGATGCCCGTGGTGACGAGCGCCGACCGGATCGACACCTTCCGCCGCCACACGGCATCGACGATGACGGCCACGGGGGCCGGGGCGATGACGAGCAGGGCGGTGGCGTTGAGCCCTCCCGAGGAGAGGATCAACAGGGCGAACGCCGCGAGCGCTCCGAGCCTCCGTTCGTGGGTGAACCGTATGGTGGCGGCCACGATCCAGCCGAGCAAAGCCCACGGCAGGAGCAACGCCGACGTGCGCGAGATGTAGGGCAGCACGTAGGGCGTGAATTGGTATGCGAACGCCGCGACCGCGACGGTGATCGGACTCAGCCCCAGACGGCGTCCGAGATGAACGATGCCGGAGCCGGCCACGAAGAGCAACGTGGCCATCCAGAGGCGATGCGCGACCCAATCGGGAAAGCCGATGGCATCGAAGAAACCGAACCACGGACCCGAGGGCCACAGATAGCCGACGTTCTGATGGGGCACCCAACCCCCGAACTGTCGCGAATCCCAACTGAACGCGGCGTCGGACATGAGGCGCCACGGATCGAGATAGAGATACAACTTGGTGTCGCCGGGCACCTTGCCCGGCGCGGTGAGCAGCAACGGAACGTACGCAAGGAGAGCCAACGAAACATGAAGGACGTTTCGTTCGACCCCCCGGCGAACCGCTCGGATCAAGGCACCACTCCCAACACGCCGTATAGCGCCGTGAGCGTGACCAATCCGGCCATTCCGGTTCCGACGACGTACGGCCACCATTCCTTGCGACGGGGGGCGTCGAACCAGACGGCGGCGGCGATGAAGAGGGGGAAGGCCGTGAACATGAACCGCGGGCGCGCCGTGACCGTGGCGGGCAACAGCATCAGGATCACGACCACCGCCGAATATGCCGCTGCCGGTAGTGGCAATCGGTGGCGCCTCCACGCGATCCAGACGAGCGCGAGTGTGCCGATGAAGGACGCGGCCGTGATCATGTCGGTCGGCGAGGTGAGGGGTTGCGTGAAGGTCTCCAACGTTCGTCGGATCGCGGTGAGGCCGAAGCTCGCTCCTTCCTTCCACGCCTCTCCTTGAACGCGGAACCAGACACGGCTCTCGTCGGCGTGCGAATCGATCCACAACTGGTATCCGACGAATCCGACCGGCGCGAGCAGCGGTGCGGCCAATGACCGGAAATCGCGCCTCTTGTGGATCGCGATCGCCGCGGCCACGGCACACGCGACGATGACGGCGACACCGTTCGGACGCGTGGCGCTGGCGAGAGCCGCGAAGATTCCCGCGATCAACCATCGTTCGTGGTGGAGGGCCAACAAGGTGGCCGCCGCCATGGTCAGTAGAAGCGCCTCGGAGTAGGCGAACGAGAGAACGAAACTGCCGGGGAAGATGGCGCACAACACCATCGCGGTTCGGGCATGTCGGACGCCGAACCATGCGCGGGTCAGCAGACCGACGAGAACGATGAAGACCACACCGAGCGCGAGGTTGAGGGCCAGGGCCGCGAAGGTGTCACCTCCCGGAAGGATCCGATCGAGCCATCGCACGGAGTACGGGTATGCCGGGAAGAACGCCACTCGGGCCTGTGGTTCCTCGTAGGTGATCGACGGGGGCACGAAAGTGGGGTAACCGAATCGGGTGATTCTCAGGTACCAAATGCCGTCCCAGGAGGTGAGAACGTCGAGGATCATCCGACCCGCCGAACGGGGCAACACCAATCCGCGGGAGTGGGGATCGACCTTGCGATCCAATCCGAAGAGGATCTGGGACCGGATCTTGTTCTCGTCGGCGCGCATCTCGGCGGCCACGATGGCTGCACCGACCATCACCATGACGCGTGACACGAAGAAGGCGAACGCCGCCGCCTTGAGGGCCGCGATCCAGGTCCGACGTTGTTCGATTGCGTCGGCGACGGGAGGGAGGACGGACTCGTTCATGGCGGCGGAAACGCCGTGAATCGGCGTGCGAGAGACGCTAACACCCCCGATGAGCACGGCTTCGGACGCTCCCGAGGCCTCCGCACGACTGTCAGAATGGACGTATGAGTTCTTCCTCCTCGGATCCGGTCCTGCTCGTCGAACGCCCACGCGATGGCGTGGTGGTGTTGCGCATGAATCGCCCCGATCGGCTCAACGCGATGTCGGCCGAACTGGTGGAGATGCTGCACGAGAAGCTTTCCGAGGTCGCGGTGGACAAGGACTGCCGGGTCGTCGTGCTCACCGGAGCCGGTCGTGGTTTCTGCGCCGGATTGGATCTGGGCGGATAC
>Ga0315899_10001923_pt1 | contig 23396 bp, 23 predicted proteins | sample LakEriMetagenome_2_FD_203518 | JGI IMG/M metagenome (GOLD analysis project Ga0315899, IMG submission 203518) | Freshwater fungal communities from buoy surface, Lake Erie, Ohio, United States - Buoy 4 MA112 | ecosystem: Environmental > Aquatic > Freshwater > Lake | place: USA: Lake Erie, Ohio... | reverse complement strand
GGCTCGCCGGGGGAGGGCAGGGCGACTTCGATGGCGTCGCCGGGATTGAGCAGCGTGCGGCAATCGGCCGTCTGGCCGTTGACCTTCACCATGCCGAGGTCGAGGGCCTTCTGCACGCGGGAGCGGCTGACGCCGTCGAGCAGCGTGGCGATGATCTTGTCGGCGCGGGCCGGTTCGAACTCGCTCGGGATGCGGGTCTTGAAGACCTCATCCGGACGGACTTCCTCGATGGGCGCCTTGGCCGGACGGGCCGCGTAGGGCACGTGCGGGGCGGGCTTGGCCTTGCGCTTGAGCGCCTTGGCCGTGCGGGCCTGCGGACGGGAGCCGAGACGCTTGGGCTGAGCCTTCTTCGGCTTTTTTTGGTTGGCCATGTTATTTGGCCTTACCGAGGAGGTATGCGGGATTCAATTTCTGGAGGGGCTTGGGAAGGAAGAGGCCGTCTTTGCGGATCACCTGGCCGTCGAAACGGATCTCACCGCCGCCGTATTCGGGGCGCTGGATGCAGACCATGTCCCAGTGGATGGACGAATGGTTGCCGTTGTCGGTGGTCTCGTAGCACTTGCCGGGCGTGAAGTGGAACGAGCCCGCGATCTTCTCGTCGAACAGGATGTCCTGCATCGGGTTGAGGATGTGCGGATTGAAGGCGATGGCGAACTCGCCGATGAAGCGGGCGCCGCCGTCGGTATCGAGGATCTCGTTGAGGCGCTTGGTGTTGTTCGAGGTGGCCTCGACGATCTTGCCCTTGCGGAAGACGAGGCGGATGTTCTCGAACGAGACGCCCTGGTAGATGGTGGCGCAGTTATACTGCAGCACGCCGTTGACGGAGTCCTTGATCGGCGCGGTGAAGACCTCGCCGTCGGGGATGTTGTATTCGCCGCCGCAGGGGATGGCGTTCATGCCCTTGATGTTGAACTTCAGGTCGGTGCCCTGGCCGACGATGTGGACCTCGTCGGTCTTCATCATGGCCTGCTTGAGGGCTTCCATGCCCGGGATCATGCGGGAGTAGTCGAGCGTGCAGACGCGGAAGTAGAAGTCGGCGAAGGCCTCGGTGCTCATCTTGGCCTGCTGGGCCATGGACGACGTCGGCCAGCGGAGGACGACCCACTTGGTCTTGTTGACGCGGTGGTCGAGGACCGGACGCATCATTTCGCCGTTGAGCTTGGCCTGGGCGGCCGGGATGTCGCTGCCTTCGAAGATGTTGTCGGAACCGCGCACGGCGATGTAGGCCTGCATCTTCTTCATGCGGGCGAGCTCGTGGTCGGCGGCCAGCTTGAACTGTTCCTTGGTGCCGCCCTTGACCATCTCGCGGCCGACGCGGGCCTTGTGGAGGTTGACCATCGGGGTGGCGCCGCGTTCGCGGGCGGCCCGGATCAGGGCGATGACGAAGTCCTCGGGGACGTCGTGGGCGTCGATGAGCACGTTCTCCCCCTTCTTGAGACGGGTCGAGAAACCGCAGAGCACGTCGGCGAGCTTTCCGTAGCGAGGATCCATGATGCGGGTAAGTTGCGACCCCCTCGGGCCCTTTCCAAGCGTGAAAGGAGCGCTTGCGATGCCGCGGGCTCCTCGCACGGTGTCCGCATGTCCGATCCTACGCCCTCAGCGCGCGCCCTGGCCTTGGCGGAAGAGGCGTCGTTCGACTTCGCGATCGGCGACGAAGCCGGCGCCCTCGCGAAGCTGGCGGCGGCGGTCGCGGCCGATCCGGCCTGCTTCGAAGCTTGGCTGGCCAAGGCCGAAGTCCACTTCGCCGCCGGCCAATACGACGCAGCCCTCGCCGCCGGCGAGCAGGCCCTCGCGCTGCGTCCGAAGGACATCCACATCCACACGTCGATGTCCCGTATCTGGATGGAACGGGGTGACAAGACCAAGGCCGAGCATCACGGCGCCCAGGCCCGCATCCTCGGTTGGGGCGACCAGCTCAAGGAACCGGAAGGTAAGCAGCCGGGAGAACTCTGATCAAGAGGGGTAGGGATAGGGGTAGGGGTGGGGGCAGTTTTTGATAGGCTGGAAAACAAGGGGTCGTGCCTACCCCGACCCCAACCCCTATCCCTACCCCTAGTGTTTGCGTTGTCTCACCTTGTGACACGGTGTCTCGGGTAAAACAGGGAACATTGGGCCATTTGGAGGGTCGAGAGGGGGTCGGACCCCAGAAAAAGCCCTAAATCGTTTGCTAAACCTCGGCGAAACGGCTTTGGCATCTGTTCTGCAACTTACCCGACGTCCCCACGTAACACCCTCTACCCAAACACCCACCATGGCTAAAAACACCAAACCCAGCGTCAAGCCCCTCGGCGATCGCGTCCTCCTCCAGCGCATCGAAGAGGCTGAAGAAATCAAGGGCGGCATCATCATCCCTGACTCCGCCAAGGAGAAGCCGCAAGAAGCCAAGGTCATCGCCCTCGGCACCGGCGCCCTCGACAAGGACGGCAAGAAGGTCGCCTTCAACGTCAAGGTCGGCGACAAGGTCCTCGTCGGCAAGTATGCCGGCACGGAAGTGAAGCTCGACGAAGTGATCTACCTCCTTCTCCGCGAAGAAGAGATCCTCGCCGTCATCGAATAATCTAACCCCTAACTCTCAAACCACACCAACATGTCCAAGAAGCAGATTCTGTTCGACGAAGCCGCGCGCCGCAAGGTGCTCAACGGCGTCTCCATCCTCGCCCGCGCCGTCAAGGTCACCCTCGGTCCCAAGGGCCGCAATGTGATGATCGACAAGAAGTTCGGCGCCCCGAAGGTCACCAAGGACGGCGTCACCGTCGCCAAGGAGATCGAACTCGACGATCCCTACGAGAACATGGGCGCCCAGATGGTGCGCGAAGTGGCCTCCAAGACCGCCGACAAGGCCGGCGATGGTACCACCACCGCGACCGTCCTGGCCGAAGCCATCTACAAGGAAGGCCTCCGTTTCGTCGCCGCCGGCGCCAACCCGATCTTCGTCAAGCGTGGCGTCGACAAGGCCACCGAAGCCATCGTCAAGGAACTCGCCGTGATCTCCAAGAAGGTCAAGGACCGCAAGGAGATCAAGCAGGTCGCCACCGTCTCCGCCAACTGGGACGAGTCCATCGGTGACATCATCGCCGAAGCCATGGACCGCGTGGGTAAGGACGGCACCATCACCGTCGAAGAAGCCAAGACCATCGAGACCACCCTCGACGTCGTCGAAGGCATGCAGTTCGACAAGGGTTACCTCTCCCCGTACTTCGCGACCAACGCCGAGACGCTCGAGGCCATCCTCGAAGACGCCTACATCCTCCTCTACGAGAAGAAGGTCAGCGCCATGAAGGACCTGCTGCCTCTCCTCCAGGAAGTCGCCAAGACCGGCAAGCCGCTCCTGATCATCGCCGAAGAGATCGAAGGCGAAGCCCTCGCCACCCTCGTCGTCAACCGCCTCCGCGGCACGATCAACGTCTGCGCCGTCAAGGCCCCTGGCTTCGGCGACCGCCGCAAGGCCATGATGGAAGACATCGCCGTCCTCACCGGTGGCCGCTTCGTCACCGATGACCTCGGCATCAAGCTCGAGTCCGTCAAGGTGGCCGACCTCGGTCGCGCCAAGCGCATCGTCGCCGACAAGGAGAACACCACGATCATCCAGGGCGCCGGCAAGTCCGCCGACATCCAGGGCCGCGTGAAGCTCATCCGTCGCCAGATCGAAGAGACGACCTCCGACTACGATAAGGAAAAGCTCCAGGAACGCCTCGCCAAGCTGGCCGGCGGCGTCGCCGTCATCCACGTGGGTGCCGCGACCGAGACCGAGCTCAAGGAGAAGAAGGACCGCGTCGACGACGCCCTGCACGCCACCCGTGCGGCCGTCGAAGAAGGCATCGTCCCCGGCGGTGGTGTCGCTCTCCTGCGCACCGTCAAGGCCATCGACTCCGTGATCAACTCCCTCGCCGGCGACGAAAAGATCGGCGCCCAGATCGTCCGTAAGGCGATCGAAGAGCCCCTCCGCACGCTGTGCTTCAACGCCGGGGTCGAAGGTTCCCTCATCGTCCAGGAAGTGATGCTCAAGCACAAGGGTGCCGAGGGTTACAACGTGGCGACCGGCGCGTACGAAGACCTCATCAAGGCCGGCGTCGTCGACCCGACCAAGGTCACCCGCACCGCGATCATCAACGCCGCCTCCGTGGCCGGCCTGCTGCTCACGACCGAGTGCCTGATCACCGACATGCCCGAGGACAGCAAGCCTGCCGGCGGTGGTCACGACCACCACGACCACTGAGGTCGCTGAGCGATCGCTCCCTGAACACGGCGCCCATTTGGGCGCCGTTTTTTTGGTCGAGTGGGCCGCCGCCCGCCGGGTTCTTTTATTTTTACGACAGTCCAGCCGCTGCCGCGGTCGGGATTGCCCACTTTTTGACGATTCTGCGGGTTGCTTCCGAACCTCCGGGGCTTTGGCTTGTTGCATACCCCTATGCGCCCCTTCGTCGCCTTCCTGTCGGCCTGCTTCGCCGTCCTCGCCTCCGCCGCGCCGACTTCCGGTCCGATTCGCGTTCTCTATCTCGACGCCTCCGGCGAAGAGCAGTCCGCCGTCGGCCCGCTCCACTCGCTGATGGCTGAGCTCGGTCGCGATGCGATCTGGTTCGACTACGCCACGCGCGCGACTCCCGCCCCCGTCGAGTTCGAACGATACGACGCGGTCGCCGTCAAGTCGCCCTTCTCCCACCCCTTTCGGCTGCCGATGCTCGTCGTCAAGACCGATACCACCCCTGAGTCTTTCCGCCGCGAGCTCGAAGCCGCGCTGTCCGCTGACCGTAAGGCTGCCTGGCAGAAGTTCCTCGCCCAGCGCGAACCGGAGGTCCGCGAGAAGAACGGCAACGTCGCCAATTACGAGAAGCGCCCAGAGCCGCTGACCTTCCAGAAGCCTTTCTCCGTCAAGGGCAGCATGGAGCGCACGCAGGTCGCCGCCGACCTGAAGCTGGTGCTCTTCGCCGCCGAGCCGGACATCATGAAGCCGATCGCGTTCGCTTGGGACGCCCGTGGCCGCCTTTGGGTCTGTGAGACCTCCGACTACCCGCACGGCGTGAAGGAAGACCAGCAGCAGGGTAACGATCGCATCAAGATCTGCGAAGATACCGACGGCGACGGCAAGGCCGACAAGTTCACGGTCTTCGCCGATAAGCTCAATATCCCGACGAGCCTGGTCTTCGCCAATGGTGGCGTGATCGTCGCGCAGGCGCCGAACTTCGTCTTCCTCCAGGATACCGATGGCGACGATAAGGCCGACGTCCGTAAGGTCATCATCACCGGCTGGGGCATCCGCGATACTCACGCCCAGGCGAGCAGCCTTTCCTATGGCTATGACAACTGGCTGCGCGGCGCGGTCGGCTACAGCGGTTTCGCCGGCGAAGTCGGCGGAGAAAAGAAGAACTTCGCCATGGGCAGCTACCGCTTCAGCGCGGACGGCGCCAAGCTCGAGTTCCTCCACCAGTTCTCCAACAACACCTGGGGTTACGGCGCCAATGCGGCCGGCGACTCCTTCGGCGGCACGGCCAACAACGCCCCGATCTTCTTCGGCGGCATCCCCGCCACGGCCTGGGCCAAGGGCTCCCGCGGCATGTCGGCCAAGAAGATCAACGTCGTCGACAAGGCGCACACGATCACCCCGAACTTCCGTCAGGTCGACGTGATGGGCGGCTGGACCGCCGCGGCTGGCGCGACTTTCATCTATTCTCCGCAGCTGCCGGAGCGCCTGCAGGGCAAGGCGATGGTCTGTGAGCCGACGATGAAACTCATCGGCCTCATGGACGTCCAGCCTGCCGGCGCCGGCTACGTCGCCAAGGATGGCTACAGCCTCGTCGCCAGCTCCGACGAATGGATGTCGCCGGTCTTCGCCGAAGTCGGTCCCGACGGCGCCATCTGGTTCGCCGACTGGCAGAACTTCATCATCCAGCACAACCCGACCCCGAGCGTGAACCGCGGCGGTTACGATGCCAAGACCGGCGTCGGTGGCGCGCACGAGAACGACCTGCGTGACCACGCCCGCGGCCGTATCTATCGCATCGTCTGGGACAAGTCCGGCGCCGTCGCCAAGGCCGCCCAGGGCGAATCCTCCGCCGAGCTCCTCGCCGGCCTCTCCGGTGGCACGCAGTATGGTCGCCTCCGCGCCCAGCGCCTGATCGTCGAAGGGAAGAAGCAGGACCTCGCTCCGGCCCTCCGCGAGCTCGTGACCAAGTCCTCCGCCGACGTCGCCGCCATCCACGCGCTTTGGTCCCTGCACGGCCTCGGCGAACTCGACGCCGCCACCCACCAGGCCGCGCTGCTCTCCGCTTCACCTGAGCTCCGTCGCAATGCCATCCGCGCCCTCGGCGCCGATGCCGCCGCCCAGAAGCTCTTCTACGGCGCGGGCGTCGTGGCCGACAAGGCCCCGGCCACCCGACTGGCCGCCCTCGTGAAGCTCGCCGATTTCCCGACTTCCCCGGAAGTCCAGACGCTCGTCCGCCAGCTTGCCGCCGATCCCGCGGTGAAGTCCGACGAATGGCTCAACGAAGCTTCCCGCCTGCTCGCCAAGAAGCACAAGACCGCGACTTACGTCGAAGGCCCCAACCTCCTGCCTAACCCCGGCTTCGAAGAAGTCGCTGACGACAAGAAGACCCCGCTCGGCTGGAAGCGCCGCGACTACGGCCAGCGCGCGGGCAACAAGGACGCCAACTGGGGCATCGTCATCGATCCGAAGAACGTGCGCTCCGGCAAGCACGCCATGCGCGCCATCACCCGTGGCGAGGCCGACACGAGCTTCTTCGCCGACGTTCCGCTGAAGCCGAACACCGAGTACCGTCTCAGCGCCTGGATCAAGACCCATGCCATGCGCGGCAAAGCCAGCCTTAATGATCACATCGGCCGCGCCGAGACCGAGAAGGTCACCGCCCGCGAGTCCGACTGGACCGAGGTCGAGGTCGTCTTCAACAGCGGCAATCGCACCAAGGCCAGCATCAACCTGCTGCACGTCGCCACCGGTGATTCCTTCTATGACGACGTCCGCCTCTCGGAGCTCACCGTCGCGGGCGAGGCTGCGGTGACCGCCGGCGTGGCGGCCCGCGGAGCGGACATCTTCTGGAAACATCCCACGGCTGCTTGCGCCATCTGCCACATGGTGGGAGGGAAGGGCAGCGCCATCGGTCCCGCGCTTGACGGCATCGCCACCCGAGCGACGCCCGCCTACATCCACGAATCCCTGGTCGAGCCCAACAAGGTCCTCGCGAAGGGCTTCGAGAAGCTCGGCGTCTCCCCGATGCCCCCGATGGGCCTGATCCTCAAGCCGCAGGAGCTCGAGGACGTGAAGGCCTACCTCCAGACGCTGAAGTAAGCCGCCGGCCCTGGCCCCAATCTGATTGATTCGGGGCGAGGGCTATCTATCTCTTTCGCCCATGTGTTCCGTCGAACTGAAGAAGCCGATGCATCCGCTGGCCGTCATGGGCTCGCTGATCGCTGTCACCGCCGTCTCGGCCGCGTTGCTTTACTTCGGCGTCCCCGGCACCGCGTTCCACGGCATGAAGTCCGGCGTGTTCTTCCCGATGGACGTCGAGTTCGACGACGCGCGCTTCATGGACCACCAGATCAAGTGCACCTCTGCCGAGGTGACCGCCGAGGTGCGCAAGGCCTTGCTCAAGGTGAAACCCGACTACCCGGTGGCCAAGGCCTCGGTCTTCCTGACCAACTATCCGTCGGGTTATAAATTCCACGTCACCTACGCCAGTTACTACGGCCAGCACTTCTCCTTCAGCGGAGAGAAGTGGTTCCGCCGCGGCGCCCAGGTCGGGGAGCCGACCATCGACGCCGAGATCAAGGCCAAGGACGACGTCTTCGAGAAAGCCATTCGCGACACCATCGAGGCCTACTTCAAGTCCAAGGGCGCCCACGGCTGAGCCCAGGGCTAGGGAAAGAACTAGGGCTAGAGCTAGGGCTAGGCAGCCAAGGGGCTAAAAGAGAAGAGCCCCGGATTGCTCCGAGGCTCTTGCAAAGTGGGGTGATTGAGGGGACTTGAACCCCCGACCCCTGGTACCACAAACCAGTGCTCTAACCAACTGAGCTACAACCACCGTGCGTCCTTCCTTGGGAGGAAGGAAGTCCTATGCAGGGAATCTCGGTGGGATTGTCAAACCCGGACCCGAAGGCGGGCAAAAGCCGCGCCTAGGCGTTGGTTTGGCTTCTCAGCCGAGTTTTCCTCCCTTTATCCTTTCCCTTTGCCCCCGCGTATCGCTTTCTAACTCAACTTTATGTCTACGTTTTCCGACCTCGGTCTGCCCGAGCCAGTCCTGCGCTCCTTAGCCGAACACGGCTATGTGACGCCGACCCCCATCCAGGCTCAGGCGATCCCCGTCATCATGGCCCGCAAGGATCTCATCGGCGCCGCCCAGACCGGCACCGGCAAGACCGCCGCCTTCGCTCTCCCGACGCTTTCCCTGCTGGGTCCCGCCGCCGGCAAGCCCCGCTGCCTCGTGCTCGTGCCGACGCGCGAACTCGCCGTCCAGGTCGACGAGAACTTCCAGAAATACGGCAAGCACTTCGGCACCCGCACCGCGCTCCTCTACGGCGGCGTGGGTTACGGCGCCCAGGTCAAGGCGCTCGAGGAAGGCGTCGACGTCGTCATCGCCACCCCGGGTCGCCTCCTCGACCTGCATGAGCAGAAGATCCTCGATCTGAAGTCCATCCAGATGCTGATCATGGACGAAGTCGACCGCATGCTCGACATGGGCTTCATCGAGGACGTCACCCGCATCGTCAACTACTGCCCGAAGGAGCGCCAGACGCTGCTCTTCTCCGCCACGATCTCCGACGCCATCGGCCGCATCGCCGGCTGGGCCCTCCGCGATCCGGTGACCGTCGACGTCCGCACCGGCCTCGGCGCCGCCGACACGGTCGAACACGCGATCTACCCGGTCGACATCTTCCAGAAGTACGACCTGCTGCTGTCCCTGCTCAACAAAAGCGGCTATAAGTCCGTCATCGTCTTCACCCGCACCAAACGCGACGCCGACCGTATCGCCGAATGGATCGAAGGCCACGGCACGCCCGTCGCCACGATGCACGCCGATCGTTCGCAATCCGAACGCGCCGCCGCGCTCGCCGGTTTCAAGTCGGGCAAGTTCAGCATCATGGTGGCGACCGACATCGCCTCGCGTGGCCTCGACATCCGCGGCGTGACGCACGTCATCAATTACAACGTGCCCGAGCACGCCGAAGACTACGTCCACCGCATCGGCCGAACCGGCCGCGCTTCCGCCGAAGGCGAAGCCTTCACGCTCTACTCGCCGGACGAGATGCACCACCTGCAGCAGATCGAAGTCCTCCTCGGCCGCACCATCGAGCGCCGTAAGCTCGAAGGTTTCCGTTACTACTCCGAACCGCAGCTGACCCCTGGCAGCGCCAAGGCGGCCGCGGTCTCGCGTAAGCGCAATCGCTGATCGTGTCCGTCCCCGCTTCCGAGCCTCCGATGCGGCGAGCCCTCGAGCTCGCCCGTCAGGCTTGGGGACGCACGCACCCGAACCCGATGGTGGGGGCGGTCATCACCGAAGGCGGCCGGATCGTCGCCGAAGGCTTCCACGCCAAGGCCGGCGATCCGCATGCCGAGGTCATGGCCCTGCGCGCCTTGGGCCGTAAGCCCGCCGCCGACGCGGTCCTGCACGTCACGTTGGAGCCTTGCTGCACGCACGGGCGCACCCCGCCTTGCGTGGATGCGATCCTGGCTTCTGGTATCCGCACCGTGGTCGTCGGCGCCCGTGATCCGAATCCGGCCCACGCCGGCCATGGCCTCGAGCTCCTGCGTGCCAAGGGCGTGGCGGTCGTCGAAGGCGTGCTCGGCGAGGAATGCGCCGAACTGAACCTCATCTTCAATCACTGGATCACCCGCGGTGCGCCGCTCATCGCGCTCAAGGTCGCCGCCACGCTCGACGGCAAGCTGACCTTGCCGGCCGGGCAGGGCAGGGCGATCACCGGACCGGCCGCCCAGGCCTATGTGCATCGCCTGCGTCGGCTCTTCCCGGCCATCGCCGTGAGCGCCGACACCGCGCTCGCCGATAATCCGCGCCTCACCGCGCGGGGCGACGACGGCGAGACCTGTCCGGTGCGCTTCGTGCTGGATCGTCATTTCAAGACCGCCGGCCGGACCGGACTGAATCTCTTCCAAGATGCGCACCGCACGCGCACCATCGTCGTCGGCCTCGGCGCCGCCGCCAAGAAGTCCGACCTCGCCTGGTATGAGGCCGAGGGCGTGCAGGTCTGGTCCTTGGTCGGCGACGAAGCTTCCTTCCTTCAGGTCTGGGCGGAACGTTGCCCCCAGGAGAAGATCACCGGCGTGCTCGTCGAAGCCGGCCCGCGGCTTGCGGCGTCCATGCTCGCGGCCGGCGCCGCGGACTACCTGTATGCCTTCGTCGCTCCGCGCTCCGGCGATCCGACGGCGCCCGGCTGGCAGGATGGGGTGACGCTCCCGACGGGGCTCCTCCGGGCCTCCCTGGTCGGTTCAGACGCCCTTTATCAGGGTCGTCTGAGGTAAGTCCTGCCTTCCTTCTAGAAAGACCTCCTAGGCCGAATCAGGGGTGATTACGTCGTCTAACGCAGGCGAGGGCGGGTCTTTTTGACGCTAAAGGGTCGCCTTGTCTGTTTAGGCTCGACTTTTCAAGAAAATCTTACATCACAGCGAGTCCGCCTCCCTGTCCTCCGCAGAATGGCCCTAACCTTCACAATCCTAACTACTTATGACAGAGAAAATCTTGGACCACAAGCGTAAGGAGAAGCCCTCCTTCACCTCTCTCATCGAGAAGAAGCGGGATGGCGGCGAGTTCACCGCCGACGAGATCCGTCATATCGTCGACTCGATCATGGACGCCGAGATGCCGGAGGCGCAGCAGGCCGCCCTCGCGATGGCGATCTTCTTCAAACAGATGTCCGCGCAGGAGACCGCGCTCCTCGCCGAAGAGCTTCGCCTCTCGGGCGACGTCATCGACCTCGACCGTCTCACCCAGCCGAAGATCGCCAAGGTCTCGACCGGCGGAGTAGGCGACAAGACTTCCATGGTGCTCGGCCCCCTCGGCGCCGCCGCCGGCGTCATCATGCCCGGTATGAACGGCAAGGACGAAGAATTCTGCCTCTCGACCGTCGAGAAACTCAGCTCGATCCCGGGCTTCAAGGGCAAGGCCACCATGGACCAGTTCCGCCAGCAGCTCGAACGCGTGGGTTGCGCCGTCACCGAGCAGTGCAGTGAGATCGCTCCTGCGGATGATATCCTCTACAAGCTGCGCCAGAAGACGGGCACGATCCCGTCCCTCCCGCTCATCACGGGCAGCATCCTCTCCAAGAAGCTCGCCGAAGGCTGCGAAGGCCTGGTGATCGACGTGAAGTGGGGCAACGGTTCCTTCATCCGCGACCTCGAGCAGGCCAAGCAGCTCGCCCGCATCGTCACCCGCGTCGCCCGCTCGCTCAACCGCAAGTGCGTGGCCCTCGTGACCGACATCAACCAGCCCCTCGGCGACTCCGTCGGCACGGGCCTGGAAGTCCTTGAGGCCGTCCGCCTCCTGAAGGGCGAAGGCCCCGAAGACCTGCAGGACCTCGTCCTCAAGCTGGGCATGGAAGTCGTGCGCCTCGCCGGCGTCGCCGGTTCGACCCTTTCCGCCAAGCAGACCGTCGAGAAGCACCTCAAGGACGGTTCCGCCCTCGAGAAGTTCAAGGCGATGGTCCGCGCCCAGGGCGGCAAGACCGACTGGATCGACGATCCTTCGAAGTTCCCGAAAGCGAAGTTCATCCGCAAGCTGCCCGCCCCGAAGCGCGGCTACGTGCACACGATCGACGCCGGTAAGATCGCTCAGGGCGTCCGCCTCCTCGCCACCCTCAAGGACGGCACGCTCGACCCCGCGGTCGGCGTCACCGAGATCCGTAAGGTCGGCACGCAGGTCAAGCAGGGTGAGCCGCTGATCATGATCCATTACAACGACGAGGCCAAGGTCGACGCCGCGCTGCCGTATTTCCGCGACGCTTATCGCCTCGCTCCGAAGCGCCCGAACATGCCCCCGCTCGTCGTCGAGCGCGTGGCCTAAGTCGGCCAGCCAAGAAAGAAGAAGAGCCGCGGAGCGATCCGCGGCTCTTTTGTTTTCAGCCTTCGCCCGCCGGCGTGCCGTCGGAGGTCAGGATGAGGATGAGTTTCTGGCCATCCTTGCCGGTGAGCTCGACGTCCACCTGCAGGGCGCTCGGCAGTTTGCGCACGCCGATCGGGCCGGAGATCTGGGCGCAGCCATGGGCCTTGAGGAACTCGGCTGCTTCGGCGCCGTTCTCCAGCAGGACGAGTCGTCCCAGCAGGGCTTTGCCGTCAGCCTGTCCGACGGCGAGTTTCACCGTCTGGTCGCGGAAATGATCGTCCAACTGCGCCCACGTCACGACGTCTCCGGCGGCGAAGCCGCGTCCGCCATTGCTGCGCAGGGCACTCAGCTCCGCTGGCGTCCCGCGCTGGGTCTCGGCCGTGGGCTGGCAGCCGACGAATGCGACGAGGGCCAAGAGCGCGAGCGACAGCCTCATCTCAGAAAAGGCGCTTCAGGAACTGCTCCATCTGATACCAGGAGTCTCGGTCGGCGTCGGCGTTGTAGGCCGCGCCCTTGGAGTTGTCATTGCCCGCGGCCTTGTGCGTGAAGCTGTGGACGGCGCCGGGGTAGCTTACGAATTTCCAATCGACGTAGTGATCCTTCATCTCGGCTTTGAACGCCGCGATGTCCTTGGCCGCGACGAAGGGGTCGTCGGCTCCGTGGAGGGCGAGGACCTTGGACTTGATGTTCTTGCCGTCGGCCGGGGTCGGGGAGTCGAGTCCGCCGTGGAAGCTGACGATGCCCAGCACCTTGGCCCCGCTGCGGGCGAGTTCGATCGCGGCGGTGCCGCCGAAGCAATAGCCGGTCGCGGCCAGCTTCGAGGCGTCGGTGTGCGTGTCGCGGGCCAGGACGTCGAGCGCCGCGTTGGCGCGGGCGCGGAGGAGGGCGCGGTCGGCCTTGTATTTACCGGCCTCCTTGCCGGCGGCCGGCGGCTGCGGGCGGATGCCCTTGCCGTAGATGTCGGCGACGAGGACGTTGTAGCCCAGGCTAGCCAGCTTGCGCGCGGCTTCCTTCTCGTGGTCGCTGACGCCGGTCCACTGATGGATGATCAGCACGCCCGGTCGCTTGTTCGGCAGGGCGTCGTCATACGCCTGCCAGCCTTCGCACAGGACCTCGCCGGCTTTGTATTCGAGGGGCTTCTCCACGATCGCCGCGGAGAGGGTGCTGACGACGGCGAAGAAGGCGGGCAGGAGGGCTTTCATGCCGGCGAAACTAGGCAGGCGGGCCGACGGCGCAAGTGCCTACCGACTTAGGCCAGGCCGCGCTTGGTCGAGGTCGCGAAGTCCACGAAGGCCTTCGCGACGCGTCCGGAAGCTTCAGGCAGCGCGCGGGCCTTCTCGATCGCCTGCGAGGTGTTGAGCCCGTCGCGGTAGAAGAGGCGGTGCATCAGCTTGGCCGTGGCAATCTCTTCGTCGGTGAAGCCCGAACGCTTCAGACCGACGGCGTTGATCATCTTGGTCTCGCACGGATTGCCGTCGGCGATGACGAAAGGGGGGACGTCCTGGACGCACTTGGAGCACGCCGCGACCATCGCGTGGTCGCCGATGCGGCAGAACTGGTGGATGCCGGCGTTCCAGCCGATGTTCACGTGGTCGCCGACGTGCACATGTCCGGCGACCGCGGAGTGGCTGGAGATGACGAGGTGGTTGCCGATCACGCAGTCATGCGCGATGTGCGAATAGGCCAGCAGGACGTTGTCGTCGCCGAGGATGGTCCATTCGCCTTCCTGGGTTCCGAGGTGGACGCTGACGTATTCGCGGAAGGTATTGCGGGCGCCGACCTTGAGGCCGGGCTTGCCGGGGCGGGCCTTCAGGTCCTGCGTGCGGCCGCCGATGAAGGCGTAAGGGAAGACCTCACACTGCGGGCCGAGCTGCGTGTAGCCCTCGACCGTCGCGTGGTGGTGCAGGACGCAGCCGTCGCCCAAGGTGACGTCGCCGCCCACGTAGGCGTAGGCGCCGATGACGACGTCCTGGCCGAGCTGGGCGCCGGCTTCGACGATCGCGGTGGGGTGGACTTGCGTGGCCATCCGGTTCAGCCGTTAGGCGAGTCGGCGATGGTGAAGAGCAGTTCGGCGGACGAGACGCACTCGCCGTTGACGAGGCATTCGCATTCGGCGGCGGCGATGCGACCGCGGACCTTGGTGAGCTTCGCGCGGATTTCGAGGGTGTCGCCCGGCGTGACCGCCTTGCGGAACTTCACCTTGTCGGCGCTCATGAAGAACACGACCTTCGGGGCTTCGTCGGCGGCGCCGCGGCGCAGCATGATGAGGCCGGCGGCCTGAGCCATCGCCTCGACCTGCAGGACGCCCGGCATGACCGGCTGGCCGGGGAAGTGGCCTTGGAAGTAAGGCTCGTTGATCGTGACGTTCTTGATCGCGACCAGGGAGTCTTCGTTGAGCTCGACGACGCGGTCGACCATCACGAACGGGTAGCGGTGGGGCAGGGCGTTGAGGATCTGACGGATGTCGAGCGCCGAGCCGGCGGGCGCGGTCGGGGCTTCGACCTTCGGGCCGGCGGGCGCGGCCTTGGCCTTGGGGGCCTTGGATTCCTGCCACTGCTTGCGTACGGCCGCGGCGAGGCGGGCGTTGAGCGCGTGGCCGGGGCGGACGGCGATGATGTGCGCCTTGAGGCGGACGCCGGCGAGGACGATGTCACCGACGATATCGAGGATCTTGTGGCGGACGAGCTCGTCCTTGAAGCGCAGGGGCTCCTTGCTGACGATCTTGTCGCCCTTGAGGATGATCGCGGAGTCGAGCGTGCCGCCCTTGATCAGGCCCTTCTCGATGAGGCCTTCGATGTCCTCGTAGATCGTGAACGTGCGGGCCGGGGCGATCTGCGCCTCGTAGGTCTCGGCGTCGATGTCGATCGTGAGGTGCTGCGTGTGGATGCCGCGGTCGTCGGCGGACGTGCAGGTGATGCGCAGGCCGTCGAAGGGCAGGGCGATGATGGAACGGCTGCCTTCGTTGATCGTGATCGGGTGCGTGAGCACGAACGTCTCACGCGGCTCGGCCTGCTCGACGACGCCGCACTGGTGAATGAGCGTGGTGAAGGGGCGCGCGGAACCGTCGACGATCGGCGGCTCAGAGGCGTCGAGTTCGATGATGGCGTTGTCGATGGCCATGCCGCTGAGGGCGGAGAGGACGTGCTCGATGGTGTGCAGCTTGACGGTGTCGGAAGAGACGGTCGTCTTACGCTCGAGTTCGGTGATCATCTCCGAGACCGGACGCACCTCGGGCTTGCCGAAAAGGTCGATCCGGCGGAACACCAGGCCGGTGTTGGGCGCACCGGGCTTCAGGGTCAGGGTGACGTCCTGGCCGGTGTGGAGGGCTTTGCCCTTTACGGAGGCTTCTTTGCCAAGGGTGCGCTGTTTCATGCCGTTCACATAGTTATTCACACCCCCCTCCCTCTGTAAAGGCCTACTTTCGAGGGGTTTGGGGTGGAATTCACGGTGTAGGGATAGGGGTAGGGGCAGGGGTGGGGGTTGGCTGAAACAGGGCTAGGGCTAGGGCCTGGGCTAGGGCTGGGAGAGGTGGGCCCGATGAAAGATAGATGAGGGAAGGTGAAGGATGAAAAGGCTGCCCAGATTCTATCCTCCATCGTCCATCATTCATCGTCTGTTTCCATCTGCCTCTCGCCGTTTCAGCCCTGTCTCTGGCCCTAGCCCGAGCCCTCGCAGCGATGTTCATCACCGCGTTCACTTGTTCACACGGGGACGCGGTTCCTTGACACTTCAAGGCGCCGGGCAAATCGTCCCCACGTGCTGCTGGTCATCGATAACTACGATTCGTTCACCTACAACCTGGTCCAATACTTCGGGCAGTTGGGCGTGGAGCAGAAGGTATACCGCAACGACCAGATCACGGTGGAGGAAGCCCTCGCGCTGAATCCCGACCGCGTGATGATCTCACCCGGTCCGTGCTCGCCCGCCGAAGCCGGCGTGTCGTGCGACATGATCCGCGCCTTCGCCGGCAAGAAGCCGGTCCTCGGTGTCTGCCTCGGCCACCAAGCCATCGGTCACGTCTACGGCGGCAATGTCATCCGCGCCCCGCACCTGATGCACGGCAAGACCTCGCCGGTGTTCCACAATAACACCGACGTCTTCAAGGGCCTGCCTTCGCCGTTCGCCGCGACCCGCTACCACTCGCTCGTCGTCGAGCGTTCCACTTTCCCCGCCGCCCTCGAGGTGACGGCCTGGACCGAAGACGGCCTCGTGATGGGCCTCCGCCATCGCGAACTCCCGATCTGGGGCGTCCAGTTCCATCCGGAGTCCTTCGCCACCGAGCACGGCCTCCAGCTGTTGGGCAACTTCCTCAAGCTCTGAGCGATGTTCTGCCCCCGCTGCAATCACGAGGATACGAAGGTCCTGGAGACCCGCCTCGGGAAGGGTAACCATTCCATCCGCCGGCGCCGCGAGTGCCTGGCGTGCGATCATCGCTTCAGCACGATCGAGGAGATCGTCCGCGAAGGCATGGTCGTCGTGAAGCGCAACGGCGCCCGCGAAGAGTTCGATATCGGCAAGATCGCCGCGGGCGTCCGCAAGGCCACCGACAAGCGTCCCATCGAGGTCGAGCGCATCAACCTGATGATCTCCGAGATCGTCGAGAACCTGCAGGTGAAGTTCGGCGACGAGGTCCCTTCCAGCGCCATCGGCGAGGAGATCATGACGCTCCTCCAGTCGGTCGACCAGATCGCCTACGTCCGTTTCGCCAGCGTCTACCGTGAGTTCCGCGACATCGACGAGCTCGCCAAGGCCATCGACCAGCTCCGCAAGGGAGGAAAGGCGAAGTGACCGCCGCGCTGCCCAAGTCCATCCGCCTCCGCACGCTCAACGCGCTGCTGGCTTCGATGGTGGGCACCGCTCCCCAGCTGCGCACCGATGTCGACGCGGTGCTCCGCGTCTTCGAGGCCGACGACGAGACCGATCCTCGCCTCAACGCCGCCGACCTCGCCGCCGCGGCCGCCCAGATCTTCCGTCTGCTTTCGCCGGACCGCGCCACGCCGTCCGTCGCCGTGCTCGACCATCGCGCCGAACCGTTCGACGCCCTCTGGGCCGGCGAACGTGTCGCCGCCGCCCTCGCCACGACCGGTGAATCCGCCGACGTGCTCTTCTGGGTCGTCGGCCTGCAGGACCAGTATCTCGCCGGCACCCGCGCCCGTTCGACGCGCTGGCGCGCGGCCTACGACGAAGCCGTCGACACGGTGCAGGGCCTGGTCGCCCGTCAGGCCGGCCGCCGCCGCGTCACGGTCGTCGTCCTCTGATTTCCCATGAGCGCCCCGAAGACGCTGTTCCAGAAGATCGCTGACAAGGAGATCCCCGCGAAGCTCATCCATGAGGATGCGGTCTGCGTGGCTTTCCATGACATCGACCCGAAGGCGCCGACCCACGTGCTGGTCGTGCCCCGTAAGGCCATCCCGCGTGTCGCTGCCGCCACGGCCGAAGACCAAGCGACCCTCGGTCACCTGTTGCTCGTGGCTGGCCAGCTGTCCCGTCAGCTCGGTCTGGCGAACGGCTTCCGCATCGTGATCAACAACGGTCCGGACGGCGGTGAGTCGGTCCCGCACCTGCACGTGCATCTGCTGGGTGGACGCGCCCTCCATTGGCCGCCAGGCTGAGGCCATGAGCGCGCCTGAACCCTGCCTCGTCCTCGACGGCTCCGCCCGCGCCGGAGTCCGGGTGGGAGTTCTCTCGGGGGGTCGCTGGGTGGGGCAGGGCATCTCGCCCGACGGCGCCTTGGAAGGTCTCTTCGGCTGCGTCGAAGCCGCGTTGGCGGACGCGAAACTGTCGCTGGCCGACATCCGTTCCTTCGCGCTCTGCGTCGGTCCGGGTTCGGTGCTGGGTATCCGCATCGCGGCGCTCGCGGTGCGTTCTTGGTCGGCGCTCGAGCCGCGTCCGATCTTCGTTTGGGAATCGCTCTCCGCGCTGGCGCGTTCCGCACTCGTCGCCGGCGAAAAAGGTCCGTTCCTCGTGGCCGTCGAATCACGGCTGAAGCGCTGGCACGCCCTCGAGGTCGCCGCCGATGGTTCACTCGGCGCACCCTTCGAAGCTGAGGCCGCGGAACTGAACTCCGCCGGCCGTCGTCTGTTCGCCTGCGGTGAAGTCGCCGTCACGGCCTTGCCTGCGCATGTCCCCGTCCCGCCGCCTTGGTCCGCCTTGCCGGCTTTGCTGGCTCAGCCTGGTTTCCTTCGCGAGGAAGCCCGCCCGGACGCCCTGAACGTCGCCCAGGATTTCGCGACCTGGTCCGGTGAGCGCCACCGCGCCGACGCATGAGCACCTCCGCCGCCCGTGCTTGGGTCGAGATCGACCTGCCCGCCATCGACCGTAACGTCGGTCGCATCAAGCAGGCCTTGCCCCCGCACGTGCGCTACGTCGCGGTCGTGAAGGCCAACGCCTACGGCCACGGCATGCCGGAGGTCGCCACGCGCCTCCTCCAAGCCGGTGTCGACTGCTTCGCGGTAGCCAACGTCGCCGAGGCCGCGATCCTGCGCGAAGTCGGGCATGAGGCGGATATCCTGCTGCTCAGTCCGACCTTGCCGACCGAACTCCCGCGCGCCGTCGCGCTGGGGCTCGACATCACCTTGAACTCCCTCGGCGAAGCACAGGCGCTCGCTGCGCTCGTCCGCGGGCGCGACCGGCGCGCGAAGGTCCACGTCAAGGTCGACACCGGCATGGGCCGCGCGGGCGTCTGGCATGAGCAGGCCGCGGAACTCTTCGCCTTCGTGCTCGCGGAACCGGGACTCGAGTGGCGTGGGGTCTATACGCATTTCTCCGACGCCGATCACGACCAGGCCTTCACCGCCGAGCAGCGCGCGACATTCCTCCGTCTGCTAGAGACGATTCCCGCTTCGGTCCGCGCCGGTCTGCTGATCCATGCCGACAATAGCGCCGGGCTCGAGAGTTTCTCCGCGTCAGCGCCGTTCAACGCGGTGCGCGTCGGATTGATGCAATACGGCCTGCCGCCTTCGGCGGGCTCATTCCTGGCGAGCCTTCGTCCGGAGCCGGTGCTTTCCTTCCACGCCCGCGTGGTCTTGGTCAAGGACCTGCCGGCGGGCACGGCGGTCAGTTATAACCGCACCAAGGTGCTCTCCCGCACGACCCGCGTGGCCATCGTCGCGGTCGGTTACGGCGACGGCGTGCCCACCGCCGCCAGCAACCGTGGCCACTTCCTCGTGCGGGGTGTGCGTTGTCCGATCCTCGGTCGCGTCACCATGGACCAGACCATCGTCGACGTCACCGACGTCCCGGCTGTGGCCGTGGGTGATGTCGTCACGATCCTCGGCGCGCAGGGCGGCGACCGCATCACCGTCGCGGAGTTCTGCGCCTGGTCCGACTGTATCCCATGGGAGGCCTTGTGCACGCTCACGCAGCGGGTCCAGCGCGTCTACCGGACCGACCGCACCTGACGATGGCTCCCTTTTTCCGTCTCGCGCTGCTCTGCGTCTTCACGGTCGTCTTGCGTGCGACGGATGACCCTCTCGCCGTCGCGATCGGCCATGCTAAGGCCCATCCGCAAGGTGATGTTCCGTCCAGCTTCGTCGCGGCGGATTACCGTGGCGAGCTCCGCGACCTGCCGATCGGCGTCTTCGACTCCGGCGTAGGCGGGCTGACGGTCCTGGAGGCCCTCAAGGCTCACGACCGTCACGATAACCGCACCGGCAAGGAGGGCGCGGACGGCGTGCCGGATTTCGCCGGCGAACGTTTCGTCTATTTCGGTGACCAAGCCAACATGCCTTACGGTAATTACTCCGCCGTCGGGCGTACGGACTTCCTCCGCGAGCTCATCCTGCGCGACGTCCTGTTCCTGCTCGGCCGACGCTATGTCCAAGGTCAGAAGCCGCCGGTGAAGGCCATCGTCATCGCCTGCAATACCGCCACTGCTTACGGTCTGGAGGACATCCGTGCCGCAGTGAAGGCGTGGGGGTTACCCGTCATCGTGGTCGGGGTCGTCGAAGCCGGCGCGCAGGGCCTGGCTGAGACCGCCGATGGCGCGCAGGGCGGCGTGGCCGTGCTCGCCACCGTGGGCACTTGCGCCTCCAACGCCTATCCCAAGGCGCTCGCCAAGGTGACCGCCCGTCCCGTCCGTCAGCTGGGCTCGGCCACCCTCGCCGCCGCCATCGAAGGCGATCCTTCGGTCCAGACGCCGATCCGCGACATCATCCGCGCCGACGTCGGCGCGTTCCTGAAGTCGGCCGCCGCCGACAAGGCCGCGCCGATCGATACTTTGATGCTGGGCTGCACCCATTATCCGTTGGTCGCCGACGAGATCGTCGCGGCCTTCGCCTATTGGCGCGACCATGAGAGCGACGGACGTAAGCCTTACGCCGCCCTCGTCGCCTCGGAGCTCAAGCAAGTGAACCCCGCCGCCTGGACGGCCGAGGCGCTCTGGCGTTCACTGCAGGGCAGCAAGATGATGGCGGTGAAGCCGTCTTCGGCCGGCGACTTATTTTACATCTCCGTCCCCAATCCGGCTTGGCCGGGCGTCGGCCTCGCCGCCGACGGGTCGCTGACCTACGAATATAAATACGGACGTCAGCCTAACCAGGTCGGACGCGAGGACACGATCAATGTGCCCATGACGCCGGAGAAGCTCCCTGGTGCGACCGCGAAGCTCGTGCGGGAGAAGTTGCCGCTGACCTGGCGTAGCCTGCAGGGAGTTCGCTGAGCTCTGTTTACTCTGCGCGGCTTTCGCGGCGAATGTCCCGGAGGATCCCGTAGACCACCAGCGCGCCGATCGCGCCGCCCTGACCGATGAGCGTAAGCAGGTTGGATGAATCCTGCTCGATGAACGGCGAGAGGTTGCCGAGGAGGAAGAACGGCAGGTAGCCGGCGAAGGTCCACAGGGCCGTGCTGATCGCGGTGCTATCCATCGGGAGAGACGGAGTCAGCAGCATCAGCAGAGCCCAGGCCGCGCTGGCGAAGGCCAGCAGGTGGAATTGCGGCGCGGTCAGGAAAGAGATTTCATCGGGCAGGAACTGCGCGCACAGCGCGAGCAGGAAGAGCAGCGAGCTCAGGATCCGGATGGTCGCCTCAAGGCCGGTGCGTTCGCGCGTCGGCACGAGCTGTTCGGAACTGAAGCCGGAAGAACTCACGGTGCCACGCGGCTGCCAGCCGAGGCCCCAGAGCAGGCAACCCAAGAGGAACCGGATCATCGGAGGGACGCGGACGGCGACAGCGGGGACATGACGTCATCCTTGCCCAACGAAGAGGCCGGGCAAGCCCGCAGGCTGCCCGGCCTCTTCGAGGGCGCTTGTTTGCTTGGCGAAGCCTAATGCTCCTCAGGGCTGCGTGCCGGACTCCCGGCGAACGGCGACGAAGAAGGCCGTGCCTACTAAGAGGACTGAAACCGAGATCGACAGGTGTTGAGTTTCGGCGAAGAGCATCTGGTAGGCATGCGGCAGCAGCGTCGCCAAGCCCGTACCGACCGACGTACGATCGAGCGGGTGACGGCGGGCGAAGAGCATGCCGACGGACCAGAGGACCGCCGGGAGCATGTTCCAGTGGGAGTCCGCCGGCGTGAACCGCGCTCCCCAGTGCAGGAAGATCTCGGCCGAGATCAGCAGGCAGAGCGCGATGACGAGGCCCACGACCGTTGCCTCCGCCAGATTGCGCGGGCGCTCATCCCCATCAAGCACCTGAGAGTTACGCGTGGCCATATGCCGGCCGTAGACCGTCACCGCCAGCACCACGAAGAGCACCAAGGTGAAGAGATTCTCCATTTTCCTGCGGTCTGCGGCGCGGCGGCGGTGAGGCCGACGGTCAGCTCTTGAAGCCGAAGTATTGGCTGGCGTTACCGTAGCAGACGTCGGCGATCAGGCGTTCGTTCCAGTCCTTACGTTCCGGGATGCGGCCCGATTCGACGTCCTGGCCGACGAGGTCGCACAGGATGCGACGGAAGTATTCGTGGCGCGGGTAGGAGAGGAAGGAGCGCGAGTCGGTGATCATGCCGATGAAGCGGCTGAGCAGGCCGAGGTCGGACAGCGCGTTCATCTGGTCGCGCATGCCGCGTTCCTGGTCGAGGAACCACCAGCCCGAGCCATACTGGATCTTGCCCGGCGTCACGCCGTCCTGGAACGAGCCCGGGAGGCAGGCGAACAGGGCGGTGTCGGCGGGGTTGAGATTGTAGAGAATCGTCTTCCCGAGCGCGTTCTCGCCCGAGAGCGTTCCGAACCAGCGGATGAGGCCAGGGCCTTGGCGGAAGTCGCCGATCGTGTCGCAGCCGGCGTCTGAGCCGAGGCGCTTGAGCAGGCCGAGATTCGGGTCGCGGACCGCGCCGAGGTGGAGCTGGGTGGCCCAGCCCTTGGCGTGGTTGAGTCGGCCGACGTGCAGCATGATGAAGGCCGTGAACTTTTCGGCTTCCTCGAGGGTGGCGGCCTTGCCGGCCATGGCGTTCTCCCAGATGGCCTTGGCTTCGGCTTCGGTGCAGGCGGCATCCGGCAGGTAATCGAGACCGTGGTCGGAGGCGCGGCAGCCCGCGGCGGCGAAGTCGTCGTGGCGCTGGTTGAGCCCGGCGATCAGGCCGGCGAAGGTGTCGGCGCCCTTGCCGGTCGCGGCGGCGAGGCGCTTGGCCCAGGCCTGCACGCGGTCCGGGGTGCGGACCTTGAGGCACGCGTCGGGGCGATAGGTCGGGACGATCTTGGTCTCGAAGCCGGACTTCGCGATCTGGTGGTGCAGTTCGAGCGAGTCGGCGGGGTCGTCGGTGGTACCGACGACGCGGACCTTCATCAGTTTGAGGATGCCGCGGGCCGTGAGGTCGCCGTGCTTCAACTGGCGGTTGGCTTCGTCCCAGATCTTCTGGGCCGTGGCGCCTTCGAGGACGTGCTGGATGCCGAAGTGGCGGCGTAGCTCGAGGTGGGTCCAGTGGAAGAGCGGATTGCGGAGCGTGGACGGCACCGTCTCGGCCCAGGCCTGGAACTTCTCGCGCGAGGTGGACTTATCGCCCGTGATCAGGTCTTCGCTGACGCCGTTGGCGCGCATCGCACGCCACTTGTAGTGGTCGCCGGCGAGCCAGATGGCTGTGAGGTCCTCGAAGCGACGGTCATCGGCGATGTCCTTAGGGCTGAGGTGGCAGTGGTAATCGACGATCGGCTGGTCCTTCGCCACGCCGTGGTAGAGCTTCTGCGCCGTGCCGGTCGAGAGGATGAAGTTATCGTCCATGAAGGCCATCGTCGTCGGTCTCGCTTAGATGGACATCGCGGCGAAGCCGCCGTCGACGACGATCTCGGCGCCGGTGACGAAGCTGCCGGCGTCGGAAGCCAGGAGGAGGGAGGCGCCGATGAGTTCCTTGGCCTCGCCGAAGCGGTTCATCGGGGTCTTGCCCAGGATCATCGCCACGCGCTC
>Ga0315899_10001922_pt1 | contig 23410 bp, 24 predicted proteins | sample LakEriMetagenome_2_FD_203518 | JGI IMG/M metagenome (GOLD analysis project Ga0315899, IMG submission 203518) | Freshwater fungal communities from buoy surface, Lake Erie, Ohio, United States - Buoy 4 MA112 | ecosystem: Environmental > Aquatic > Freshwater > Lake | place: USA: Lake Erie, Ohio... | reverse complement strand
GCGCCCTCCCAAAACATTGCTATAAAGGAAGTGTTTACTCAAGATTCATGCTAACTAAAGATCAAATTCTCGATCGCCAAGTGGCTCTACTAGTTCAGGGTACTCCTGATGCAGAGACTGCCAGTGCAGTTAGTTTGATTGCATCGGTACTAAAGGCGATCGCTCAAAATCTCAAATATACGATCTATTTTGTGATTCAAGATATTGAGGGTGGCTGGTTACTGACACCCTTAAGCAATCACGATAATCCTGAAATGGAAAAGACGACTATCTACGCCTATTGCGATCGCACTCCTGCCAATATTGATCGACTGAGATTAAATGACGATCATCTTGAATGTGGTGAATACAATATAGTTGATATGCTGTTTCGCTTAATTGGCATGAAACAGGTAGACAGTATTGTCTTTTTTGATCGAGCTACAGATACGCAAAACGGGATTGAAATTGCACGTACTGATATTGAAGAATTATGCGAAAAACAAATAAAACGCGCTCAGTTTGGATTGCAAAAACTAAACGAAATTAAAAACAATCCCAACATTTCTAACATCGCATAATAACAAACGAATAAAAAAGAAAGAACGCTTAGCGTTCTTTCTTTTTTTATTCGTAGTCGATGAATCCGCACATAACAGCTCCGTCAATGGAGCCTTTGCCGCTAACTAAACAAGCAAGGCTATCTTTATGGCTTATGGTTACAATACGATCATAACTACGACCAGTTAGTAAACTGTCAGCGATCGCCATTACTTCAGGAGTGGTATTGACAGCAAGGATAATTTGATTGCGGTTAATGTCAGTATTTTCATAACGGACTTCTGTTTGAGGAGCAGTAGGATTTTGATAAAGGGCGGCAACAATCGCTGTTTGAGCATTTGTTGGTGCAGCGATCGCAAAACCTGAAACGACGAAACCCGAAATGGCTAAAAATGTGGCGACGATAGTATTTTTGACGATGATATTTTTCATGACTGCCTCTACTCTGCTTTCTCTAATTGCTTCCAACGAAACAGAAAACTAAACTTCTATAATTTAATTTTCTAACAAAAGTAGCAATCGCTACTTCCTGCTATGAGCTCAATCGATTGGGTGAACTCGATTTATGAGTGATTAACTCAATAACAACATCATCAAGCTTTATTCAATAATTGCCAGTGACATCAGATATCTACCCTTGTGATTGTGATCGCAAATCCATAGTGATTAGTAAAGGCGGATCTTCTCGCCGCCTTTACTTTTTAGGTTTTATACTGACAATAGACTAAACAACTAAGAGCTAAAAAATGAAAACTCTAATCAATTCTTGTTTGGTAATTTCAGGGCTAACTGTAGCGATCGCCTCAATTAGCTGGACAGATCAAGCCTTTGCTGATCCCAACCAAGTTCGTCAAGTTTTGCAAACTAGAGAATGTCAAGGTTGCGATCTTTCACGCACCAAGCTCAGTTTTGCAAATCTGAGAAATGCCAATTTACGCTATGCAAATCTGTTTTCTGCGGATCTTAAACTTGCTGATTTAAGAGATGCTAACCTAATTGGCGCGATTCTTGATAAAGCTGACCTAAGAGGAGCCGATCTCACGGGTGCAGATTTAACCAGTGCTTATATGTCAGAGACAAACTTTTGCGGCGCAATTATGCCTGATGGACAAAAATCAAGCGAAGGCTGCCCTAAAGCACCAAAATAGACAATTCTCTATTGTATTTGTGTAGAATTGTATGCAAAGGATTGAGAAAGTTGGAAATGTACTAACTAAACTCAATTAAAGCTTTAGGCTAGAGATTATTTGAGTTAATCTCACGTCCTTAATATTTATTCGTCCAAGCGGAGTTCCGCCCTATGATTGACGCTATTATCATTTTTACATTCATCCTAGCTGGCGCAGGCACTGGCTTCCATGGCATTGATTTCTTACCCCCAGATACGATCGCCAATCTCAATATCCAAAATTTACGTTGGGTAACCCTTGGAGTTGGATCTGTCGTCGGTCTAGTGGCAGGATTGATTGTTCAAAACACCTATCGCCGTGTCGAGACCAACATTCGATCAATGCCGCTTGAGACGATTTTGGGTCGGGCTGTTGGTTTAGTCTTTGGACTATTGGTTGCTAACTTGATGCTAGCTCCATTATTTCTAATACCTATTCCCGACAATTTTGACTTTATTAAGCCACTCACCGCAATTTTAGTAAGTATTATTTTTGCCTATTCAGGGATGACCCTGTCCGATACCCACGGACGCGCATTATTACGTTTGATTAATCCTAACAATGTCGAAAGTAGCCTCATTGCCGATGGTACATTGCGTACAGCCACAGCCAAGGTTTTGGATACTAGCACAGTGATTGATGGGAGGATTCAGACCTTAATGGAGACAGGCTTTTTAGAAGGTCAATTATTGATCCCGCATTTTGTGATTCAAGAACTACAGACGATCGCCGATAGCTCCAATGATCAAAAACGAGTGCGTGGTAGAAGGGGGCTGGATATTCTTAATAACATGCGCGATCAATTTAGCGATCGCATTACAATTCATTCAGCAGACTACGAAGACTTACATACAGTCGATGCTAAATTAGTGCGCCTAGCCCAAGAGCTAAGCTGTACATTGATTACCAATGACTACAACCTCAATAAAGTTGCAAATTTGCAGCAAGTCGAAGTTTTAAACATTAACGATCTTGCTCAGGCTCTGCGTCCAACCTACTTACCTGGTGACTTGATCGAAATTAAGGTACTTAAAGAAGGAAAAGAAGTATCTCAAGGAATCGGCTATCTTGAAGACGGTACAATGGTCGTCATTGAAGAGGGTCGTGAATATCTCGGCAAACAAATTGTTGTGATTGTTACCAGTGCTTTACAAACTTCTGCGGGGCGGATGATTTTTGCTCGCCACGAAGCGATCGCCACTGTCTAGCGTCAAGGCAAAGGGGAAAAGGGAAAAGGAAAACCCAATTTCTAATTACCTATTTCTAACTACCACTTACCTATTCCTAACTACCTATGCAAGTTTCGCCATCCCACTCACAGCGACAATTGGTATCAGGTAAAGTCGGTTGGGGCTGGAGGCAAGCGACTATGCCTATTTCTGCGAACTTTTTTTTTGCAGGATTGCTGATGCTCATGGTGGCGATCGCACAATTATTGTCAATTGGAGAAACAAATTTTTTAGCAGTTTCAAGTCTTTCGTTACTTGTAGGTTTTGCGATCGGCATCTATGTAGCCAAATCAGTGGTTAATGTATGCCAACAAAATTCAGATTATATATTTCCCCGCACTCAGTTAATTGGGATTTCAACCTATTGGTTAGCTTTAATCGCAGCCCTTAGTACTTCTCCAGAAAACTTCATTAAGGGATTTGTGGCGATTTGGTGGATTTTACCCGCCGCTATTTTTATAGGTATTTCTAGTTCGCTCGCTTTTCGCTCAGGTAAATCTAAAAAAATAGATAAAAAGCAAATCCTAGAAACTGTTAATGCTGATGTACTAAATGTAGTTACCTATTCCGATCAAACGGTTTTAGTCAGCCCCTCATCACTTGGTCAGCAACCACGACAGTTTAATAGTCTTGTGTTAATCCTGTTGGGTTTTTTCTTTTGGTCAATGATAGATTTATCTCCAAATCTAAGAGCGATCGCGGCGATCAGTTTGACCACTACGGGGCTGACAGGATTTTTTACATGGCAAGCCCAATTGAGAGCGCCCGAAAAAGTTTTACAACTAAGATTTAGTGGTTTATGGGGAATTGCTGCCGAATATGCAATTAATGTAAAACCATTCTCATGCCTATCCGTCATCAAATTGCAAGAGTCTAGCGGCGAACTAAGCTGGATGCAGCTATCGGGGAATAATAGTGATATTACGATCCCTTTAGCGATGACAATTTTGCCATCCACCAATAAAGACGCTACAAATCAAAAAGCTTCAGATCAAAACGATGAGTTAGGGCAAGCCATCCGCGAGGAGTTCCGCCTTGCGAAGCAAGAAACTGAGCGCGACAGTTTAGGCATGGCTACTGTATTACTACCTCAGGGAGCGGGAATTTTAGCAGGTACAGCATTTATTATCTTAGGCGTGGTGTTACTGTTTATCTTTCCTTTGCCCACAAGCCTATCAGCAGAAAGTGCGATCGCTTGGCTTGGCGTTTGCTTAGTTAGTCCTGCGATCGCCAGATTTTTCTTGCAGCTAGTTGCCCCGAACAGTTTGCAAAGCGATCGCCCTAGCTACAGCAAAAATCATTTACAGTCATGGGAAATAGGTACGGCAATTTTATTAATCAGCGCTTTTCTACCAACGCAACAAACAGCAAAAATTGCACCTCTGGCTATCTTCATGCAATCACTGCCGATACTAACGCTCATTTGCGGATGGCTTAGTATCAGTATCGGAGCCTGCATTCTAGCTTTTGTACGCCGTACCCCTCTTTGGAATACAAACTACTAATCAAAATTACTAGTCAAAAAATTGCTTTGCAATTTTTTTGACTTTTTTAATTCAGCTTTAATTCAGCATGGCAGTACATTCGAGAATTAGTTTTTGGTTGGTGAGCGAGTAGGGTTGAATTTCTAAGGCTCTGCGGAAAGTGGCGATCGCTTCGTGATAGTTACCGATCGCAGCGTAGCATAGACCCAAACCGTGAACTGCCCCAAAGTGGTAAGGATTAAGAGCGATCGCTTTTTGGCAATCTTTGATTGAGCGTTTGTAATCTCCCTGCATATAAAACAAAACCGCCCGACGATTCCATGCTTCGACAAAATCTGGCTGAGCATGAATTAATTGTGTCAACATCAGCTCCGATTGTCTTACATTGCCGCTATCTGCCATCATTTGACTCTGTCGCAAGACCTGCAAACCCTGCATCCCCTTCTGCATAAACCACATTTCCCACAAACTCTGGGTGGCGCGATCGCGAATACCTTCATCTTGACTTTTGAGGTCTCTCAACAATTCTTCGATGGGTTGGGTCATTAGTCTAGACAAATAAATTTATACTACGCAGATAAATTTTGAAGAACATTGCTTTACGAAGGGTTTCAAAATTTATTTGGATTTGCTTTGATGACAAAACTCAATCCTTTTTTAAAGTTTGAACTAAAAGCGGGACTTGTGTTAGTTTTTTAACTCATACCTAAGAGATATTTTGCGCGTATGTCTATCATACAAATTACTGTCCAAGAGCTAGCCGAACGTTTGGTTGGTGAACGTCAAGACTTACAACTGATCGATGTGCGCGAACGTGACGAGGTGGAGATTGCTGCGATCGCAGATTTTACGATCTTGCCTCTGAGTGAATATGGAGAATGGTCAGTAGATTTTACGGAAAAGTTTAATCCCCATGCGGAAACGTTAGTGCTTTGCCATCACGGGATGCGATCGGCGCAGATGTGTCAATGGTTAATCAATCAAGGCTTTACTAACGTTAAAAATATTGGTGGCGGCATTGATGCCTATGCCTATGCGGTTGAGCCGAGTATGGCTAAGTACTAAAAAATTTGCTTCGCAAATTTTTTAGTTTGAGGTCAAAAAGGGAATGCTGAAAAATACTGCTAAGCCGATCGCAGAAACAATGCTACTAATAATCGTAATCACAATAAATTTACGATCGCTAGCTCCATAGAACTTATTGGGCAGCGAACTCGCTAATACCATTAGCCCAATTATGACGAGAATCCCAATAAATAAGGTGCGACTCATAATTTTTTAATTTTAAATTACTTAGAGAGGCGGCGTGAAGCGCCGCTTCTCTATAATAAAGCCATACCTTACGAAATCTCTCTATGTCAGATTGGTTGTGGCTTCAGCGATCGCTACCTGAAAATATGACTGGCGCAGATCTATGGGAAGCGCTCTATGCAGATGAACCGATTACAGTTCTACTAGAAAGTCCAGCCACAGTCCCTTCAAAATTAGCAAGATATTCGATCGCCGCAGGAAAACCACGACAGGTTTGGACTCCTGAGGTCGGTGAGATTCTGCCATGCCTTGAAAAATTGCGATCGCGGATGCAGTCTTCTCAAAATCCTAATTCTGATTTACCCACTCATTTACCCTTCACAGGCGGATATTTAGGTTGGTTGGGCTATGACCTCGCATGGGAAATTGAGCGATTGCCATATACTAAGCCAGACACTTTGCCCTTTCCAGTTGCCTTTTGGTACGAGCCATCTAGCTTTGCCGTAATCGATCATCAAACTCAAAATATTTGGCTAGCGGCTAGCGATGATCACGAATTAACCGAACTAAGCGATCGCTTAAACAAAGAAATTTCTCCCACAAATCAAACTTTGCTCCTGCCGAAGGCAGGAACAAAGTTTACCTGTAGACCAGATCAACAAGGCTATGAAGCCATGGTGAATCAAGCAAAACAGCATATTTATGCTGGCGATATTTTTCAGGCAAATATCTCTATGCGCTACGGCTACCCTTGGGCATCGGATGGATGGAAACTATACCGTCACTTACAAAAAATTAATCCATCACCCTTTGCCAGCTATTGGCGGACAACTTGGGGTGAAGTAATTAGCGTTTCCCCTGAGCGCCTAGTCAGCTTGCGCGATCGCCATGCGGAAACCCGACCGATCGCAGGCACAAGACCACGTGGGAAAGATCGACAGCAAGATCTCGAATTTGAGAGCGAATTACTGGCTTGTACCAAAGAGCAAGCTGAACATATTATGCTTGTTGACCTTGAACGCAATGACCTCGGACGAGTTTGTGAATGGGGTAGCGTAATAGTCGATGAACTCTTAGCGATCGAACGATACAGTCACGTTATGCATCTTGTAAGTAATGTGGTGGGGACATTACGCAGCGATCTCAACTTTGTTGATCTCATTCGGGCTACTTTTCCTGGAGGGACAATTACAGGTTGTCCTAAGGTGCGCTGTATGGAAATCGTCGAAAAATTGGAGCCCCAGCGTCGCAGCTTGTTTTATGGCTCCTGCGGCTATATTGATCGGCGCGGCAATATGGATCTGAATATTCTGATTCGGACTTTGCTGAAGACTGACAATCATATCTGGGGTCAGGTCGGAGCAGGGATTGTCGCTGATAGCGTTAGCGATCGCGAATGGCACGAATCCTTGCAAAAAGCTCAGGCTCAGCTAGCAGTACTAGGCTTGGCCTAACTAACTAGAGATTTGCAGCGCTAAGACCTGCAAATCTCTCATGGGGTTTGTGATCCGATAGAATACATAAGCAACTACTATCGCTATATCTATCCATGAGTGGAAACAAGCTCTACGAAGGCAAAGCCAAAATTCTGTTTACAACAAATGATCCTAATATTTTGCTGTCGCGTTACAAAGACGACGCAACCGCCTTCAATGCTCTCAAAAAAGGCTCGATCGCTAATAAAGGAGAAATGAACTGTGCGATCGCCTCGCATATTTTTCAGTATTTAGAAGCCCAAGGTATGGCAACTCACTTCATTAAGCAAGTCTCACCTAATGAGATGCAAGTTGTTGCCGTTAAGATTTTGCCGATAGAAGTTGTCGTCCGCAATATTGCCGCTGGAAGTATTTGTAAACGTCTTGGTCTAGAGCAAGGTCATCCTCTCAAAAAGCCCCTTGTCGAATTTTTCTATAAAAATGATGACCTTGGTGATCCTCTGATTACTGATGCTCATGTGGCTATGCTCGATCTCGCCACACCTGAACAAGTTGACCAACTCAAACAGTTAGCACTAGATATTAATCAACATCTACAAACATTTTTTGATCGCTGCAATTTGCTCCTTGTTGATTTTAAGGTAGAAATTGGTGTTGATGTTAATGGTCGCTTACTATTAGCCGATGAAATTAGCCCTGATACTTGTCGTCTCTGGGATAAAGCGATATCTGACCCAACAGCACGGATTATGGACAAAGATCGTTTTCGGCAAGATCTTGGTAATATTGCAGAAGCCTATCAAGAGGTAATGAAACGAGTCCTAGCAACTTAAAAATTTGGCTCTGCGAATGTCTTTTAATGTCGTCATCACTAGTTAGGCTGATTACATATGGTATGACCGACGCATATACTAGATAAAATAAGCCCCTAGCAATATAGGGATGTTGGAAGTTATAGTAATTTATTACTAGTGTAATAAATCTCCTGTTTCTGTTTGATCGTTAATAGTTTCTTGTTAATAAATTCTGTAGGTGTTTGGAAGACTTTATGCGTATAAACTTGCTCTTATTCACAGCCATTGCCGCATCCAGCACGTTACTTACAAGCCCTTTGCTGGCACAGGCTGCTCCTGCAAAGCAAGAGATTGCTCAAGCGCCAACTCCGCAGCCAACTAATCCTCCAGCATCTGAAAAGCCTGCTGAACCGAGCACGCCAATCCCCCCCAGTTCATCCCCAACTTTTACGCTACCATCTACCACGCCTGCTCCAGCAACTACAACTGAAACTCAAGTGCTGGTGGGCGAAGTTGCAATCAAAACTCCCGAAGGGCAACCTCCATTACCCCCTGAGCTAGAACAAAGAATTTATGATGCGATCGCCACAAAGCCAGGTCGGACAGTAACTCGTACCCAACTCCAATCAGACATCAATGCTGTATTTGCTACTGGCTTTTTCTCGAATGTGCAAGCAGAACCAGAAGACACAGACATTGGGGTGCGTGTAACGTTCTTTGTACTGCCAAATCCCGTACTCAAGTCCGTCAATACAGAAGGAACAAAAGTTTTAGAGGAAGGAGTAATTGATCGGATCTTTGGCTCACAGATTGGCAAAATCACTAATCTCAAAGATGTTCAAACAGGAGTTAAAGAACTTGAGAAATACTACCAAGACAAGGGCTATGTCCTAGCTCAGATTGTTGATATTAAGGCAACTCCTGATGGAAATATTAATCTAATCGTTTCTGAAGGTGTGATCGAAGATATCAAAGTTGCCTTTATCAATGAAGACGGCAAAACCGTTGACAAAGAAGGCAAACCAGTCACTGGTAATACTCGGGACTTTATTATTACCCGTGAGCTAACGATTAAAGAAGGTGAAATCTTCAATAAAAACACAGTTCAAGGTGACTTACAAAAAGTCTTTGCTCTCGGTTTATTTGAAGATCTCAATATAGGACTTGCGCCTGGATCAGATCCACGCAAAGTGATTGTGACTGTCAACGTCAAGGAACGCACCACAGCCTCAATTGCAGCAGGTGCTGGTATAAGTTCATCAACAGGTTTATTTGGTACAGTCAGTTTTCAGCAGCAAAACCTTGGTGGTAACAACCAAAAACTCGGCTTAGATATTCAGGTAGGTGAACGCGAATTACTATTTGATCTCAACTTCACCGATCCTTGGCTGGCTGGTGATCCTAATCGGACTTCCTTCACCGCTAATATTTTTAACCGCAGTTTGTTTAGCTATATTTTTGATAGTCCAATTGGGATTGGTGTAAATAACAACAGTCCTCGCATCAACCGTCTTGGCACAGGTTTTAGCTTCTCTCGACCATTGGGATCTGCCACAACAGCCTCACTGGGCTTGCGATTTGAACGAGTCAGTATTACCGATAGCAACAATAATGCGATCTCTGCGACTGACTCACTGGGTAATCCGCTCTCTGCTAGTGGCACTGGTCAAGATGACTTGCTATTGCTGCAATTTGCCTATGCTACCGATCAGCGAGACAATCCGATTAAGCCATCTTCTGGTTCTGTATTTCGGATTGCCACTGAGCAGTCGATCCCCGTAGGTTTGGGTTCAGTATTTTTGAATCGAGTTCGCGCTAGCTACAGTCATTTCTTTCCCGTGAAGTTCTTGAATTTCTCTGAAGGTAATCAAACGCTTGCCTTCAACTTTCAAGCAGGCACTGTAATCGGTACTTTGCCTCCCTACGAAGCATTTCAACTCGGCGGTAGTAACTCAGTACGCGGCTGGGATGAAGGCAAAATTGGAAGCGGTCGTAGTTTTGGCATCTTCTCTGCGGAATATCGTTTTCCTGTCTTTAATATAGTCGGTGGAGTCCTGTTCTTTGACTATGGTACTGATTTAGGCTCAGCCTCATCCGTGCCAGGTAATCCTGCGGGAGCTAGAAATAAGCCAGGTAATGGCGCAGGTTATGGCATAGGGGTGCGAGTACAATCTCCTCTAGGTTCAATCAGAGTGGACTATGGTATTGGCTCAAATGGTGGCACGCAGTTTAGCTTTGGTCTGGGAGAGAAATTCTAGTCATGCTCTACCAACAGACGATCGCCGCCCCATTTTCGTTATCGGGGATTGGATTGCATAGTGGTGAGCAAGTTTCTGTAACTGTTAGTCCTGCACCCATTGACTCAGGTCGCTATTTTGTTTATGGCGATTCAAGGATACCTGCGGATACCACTGTAGTCTCGGCTTCGCAACTATCAACAGAGTTGCGACAAAATGGGACTGGTGTTCGCACAGTTGAGCATCTGTTATCAGCTTTGTTTGGTATGGGCGTACATAATGTCTGCATTGAACTAGATCGTCCTGAACTCCCAATTCTTGATGGTTCAGCATTGCCTTGGGTTGAGGCGATCACCAAAGTTGGTGTCGAACTGCAAATAGAGGGTGATCGCCTACTTCCCCTAGCCGAAACCATTGCAGTCACTAAAGGCGATAGCTTTGTCACTGCCATCCCGTCAGATACATTGCGCTTTACCTACGGCATCGAATATCCGACTAAGGCAATTGGTGAACAGTGGTTTAGTTGGTCACCCGCGATCGCTAACTTTAGCGAAAGATTTGCCGACGAAATAGCTCCTGCAAGAACTTTTACGCTAGCCGCTTATATTGACCAAGCTCGTGCAGCAGGGTTGATAAAGGGCGGTAGTCTTGAGAATGCCATGGTTTGTGATGCCGATCGCTGGATCAATCCACCTCTAAGGTTTGAAGATGAACCATGTCGTCATAAACTTTTAGATCTCATTGGTGACCTAAGCTTGCTAGGATTTTTACCGAGAGCACATATTCTTGCGTATAAAGCTAGTCATAACCTCCATGCTGAATTTGCGATCGCTTTAGCAAAGCTACAGCTACACAAAGCTTTAGCCAAATAAAAAAGCTTTAGCTAGATAATTTATTTACCTCCTATGCAAAATTATTAGTTAATATGTCAATTTTGACCGAAGAACCCTCCATAAATAGTTCTGAGCTGAATACTGATGGGGAAGATAGCAACCCCAGTCAGATTTTGATGATCGAAGATATTCAGAAATTGTTACCCCACCGCTATCCATTCCTGTTAGTTGATCGCATTATTAATTTTGTACCGAATAAATCCGCTACAGGAATTAAAAATGTCACCTTTAATGAGCCATTTTTTCAAGGTCATTTCCCTGAACGCCCAATCATGCCTGGGGTGTTAATTGTTGAAGCGATGGCACAAGTTGGCGGTATTGTCTTAAGACACTTGCCTGGGATGGAAAATCAACTGTCACTGTTTGCAGGCATTGATAAAGTCCGATTTCGTCGCCCTGTAGTTCCTGGCGATCGTCTAACTATTACCACTGAGCTACTAGTTTCTCGTAAACGTTTTGGTAAGATGCATGGACGTGCAGAAGTCGATGGTCAATTAGCCTGCGAGGGTGAATTGATGTTTTCATTAGTTAATCTTTAATCTTTTATCACTAGTTTCAAATTTTAATTTGTCATCTGGCGATCCAAGCGATCGCAAAACAAGCGATCTAACTTAGTATCAAGCGAGCCAAACTTTTTATGCCTGTGTCTCATGCGCCTGTGTCTGAATTTATTCACCCGACAGCCATAGTGCATCCTGATGCCCAATTACATCCGACTGTTAAAGTTGGAGCTTATGCTGTCATCGGTGAACAGGTGAAAATTGGCTCCCATTCAGTCATTGGTCATCATGCCATTGTTGAAGGGAGAACTGAAATCGGCGATCGCAACCAAATTTATCCAGGGGCTGCGATCGGATTGGATTCTCAAGACTTGAAATATTCAGGTGCTGATAGCCTCGTCCGCATCGGTAGTGACAATCGCATTCGCGAATATGTCACCATCAATCGTGCCAATGAAGCCGATGAAGTTACTTCTATTGGTAACGGTAACTTGCTAATGGCTTATGTCCATGTGGGGCATAATTGCGAAATTGAAGATCGAGTGATTATTGCTAATGGGGTAGCCTTAGCTGGACATGTACATATTGAACCCAATGCCAGAATCAGTGGGGTGTTGGGCGTACATCAGTTTGTACGAATTGGTAGGCTGTCGATGGTTGGCGGTATGAGTCGAATCGAGCGGGATGTACCTCCCTATACTCTGGTTGAGGGAAATCCTTCTCGTGTAAGAACCCTCAATCGGGTTGGGATGGATCGTGCTGGTCTGGATGTTGCCACTCAGCAAGCTTTGAAGGCAGCTTTTCGTCTGCTATATCATCAGGATTTGACCCTAGTTGAAGCTCTTGAGAAGCTGGTTACTTTTGTCGATAATCCCCATGTTCAACATTTACGCCAATTTTTACAAGATTCGATCACTATTTCTAAGCGACGCGGTCCAATCCCACGCCGTATTTGATTAGAACCGACCCAAAAATGATTGAGGGGGCGCTTCGCGCCCCCTCAATCATTCTTGGGTCGGTTCTAATTGCCGCTCAAAATTTATCTTGGTTTAGGTTTGAGCGCAAAGCGCTATAATACCAAAACACAAATGATTACGCCATTTTGTGTTCTTAAAACCCTTACAAGGTTTAATACCAATTCACAGAAGTGTGGTCACACTTTTGTGAATTGGTATTAAACCCCAAAATATAGCGATGGGCTATGCCCGTCGCTATATTTTGGGAATCGATTATTTTGTGTAAGCCCCTAAATTAGTTGTATGCGATCGCTTATACAGACAAATGGATGTGTTCTGAATTATCAAAGTTATAGAAAAATTATTATCATTCTTTTTGTATATTCAATCTCATACATAAGGATGAATAATGTATCTTCTAAACTCTATTTGAAGCAATTATGTTAAGATTAGTAATGTAAATGTTTTAAATGTACATACTCTATTTTGAGAGAGCGTTTGGTAAACATGTCAAGTATTAACAGCAATGGATTTAGCGGGGAAAACTCATATATCGGCAGACCTCAATCTAAATTTACTTTCGATCTACTAAAACCTTTGCGCCAGAAAATCGACAGCTTTGAAATCCAGAAATCACAAACAGCTCATCGCATTGCGAAATTAATTCCAGCTCAATGCCCTTTTGAGCGCACTATTAAAATCCTTGGTCACGTGATTATCAATATTCCACCACTTTGTAAGCTCAATCCTCTTTACGATGAGTTTGTGTTTTTGCGATTTCGGGCGCTATGTTTTTTAGTTGATCGCTGTGGCGAAGATATTAGCTCCTATTGCTAATTCACTCGGCACAATTAAATATAAAAACCGAAAATGGAGTTGCGGCGCTTCGCGCCGCAACTCCATTTTCGGTTTTGTTTGGCTCATTTATCGCCTGAATGTCTCTATAGTCGAGAAAAAAAATGATGTAAGCTTGGCTTACATCATTTTTTTGCTGGAAATTGGATATGACAAAAAGAATGCAGTGGCTATGGCGAATCGTGATCGCGATGCTAATCACTTGTTTGATTTCTATTTCAGCGATCGCCTTACAGCCAGGTAACGCTGCGATCTCGCCATTGCCTGATCCCTATCTCACGACGGGAAAACTTGCTGAAGGGGAAAAAGTCTTTAAAGATTATTTAAAAAATAATGACAAAGATGACAAAGCGCGTTTTGGGTTGGGTGTAATCCAATTTATGAGCGGTACTGAACGACTCATGCAGTCGCTCTATCGCTACGGCATGATCCAAAACCCCGCAGGTGGTTCGATTCCTTTCTTTCGATTACCTGTTCCGACCAATCCCAAACCACAAACATTAACTTACGATGGACTTCAGCAAGTTTTTCAGGGCTGGATTGATGATCTGGCTACAGTGCGGACTACCCTCGAACCAATCAAAGATCAGAATCTAAAACTAGCATTACGCTTAGGATTAATCCGTTTAGATTTTGATGGCAATGGCAAGGCTGATGACAAAGAAATGCTATGGCAGCTTTTTAATGCAGTGACGGGTGCGAGGGTTACTGAAAAAGATGCACAGCAATTTTTAATCGCGTTTGATCGCGGTGATGCTTTGTGGCTACAGGGCTATACCCATGTATTAGGTGCGATGGGTGAATTTTTGCGAGCCTATGATAGCCGAGAGTTGTTTGCTGCTTGCGCTCATCTATTCTTCCAAAACGTGGACACACCTCATAAGTTTTTACTCATACGACCAAAGAAGACTGATGAGTATTACTTCAACATTTTTGATCCTCTAGATTTGGTTACGGCTGTCCATTTAGCTAAATTTCCTTTGGTGGAACCGCAGCGCATGACCACAATTCTCAATCACATGAAGTCGGTGATTAGTCTCAGTCGTGAGTCGTGGAAATCGATTTTGGCGGAAACAGATAGCGATCGCGAATGGGTTCCTAATCCTAAGCAATTGTCAGTAATTCCACAGGTGCGTGTTACTGATGAAATGGTTAAATCATGGCTAAAATTCTTAGATGAAATTGCATTGATTCTTGATGGTAAAAAGAATATTCCGTTCTGGCGAGATGAAAAATTGAGCATTAATTTTGCCAAGATTTTTACTGAACCTCGTCCATTTGACCTAGTGTCATGGGTTCAAGGCACTGCGGCTACTCCCTATCTTGAGAAAGGAAATACTACTGATGCTCGTGTTTGGAATGAGATGGTAAATGCTTTTGGTAGCAATCTATTTGGCTTTGTAGTTTGGTTTAACTAATGTGAGTGGGAAGTCCCGCACCCTATCTGTTTACAGGATGGGTGACGGGATGAAAACGAACCAGAGAATAAATTGAGGGCTGGCGAATCAATGATAAAATAAGCATGTCTTGACCACTAACTCCCAAAGTGAAAACCAAGCTAAAGGGACGTGTTGCAAGGAAAAATATGGGTCTTAGGGACTAGGACTCTAGCCTGTGGAGGGACTGTAAGACTCGCTATATTTCGGTATAGAAAGCTCATCCCAGTGAATCAGGAAGCCAGTGTTGTATGCGTAGCATCAACGTCTGGTAGTTCACTTGAGAATCTCTACATAGCTTCTATGGCAATGTAAATTTTGACTAGGTAAAACCAAAAAAATAATGGCGGCAAGAAGTGCCGCCATTATTTTTTTTGGTCGGAAAAAATACTATCTTTTTTCTTCCCTGTCTTAGGTAATTTAATTGGATAAAATCACTGTAAAAGTTGTTCCCTGTCCGACTTTGCTCTCAACATTAATTTGTCCCTGATGACTATCCGCGATCGCTTTTGCGATCGCAAGTCCTAGCCCCGATCCACTTGTCGCAGGATTTATTGATTTTGCACTAGATTTGCTGCTTTTTTGGGGTTGATAGCGATAGAATCGTTCAAAAATTTGGGATAGTTCTGCTTCAGGAATACCGATACCAGTATCTTTGATTTGCACTTGGATTTGATTTTGAGAAGTTCTCGGTTGGGCGATGATTTGGACTTTCCCGCCTGCGGGAGTATAGGAGATCGCATTGCTGATCAGATTTGTGAATAACCGCCCTAAGCGATCGCGATCGCCTGATACAACTAGTTTAGATTCTTGATTATGGACTTCTAAGGTGATTTGTTTTTGCTGTGCGATCGCCTGTTGTTCTTCTCCAACTTCACTCAAAATTTGCAACAAATTGCAAGGTTCACGCCTCTGACTAGTGATACCGCCATCATGCCTTGCTAAAAACAGTAAATCTTCAATTAATTTTCCTAACCGTCTGGTAATTCTTTCAACTGTTTCCATTTGCGATCGCTGAAACTCAGGATCGGGATTGGGATCGGCGAGAGCAACTTGGACATTGGTTTGTATGACAGCGATCGGGTTGCGAAGTTCATGGGAAGCATCGGCAGTAAACTGTTTTAAGCGCTGATAGGATTCACGCACTGGCTCCATGGCAATTCCTGCGAGCCACCAACCGCATAGGAGAACCACGAATACCATCAGCGTTGTGCCGATCGCTAGATCGAGAAATAATTGTTTAACAGGTTTAGTCACCTCAAACCAAGGATGACTAATGCGGAGATATCCTAATAATTTGCCATTAATCACAATCGGCTCGGTCATCTGCCGCAATGGCTCCACTTCTGACAAATGCACTGTCCGATAGACAGGCTGCAATATTCCTTTCTCACGGGGTTGTAATGACTCCGTATTCGCGTTAGTTGTCCAAAGAATCTTGCCACTGGGGCTAAACCAGTCAATATCAATATGATCGGCATCGATCGCTTGAGCATTTGCTGAGAAATTGCTGCCAAAATCTGATTCCAAATCAATTAAATTAGAACGAATCAGCGAGCGCTCGATCACTTCGGCAACGTGATCGATCGTGTCATCAATGCGATCGATCAAAGTTGTCTGCACATACAAATAGAATCCCGTCGCAAACACAATCAACAAAATTGCCGTGACGATCGCATACCACAGCGCTAGGCGGCGGCGCATTGACTGAAAAACAGGATTTGGAGGAGCAGTGGTCATAAGTAATTAATAACGAGAAATCACTTTGGGATTTCTCGTATAGGTTTTAGTATTCAAAATCCTCCAGAATAGTTAATAATCTATTTTGACAAGATTTGGGAATTAAATCATTTAAAGGGATTTCACGATTGCCGCCACCGATCGCAATCATTGTTCCATTTAATACTTTTGTAACATCTGCTGATGTAATACCATCTGGCAGCATCAGATAAAATTTTTCAGCAAGTGGGCGATGCAAATGCGCGTCATTTAGATACAAATGCCATTTAGCAATATCGATATACACATCTTCGGCGATCGCAGCGGCTAGCTGTTCAATACGTTCTGTAATACTCATTTTGTTTATTAGTATAAATCTAAAGGTTAGGATAGGTGGTGCAAAGCGCCGCCTATCCTAACCTTTAGATTATTGTAACTTTAGCAAGTCAAATATATTATTTACTGATATTTGCCAATCTCCCAAAACATCCAAAACTGGCAAAATATCTGATCCTCTTTTGGTCTCAGGGAGATGATCGCCTACATATACCATAATTAATTCTTGACTTGGGGAAATTAGCCAGCCAAGCTCAGAACCATTGGTAATTGCTAAGCCAATTTTATTCATCACCAGTAAAGGTGACTGCCCAGGAGAAAGAATCTCAATAATCCAATCAGGAGCAAGTGGTACTTTATTCCCAACTCTTCCATTTGGCATAAACGGAATGTTCTGCCACCGCAATACACAAATATCAGGTACGAGAGATATTCCACCAAAGCTACAACGTAATTCTGGGAAAGCAAAAGCCATTTTTTTTGGTTTGACTATTTGATTTATGGAATTAACAATTTCTGCTTGAAAGATACTGTGCTGAAACTGTGGCATTGGCTTTTGATAAACTTGACCGTCAATATACTCACTTGCAGGCTTAGTTTCTGGTAGAAGAAGAAACTCCGCTAGTGAAATTGTGTTTGGATTAGATTCTAATGAGATCGCCATAGAGTCACCATTTTTGCTATTGAACTTTCTGGATCTGCTTTTCCTTATATAAAACCCAAATACTATGCGCGGTAACAATTATTCCCCAGATCACGGCTACCCAAACTGACCAAATCCAGACTTTTTCGGTAATAGATTGAATAAACCACATACAGGTCATGCAAGCCGAATAGATGGCAAGGTGCAGATAAAAATTAACGCTGAGTTCGAGCTTTTGATATTCAGGATCGCTTGGATCTGGTGGGTTTAATAGCTTGGGCATAGAAAATCGAAAATTTGGCAAATTTAACTAAAACTTATGCTAACTCATAAGCATCCAAAAATGAGTGGCAACGCTTCCCGTTGTCACTCATTTTTGGACTTAAGCTATAAGTTTCTTGGCTGCTTCTAATTGGATTCTGACTTGATCAAATCCAGTGCCACCATAGCTATTACGAACCTTGACCACTTGTGCAGGAGCGATCGCCTCAACGATATCCGCCTCAAACTGAGGATGAAAAGTCTTCCAGCGTTCCACTGATAGATCCTTGAGCAAAATCCCTTCGCTAGTACAGGTTTTTACCAACTTCCCAACCAATTGATAGGCCTCACGGAAAGGAACTCCTTTAGATGCAAGATAATCAGCAACATCGGTTGCATTCGAGAAGTCTTCAGCTACGGCTTCGCCAAGGCGTTTGGTCTGAAACTCGATACCTTCATCGATCAAAATTGTCATTGCTTCTAAGCAGACCCGAACGGTGACTACTGCATCAAAGATGCCTTCTTTATCCTCTTGCATATCCTTGTTATAAGCCAGAGGCAAGCCCTTAATAATCGTTAGCAGACCTTGTAAATGTCCAAATACACGACCTGTTTTACCACGCACCAATTCGGGAACATCAGGATTTTTCTTTTGGGGCATGATGCTGGAGCCAGTGCTGACGCGATCGCTGAGTTTAACAAAACTAAATTCCTGTGATGACCAAAGAATTACTTCTTCAGACAGGCGGCTGAGATGCACCATGATCAAACTCGACGCACAGAGAAATTCGACGGCAAAGTCGCGGTCAGAGACTCCATCAAGGCTATTGCGTCCCACAGAGCCAAAATCTAAAAGTTCGGCAGTGTAATGGCGATCAATTGGGTGGGGCGTGCCTGCTAATGCACCCGAACCAAGCGGACAAACATTTACTCTTTGATAAATTTCATCTAATCTTGTCCAGTCGCGCTGAGCCATCTCAAAATAGGCAAGGAGATGATGGGCGAGACTAATCGGCTGGGCGCGTTGCAGATGTGTATATCCTGGGATGAACGTCTCGACATACTGCTCGGCTTTATTCACCAAAGTTTGCTGCCAAGTCCTAATGTCTGTCTGGATTTTGCGAATCTGGTCGCGCAAATACAAACGCACATCGGTGGCCACTTGATCATTGCGCGATCGCGCTGTATGTACTTTTTTGCCAACATCTCCGATCAACTCAGTCAGGCGACGCTCTACGGCAAAATGCACGTCTTCAGCATCAATACCAGGCTTAAAATTTCCAGATCGATATTCTTGGCGGATCTGCTCTAAACCATTAACAAGCATTTCCCCTTCTTCGGCACTGATGATCCCTACTTTTGCTAACATCCGTGAATGTGCTTGCGATCCTGTGATGTCATATTCAATTAAATTAATGTCAAAACTAATACTGGCATTAAATCTAGCGATCGCAGGATGCAGCGCTGTCTCGAAACGCTGACTCCAAGGTTGGGGGGCTGTTGGCTGGCTCATACAAAAAAACTGTAGTACTTGAAGATTTAGTTTACTTTTTGACCGCCAGTTTTGCGCCTTTTTGTCATAGCTTCATTATTTATGGCTTTAAGAAATAAAGCTCAAAAGAGATTTGTGGCGCGAAGCGCCGCAAATCTCTTTTGTTTTTTGATTTTCTCCTAAAAATTAGTAGCCGCAGCTATAACTTTGTTTACTTGAAAATTAAAGTGCAAACTGCGTTTATTGAACTCGCATTAAAATAGGTGAAGAAAACAACTAAAGGAGACTAGCCGTGATCGTAGTAACCAAGATTGGTACACCCGCAGAAGAAGTGGGGCGGATCTGCGAAGAACTATCTAGTTGGGGATTATCGCCAGAGAAAATTGTGGGAAAACATAAAGTTGTGTTGGGACTAGTTGGCGAAACTGCCAATCTCGATCGCCATCGCATTGAAGAACTAAGCCCTTGGATTGAGACAGTTTTGCGGGTAGAACGTCCATTTAAACGCGCTAGTCGTGAATATCGCCAAAATGAATCGAGCGTGGTGATTGTACCTACGCCTACTGGTGATATTGCGATCGGAGAAAGTCATCCCTTAGTGACAGTCGCGGGGCCCTGCTCTGTTGAGAACGAAGAAATGATTGTGGAAACAGCGATGCGAGTGAAGGCTGCTGGGGCAAAATTTTTACGTGGTGGAGCCTATAAGCCACGGACATCGCCCTATGCTTTTCAGGGGCATGGTGAGAGCGCACTATCTCTATTAGCTGCGGCTCGTGCGGCAAGTGGATTGGGGATTATTACAGAAGTAATGGATACTGCCGACATTGATAAAATCGCTGAAGTTGCAGACGTGTTGCAAATTGGCGCGAGAAATATGCAGAATTTCTCATTGCTAAAGCAAGTGGGCAGACAGAATAAGCCAATTCTTCTCAAGCGTGGTTTAGCGGCTACGATTGATGATTGGTTAATGGCGGCAGAATATATTCTCGCTGAGGGCAATCCTAATGTGATTCTTTGCGAACGTGGGATTAGAACTTTCGATCGCGAATATACTCGCAATACTCTCGACTTATCCGCAATTCCTGTATTACGGAAGTTAACGCATTTGCCAATCATGATAGATCCTAGTCATGGGACAGGCTGGTCAGAGTATGTGCCATCCATGAGCTTAGCCGCGATCGCAGCGGGTGTTGATTCCCTAATGATCGAAGTTCATCCTAATCCTAAGAGAGCTTTATCTGATGGACCTCAGTCGCTCACTTTCGATGATTTCGATAAGCTCATGATTAAAATCAATCGTATGGCACAAGTAATGGATCGTGTGTAAATAGAGAAGGCGCGAAGCGAAGCATCTTCTTTATGATTAAGATGATTTCCCATATAAAATTTACCCCACCCTAGCCCTCCCCTTGCAAAGGGGAGAGAACAAGATCTCTAGTTTTCCCCCTTTGCAAGGGGGAATTAAAGGGGGTAAGTCCGACTTGTGTCCAACCAATGGGAGATTCTTTACGAGATATGCTCTAAGAAATATGAATCAAGCATTTATTTACGATCGCACAATTCATTTTCGCGATACTGATGCAGCAGGAGTAGTCTATTTTGCTAATGGATTATCTATTTGTCATGAAGCCTACGAAACTTCGTTAGCAGCATCGGGAATTGAGCTTAAATCTTTTTTTAGAGGTGGTGCGATCGCAGTGCCGATTACTCAGGCAAGCATTGATTTTTTTAAGCCAATGTTCTGTGGCGATCGCATTGTGGTTTCTTTAGTAAAAACCTTGCTAAGTCCCGAATCTTTTCAGATTGAATATCAGTTGTTTTTTGATATAGAAAGTGTCGAGAAAAAGGCGATCGCAAAAGCCTTAACTAAACATGTTTGTATTGATCCTACAACTAGAAAGCGGTGTAATCTATCCCCTGATCTTTTAAAATGGATAATAAGCTAGAGAACTTGGGGGAGTGCTTTGCACTCCCAAAAAATTTTACAAGGATTGAATTTACTTAATGACAACGATTTTACGTGACTGGAGTTATCGCTATCAATGGTTTTATGACACTGTATCGGCTCTTGCTGCGATTAGTGTTGGTGGGGAAAAGCGATTTCATCGTTTATTTTTAAAGGATTTATCTATTAATCCAGATGCAAAAGTTCTTGACCTTTGTTGTGGAGCAGGACAGGCGACAAGGGAACTAGTTGAGCATTTTCATGATGTGACGGGCTTAGATGCCTCACCGATCGCGATTAAACGCGCCAAGCAAAATGTGCCCCAAGCTAATTATGTCGAATCTTTCGCGGAAAAAATGCCCTTTAGCGATCGCACGTTTGATCTGGTGCTTACGAATACAGCTATGCATGAGATGGATTCAGAGCAGTTACAGCAAATCATTCAAGAAGTGCATCGGATTTTGACACTTGAAGGAAAATTTATCATTATTGATTTTCATCGTCCGATTAATCCCTTGTTTTGGCTACCTATTGCGACGTTTCTATGGCTATTTGAGACAGAAACTGCATGGCAATTAATTAAAACTGATTTGTCACAGCTTTTGAGTAAAACGGGATTTAAAGTTGAGTCTTGCCAACTTTATGCGGGTGGTAGTTTACAAGTTTTGCGATCGAGCAAATAAACTTAATACCAATTCACAAAAGTGTCGTCACACTTTTGTGAATTAAAAACTAAACCCAGAGAGGGTTTTAAAAGAACAAAATGGCTACGCCATTTTGTTCTTTGGTATTAGTTAAAGAAAATGCGATAATTTTTAGCTATCAGTTATTAGCTTTATCATCGTGACTTCAATCCCCAAACGAGTTTTATTTATTAGTAATGGTCACGGTGAAGACCTAAATGCTTGTGAAGTTCTCAAAGCCTTGCGTCAAAAATATCCAGAGGTAGAGACGATCGCATTGCCGATTGTTGGTGAAGGGAATGCTTATCGACGGGCTGGTGTAGCGATCGCTACTCAGACAAAGATCTTACCGTCGGGGGGATTTGCTTATATGAGTGTGCAGAAACAGATTGCAGATTTCCAATCTGGATTGATTAATCTGACTTGGCAACAAATTAAGGCGGCGAGAGAATGTGGCAAAACCTGTGATTTTGTGTTTGCGACAGGTGATGTTGTGCCTGCGCTATTTGCTTATTTGACGGGGTTGCCCTATGCCATGTTTTTAGTGTCATCATCGGCATTTTACGAAAATCGTTATGTTCCGCGTTGGTTGCAAGCTCTAATGATGCGATCGCCACGATGTCGCCAGATTTTGACTCGTGATGCTTATAGTGCGGAACTAATTAGAAAAAGAGGCTATCAAAATACGAGCTTTGTCGGCTATCCAATAATGGATGTATTGGAACCGTCGGGCAAAGATTTAGCTTTGAGTCCTGATGTACCTGCGATCGCTTTACTCTCAGGAAGTCGCTTGCCTGAAGCTGCTGAGAATCTCGTATTGCAATTGCATTTATGCGAAAAGATTGCTCAAGAATATGCGCCTCACCCTGTCCAATTTCGGGCAGCGATCGTCCCAAGTGTTGCCCCCCAATTACCTGAACTAGCTGCCCAAGCAGGTTGGCAATATGCTGATGGCAAAATGTACCATGCCAAAACAAACATCAGTGTTCTTTGTTTTAGAGATGCGTTTGCGGATATTTTGCATCATTGTGACTTGGCGATCGGCATGGCGGGAACTGCTGTTGAGCAGATGGTTGGTTTGGGAAAGCCTGTAATCCAAATCATGGGGAATGGTCCTCAATTTTCCTATCGCTTTGCGAATGCACAGGAACGTTTGTTAGGTTTATCAGTACAAACGATTGGGAAGGAACCAGCTACTCCCAAAATTTTGCAGGAAGCGGCTCAATGTGTAAAGCGAACTCTCAGCGATCGCGATTATTTGGAACGGTGTAAACAAAATGGAATGGAACGGGTTGGCGCAAAAGGTGGTTCTGAGAGATTAGCTGATGCGATCGCGCAAATATTGGCAAAGTCTTGTTAACCTTTAAAAGTTTCAGCATCAAGAAAATATTGTTTAATGTGGATGGTGATCGGGCTAGAAGTTTTTTAGCTTTTCCTCTGTCATGTTAACCTGTAGGGCAACCGCACACGTTTCTTAACAAAAAAAAGAGATATATCTTAACAAGCACGAAAGTGGGAGGTAACAACAGGAGAATTGAGGATATTTAAAAA
>Ga0315899_10001920_pt1 | contig 23418 bp, 24 predicted proteins | sample LakEriMetagenome_2_FD_203518 | JGI IMG/M metagenome (GOLD analysis project Ga0315899, IMG submission 203518) | Freshwater fungal communities from buoy surface, Lake Erie, Ohio, United States - Buoy 4 MA112 | ecosystem: Environmental > Aquatic > Freshwater > Lake | place: USA: Lake Erie, Ohio... | reverse complement strand
TGGCCGCAGGCCAGACGGAAGGGTATCGCTCTCTCGATAATATTGAACAGGTTCAGATTGCCGGGGGCAATCTGAACCTGTTCAAACCCTTCAACCCCTCCCCTTGCGCGGGGGAAATTAATTCCGACTAGCCCTCAGAACGGCACTTCGTCGTCCAAGTCATTGTCGAAATTGGGACCGCCGGCGCGGCCGCCGCTGCCCTGCGAGCGTCCGCCGCCAAAGCCGCCGCCCGAACCGCTCGAAGCGCCGCCGCCGAAATCGTCATAGTCGCCGCCGCCAAAGCCACTCGAACCGCCGCTCCAGTCGCTTACGCCCTGCGAGCGTCCGCCGCCACCGCCGCCATAGCCCCCGCCCTGGCCGCCACCGCCCGGCGCGCCGTCCAGCATGGTCAACACGGCGCTCGGCCCCTGCAGCACGACCTCGGTCGAATAACGGTCGTTGCCGTTATTGTCCTGCCATTTGCGGGTGCGCAGCTGGCCTTCCAGATAGACTTTGGAGCCCTTGCGCAGGAAGCGCTCGGCGACTCCGGCCAGTCCTTCGGAGAAGATGGCGACGGTGTGCCATTCGGTGCGCTCCTTGCGCTCGCCCGACATGCGGTCCTTCCAGCTTTCGGACGTGGCGATGCGCAGGTTGCACACCTTGCCGCCATTCTGGAAGCTCTTGACCTCCGGGTCGGCGCCCAGATTGCCGACCAGAATGACCTTGTTGACCGAGCCTGCCATGATTCCTCCGATACGTTGATCGGCCCTTATAGTCCCGCTGCCGTCGCGGTCCAGTAGGTCAGGCCCGCGGCAATATAGGCGAGGACGAAGAGATAGCCGACCATGAAGAGCGGCCATTTCCACCCGTTCGTTTCCCGCCGCGTCACCGCAATGGTCGAGATGCACTGCGGCGCGAAGATGAACCAGGCGAGGAAGGCGAGAGCGGTCGGCAGCGGCCATTGTCGCTTCAGCCGATCGCCCAGGCTTTGTTCCAGCGCGGCCTCGTCATCGCCGGCGTCGATCGCATAGACAGTGGCGATCGCGGATACGGCGACCTCGCGCGCGGCCATGGTCGGCAGCAGCGCCAGCGAGATGTCGCGGTTGAAGCCGATCGGCGCCACCAGCACATGGATGCCGGACGCGATCCGGCCTGCGATGCTGTATTCCACCTGACTGCGCCCCTCGGGCGCCTGCGGGAAGCTGGCGAGCACCCACAGCACGATGTTGGTGGCTAGGATGATGGTCCCCGCGCGCTTCAGGAAGATCGCGGCCCGTTGCCACAGGCCGATCAGGATGTCCTGCGGCCGGGGCCACTGATATTTCGGCATTTCCATCAGGAACCCGCCGCTCTGACCCTTGGTGACAGTCAGGCGCAGCGCCCAGGCTGCCAGCATCGCGCCCACGATGCCGCTGACATAGAGGGTGAAGAGCACCAGCCCCTGCAACCCGATGCCCCATCCCACCGTCCTGGCTGGGATGAAGGCGGCGATGATCAGGCCATAAACTGGCAGCCTTGCGGAACAGGTCATCAGCGGCGCGATCAGGATCGTGGTCAGCCGGTCCTTCGGGTCGGCGATGGTCCGCGTCGCCATGATCCCCGGCACCGCGCAGGCGAAGGAGGAGAGCAGCGGGATGAACGCCCGGCCCGATAGGCCCACCTTCGCCATCAGCGCGTCCATCAGGAAGGCGGCGCGCGCCATATAGCCGGTCGCCTCCAGCATCAGGATGAAAAAGAACAGGATCAGGATCTGCGGCAGGAACACGATCACCGCGCCCACGCCACCGACCACGCCCTGCAACAGGAAGTCGTGGATTAGTCCCGGCGGCAGCGTCGCCGTCACCGCCTCGCCCAGCGCCGTGATCCAGCCCTCCAGCATGTCGGCGGGCGCCGTGGCCCAGCTGAACACCGACTGGAACATCACAAACAGCAGCGCCAGCAGGATCAGGAACCCGGCCACCGGATGCAGCAGCACCCGGTCCACCGCCGCGGTCAACCGGCGCGAAGGCGTTTCCCGCACGACCGTGGCGCGGGCGATGCGACGCGCTTCCTTGCGGGTTGCGTCGAAATCCCTGGCGGGCTGCGCCGGGGCGGCGGCTTGCGCATCGCCCCGCATGGTGCCCAGCATCGCCTCCATTTCCTGGCGGAGATGGTCCAGGCCGCGCTTGCGGACGGCGACAGTGGATACCACCGGGACGCCCAGTTCCCGCGCCAGCACGGCCGCGTCGAGTTCCAGCCCGTCCCGGGTGGCGAGGTCGACCATGTTGAGCGCGACGATGGTCGGCAGGCCCAGCGCCACGAGTTCGAGCGCGAAACGCAGATGATTGTCGAGATTCGCGGCGTCGACGACGACGACCAGCGCGTCGGGCCGGCGCTCCCCCGCCTGGCGGCCCATCACCACGTCGCGCGTCACCTGTTCGTCGGGGCTGGTCGGGTCGAGGCTGTAGGTGCCGGGCAGGTCGACCAGCTCGATCGGTCGCCCGTCGGACAGCGTCAGCCGCCCCGCCTTGCGCTCAACCGTGACGCCGGGATAATTGCCCAGCTTTTGCCGGGCGCCGGTGAGCGCGTTGAACAGCGCACTTTTGCCTGCATTGGGATTGCCGACGAGGGCGACGAGAGGAAGGGCGCTCATCCCGCCGGCGTCCCACCGGCATCGTCGGGACCGATCCGCACGGTGACAGCGGCAGCGTGGCTGCGCCGCATGGCGATGGTCATGCGACCGATGCGGCACGCAATCGGGCCTTTCAGGAACAGGCCGCCGTGGTGCAGCGTTTCCACGCTCGCGCCCTCGCACAGGCCGAATTCGCGCAGCCGCTGCCCTTCGGTCGCTGACAAGGCGGACCAGTCGATCAGGTCGACATAGGCAGGCTGGCGCAGGGGCAGGTCGGTCAGGCGCAAGGACGCGTTACTCGCTGGCAGTTTCTGCGAGCGAGTATCAATATCCTTTGCGGAAGGCCAGCGGGAATCGTCGAAGGGCAGGTCAGATCGCGGGATAGCGCAGGCGGCCGATGAAGCGGGACAGGCTGAGCCGTTCGCCGCCGGCCGCGCCGGTGAATTGCGCCTTCGCCTTTTCAAAGCGCATCACATCCTCGACCCGCCGGGCGAGGAAGGCGCGGCTGTCGGCATGGCCTTCGCTTTCATCGTCCAGGAAGACGAGCAGGCAGGAGGCATAGACCGTGGTCAGCGTCGCGCGCTTGCTATAATGGTTGAGGTCGGTCGCGACATCACCGGCCGCGCGCCACATCGTGTCGGCCGCGCGCCATGCGAGCTTCGCGGCACGGGGCGCGTTGACGGGAAGGGCGAGGATCGCGAGCGCCCGCCGCAGCGCATCCCGGTCGGACGCGAGCAGGTCGAGCCGTGCTTCGACCAGCGCGATGATCCTGCGGCGGACCGACAGGCTTGCGAGCGTTTCGGGCGCCAGCGCCGCCAGCATCGCGGTGTCGATATTGGCGAACCAGGCGTCGATCATGTCCACAGCGTTCTTGCCGAAGGCGAGCGCGGCGATGTCGGGGTCGACGCCCTTTTCCTGCGCCGCCATCGCGACGGCTTGGGGCCGCCAGCCGTCGAACGCGGCGTGGCGCGGGAGAATGGGGGCCAGCAGGGCGCGGACTTCGTCCAGCGTCAGGTCTTGCATGTCGCTCATGCCCGATAATCTAGGACCGGGCGGGCAGGCGCACAAGCACCAGCGCGCCGGCGACCGCGACCAGCCCCAGCATGTCGCCCGCACTCAGCCATTCGCCGAACAGCAGCCAGCCCAGTATTGCCGACACGGCCGGCTGGAGCAGGAGGCTCAGCCCCAGCACCAGCGGTGAGAACCAGCCGACCGCATAAGTGAGCAGTCCCTGACCTACGAGCTGGCTCGACAGGGCAAGGAGGATCAGCGGCGTCCAGTTGCCCGGCATCACCCGCTCGCCCAGCGCCAGCGCGCAGAGCAGCAATGCCGGCGCGCTCGCCAGGCTCGATCCCGCCAGCACCGACCAGCTGTCCAGCCGCCCGCGCGCGCCCTGCACGATCAGCAGATAGCCGGTGTAGAACAGGCCCGCGAGGATGCAGAGCAGGTCGCCATGGAGATTGCTGAGCGACAGTTCGTAGCTGCCGGCCATCATCACCATCATGCCCCCGGTCGCGAGCGCGATCGCTAAGCCCTGGTTCCGGTCGGGTCGCTGGCGCAGAACCAGCAGCGCCCAGGCGGGCAGGAACAGCCCGCTCATATTGCCAAACACGGTGGCATTGGCGACCTTGGTATAAAGGATGCCGATGTGCCAGGCGGCAAGGTCCGCCGCGAAGACGATCCCTGACAGGACAAGCGCGCTCCATTCGCGCCCCGTCGGCGGCGTGCGCCGCCAGCTTTGCAGCGCCAGCAGGCACAGGAAGGGCAGGGCTATCGTCACCCGCCAGAAGGCAGCGGCAACCGGCCCCACGTCGGCGAGGCGCACCAGCACCGCGCCGATCGGCAGGATGAGGTTGGCGAGCAGCAGCGCCGGGAATGCGAAACGGGGGGTTGCCATATTGGCCGCGGGGGTTGAAGTCTGCATCGCGGCTCCCTAGCTGGCTTTCCGTGCCAAGTCCCGTTGCAAATAGCAACTGTTGAACAGGGGAATGTTCTTGACGACTCTCTTCGATCCCATCCAGCTCGGCGCGATCGACGCGCCCAACCGCATCCTCATGGCGCCGCTGACCCGCGCGCGCGGCACCCGCGATCATGTGCCGACCCCGATCATGGCCGACTATTATGCGCAACGCGCCGACGCGGGCCTCATCATCAGCGAGGCGATCGGCATTTCGGGGCAGGGCTTGGGCTGGCCCTATGCCACAGGGCTGTGGAACCAGGATCAGGTCGACGGCTGGCGGCGCGTGACCGACGCGGTGCATGACGCGGGCGGACGGATCGTCGCGCAGCTCTGGCATATGGGCCGGCTCGTCCATTCAAGCGTGACCGGCGAGCAGCCCGTTGCTCCCAGCCCCGTCGCGGCGCCTGGCCACGCCCACACCTATGCGGGCAACAAGGATTATGAGACGCCGCGCGCGCTGGAGGCTTCCGAAATCCCGCAGCTGCTGGACACCTATGCGACCGCCGCGCGCAACGCGATCGCCGCCGGCTTCGACGGGGTGCAGCTCCACGCCGCCAACGGCTATCTGATCGACGAATTCCTGCGCAACGGCGTCAACGCGCGCGACGATGACTATGGCGGTAGCCCCGAAAACCGCGTCCGCCTGTTGCGGGAAGTGGTCGGCACGCTGACCAGCGCGATCGGCGCGGACCGTACCGGCGTGCGGCTGTCGCCCAATGGCAATACGCAGGGAACGGACGACAGCGATCCGGCGAGCCTGTTCCCGGTGGCGGCGCAGGCGCTCGACGCGCTCGGCATCGCCTTCCTGGAGCTGCGCGAACTCAAGCCGCATGGCACCTATGGCGCCAGCGAGGTGCCCCGGCTGTCGCCGATCATCCGCCAACACTATCGCGGGCCGCTCATCCTCAACAGCGATTATACGGGGGAAAGCGCGCAGGCAGATCTCGACAGCGGGATCGCGGACGGCATTGCCTTTGGCCGGCCGTTCATCGCCAATCCCGACCTGGTCGAACGTCTGCGCACCGGCGCGCCCCTCAATGCGTGGGATGCCAGCACATTCTACACCCAGGGGGCGGAAGGCTATACCGACTATCCGGCGCTCGAACCGGTGGCGTAACGAGGAACGGGGCTCCGGAGGGAGCCCCTTTCGCATCACGCGCCGAATTTCTCGCGCAGGGCGAGCATGGCGACGGCGGCCTTCGCCGCTTCGCCGCCCTTGTCCTTCTGGTCGGGACGGGCGCGCACCAGCGCCTGTTCCTCATTCTCCACCGTCAGGATGCCGTTGCCGATGGCGATGCCGTCCATGCTGAGCGCCATAAGCCCGCGCGCGCTCTCGTTGGACACCACTTCGAAATGATAGGTTTCGCCGCGGATCACCACGCCGATCGCGACGAAGCCGTCATAGCGGCCGGTTTCCGCCGCCAGCGCCACCGCGCCCGGTATCTCCAGCGCGCCGGGCACCGTCACCACCTCATAGCGGTGGCCGCCTTCGTCCAGCGCCGCCTTCGCGCCTTCGATCAGCAGATCGTTCAGATGGTCGTAGAAGCGCGCCTCGACGATCAGGAATTTTGCCATCTGGGTGTCCTTTTATCAGAGTTCGATCGGCCGGTGCCCGACCACGGCAAGGTCATAGCCGTCCAGGGCGATCAGGCTGTGGTTGCTGTTGGTCAACAGGATCATGTCGTGGACACCCAGTTCCGCGAGAAGTTGCGCGCCGACGCCATAGTCCCGCAATTCGTCCATATCGCCGAGGGCCATATCCTTCGCGGCCGCGCGCTTGATCGAACGTGACAGGAAATCGCCGCCGTCTGACACGGCCAGCAGCACGATCAGGCCAGCGCCCGCCTCTCCGATGATCTTCATCGATCGGGCCAGCAGTTCGCCGCGCGGGCCGGTTGCCCCATAGATGTCATCGAACAGCGAAAATTGATGCATTCGCACCAGGGTGGGCTGGTCGGGCACGACATGCCCCTTTTGCAGCACGAGTTGTTCGCTCTGCGTCGCCTTGTTGTAGAAGCTGATCGCCTTCCACTCGCCGCCCCATTTGCTGGTAAAGGACGTTTCCGCACGCCGTTCGACCATATGGTCGTGCCGGCGGCGATAGGCGATAAGGTCGCGGATCGTGCCGATCTTCATCTTGTGCTTCTGCGCGAAGGGGATGAGATCGTCGAGACGGGCCATGGTGCCGTCGTCCTTCATCACTTCGCAGATGACGCCTGACGGATTGAGGCCGGCGAGCCGTGCCACATCCACCGCCGCCTCGGTATGGCCGGTACGGACGAGGACGCCCCCGTCCTTCGCGACCAGCGGGAAGACATGGCCGGGGGTCACGATGTCGGCGCGGCCCTTCGACCCGTCGATCGCGACGGAGATGGTGCGGGCGCGGTCGGCGGCGGAAATGCCGGTGGTCACCCCCTCGCGCGCCTCGATCGACACGGTGAAGGCGGTTTCGTGCCGCGTGCCGTTGTTGCGGCTCATCAGTTCCAGTCCGAGATGATCGACCCGGTCCTTCGTCAGCGCCAGGCAGATCAGACCGCGCCCATGCGTGGCCATGAAGTTGATCGCATCGGGCGTCGCCATCTGCGCAGGGATGACCAGGTCGCCCTCATTTTCCCGATCCTCGTCATCGACCAGAATGAACATGCGGCCGTTGCGTGCTTCGTTGATGATCTCTTCGGGGCTGGCGAGCGCGGTGCCGCTCTCCCGCCTCAGCAGGTAAGCTTCCAGCTTGCCGAGCGTATCGGCGGTTGGGTTCCAGTCCGATTCGCCCAGCTTGCGCAGCGAATTGGCGTGAAGGCCAGCGGCGCGGGCCAGGCCGGATCGGGACATGCCGCCTTCCGTGACAAGGCTGCGGACGGTATCGAGAAGCGCGGATGACATGGCAGGAGCTCCTTCCCTTTGATGGGAACGGTGCGCATATCACACTGCGATGTGATTAAATCAAGATACAATCACATTGTGCGGACGCGAACGCCTTGCATTCGGTCCAGATAGCGAGCCAGCACATCGATCTCCAGATTGACTTTCATCCCCTCCGCCAGTCGTCCCAGCGTCGTCACGTCCCAGGTGTGCGGGATGAGGTTGACGGAAAAATGCGCGCCGCCTTCCACATCGCGCACCTCGTTCACGGTCAGCGACACGCCATCGACGGTGATGCTGCCCTTGGGCGCGACCAGCGGCGCGAGCGTTGCATCCACGGCGAAACCAACGCGGTGCGATCCGCCTTCTGGACAGACACCGACCACGGTGCCCAGACCATCGACATGGCCGGTGACAATATGGCCGCCCAGCTCATCGCCCACCTTGAGCGCGCGTTCGAGGTTCAGCCGGCCGCCCTCCGCCCAGAGGCCGGGCGCGGTGCGCGCAACCGTTTCGGACGACAGGTCGACCGCAAACCAATCCTCGCCCTTCTCCACGACCGTCAGGCAGGCGCCCGAACAGGCGATGGACGCGCCGATCGCCACGCCATCCATCTCGTAACCGCAGCCGATGACGAGGCGCAGGTCACCCCGCTGTTCATGGGCGCGGATCGTGCCGATGTCGGTGATGATGCCGGTGAACATGGATCGGTCCTGTATGGTGAAGGTGGCGCGTGATCTAGGCGCTCCGCACCCGCTCGTAAACCTCCAGCCGGTCTTGGCCCAGCGCGCGCGTGTCGATCATGCGCCAGCGGTCGTGCGCAGCCGCCAGATCGGCAAGGCCGATGTCGCCAATCCCGGCCAGCCCGTCGCCCACGATGATCGGCGCGCGATACAGCAGCAGCCGGTCGATCAGGTCGGCGCGCAGGAAGGCCGCCGCCGTCGCCGCCCCCCCCTCCACCAGCAGATGATCGACGCGGTCCAGCATCGCGATCTCCTCCGGCGCTGCGATGCGCCCCCAGCCGGCGGGCGCGTCGCTGTGGGTCAGCAGCATGCGCCGCGGCGAGCGATCCTCCAGCCCCGGCAACCGTACGTCGAGGCGCGGCGCATCGGCACGCAACGTGCCGCCGCCCACCAGGATGGCGTCGTGCCGTGCCCGCTCCATATGGGCATGCGCGCGCGCGTCCGGCCCGGTGATCCAGCGGCTGGAACCGTCGCCCAGCGCGATACGGCCGTCGAGCGACAGGCCGAGCTTCAGCGTCACATGCGGCCGGCCGAGCGTCTGACGCAGCACGAAGCCGCCCATCGCCCGCGCCGCCTCTTGCGCCATCAGGCCCATCTCGACCACGATGCCCCGGTCGCGCAGCCAGGCTGCGCCTTGTCCGTCGGTGCGGGGATCGGGATCGCGCAGGGCGATGACGACGCGGGAGACACCGGCGCGCGCCAGCAGGTCGGCACAGCGCGGGCCGCGCGGCGACAGATGGAAACAGGGTTCCAGCGTCACATAGGCTGTGCTGCCCCGTGCCTGGTCCATCGCCTGATCCAGCGCCTGCGCTTCGGCATGGGGGCGGCCGCCCCTCTGCGTCCAGCCGCGCCCGACGACTCGGCCGTCGCGGACGATCAGGCAGCCGACATTGGGATTGGGAGTGGAAAGGCCGCGCCCGCGGCCCGACAGGGCGATGGCGGCGGCCATGCAGCGCCGGTCATCGGTGGGCGTGGCGAAAATCGGCGGCGTATGGCTCAGGGCTGAGCCACGCCGGGCTTGGCGTCCTTCTGCGCCGATTCGGCCTTGGCCAGCCGATCGTCCAGCATCGCGTCGATCGCCTTGACGGCTTCCTTGCGCTTGGCGGTGTTGCGCTTTTCCTCATCGCGCCATTCGATGCCGAACGCGTCGGCATAGCCCTGCATCTTCTTCTGTTGCTTGATCAGCGCTGCCTCGCGCTTGGCGAAATCGATCTTCTGCTGGAGGATAATCGCCGCGTCCGAGCGGTTGGCGTCCCAGCTTTCGACATAGATGATCTTGTTGCGGGTCGGCATCGTGTTGGTATTCGCGTCGATCACGAAGGTCCACACGATGACCCAGGTCAGCGCGACCGACAGCCCAAGGAGCGGCCATTTATGCTGCCGCTGCTGCCGGAAATAGCCCCAGAAATCGCCGAGCGCGCTTTTGGGGGAGACGGGACGGGGGAAAATCGCCATGCGGCCCATATAAGCGATGGCGGCCACGGATGCAAAAGGGGGCATGCGAGGCGGCTCCTGCCCTGAGGGGGCCGCGCGCATGGGCGCGGCCCGCGGTGCCTATCGGTCGGTCAGGGTAAAGCGCACCGTCAGCTGCTTCGTCGACGCGACCGGCACGCCGTCACGAGTCGCGGGACGGAAGCGCCATTGGCGCAGAGCATGCCGCTGCGTCGCCAGCCAGAAGCTTTCGTCGGTGGCGCTGATCTTCTCGATGGCGGTGACGCGCCCCTGCGCGCTGATGCTGACCCGCACCGTGACCTTGCCCTCCATGCCTTGCCGGATCATCGTACCGGGATAGTCGGGCTGGAAGCCGGGCAGCGCGCGCGGATCGATCTGCGCCTCGGTCAGTACCGGATCCTGAATGGGAGGCGGGGGGACGTAGGGATCGACCGGCTTGAGCGAGTCGCCCGGATCGGTCGTGCCCGGCAAGAAGGGGTCGGAGGGCAGCGTGACCACGGGATCGGTCGCGGTCGGCTGTTGCGGCTTGGGAAGCGAAGGCTGCGGCACCTTCGTGTCGACCGGCTGATCGGGCGTGATCTCCGGCGGTGGCGGGTCTGCGGGAACAGGATAGGTTTCGATCGGCGGGGTGGGGCGGACGATGTCGAGCACTTCCTTGGGCAGCAGCAGGAAACCGCCCACCAGCAACGCATGGACGGCGATCGTGCCGCCCAGCCCCAGCGGCGACCTGCGCCCCGCGCCATAGCGCGATTGTCCGTCTGTTCCTGTCGTTTGCAGCCTCATGAGTCGCATCGTCCGGCTCCTCCGTTTGTATTGGCATCCTCTCCTTCTCGCCCGCCGCCGACCAGGCGGTCGGATGCGGCGATGAAATGATACAACATTATTATATGATATGTTGCAACGTCAATTTTATGCGAACATCGGGCTCTAAGAGGACCGTCGGCATAAGGCCGCTCCGCGCCTGGCGGCGGCGATCGGCTGTCCAGGTCGCTGTCTCGATAGCTGTGCCTAAAGCAGCGTGTCGATCGCGTGGATCGCGAGCCCTACCAGCCCGCCGACCAGCGTGCCGTTGATACGGATATATTGAAGGTCGCGACCGACAGCCTGTTCCAGCCGTGTCGTCACCGTTCCTGCATCCCAGCCGCGCACCGTATCGCTGACGAGGCGGACGATGGCGTCGCCGTAGCTGGCCGTCGCGCCCACCGCCGCCCGGCGCACGAAACGGTTGATGACGATACGCAGCCGCGCTTCCTGTTGCAGTGTGCCGCCCAGCGCCCGCAACGCTTCACCGAAACGTCCCGCCATCGCCTTGCCCGGATCGCGGACGGCGCGCAGCAATCCGGCGCGCGCCTGTTCCCACATCCCCTCGATCCAGCGCTGCATCGCCGGATTATCGAGAATTTCGTCGCGGACCTTTGCGACCTTCGCCTTCATGTCGGGATCGAACTGCAGGTCGAAGGCAAGCTTCGCCATCCCTTCTTCCGCCTTCAGCCGCAGGCCATGCTCCGGGTCGGTGGCCATGTCCGCCAGCATCTTGCGCAGGCCGGAAAGGATCGCGTTGGCGAGATTTTCGTCCAGCCCCGTCCAGCGCAGCACCTTGCCCGCGCGCTCATGCACCATCTGGCGGATCAGATGTTCGTTCGCCTCCAACGCACGATCGGCCCAGCCGATGACCGCATCCATTACCGGCGCGTGGCGGCCGTCGCGCATCGCCGCCTCGATCGCCTGGCCGATCAGTGGCGCCATGTCGATGGCGCGTAGCCGCTGGCCGATCGCGCCCTTCACCATGCCGCCCAGCCGTTCCTGGTCCAACGCTTCCAAGATATCGGCGGCCAGGCGCGACGCGCCTTCCCGCAGCCGTCCGTCGCCGCCCGATGGGCTGGCAAGGAAGCGGCCGGCAGCGGCGGCGACATCCATGTGCCGCATCCGCCGGGCGACCACGGCGGGGGTCAGGAAATTGTCGCGCAGGAAGATCGCCAGCGTGTCGCCAATCCGGTCCTTGTTGCGCGGAATGATGGCAGTGTGGGGGATTGGCAGGCCCATCGGATGGCGGAACAGCGCCGTGACGGCGAACCAGTCCGCAAGGCCGCCGACCATCGCCGCTTCGGCAAAGGCCTGGACGAAGCCGATGGCCGGGTGGAGATGGGCGGCAGCTCGCGCGCCCGCGAACAGCGCCGCCATGGCGATCAGCATGCCGGTCGCCACCATCCGCATCCGACGCGCCGGGTGAGGCGGGGCGACGGAAGCGGAACGGGGCAGGCGGAGCAGCGTCATGACCGTGAAACGGTTACGCGGCCGTTTCGTTCAGGCAAGTCCGATCTTTGGGCAGGTCCGTCGGCGGTCACTCCGCCGGCTGGACCGTGCCACCATTCTTATGCTCGGGCTTGTAGGTCAAAAGGCCACGGCCCAGCTTCGGACCGATCCAGCTTTCCAGGCCGATGGCCAGGCTGAACACCGCCGGCACGATCACCAGCGTCAGCAGCGTGGACAGGATAAGGCCGCCGATCACCGTGATGCCCATCGGCGCGCGCCAGGCGGCGTCGCCCGACAGCGAGAGGGCAGTGGGCACCATGCCGGCGACCATCGCGACGGTGGTCATGACGATCGGCTGGGCGCGCTTGTGCCCGGCATCGATGATCGCCGCCTTCTTGGGCACGCCCTTCTCCATTTCCTCCAGCGCGAAGTCGATGACGAGGATCGAGTTCTTGGCGACGATGCCGAGCAGCATGAGCAGGCCGATGAACACGGGCATCGAGAGCGGCTGGCCGGCGATATGCAGCGCGATCGCCCCGCCCAGCGGCGCGAGCAGCAACGACCCCAGGTTAACGAAGGGCGGCATGACCCGCTTGTAGAGCAGCACCAGCACCGCGAGCACGAGCAGCACGCCGGAAAAGACCGCGATGACGAAATTCTGCAGCATCTCCATCTGCCATTTGGCGTCGCCGGCGTTGATCTTCTGCACGCCCTGAATGCGACCCTCATTGATGGCCTTCATCGTCGGCAGGGCGTTGATCTTGGTCGTGGCCTGGCTGGTGACGAGGCCGGGGGCAAGATCGGCGCCTACCACGACGCGGCGGATCTGATTGTAACGGCGGATTTGCGTCGGCCCGGCGCCGAAGCTGATGTCGGCGACCACGCGCAGTGGCACGGTGCCGCCCGACACTGTCGGCACGGGCATATTCTGGATGGTGCCGATATCGCGGCGGCTGTCTTCCGACAACGCTACGCGGATCGGGATCTGGCGATCGGACAGCGAGAATTTGGCGACATTCTGGTCGATGTCGCCGATGGTCGCGATGCGGATCGACTGGCTGAGCGCGGACGTGGTCACGCCCATGCTGGCGGCAAGGTCCAGCCGGGGCTTGATGATGATTTCCGGCCGCTGCATGTCGCCCTGTACGCGCGGGTCGCGCAGCTCTCGCAGTCCGGCCATTTCCTTGACGAGCTGGTTGGCGGTCCGTTCCAGCAGCGCCGGATCGTCCGACCCGAACATCATGATGACGTCGCGGCCGAAACCACCGCCCGACTGCGACTGGAAATTGACGCGGGCGTCGGCGATCGTCTGGAATTTGGGCGCGACCTTGCGTTCCCATTCTACCGAAGACAGTGGACGGTCCTTCTTCAGCGTCAGGAAGATGTTGGCGCTGGTGGGTTCGATGTCGGCGAAGGCGGCGTCCACCGTGTCAGTGTCGGCAGCCAGGAGATCGGCCACCTTGCGCGTGACGGCGGTGGTTTGCGCCAGCGTGCTGCCCGGCACCGTTTCGATCTTCACCTGACTGAAATCGGTGTTGGTGGTCGGCTGGAACGTCATGGGCAGCGTCGCGAAGGCGATGATCGTCGCCACGAAGGCCAGCACACCCCCGCCCAGCGTCCAGACGCGATGGTCGGTGAAGAAGCCGGCAATCCTGTTGCGAAAGCCGCCGCGCGCGCGCCGTTCCTTTGCCCGCACATCCTCCAGCGACCAGCGCAACACCGCCATGTAGCGATCCATCAGCCAGCCTTCGCCATGGGTTTCCTCGCCATGGGCTTTCAGGAAATAGGCGGCGATCATCGGCGTGATGAGACGCGCGACGGCCAGGCTCATGAGCACCGAGACGACCACGGTCATGCCAAACTGGATGAAGAACTGGCCGGCTAGGCCCGGCATCAGCGCGACCGGCAGGAACACCGCGACGATCGCCATGGTGGTGGCGAGCACGGCGAGGCCGATCTCGTCGGCCGCATCGATGGACGCCTGATAGGCGCTTTTGCCCATGCGCATGTGGCGCACGATATTTTCGATCTCCACGATCGCATCGTCGACCAGCACGCCCGCCACCAGGCTCAATGCCAGCAGGGAGATGCCGTTCAGCGTGAAGCCCATCATGTCCATGAACCAGAAGGACGGGATCGCGGACAAGGGAATAGCAAGCGCCGAGATCATCGTCGCGCGCCAGTCGCGCAGGAACAGGAAGACGATGACGACCGCCAGCACCGCGCCTTCGATCATCGCCGACATGGCGCTGTGATACTGGCCGCGGGTATATTCGACGCTCGTGTAGAGCTGCTTGAACTGGACCTTGGGATTTTCCTTCTTCAGCTTGTCCAGCACCTTCAACGCTTCGTCATAGACGGTGACGTCCGACGATCCCTTCGACTTTTCCATGCTGAAGCTGGTGACCTGCCGCCCGTTCATCAACGAAAGGCTGCGCTGTTCGGCATACATGTCGCGCACGGTGGCGAGGTCGGACAGCTTGACGGTGCGGCCGCCGGAAATGGCGATCTGCGTTTCGCCGAGCGAATGGGCGTTGCGGGCATTGCCCAGCACCCGGATCGATTGCTCCGCGCCCGCGATCTCGGTCCGGCCGCCAGCGGCGTTGATGTTCACCTGCTGCAACTGGCCGTTCACCTGCGCGGCGGTGATGCCATAGGCCTGCAGCTTGGCGGGATCGAGGATGACGCGGATCTCGCGGCTGACGCCGCCGCTGCGCTTGACCGCCGCCATGCCGCTGACCGCCAGCAGCCGCTTGGCGACCGTGTTGTCGACATACCAGGACAGCTGTTCCAACGTCATGTCCGTCGCTTCGGCGCTGAAATAGGCGATCGGGCCGCCGTCCACGTCGATGCGCTGCACCTGCGGTTCCAGGATGCCCTGCGGCAGGTCGCTGCGGATCTGGTCGACGGCGTTCTTCACGTCGTTGACCGCACGATCCACCGGCGTGCCGATCTGGAACTGGACGTTGGTCAGCGACTGGCCTTCGGATGCGAAGGAGGTGATGTCCTCCACACCGCTGATGCCGCGCACCGCCGCCTCGACCCGCTGCGTGACCTGCGTTTCCAGCTCGGTCGGCGCGGCGCCCGGCTGGACCACGGTCACGCTGACCATGGGGAAGCTGACGTCGGGATTGTTGTTGACGTCCATCCGCAGGAAGCTGACGATGCCGGCCATCACGAGGGCGGCGAACAGCACCAGCGGCGTCACCGGATTGCGGATCGCCCATGCGGAAATATTGCGAAAATTCATGACGCGCTTCCTTCACCGGCCGCTCGCTGGCGGTCCGCAATCCTTGCATGCCGCATGTCCCCGCGCCTCTCGCCGGGACCTGCGGCCTTCTTAGAGCCCCTTGGCCAGTTCCGGCTTCACCTTCTGCCCCGGCGTCAGGAAGGCGCCGGCAGAGGTCACGATCTTCTCGCTGCCGGTGATGCCGCCAGTCACGGCCACGCCGGCGTCGGACACCTGACCCACCGTCACGTTGCGCCGTTCGACCTGGTTCTTGCCGTTGACGATGTAGACGTAGCTGCCCTTGTCGTCGCTCTGCACCGCCGATTCGGGCAGCAGGGGCGCGCTGCCCGATCCACTGGTGATGGTCGCGGATGCGAAGCCGCCCGGACGGATCGCCGGGTTGAAGGGAATGGCGATGCGGGCGATGCCCTGGCGCGTCTGCGGATCGACCACCGGCGACATCTGCCACACGCGGCCGGCGAAGCTCTGGCTGGATCCGATCGGCGTCACGGTGGCGCCGTTGCCGGGCCGCAGCGTGGCAAGATCGCTTTCCGCGACCTGCGCGCGCATCTCCATCTCGCCGCCCTTGGCGAGGCGGAACAGCACCGCGCTGCCCGACTGCACGATCTGTCCGGGCTCCACGCCGCGCGTGAGGACGAGACCAGCGGCCGGCGCGCGGATGTCGAGCCGGCCGGTGCGGGCGCGCTGTTCGTTGAGCTGCGCTATGGCAACGTTGACGCGCGCCTGTGCCGCATCGCGCGTCGCGGTGCGCTGGTCGATGTCGGCGGCGCTGATGAAGCCACGGCCGACCAGCGCCTTGGCGCGGTCAAGCTGTGCCTGCGCCAGCTTGGCGTCGGCGCGGGCAACCTCCACCTGCGCGGCCAGCGACCGGCCCTGCTCGGTCTGTACGGAGCGTTCGACGGTGGCGAGCGTCTGTCCCGCGCGCACCCAGTCGCCCGGCTGGACCAGCACCTGCGTGACCATGCCGCCTTCGCCCACCACGCCGACGGGCATGTCGACTCGCGCGGCGAGCGATCCGGTGGCGCTGATCGTGCGGGCGACTGTGGACTGGCCGGGGCTGACCACGGTGACGACGGGCGCGGGTGCCGATTGCGGCGCGGGTGCCGATTCGCCGCTGCGGGTCGAGATCCATGCCGCGGCCACGACCAGCAGCACCGCAACGCCGCCGCCCGCCAGCAACAGCCGCCTGCGCCGCGCGCGTGCAGCGTCTTCATCGATGATGACCGCCGTATCTCCCAGCAGCTGCGTCTCGTAATTCATGCCGTCCCCATCTCTCCGGCGGTTTGCCCGATCTCCCAACTGTGTTATATGAATATATCACCAGCCTCAAGCCCCATTTCGTCATGGCCCGTAACGGAGCGGCAGACGAGGAATATAGCTCAAAGGGTGTGGGAGGCGCAGCCTGTTTCGTTCATAACGGTATCGCATCGGTTTTCGGGCTGCGACGCGAAGGGTGAGGAACGCGGCATGGACCTGCTTGCATGGATAATCATCGGCCTGCTGGCCGGCGCGCTTGCGAAGCTGGTGATGCCGGGCCGGGATCCGGGCGGCTGCATCGTCACCATCCTGCTCGGGATCGCGGGGGCGTTGCTCGCGGGGTTCGTGGGGCGGCTGATGGGTTTCTATGCGCAGGGCGAACGGGCCGGCTTCGTCGCAGCCGTGGTGGGTGCGATCGCGATCCTGGCCCTCTATCGCCTGTTCGCTGGGCGGCGATGACGGGCACGAAAAAGGGCCGCGCCGTTATGCCGGCACGGCCCTTTTGAAGAATCCGCGATGCCGCTCTTTTAGCGTACCGAACCGCGGCGGACCAGATTGACGATCGCCAGCAGGATGATCGCGCCGACCAGCGAGACCAGGAAGCTGTACAGCGTCAGCCCGTCGTTGATCGAACCGCCGCTGAAGATCAGGCCGCCGATGAAGGCGCCGACAATGCCGACCACGATGTTGAGCAGGATGCCCTGCTGCGCGTCGGTGCGCATGACCATGCTGGCGAGCCAGCCAATGACGCCGCCTACAACAAGCCACAGAATGATGCCCATGTTACTCTCCTTGACCACGCCCCCAGCGGGTTGGGTGCATCGTTCAACGGCGAAGGCGGCGTCCTGTTCCATCGCGGCAAAAATGATTCCGGTCCGGAAACCATCTTGGCTTCGCGCCGTTTTTGCTGGCTTGCCTGCCGCAGGACCGATCCTGCGCAAAGGGCCGCCGGAACATGTCCGGCGGCCCTTTCAATTGTGCCCGGTGCGACCTGCGCCGCGGATCAGTATTTCTGCTGCCGTTCGTAGAGCGACTTGTAATATTGGATGCGCGTCACCCGCAGGCCGTGCATGCCCGACCGATCGACCGCGCGCTGCCAGCCGGCAAATTCCTCGAGCGTCAGATTGTAGCGCGCGCAGGCTTCGTCGACGCTCAGCAGCCCGCCATTGACCGCGGCCACCACTTCGGCCTTGCGGCGCACGACCCAGCGGGTGGTGTCTGCCGGCGGCAGGCTGTCGAGCGTCAGCGGCTCTCCGAGGGGCCCCACGACCTGGGCGGGCCTGATTTTCTGGTTCTGGATCATTCTTACCCTCAATTTGCGGCGCTGGCGTAGCCAACTTCAGCAGTGCAAACCGTTATGTGCATTCAGCCCTGAACATCAGCTAAAGCGCCACGGTAAACACCGCCTTCATTTTCCTTGCCCCCGATTAAAAGGTTGGCGATCAACGGGTTGAAACTGCCCGCCAATCGCACGGCTTCGATCCTGCCGCTGGAATCCGGCGCGAAGACATGCGCCAGTTCCTGGATCCAGTCGCTCTCTCCATCCTGCCCCCGCAGGACGCCCGCCACCGCCTGCGCAGTCGGGCTGGCCGCCTGCGCCGCTGCCGTGGCAGCCCGCAGGAACGGCCAGACCGGTGCGCGCACCCGGCCCAGCGGAAGGGTGGCGGCGGGTTTCAGCCCGCCACCCCGAAGGAAGCTCAAATCCATGACCCTGCTTCTAGCGAAGAATGGATAAGGCTCCGTAAACTCGCCCCCTTTTTCAGCGCCGGTTCGACGGGTCGATCGGCCGTTATGTCCCTCAGGGGTTAATTCCGTGCGCTTTTTCGTTAACTTTTGCGCCGGAAGGGCGGCCGCACTATATGCGCGCGCATGCAGGCCCCCTTTCCATCCGCCCGATTTGATCTTGAAGAGCCGCTCGCCAGGCGGCGCATCGTCGTCGCCATGTCGGGGGGGGTGGATTCCAGCGTGGTCGCCGCGCTGGCCGCGCGGACCGGCGCGGAGGTGATCGGCGTCACGCTCCAGCTCTACGATCATGGGGTGGCGGTGGGCCGCACCGGCAGCTGCTGCGCCGGGCAGGATATCCGCGATGCGCGGGCCGTGGCGGACCGCATCGGCATTGCCCATTATGTGTTCGATTATGAAAGCGCGTTCCGCGATTCGGTGATCGCCGATTTCGCCGACGAATATATGGCCGGCCGCACGCCCATCCCTTGCGTGAAATGCAATATGGGCGTCAAATTCACAGACCTGTTCCAGATCGCGCGCGATCTGGGCGCGGATTGTCTGGCGACCGGCCATTATGTTCAGCGCGTGATGGGACCGGAGGGCGCCGAGTTGCACCGTGCCGCCGATCCGGCGCGCGACCAGAGCTATTTCCTGTTCGCCACCACGCAGGCGCAGCTCGACTATCTGCGGTTCCCGCTGGGCGGCATGCCAAAGCCGCAGGTGCGGGAAATTGCGGGCGAACTGGGCCTGTCAGTGGCGCTCAAGCCCGACAGCCAGGACATCTGCTTCGTGCCCGACGGCGACTATGCGAAGGTGGTGCGCAAGCTGCGCCCCGACGCGGACGAAGGCGGCGACATCGTCCATGTCGATGGCCGCCTGCTCGGCCGGCACAAGGGGCTGATCCATTATACGGTGGGCCAGCGCAAGGGGCTGGAGATCGGCGGTCAGGCCGAGCCGCTCTATGTCGTGCGGCTGGACGCCGAAGCGCGCCGCGTGGTCGTGGGACCGAAGGCGGCGCTGGCCGTGTCGGGCGCGCGGCTCACGGACATCAACTGGCTGGGCGGCGACTTTTCCGGGCCGCTGACCGCCAAGGTGCGATCGATGGCGAAGCCTGTTCCCGCCAGGCTGGAGGGCGACCGGCTGATCTTTAACGCCGCCGAATATGGCGTCGCGCCGGGGCAGGCGGCAGTCCTCTATGCCGGCGACCGCGTGCTGGGCGGCGGCTGGATCGCGAGCACGCAAGCCGCAATGGCGGAGGCGGCGTAGCCCTCGTTCAGCGTGCCGGACTCGATCCGGCATTCCGCTTTTCTTTCGGCGGCATTGTGGCGGTCATGGCGTTGGCGCGCCGCTATGGGTATAACAAGTCCCCGAACCTTGCCCTTTTCCGCACCCGCGCGTAAGGCGCGGCGGTCATGACTCGCCCGCTCACCTTCGCCATTCCCAAGGGCCGCATCCTCGACGAGGCGCTGCCCCTGCTCGCCAAAGCCGGCATCGAGCCGGAGGCGGAATTCCATGACAAGAAGAGCCGGGCGCTGCGCTTCGCCACCAACCGGCCGGACGTGTCGATCATCCGTGTCCGCGCCTTCGACGTTGCGACCTTCGTCGCGCATGGCGCGGCGCAGATCGGTATCGTCGGATCGGACGTGGTGGAGGAATTCAACTATTCCGAACTCTACGCGCCCGTGGACCTCGACATCGGCCATTGCCGCCTGTCGGTGGCGGAACCGGCCGGGTCCGCCGACGAGGACGAGGCGGCGATGAGCCATGTGCGGGTCGCGACCAAATATCCGCACCTCACCCGCCGCTATTATGAGGCGCGCGGGCTTCAGGCAGAATGCGTGAAATTGAACGGCGCGATGGAACTGGCGCCGTCGCTGGGCCTGTCCCGCCGCATCGTCGATCTCGTTTCCTCGGGCGCGACGCTCAAGGCCAACGGGCTGGTGGAAACCAATGTCATAATGCAGGTTTCGGCGCGCCTGATCGTCAATCGCGCCGCCTACAAGATGCGGTCGGCCGAACTGTCGCCGCTGGTGGAAGCCTTCCGCGCCGCCGTGGGGGTGAAGGATGCCGCTTAGGCTCGACAGTCGCGACGGGGGCTTCCCCTCCGCCTTCACCGCGCTGGTGGATGCGCGCCGTGAAGCGGACGAAGATGTTTCGCGCGATGTCGCCGCGATCATCCGGCGCGTCCGCATGGAAGGGGACGCCGCGCTCGCCGACTATACGCGGCGGTTCGACCGGCATGACCTCGACGTCAGCGGCTGGGCGGTGACGGCGGCGGAAACGCGGGCGGCGCTGGAGGGCATCTCCACGCCCCTACGCGACGCGCTGGAACTCGCCGCCGCGCGCATCACCGCCTATCATGAAAAGCAGAAGCCCCAGGACAGCGACGGCATCGACAGCGCCGGCGTCCGCCTCGGCGCGCGGTGGAGCGCGGTGGATGCGGCGGGCCTCTACGTGCCGGGCGGCCGCGCCGCCTATCCCAGTTCGCTGCTGATGAACGTCATTCCCGCGAAGGTGGCGGGGGTGCGCCGCATCGCCATGGTGACGCCGACCCCCGATGGCGAAATCAACCCGCTGGTCCTGGCCGCCGCGCAGATCGCGGGGATCGAGGAAATCTGGCGCGTCGGAGGCGCGCAGGCGGTCGCCGCGCTTGCCTATGGCACGGACCGGATCAGTCCCGTGGACGTCATCACCGGCCCCGGCAATGCCTGGGTGGCCGAAGCCAAGCGCCAGCTCTACGGCGTGGTCGGCATCGACATGGTGGCGGGGCCTTCGGAGATCGTGGTGGTCGCGGACGGCCGGAACGATCCCGAATGGACCGCCGCCGACCTGTTGAGCCAGTCGGAACATGATCCGACCAGCCAGTCCATCCTGTTCACCGATGACGCCGTCTTTGCCGATGCCGTCGCGGCGGCGGTGGAGCGGCAGATCCCGGCGCTTTCCACCAGCATGGTCGCGCGGACCAGCTGGGACGCCAATGGCGCGATCATCCTGGTCCGTGACCTTGATGAGGCGATGCCGCTGGTCGACCGGCTGGCGCCCGAGCATCTGGAACTGGCGGTGGACGACCCCGAACCGCTGTTCGCGCGGGTGCGCCATGCCGGATCGGTCTTCCTTGGCCGCATGACGCCTGAGGCGGTGGGCGACTATGTCGCGGGGCCGAACCATGTGCTGCCGACCGGGCGGCGGGCGCGCTTCTCGTCCGGCCTGTCCGTGCTCGATTTCATGAAACGCACCAGCTTCCTCAGCCTCACGCCGCAGGCCATCGGCGCGATCGGTCCGGCCGCCGTCGCTCTGGCGGAGGCGGAGGGGCTTCCGGCACATGCCGCTTCGGTGGCGCTGCGCCTCCAATGAACATCCCGTTCGGTTCTCGACAAGATCGAACCGAACGGAGTAGGGAAAATCCATGAACGACCGATCCAAATCCCGCTCCGCCGCGCGCCTCGCCGCGGTGCAGGCGCTCTACCAGATCGAGATGGAAGGCACGCCGATCGCCGTGCTGCTGCACGAATTCCATCAGCACCGGCTGGGCGCGACCATCGAGGACGTGACCTATGCGCAGGCCGAGGAACCTTTCTTCGACGATATCGTGACCGGCGTGGACAAGCGCCGCGTAGAGATCGACGCCCTGATCGCCGCACGCCTGTCGACTGGCTGGAGCCTTGATCGGCTAGACAAGCCGATGCGCCAGATCTTGCGCGCCGGCACCTATGAACTGCTGGCCCGCAAGGATGTCGGCACCGGCACCGTCATCAGCGAATATGTCGATGTCGCCCACGCCTTTTACGACAAGCGCGAGACAGGCTTCGTCAACGGCCTGCTGGACGGCGTGGCAAAGGACGTGCGGGCCTAAGGCCGGTTCAAGGGCGCGCCAGCAGGAACGCGAGGGGGATGTCCACCCGCTCGGCCCAGGCGCGCTCGTCATGCGCGGTGCCGGTGAAGGTCCGGCTCTGGAAGATGCCGGCTGACTGCCATCCTCGCGCGGCCAGTTTTGCTTCTATCGCCCGCGCGAAAGGCGGATAATGGGCGTCGAGCGTTGCCGTGCCATGATCGATATAGAGCCGATTGACGTGCGGATCGACGCGGCTGTCGCCGAACCATGCGGCGAAAGCTTGCGCGACGATGGCGGGGGCATCGGCCGGTATATTGTCCACCGCCTGCGCGCCCACCAATGGCCAGTGCACAGAGAGCGCTGCCGCCTGCCCGAATATGCCCGGATAGCGACCCATGGCGTAGATCGAGATGAGCCCGCCCATCGATGAGCCCATCACCGCCGTGTCGCTGCGGCCCGGCCGCGTGCGATAGGTGCGGTCGATATGCGGCTTCAATTCTTTCACGATGAAGCGCAGATAGGCATCGGACACAGGTTGCCCGCCATGGCTGTCGCGCACCAGTTTTGCATAAGCGGGCGGCAATGCGTCATAGACGCCCTGCGGCATATATTCGCGGTAGCGCAACGCCGTGCTATGGATGCCTACGATGATCGCGGGTTGCCCGATGCCAAGCGCGGCGAGCCGCTCCATCGCCTCGTCCATGCCCCATTCAACGCCGAAATTCGCTTTCTTCGCGTCGAACAGATTCTGCCCATCATGCATGTAGATCACGGGATAGCGATCATGGCTTCTGTCATAACCCGGCGGCAGCCAGATGGTGACGGGGCGCGGCACGACGAAGGCGGATGGCATCGCCGCTATCTTCACCAGGCGCCCGGCCAGGGGTGGCTGCGCCATCGTCCCATGGCTCGCCACCATCGCGAACAAGAGCCCCAAAATCCCGATCCAGCGCATTCCAGTGCCCCTCCGTCATGGTCTTGGGCCGTCTCATGCCCTAAAGCGGCGGGCGATGTCGGATGAATACGAATTCCTGAACCTGCTGCGAGCCCGCGCAACGCATGAGGCCGCGCGCGGGCTGCTGGATGATGTGGCATTGTTGTCGGTGGGCGGGACGGGGCTGATCCTCACCACCGACACCGTGATCGAGGGCGTACATTATTTGCCCGCCGATCCGCCGGCAGACATCGGCTGGAAGCTGGCGGCGGTGAACCTGTCCGACCTGGCGGCGAAGGGGGCCAGGCCGCTCGGCTGCCTGCTCAATTACAGCCTGTCGGGAGATGGGGATTGGGACGCCGCCTTCCTGGATGGGCTTCATCAGGCGCTGGAGCGCCATGCCATGCCGCTGCTGGGCGGCGACACGGTGAAGATGCCGGCAGGATCGGCGCGCAGCTACAGCCTGTCCGCCATCGGAGAGGCGACCGGGCCCGTGCCGGTTCGGGGTGGGGCAAGGGCCGGGGACCGCCTGTATGTGACAGGGCCGGTGGGGGACGCGGGCG
>Ga0315899_10001918_pt1 | contig 23424 bp, 16 predicted proteins | sample LakEriMetagenome_2_FD_203518 | JGI IMG/M metagenome (GOLD analysis project Ga0315899, IMG submission 203518) | Freshwater fungal communities from buoy surface, Lake Erie, Ohio, United States - Buoy 4 MA112 | ecosystem: Environmental > Aquatic > Freshwater > Lake | place: USA: Lake Erie, Ohio... | reverse complement strand
TAGGCCGCCGAGAACTCAAGCCCAAAACAGAACCCGGCACTGAAGTGGAGGTATTCACCTACTACAACGAAGAACGTAACCTCGAAGCGACTACAGAGTTGCCTTCGTTGCAGGTGGGCGAAGTGGGATGCTACCGCGTGCTCAGCTCCAATAGTCTTGGATCGTTCATCAGTATTGGAACGCGCCGCGATGTTCTCATTCCGCACGCAGAGCAGGTGGAGAGCTTGGAAGATGGCCGCATGGCATTGGTGATTCTCCTCGACGATCCTGAAAACCGCAGACTCTATGCAACCACCAAACTCAATCGCCACTTGCGCGGAAGGGAAATCCCCTACAAGCGTGGCGATGAGGTCATGATGACCATTGCCGAGAAAATTGAAATCGGTCGCCGTGTGATCATCGACGGTAAATACGTGGGTGCGTTGTTCCGTCAGGAAATGACCGATACCGTGCGCTTGGGTGAAAAAATCAAAGGCTATGTGCGCAAGGTGGAGGGGAAAGATATTGTGGTGAGTATGCAGCGCGAGGGCATGGAATTGCTCGACGACGCGAAAGTGAAAATCATGAACTACCTCGAGGCCAACGGCGGTTACGTGCGCCTCAACGACGATACCGATCCGGAAGAAGTAAAGCTGCGCCTACATATGTCGAAGAAGACGTTTAAAAAGGCGGCAGGCATGCTATTCAAGGAAGGAAAGATATTGCTCACTCGGATGGGTATCAAGTTCAATAAGACCGGCGAAATCCCCGAGGGTTGGGAAAACACCAAGTTGCTTTCAGAAGAAGAAGGAGATGGTCCATCCGTAAGACCCGCCAGGGCTCCCAAAAAGGAGGCACCGGCAGAAGCGGAATGGGTCGACAAACCATTCGTTCCAAAAACAAAATCACCGGTCGCTCGCCCGCAAAAACCAAGAGACAGCGAGCCGGAGCGCCCGCGACAGTCAAGCGAAGACAAGCCGAAGAGCGATCGCCCTAAGAAAACACTTACGTTTAAAGGCAAGTAGCAACTATGCACGTGTGGTCGACCATCACATCGTTTTTAGCGTTTGATCCGAAGGCGCCATTCATCTTTACTGCCATTAGTTTTTGGATCTTTTTCGCATTGGTGCTTATCGTAGATGCGTTTGTGCATCGCAACCGCACACTGCGCCACACGTTTCTTTTCATAGCCAGTATCTTCTTTTATTACAAGACCACGGGTTTGTTTTTCCTGCTGTTGCTTTTCACGGCAGTGTGGGATTTTTTAGTCGGGAAGAAGATTTTTTCTACGCAAGATGCTGCTGCTAAAAAGCGCTGGCTGGCGCTCAGCATATGCATGAATCTGGGTGTGCTGTTCTATTTCAAATACGCATACTTCTTTACCGATATCTACAACTCCATGACCGGCAGCACGGGCAGCGTGTTCAATGTGCTCGCGTATTGGAGCAACGGCTTTTTCGGTAGTCACTTCGAGGTCGACAAGATTATTCTTCCTATCGGTATTTCGTTCTTCACGTTTCAAAGTATCAGCTATACGGTGGAAGTATATCGTGGCACACTCAAGCCCGTGGAGCGCTTCACCGACTTCGCTTTCTTCGTTACGTTCTTCCCGCAACTGGTGGCCGGGCCTATTGTGCGCTCTACCGATCTGATTCCACAGCTCTACAAGGAGTATCAGCTCACGCGCGCTGAATGGGGCTTGGCAATATTCTGGATTCTCAATGGCTTCATTAAAAAAATTCTACTTGCCGACTACATAGCTGTCAACTTCATCGATCGAATCTTTGCCAGCCCGACTTCCTACACCGGCTTTGAAAACCTCATGGCCATCTATGGCTACAGCTTGCAGGTATACGCCGACTTTTCAGGCTATACCGACATGGCTATCGGTGTGGCGTTGCTCATGGGCTTCCATCTAACCAAGAATTTCAACTCTCCCTACAAGGCCGTTAGCGTGGCCGACTTCTGGCGTCGCTGGCACATGTCGCTCAGCAACTGGCTGCGCGATTATCTCTACATACCGCTCGGTGGCAATCAAGCCGGAACGATGGGAACGTATGTCACGCTTGCCATCATCGTATTGGTAGTAGGTGCACTCGCCTCTTCATGGATGGTGATTGCTTTAGGAGCAGGCGCCATGGCTGTCGCGTTGTTGCTGGCACAATGGGTAAAGTCATTTGCCGGTTGGCTCAATACGAATTTGAATCTGATGATCACCATGATCATCGGTGGCTTGTGGCACGGCGCGAGTTGGAACTTCATCATATGGGGTGCGCTCAATGGATTCGCGCTCGTCTTCTATAAACTCTGGAAGAAGATCAGTCCCTGGGAGAATCACAAAGACCGCTGGTATGTGCGCGCGTGGGTCATATTCCTGACCTTCTCTTTCATCACACTCACACGTGTTTGGTTCCGCGCGGGTAGCAATACGTCGTGGACAGGCCTCGACGAGCAGCACGACATTTGGTCGGAATTCTGGTCGGCTACTTCCATGCTCGAACAGATTTTCCTGCACATGGATTGGTCGGTTGCACCCCAGGTATTAATGGGCTACAGCACGGTTTTCCTTGTGGTGTTATTCGGTATGATTGTGCACTGGTTGCCTTCATCTTTCAAAGAAAATTATCGCGCACGATTTGCCATGTTGCCCATTCCTGCTCTGGCGCTGGTTTGCATCGGAGTAATTTTCTTCGCCTATCAGGTTATGTCGGCCGATATGCACCCGTTCATTTATTTCCAATTCTAATGCTTGGTTCCTTGTAAACAAGGCAATTGAAACTATTTTTGTCGTTCGCCGCTTCGATCCAAGAAGGGCGGCGAGCTAACACACTACGTATGCCACAAACGCAAAGCAAGACGGGCAATGTATCCCGCCTTCTCAGCCAACTCAATGAGTCGGCCACACTGGCCATGGCTCGCCTCAGTCGCGAACTCGCCGCACAGGGTCATCCCATTGTGAGTCTCTCGCTGGGTGAACCCGATTTCAATACGCCCGACTTTATCAAGGACGCGGCGAAAAATGCAATCGATAACAACATCACGCACTACCCGCCGGTAAATGGTATTCCGGAAGTGCGCAAGGCGATTGCAGCCAAGTTCAAGCGCGACAATGGTCTCGATTATTCACCCGAGCAAATAGTCATCTCGACCGGTGCCAAGCAAGCGATTGCCAATACGATTTATGCACTCGTTGATCCGGGCGATGAGGTGATCATGCCAAGTCCTTTTTGGGTGAGCTACGCCGAGATGGTTCGATTGGTTGGCGGCATTCCTGTAATGCTTGCGGCCACTGTAGATCAAGATTTCAAGATTACAGCAAAGCAACTCGAGCAGGCCATCAATGAAAAGACGAAGCTCATTATCTATTCTTCTCCATGCAACCCGACAGGCTCGGTATACAGCCGTGAAGAGCTGGAAGCGTTCGCGCGCGTCATCGAGCAGAAGGAAGAGCTCTATGTGATCAGTGATGAGATCTACGAGCATATCAACTTCAGCGGTCGCACTGCAAGCATTGCCTCGATTGGAAACATGATGGATCGCACCATCACGGTGAACGGCGTGTCGAAGGCCTTTGCTATGACGGGCTGGCGTATCGGATTTATAGGCGCACCGAAGTGGATTGCCGATGCGTGCAATAAGATGCAAGGCCAAATAACAAGCGGAGCAAACAGCATTGCGCAGATGGCTACGAAGGCGGCTATGGAGGCCGATCCGGAGGTGATTCAGCCGATGATTGAGACCTTCCGCAAACGCCGCGATTTGGTGTACGACTTACTGAAAGAAATTCCGGGCATCAAGCTCAATAAGCCGGAAGGCGCGTTTTATTTCTTCCCGGATGTATCGTCGTACTTCGGAAAAACAGATGGCGAACACACCATCAATGACGCGACCGACCTGTCGATGTATTTGCTGCGCACGCAGCATGTGGCTCTCGTAACCGGCGATGCGTTTGGTGATGCCAACTGCATTCGAATCAGCTATGCAACCTCAGAAGAAACGTTGAAGGAAGCCATTCGCCGCATTGCAGCAGGGCTTGCCCAATTGAAATAATAAACCATGACGAAAAACGAAATCACTGAACTCTTCTCCCGCTTTAATAATCTAACGGCGCTTATTATCGGCGATGTGATGATTGATGCTTACTACTGGGGAAAAGTCGACCGCATTTCACCGGAAGCACCGGTGCCCATTGTACAAGTGCAGAAGCGAGAGAACCGGTTGGGTGGCGCTGCTAACGTTGCGCTCAATGTGAAGCACCTTGGCGCAAAGGCCATCATTGCCTCTGTGGTTGGTGACGGAACTAAGGGTGATGTATTTCGTTCTACTCTGAAGGAGAATGGCTTTACAACGGAAGGTGTCATTGATTCGCCTGAGCGAATGACCACCGTGAAAACACGTGTGATCAGTCAAGGACATCACTTGTTGCGCATCGATGAAGAGATTACAACTCCGCTGAGCTCTACCGACGAGCGCCATTTGCTCGATTGTGTGAAGGCGATTCTCGAACGTCAGAAAGTAGACGTTATCATTTTCGAAGACTATAACAAAGGCGTGCTCACAGAGCGTGTTATATCGACCGTATTGAACTGGGCGAATGAGCGAGGCATTCCCACGGCAGTCGACCCAAAGAAGGATAACTTCTTCTCGTATCGGGGCGCAACGCTTTTCAAGCCAAACTTGAAGGAATTGAAGGAAGGACTCAAGCTTGAATTTGACAAAAACGACTTCAAAGCGTTGAAGTCAGCTATCGACCACTTGGAGCAGCAATTAGCTAATAAGGTTACTATGGTTACGCTTTCAGAGCTGGGCGTGGTAGCGAACCATTCGCAAGACTTTGTTCATGAGAAAGCACACAAGCGCGAAATTCTCGACGTAAGTGGAGCAGGCGATACGGTAATCAGCGTGGCATCACTAGCCATGGCAGCCGGCGCAGAGCCGAGTGTATATGCCGCCCTTGCTAACATAGCCGGCGGACTGGTGTGTGAAAAGGTAGGTGTAGTGCCTGTCGACAAAGAATTATTGATGCAAGAAGCAATTTCGAAAATGGTCGGCGAACATATGACCCTCTAATTCTGTTATACTGCGTGCAAGAAGTAAAACCGTATTCGCAAGAGGGCGAAAAAAAGCAACAGGTTGCTGAAATGTTCAACAACATTTCTCATTCCTATGATTTCCTCAACCATTTCTTTTCACTCGGTATCGATGTGCTCTGGCGCAAAAAGGCCATACGCATGTTGAAAAAGGAGAATCCAAGACTTATACTGGATGTGGCTACGGGAACTGGCGATTTCGCTTTGGAAGCTGTGCGCATGAAAATGGAAGGCGCACAGATAATCGGAGTGGATATAAGCGCTGGTATGATTGAAGTAGGCAAGAAGAAAGTTGCAGCCAGAAAATTGGAGCATGCCATCACGTTTCAAATTGCAGACTCCGAGAATTTACCCTTTTCATCGGAGCACTTCGATGCATTTACGGTGGCGTTTGGAGTGCGCAATTTTCAAGATTTGCGCAAGGGTATGAGTGAAATGCTCCGCGTGCTCAAGCCCGGTGGGATGGGTGTCATCATTGAGTTTTCGCGCCCAAAGCGTTTTCCCATTAAGCAGCTTTTTACGTTTTATTTTAAATACATCATGCCAACCATTGGCAAGCTCGTGTCGAAAGATGCTCGCGCATACACGTACCTACCCGAGTCGGTTGATGCGTTTCCATCCGGTTCCGATTTCATTCATGTTATGCAGGAATTGGGCTATCGTGAATGTCGTTGCATACCCTTGAGCGGAGGTATTGCCAGTATTTACATCGGTAAAAAATGAAGGTAGAGGTTACGCCATCGCTGCTGTCTGGGCGAGTTGAAGCCCCGGGAAGCAAGAGCGATGCGCAGCGCATGGTGGCGTGCGCACTACTTGCAAAGGGTATCACAACCATTCATCGATTTCCTGAAGGCGACGATTGTGAAGCAGCGTTGCAACTTGTACAAGATCTTGGTGCCATTGTTTCACGAAAAGGTTCTACGGTAGAAATAAAGGGTGGATTCCCGCAGTCTTTCGCTGCCGGAATTCGGAATGCGAAAGATGAAATTCAATGCGGTGAATCAGGACTCGCCTCGCGAATGTTCGCTTCGATAGCGGCCTTGAGTGAAGCTGCCATCACTCTTTCCGGGACGGGTTCCTTGATGAAGCGCCCGTTTCATGATTTGATACATGCGCTAGAGCAATGCGGTGTGGAAGTGGATTCTCAGGAAGGTTATTTACCTATGCGAGTTCGTGGTCCGCTGAAGGGAGGGCGTATTCAGCTCGATGCATCACTGTCGTCGCAGTTTTTAACGGGTCTACTCATAGCGCTTTCACGCGCTTCTGAAGCATCGATTGTAGAAGTTAGTAGTTTGAACAGTCGACCGTATATCGACCTAACATTGGAAGTGCTGGCTCGATTTGGAGTGGAGGTGGTGAATGACTCCTACCAACGATTTCATATTAGTCCTAAGGCATGGAAGGGAGTGGAATTAACGGTGCCGGGCGATTGGAGCGGAGCAGCCTTTCTTCTTGTGGCCGGCGCGCTATCTGCCGAAGCAGGCTTGGTAGTCGATAATCTGAAAATGGATTCAGCTCAGGCCGATAAGGCCGTGCTCGATGCACTGCTCGCGGCGGGAGTGCGCTATGATGTGCTTCCGGATGCGGTTCGAATTTGGCAATCTGAAGTGCGAGCGTTTGAGTTTGACGCTACTCATTGTCCCGACTTATTTCCACCATTGGCTGTGCTTGCCGCATTCGCAGATGGAGTCTCGGTTATTACCGGAGTATCGCGACTCATACACAAAGAGAGTAATCGTGCTAAAGCCTTGCAGCAGGAGTTTGCTAAAGCAGGAGTTCGTATTGTGTTGCGCGACGATGAAATGAAAATTTATCCGGCAGCCATCCGCTCTGCTCAACTTCATTCGCATCATGATCATCGAGTTGCCATGGCTGGCACTCTTCTCGGTATTGCAGGCGCACCTGTCAGTATACAATATGCAGAATCGGTATCGAAGTCGTTTCCTGATTTTTACTCTGTCATGCAATCTGTTGGTGCGCGCATAAAGACGCGCTAAGATCAGAGCCGTGCTGTCGATCATTGGGTTCAAAAGATGTTCGAATCAAGCGCTGTTCGAAGGTATATTCGCAATAGGTTTATTACTACACAAACTCTGCAAGTATGCAATTTTCAGCCGAACAAATAGCTTCAATGCTTCAAGGTAAAGTGGAGGGTGATGCCGGCACGTTGGTTAGTGGACTCTCTAAAATAGAAGAAGGCACGCCCGGCACGCTCACGTTTCTCGCTAATCCTAAATACACGGAGCACATATATTCCACAGGCGCATCGATTGCGATTGTAGGCAATGATTTCAAAGCGGAAAAACCACTCCCGACAACGTTAACGTTGATACGGGTAGACGAGCCATATGCCTGCTTTGCAAAATTGTTGGAAGCATACCATCAGCTTCGACAGCCGAAATATTCGATTAGTGAAAGGGCCCATATTGAATCTTCTGCTCAAATTGGAGAGCACGTTTACATCGGTGAGTTCGCATACATCGGTGAAGGAGCACGAATAGCAAAGGGAGCACGTATTTATCCGGGTTGTTATGTGGGGCCTTACACGACTATTGGTGAGGCCACTGTTCTATTTGCGGGCGTTCGTGTTTATAATGATTGTGTTATTGGTGCTCACTGCACATTGCATAGCGGTGTAATTATCGGAGGCGATGGTTTTGGCTTTGCGCCTAATTCGGAGAACAACTACCAGAAAGTGCCACAGATTGGCAACGTGATCGTGGAGGATTATGTGGAAGTCGGGTCAAATACGGCCATTGACAGAGCCACGCTTGGCTCAACGATTATTCGAAAGGGCGTTAAACTGGACAATCTGATACAAGTAGCACACAACGTTGAAATAGGTGAGAATACTGTGATTGCAGCACAAACCGGAATTGCAGGTTCTACGCGCATAGGCCGCAATTGCATGATAGGAGGCCAGGTCGGCATTGTAGGTCATATAACCATTGCTGATGGAACTAAAATCGCTGCGCAAAGTGGAATTGGAAAATCGATTGAAGAACCGAACACCATTGTGCAGGGATCGCCGGCTTTTGGAATAATGGACTACAAAAAGTCATATCTCGGCTTCATGAAATTGCCTGAATTGATGCGTCAGGTTGCACAATTGCAGAAGAAATCGGAGGGGTAGTAATTCTATGTGGAGTAACCGACTGCATGAGGTCAAATCGTTTTTTAGTCACTTGCGAGCCGCTCGAGGTCCTCATGGAGTTCATTCTCCGTTCGTATATAAACTGATTACAGAAGTTCTGCGAAAGAAGAATCGTGCTCAGTTATTTGGTCAAATAGAGCATGTTCGTGGTCGTCTTCGCAAATCAAAGGAGCTTATTGATGTTGCCGATTTTGGAGCAGGCAGCAGAGTGCACAGAACCAGTAAACGGCAGGTTGGAGAAATTGCACGAACAGTTTTACAGCCATGCAGCCATGCTCATGCGCTGGGCTTGCTTGCGAAGCATGCCAATGCCAAGCACATATTGGAGTTAGGGACTTCGTTCGGTATCACCACCGCCCATTTATCCTCGGTAATCCCGGCTTGTAAGGTTTATACAATTGAGGGAAGTGAGTCCGTAGCGCGTGTGGCTGAGAATACATGGAGTGAGTTAGGTCTGGATTCAATTGATTTAACCGTTGGAAGTTTTGCCGAAAAATTGAGTGGCGTTTTGAAGCGAATGCCATCCGTGGATTTTGTGATTATCGACGGTGATCATCGCGGCGAAGCTTGTCTTGAATACCTCAATCAGATTTTGCCCTATACAAGTGAACAATCCGTCATTGTGCTCGACGATATTTACTGGTCTCCTTCAATGACGGAGGCGTGGCAGAGGTGCATAATGGATTCGCGGTTTACCCTTACACTTGATTTTTTCGACTTTGGTGTTCTCTACCAAACAAATGGAAGGGTGAAGGAGCATTTCAGGCTTGCCCGACCCTGGTAGTATCTCTTTTCACAACTCGTTAACGCTATTTAATACCTTGTGAATAGCTTTTCATTGTGTCTGCGGAGCACGCGGTTATTTTTGCGCACACTAATAAATGAAACCATGATGAAAAAGTTTGTAATGATTGCATTGATGGCGCTGCCTGTATTGGCATTTGCCCAAGACAAAACAGCTGCTGTTGCACCGGCGGCGAAGACACAGGAAAACAAGTTCGCTATTGCTAATCCGGAAATAATCTTTTTGGAATTGATTATCGGAACCAATCCGGCGGGTGTTCAAACCATTCGTGCTGATTTCGGTCGCGAAATACTTGCCTCTCTTTCTGATAAGGAATTGATCAAGCAGTTGAGTGAGATGCGCTCTTTGGTGTTCCCTACTGTACCTGATGCGATGAATTACCTTTCATCATTGGGTTATAAGTTTCAGCAAAACTATGTGACTTACGATAAGGAGAATAAGCCGGAAGCAACTCACATGGTATTTGAGAAGCGCATGGCACGACGCTCTCCCGAAGCTAAGCCACGTCCGGAAGGCACCAAGCCGGCAGAAGATGGTGTTAAGCCTGCTCCTGCTTCTGGTCCGCAGCCGAAGATTGCACCGAAGGAATCAAAGAAGAAGTAATTCGAAAGGCCCCGTATCGGGGCCTTTGTTTTGGCTCATCTTTGCTGAATCCCATCAAGGTATTTTGGGTTTAATGATATGCGTAAAGAAAAACTAGCCCTTCGGGTTCTTTACATACTGGCCATCTACGTCTTGCTGCAATTGATGTGGTGGGGCTATCAATTAGTTCAGTTGAACGCGCGTATTATAATGAGCAATGAGACCGATTTGCATCAGCAATATCTGCAGCTTCGTTCAAAGGTTTGGATGGTGGCAGGCGAGGGTCTGGTTTTTTTCATTTTGCTGGCTATTGGCTTCCGCTATATCCAGCGCACCGTTTCTCGTGAATTGGCTGTGGCGAGAAGGGAAAAGAACTTTTTGCTTTCCGTGACCCACGAGCTAAAAACACCCATAGCCGCTGTAAAGCTTTTTCTCGAAACTCTCCAGTCGCGATCGCTGACCGAGGAAAAACGACATGAGTTGCTTCAACAATCTGTTCAGGAAACAAAACGATTGCAATCGCTCACTGAAAATATCCTCATGGCGGCCCGATTAGATGGAAGCAAAGAGGCTATCACATCTTCTGTAGTGGATTTGTCTGATTTAGTGAAGCAGGAGGTGCGCAGATTTGAAAAACTTTTCGCTGCCACAATCGACTCTTCGATAACGGAGGGAATTCGCATACACGGAGACGAGCAAATGCTATCGGTATTGGTCGCGAATCTCATCGACAATGCGCTCAAGTATGGGGCGAAGAGTCCTATTAGTATTGAATTAAAGCAATTGGGCGGAAGCGTTGTTCTGACAGTTTCCGATGATGGACCAGGTATTCCGGCGGGCGAAGAGAAACGTATATTCGAAAAGTTTTATAGAGTAGGAAATGAAGAAACCAGAACTTCCAAGGGTACAGGTCTTGGGCTGTTTATAGTGAATGCTGTTGCGCGGACGCACGGAGCCGAGGTTTCGGCCGCCAATCAGATGAAAGGAGGTGCTGTGTTTACAGTGAATTTTAAAAGGCAGATAGAAGTATGAGTAAGAAAGTTTGTTTAGTGATTCTCGATGGCTGGGGTAACGGCGATTTGAATGCCGGTAATGCTGTTCACATAGCTAAAACACCGTTTGCAGATTACCTCACACAACGATACCCATCGGCTACTCTTCGCACCGATGGTGAGAATGTAGGTTTGCCGGAAGGACAGATGGGTAACAGCGAGGTGGGGCACATGAATATTGGTGCCGGTAGAGTTGTATACCAAGATTTGGTTAAAATAAATGTAGCCATACGCAATGGAGAGTTCTCTCAGAATTCAGTGTTGAAGGAAGCATTTCTTCATGCGGCGCAACAAGGTAAGCGTGTGCACTTAATGGGCTTAGTCAGTGATGGTGGTGTTCATTCGCATATCAGCCATCTGAAGGCTCTCTGTGACATGGCCTCTGCCTATGAGGGTGTGTCAACATTTATTCATGCCTTTACGGATGGGCGTGACACAGATCCCAAAAGTGGACTTGCATTCATTCGGGAAGTGGAAGAGCACATAAAAGGTACGTCTGTGAAAATCGCATCTATTTGCGGAAGATATTTTGCAATGGATCGCGACAAGCGCTGGGAGCGCGTGAAGCGTGCTTATGATATGCTCGTGGAAGGAAAAGGTCACCTGGCTCACCAAGCTTCGGGTGTAATTGAACAGTCATACGCAGCGAGTGTAACCGATGAGTTTATTGAGCCTTCGGTAATAGTCGACGACAATAACTTGCCACTGGCATGCATTCAACCCGATGATGTTGTAATCTGTTTCAATTTTAGAACCGATCGTTGTCGCGAAATAACCGAGGTACTCACGCAAACAGATATGCCCGAGCATGGCATGCACGCTAGGTCACTCTATTACGTGACCATGACGAACTATGATGATTCGTATCGAAATGTGAAAGTTGTGTATGATAAGGATAATCTGAATCAAACGCTGGGCGAGGTGCTTGAGCGCAATGCCATCACACAGATTCGCATTGCTGAAACTGAGAAATATCCGCACGTTACGTTTTTCTTTAGTGGCGGTCGTGAAAAGGAGTTCGCAGGGGAGCGTCGTATCATGGTGCCATCTCCCAAAGTAGCTACTTATGACTTGCAACCCGAAATGAGCGCCCATGGCATTGCGGATGCTATTTGTGCTGAAATGCAAAATGACCCTGCCGGATTTATCTGTCTCAATTTCGCGAATCCTGACATGGTAGGCCACACCGGAGTTTTCGAAGCCATCTTGAAGGCCGTAGAAACAACAGACGCTTGTTTAAAGCAGGTCGTTGAAAGGGGGTTGGAGTGTGGTTATTCGTTTGTGATAATTGCCGATCATGGTAATGCCGACTATGCTGTCAATATGGATGGTTCGCCCAATACTGCGCATACTACGAATCCGGTGCCCATTTGGATTATTGATGAAAACGTATCGAGTGTGCAATCCGGTAAATTGGCTGATGTAGCTCCAACTATTCTCAAGATGCTTGAAGTTTCTCAGCCGGCAGAAATGACGGGCAAGGCTCTGTTTTAGTTAATCACTCCATTCTACGGTCATTTTTTCGATACGCTCAATGAGTGCTTCTGAACTCATTTGTTCGCGAAGCCTGTCAACGATAATGGGAAAGGCTAGTGGTGTGGGTTTCTCCGGATGCTTCACGATAGTTTTTTGACGTTGCATGCGCACCAGGGCCTCGCGTGTTCGTGTGTATTCCAGTTGCTGGTGCACTACTTCGTCGAGCGCTTGTCTCAAGAGTAAATTATCGGGCTCATACGATTCGAAAACCTGATAGATAAGCTGAGCAGAGTTTTGTAGATGTCGATCTTTTATTTTTTGTCCCGGATAGCCTTTGAAGACCAAACCTGCAATGGCTGCTATATCGCGAAACTTACGCTTGGTCATTTCACCGGCATTAATTCCGGCGAGAATATCTTGCTCGAGCAATTCGGTTGAAAAAAGTCCCGCATCAATAAATTCATCAATCGGCACGTGCTGATCGCTGAGCAGTTCAAAGCCATAATCGTTGAAGGCAAGTGAAAAACTGATGCTTATTTTTCTTCCTATTCGATAGGCGAGGAGTGATGCGATTCCTTCATGCACAGCCCTGCCTTCGAATGGGTAGATGATATGATGAAATCCTTCTGAGGTTTTAAAAACTTCTAGTAGTAGCTCATCCTCCAGAGGCACATGCGATCGCATTCTCTGCAGGCCAAGAATGGGCTGAATAAAAGAAAGTTCAGGATGTGTTTCCAGCAGCTCATTCGAATTCTTTTCAGCAACTTGAAATTGCTTGCGAAGCATTACACTCATTTGTGAAGACAGTGGAAGCCTGCCGCCCAACCACACGGGTGTGCGGCCACTGGCTGCTTCAGACTTGCGCACCATTGCTGTCATGTCTTTCACTTTGAGCAGTTGCAGGCTGAGTCCTGCAAACCAAAAGTGATCGCCTTCCTCTAATTGCGAAATAAAAGATTCTTCAACGTGTCCGAGCATGCCGCCTTTGCGAAGTTTGACCAGCATGAGTGTATCACTCACTATGGTGCCTATTGACATGCGATGCCGGCTCGCGATGCGCGGTTGTTCAACTTTATACAGTCCGTCTTTAAGAACAATTTTGGAGTATTCGCTGTAGCTTCCAAGGGAGTTCCCTCCTACGGCCGCAAAGCGCACTATCCAGTTCCATTCCCCTTTGGTTAAATCAGCGAAGCAGCAAGTTTCTTTTACTTCACGAAAAGTGTTTTCACTGTCGAAGCCCTCTCCGCAGGCGAGGGTTACGATGTATTGAATCAATACATCGAAGCAAAGAGTGAGCGGAGGTTTACTCTCGATGTAGTTGTCATCAATGGCCTGGCGCAGAGCAGAGGCTTCAATAAGCTCAAGCGAATGCGTCGGTAAAAAGTAGATCTTGCTCTTAGCATCCGGCCGGTGGCCGCTGCGACCGGCGCGTTGCACGAAACGGGCAACACCCTTGGGCCCTCCAATTTGAATGATGGTTTCGACCGGCGCGAAGTCGACACCCAAATCCAGACTACTCGTGCATATTACAGCTTTCAATCTGCCTTCGTAAAGTGCTTCCTCTACCCAAACTCTAATTTCTTTGCTAATGCTGCCATGGTGCATGGCCATCACACCTGCCAACGATGGGTCGAGCTCAAGCAACGTTCGATACCATATCTCACACTGCGACCGAACATTCGTAAAAATGAGTGTGGAAGTACTTTGGTGAATAACGGGTAATAGGCTTTTCGCCAGTCGTGTCCCCAAGTGTCCGGCCCACGGCATGCGCTCTGCTTTTTCGGGAAGTATAGAGATAACTTCATACTGTTTTCGGATATCGCTGCGTATGAGTCTTCCTTGCGTTTTAGTACCCAGAAGGCATTTCATGGCTTCCGGAAGATTACCGACGGTGGCTGAGATGCCCCAAATTAGGAGTTGAGGAGAAAGTGTTTTTAATCGGCTCAACGCAAGTTCGACTTGCACGCCCCGCTTAGTGCCCATGAGTTCATGCCATTCGTCGGCAACGATGACTTCAAGTTGTCCGAAAAGTTCGCCCGCATTTTTGGAGCAGAGCATCAGGTGAAGGCTTTCCGGGGTTGTAATAAGAATATTAGGAAGCGACTTGAGCTGTTTTGCCCGTTTTGAAAGCCCCGTATCGCCAGTTCGAATGTCGATGGTCAGTGAGCTCTGTAAACCGCTAATTGCGCGGTTGGCCGATTTCTCTATTTCTGCAGCCAACGCACGGATGGGTGTTATCCATAAGAGACGAAGACCACTTATTTTTTTGCTGTTATCTCGATGGCGCGCAATAGTGGGTAGAAGTGCCGCGTAGGTTTTTCCGCTTCCTGTTGGTGCATTAATCAGTCCGTGCTCCCTTCTCTCTTGAGACCTCCAGCTTTCCATTTGAAATGGTGCAGCATTCCAACCCATTGATTGAAACCAATGAATACAGGAAGTTGATGATTCAGAGATAGAATGTGCGGAACTCAAAGTTTTTTGCTCATTTTTGCCTCGGAAGACGCTTGGTTCATTTAGGCACCATTTTGGTTACTTCTTCCAACAAACAAAAGAACACATGAAAAAGTTATTTCCTTTTTTGATTTTAGCGTTCATCGCAATGTCAACGGCACAGGCTCAAACCGAAAACGATTACAAGGACCTACTCACCTTATTTGTGACCGAGAAATACGAGAAATGCCTTTACAAGGCGGAAGGTTATACCCTCGATGAAAAGACGAAGAAGGATCCATTGCCGTATATGTTTATGAGTCGTTGCTTTTACGAAATGTCGAAGCGCGACGAGTTCAAGGAGAAATACCCCAACGCTTTCAAGGATGCTATGAAGTATATCTCCAAGTATGGAAGCAAGGACAAGGAGAAAAAGTACCTGTCGGAGTATGAAGATTATATAGCTCAAATCCGAGCTGCGGCGATAGCTCAAGCGGAAACGATGATGGATACCCAGAAATACAGTAAGGCGAAGCAGTTGTATGATCAGTTGTTGGATATTGACCCGAACGATGCCGGCGCTCAACTAATGATGGGCGTAGTGCAGGGCTTGTTGAAGGCTAAGAAGGAGTCGGAAATGGCTCTAGCCAAGGCCAAGTCAATTCTGGTTGAGAAAAAGGCAGGGCAGGCGCAGGAGGAACTTTACTTATTGAAATACGCTCTTACCATGCATGCAACCAGTTTGGCCGGTACAAGCAAGGAAGCTGCAAAGGAGTGGTTAGATCTGGGACTGGAATATTTCCCGGACGACAAGGAATACAAATTAACTTACGATACGATTGTTGGATAATAGAAAATTGAAGGGCCGCAAGGCCCTTTTTTCTTAGTCTCTCGGTGAGCGGTTAAACAAGATGTAGCCGAAATTGAATATAAAACTCCAGGGTTCATCTTTCTTGTCGTAGTAATTGGCGCTTAAGCTTATCGGGCCAAGTGGTGTGTGGCCTACAAGTGCTCCTGATGCCATGTAATATTGCTTCAACTCAGCGCCGTAATCAGCTTTTCCAAGGCTGTTATTCTGAATGGAGTAGTAAGGCTGAAATACATAACCCTCCAGTCGTAACTCTATCTTTTTTGTGATGCGCGCCACATTCATCAGCCCACAAGCAACATATTGGTGAGCTCTGAATTGGGGCATAAAATACGTTCTGCTCTCCGGAATTGGATTGAAGGCCGGCGCGGCAATGACGGAAGAAATGAAATTGTCAAAGAAGTCCTGATTGCTTAATACACCCTCTAAAAGGAAGCCCGATTTGAGGTGTCGGGAGCTGAGGAAATAGTTTTGGTAGTTTAGTTTAAGACTGTACCAATTGTGCGACTTTTGAGTAGTGTCGCGGACTTCGGAGGTAGATCCCGGTATAGTGAATTCCTCGCCCTGCACACTTTTCAGGCCTATTTGGATGAATGATCCTGAGCTAGCGAATTGTTTTCTGTTAAGGGTGCTTCTTTCATAGCTGAGTCGGCCAATCCAGGCATTGAACTCTGTTTTATCCGCTGTATCGGTAGAGATAAAGTTGGTAATTTGATAGTACTCATCAAATTGATGTGTATAGAAAGTTTCTGCTCGAAAAATTCCTTTGGATCCTGCCGGTAATGAAATTCCAAAGTTGCCGAATCGTTCATTGATGAGAATGTATGATGGCTTAACATCTTCGAAAAAGGTAGATAGGCTTTTGTAGTAATCCCATCGGTTGAAGGTAAAACCACCCTGAATGGAAACAGGGATTTTAGCGGAGATATCCCAACGTATATCGCTGTGAATTGAACCATAAAAACGGCCGAAATAACTGTTGGTGCTTAGTGTTGTAGAAGTGAGCCCAAACAAATTGTACTTCAAACCAATAAAACCTGTATTAATGGAACGCGATGAAAAATTCCCTCCGAAGGCCAGTTCTAAATCCTTTTCTTTTTTTACATCCAGATTCAGAGCGAAGGTTTTTTTGTCAAGGTTGTAGCTAGTTGTAGGAAATATGGTATTAATCTTATCGTCACCGAATAATTTGAAATATCGGGCCTTTAAATCATCAAGGGGAACAGGAGCGTCCTTTCTAACCATTATTTTTTGCACGTATCGACGCTGTGTTTTTTTTAGTCCTTCGATGGAAATTTGATCAATGATTAAGGCGGGGAATTTTGATTGAAAATGACGTCTTTCATTTTCTCTTTCCGCAATCTTTTTTTCTCGTGATACAGCGAGCTTGATGGACGGTAGGTCTTCAAGGCATTGACGGTACCCCATTTCAATTGCTTCTTCCATTTTTTCGAACTCAAAGGTGGAAATGTTGTCAAGTCGGGGACTTACAATAACAGCATTGGTAAGGGGAATTTGAGAGTTGCTCCGGTACAATATCATCGACTGAAGCTGCGATAACAAATCATCTTCATTCGGAGTTGGATTGCTTCCTGAAACATTACAGCCTATAATGACGTCGGGTTTGAACTCACGATAGGCTAAATCGATAGGGAAATTGTTATAGATACCACCGTCAAACAGCAATTTGCCGTTTACTTTTCTCGCAGGAATGTAAAATGGATAAGTACATGACGCTCGCGTGGCAACGTTGAGAGGGCCTTGTCTGAAAATAATCTCTTGTTTGCTTTCAATGTCTGCAGCGATGCACCTGAAGGGTATGTACAAACTGTCGAAATTGCCCCCACTGGCAGCATCAGGTTGACTAAAACCCTCCATCAGTTTCCAATCCAATAAGACAGGGTTGATAAGATTGGTAGGTACATTACTGATGAGACTTCCACTTGAAACCCTTAATGAACCGAAGGCTGCGTCGGGGTCCGTTCGTTTAAAATAGTAGTCAAGTTCATCGTTCCTGTCACCCATTGCCATATTCAGAAATTCCTTCGTTCTTACTATGCTGTCAATGGTTGAAGCACTATAACCGGAAGCATACATAGCGCCAATTACTGCGCCCATGCTTGTGCCACATATATAGTCGATCGGCACATTGTTTTCTTCCAACACTTTTAAAAAACCTACATGTGCCATTGCCGTTGCGCCTCCTCCGCTCAACACCACCGCTACTTTTTGCGAATGGACAACCGATACGCTCAGAATGAAGCACATCACGAGCATCTTTCGAATGATAGAATCGTAGCGGATGGAAAAAGTGAATTTCACGCGCCAAATTTGGCGAGGATTAAGCACCTTTTTCATTCTTCATGAATGATTTTTTAATCATGGTCTGCATTACCCGCTGTAATGGTGTGAAAATCTCGATTGAATTGTTTTAAACGGGATCCATACCAGCTAAACATTTCGCCATCGACAATTGAAATGGCGGTGTCTGGCATAAGGTGTTTTAGTTCGATGATGTGTTTTTGCTGAAACGGAAAAGGCTCACTGGATAGAAAAATGAAATCAGGATTGGCAATGCGCAAGTCATCCAGGGTTATTACCGGATATCTTGAGTCACTGCGTTTTGCAAATGCATTGTGGAAACCAAGTCGGTCCAGCATATCATGGATGAAAGTGTCTTCATTTATCGTCATCCACGGGTTTTGCCAGATAATATATGCAGCAGAGGCACGGACTGCTTGTGTTGGCATGCCGTGGAATTGGTTGATTATGGCGGTTGAAAGAGCGGAGGCGTGTTCCCGCCTGCCGCAGATATGACCCACATCTTGAATCATAGTTATTGCATGGTCAAGAGTTCTTACATCACTGATATAGGTGGGAAAACGCGAGGCGAGCCATTCGATGGATTGTTGATCATTCTCTTCCTTGTTTGCCAGAATAAAGTCTGGGCTCAGCCTAGCAATCTTCTCGGGATTTAAGTTTTTGGTTCCTCCGATGATGTTTTTTGTTTCGCGGGCAACCGGCGGGTGTATGCAAAATTTGGTCACTCCAACTATGGACTGCTCTAGCCCCAGGTCGAAAAGCAGCTCGGTTTGGGATGGAACGCAGGAAACAATGCGCCGCGGTTGTTCTGGGAAGGAGAGGTGCCGGCCCGTCTGGTCTCGGATTCGGAGATACATAGTCTGCTTGAAGTGTCCAATTTGCGACAAAAAGTACGACAGAATGGTCGCGTATGTCAGAAAGAGAGCTGCCTGTGCGATAAAACTGACACATTTTCAGCAAACCGGGTTGAAATTCCCGATGGCAAGAAGGTTGAAATGCGGCCGCCGACAAACAAACGAAGTCAAACAGAAAATCAATACCATGAGTAAAGTAATAGGAATCGATTTAGGAACCACCAACAGTTGTGTTGCCGTAATGGAAGGTAACGAGCCGGTGGTAATTGCTAACAGCGAGGGTAAGCGCACGACGCCTTCGGTGGTGGCCTTTGTAGAAGGAGGTGAGCGTAAGGTAGGTGATCCGGCTAAGCGTCAGGCTATCACCAACCCTCGTAAAACCATTTATTCAATCAAGCGCTTCATGGGAAGCAGCTATGATGAAAGTGCTCGCGAGGCAGGCCGTGTGCCTTATGAGGTTGTAAAGGGTGACGGCAATACACCACGTGTGAAGATTGACGATCGCAACTATACACCACAGGAAATTTCTGCGATGGTTCTTCAAAAAATGAAGAAGACAGCAGAAGATTATCTCGGTCATGAAGTGACTGAGGCAGTTATTACGGTGCCGGCATACTTCAACGATGCTCAGCGTCAGGCTACCAAGGAGGCTGGCGAAATCGCGGGTTTGACTGTTAAGCGTATCATTAACGAACCAACAGCAGCAGCCTTGGCTTATGGACTCGATAAGAAGTCACAAGACATCAAAATCGTCGTGTTCGACTGCGGTGGTGGTACCCACGACGTTTCGATTCTGGAGTTGGGTGATGGTGTATTCGAAGTACTCTCGACCGACGGTGACACGCACCTCGGTGGTGACGACTTCGACCAGGTGATTATCGACTGGTTGGTTCAAGAGTTCAAGAATGAGAACGGAAATCAATTCGATTTGATGAAGGATCCAATGGCCCTTCAGCGTTTGAAAGAGGCCGCTGAGAAGGCGAAAATTGAGCTTTCTTCGACCACATCGACTGAAATCAACTTGCCTTATATCATGCCGGTTGACGGTATTCCGAAGCACTTGGTAAAGACCATGTCTCGAGCTAAGTTCGAACAATTGGCTGATAGCCTTATTCAGCGTACCATCGCTCCATGCGAAAGCGCATTGAAGAAGGCAGGCATCTCTGTGAAGGATATTGATGAAGTTATTTTGGTAGGTGGTTCAACACGTATTCCGGCCGTTCAGGATGCAGTTAAGAAATTCTTCGGTAAAGAGCCTTCAAAGGGTGTGAATCCGGATGAAGTTGTAGCCATTGGTGCCGCAATCCAGGGTGGTGTTCTAACCGGTGAGGTGAAAGATGTATTGCTTCTCGATGTAACTCCGCTTGCATTGGGTATCGAAACGATGGGTGGCGTAATGACCAAACTGATTGATTCGAACACGACCATTCCAACCAAGAAGAGCGAAGTGTTTTCTACTGCAAGCGACAACCAGCCGAGCGTAGAAATACATGTTCTCCAGGGTGAGCGTTCCATGGCAAAAGATAACCGCACCATCGGTCGTTTCCACCTCGATGGTTTGCCCTCCGCTCCGCGTGGCGTGCCGCAAATTGAAGTGACATTCGATATAGATGCCAATGGTATCATTCACGTAAGTGCCAAGGATAAAGCAACGGGAAAGGAGCAGAACATCCGTATCCAAGCCTCATCCGGCTTGAGCAAAGAGGAGATTGAGAAGATGAAGCGCGAGGCAGAGATGAACGCTGAAAGCGATCGTGCAGCACGCGAAGAGGCCGACACAATCAACCAGGCTGATACGCTCATTTTTCAAACCGAAAAACAAATGAAGGAGTTCGGCGACAAGGTTCCGGCTGATAAAAAAGAGCCTATCGAGAGCGCACTCGCAGAATTGAAGCAGGCGCATGCAGAAAAAGATGTCAATCGCTGTAAGTCTGCCATTGATAACCTGAACAACGTTTTTGGTGCCGCGGCGACTGAAATGTATAACCAGTCAGGTGAACAAGGTCAGCCAACTGGCAACACACAAGGCAGCGACTCTGAAGTTACGGATGTAGATTTTGAAGAGGTGAAGGACGAGAAGAAGTAACCTAGAAGAACATAAAAAAAGAGGCTCCATGAGCCTCTTTTTTTTTGACCATATATTTGGTCAAATTATTTGATGTAAAATATGCTAAAGGAATTCAAACAATTTGCCCTTCGTGGAAATCTTATCGATATGGCGGTAGCTTTTGTAATGGGAGCCGCATTTGGAAAAATTGTCTCTGCATTCATTGATGGAATGGTCATGCCGCTTGTCGGGTTGATTCAGGGTCGTGATTTCTCCAATTTATATTATCCGCTGTCAGAGAATGTGCGAAAGGCTAGAGAGGCGGCGGAGCTATCAGGCGGCGGACTCTCGCTCGAGAATGCTAAAGAAATCGGTCCCGTGGTAGCTTATGGGACATTCATTACGCTTGCAATTGAATTTGTGATTGTTTCATTTATCATGTTTTTGGTTATCAAGGCGATGAACAAACTTAGAAGAGAAGAGCCGGCTCCGGCCTCCGAGGTAAATCGTTCAGAGCAGCTGCTTGAGGAAATCCGTGATGCCCTCAAAAGAGGATAATTCAAACCTTTACTGATAAACTATAATCATATTGAGTTGTTTGGCTATCGGCATTGAATGAGTAGAAAGTTTTCGATAGCAGTAATCAGCAGTGTTGTGGCAATCACAGTGCTCAGCACCTGGCTAATTACCGGACTTAAATTCAGTTATGATTTTGAGGCGTTTTTTCCAAAAGACGATCCCGAAACCGATTTTTACCTTTCCCTTAGGGATCGCTTTGAGACCGATAATGATTTTTTTATCGTGGCTCTCGAGAATGAATCTTCCGTCTATGATTTGGAGTTTCTGACCAAGGTCGACAGTCTAACAAAGGTGCTGTCGCGTATAGAAGACGTCACAGCCGTTGTAGGTCCAACCCAATTGAAAAGAGCAGTTCAGGACCCACTGCTGGGGCAGGTAGTTGAGGTACCCATGCTGCGCTGGCAGTCTCCGGAAACATACACAACTGATTCCATTGAGTTGGCCCAAACTACCGGTTTAGTGGGGTGGTTCTTCTCTGAAGATTACAGGTCTGTTGCAATCAATCTGAGACATACCCAGCGGTTATCCAAGGAGCGATGTGATTTGCTGGCTGAAAACATTGAGGCGGCCGTAGCCGGCTTTGATTTTAAAAAATCACATGTCATTGGTCGAGCCCTTGGTCAAAAACTGTATGTGGAGTTAATGATTAGTGAAGTTGTATTGTTCATTTCGCTAAGTCTTCTTCTAACTACATTGTTCCTCTACATCGCGTTCCGGTCAGCCTGGGGTATTTTGATTCCGACGCTGGTTGTGCTCATTTCGATCCTCTGGACACTCGGCTTCATTCGACTTTTGGGCAATGATCTTGACTTAATGCTGACCGTTTTACCTACCATCATCTTCGTGGTAGGTATGAGCGATTCGGTGCATGTGCTTACGAAGTATATGCAGGAGTTGCGAAACGGGCGCGAAAAGCGTGATGCGATACGCTACGCCTTCAAAAGCATTCGTTTGGCTACGTTTTTAACGGCAGTTACAACATCGATTGGGTTTTTGACACTGGTGCTTTCCAATATAGAACCCATCAGCAATTTTGGAATCTACACATCGGTAGGCATCATGCTCGCCTACGGTCTGACGTATAGTTTGCTACCGGCCATCTTGTTTTTGGCACAGCCTACACGTCTCAACACTTTTGCTTTGTCTGATGATTTTTGGACGAACAAATTGCATTCGTCTTTCCGCTGGATAATTCGTCGTCGTTATGCGGTTATAGCGGGAACTGCTGCTGTGTGTTTGGTAAGTGTCTATGGGATTTCCAGAGTCGAGGTCGATAACAAGATGCTCGAAGATTTGCGCGATGAGCATCGGCTGAAGCAAGAATTCTTTTTCATGGAAGAGCATTTTTCAGGTTGTCGGCCATTTGAAATGGCTATCATACTCAATGAAAGTGTTCAGCTCAATGACGTTGCGTTCCTGCATGATTTGGATACACTCAATTATTGGTTGCGTGAAGTGTATGGTGTTGGATCACTTGTCTCTTACACGGAAATATTGAAAAACGCACATCAGGCCACTAATGCGGGGTTACGTGAGTTTTATTCAATTCCGACGGATAGTGCAGAGTTGCGCCGATTAAATAAACTCATTCAGCGAAAGGAGTTTGCCGAAGTGGTCAACATGCACTACAATAAGGAGGGTGCAGTGCTGCGCATTGCCGGTAAGATTGGCGACTTTGGAAGGAAGCATTACGAGAAACTGAATGGAGAACTCGATGCATTTGTAGCAGCGAATTGCAAAACCAAATTCGAATACAAGGTCACAGGAACGGCGCATCTTATTGATTTGAACAATCAGTATCTGGTCGAGAATATGGTCTGGGATCTTTTGTTGTCGATTGTTGTCATTGGGCTCATTATGGGCGCTGTCTATCAGTCGCCGAAAATGATACTGCTGACGATTATTCCCAATCTGATTCCATTAGTTATAGTTGGAGGCATAATGGGCTTCGCAGGCATACCGCTCAAGGTAACCACCTCCATCGTATTCAACATTGCTTTTGGTATTGCCGTCGATGACACGATTCACTTTTTAGCGAGAGTGCGCACCTTATTGCTCGAGGGCATGAGCCCGCTTTATGCCGTGAAGCGCACTTTTCTGACTACCGGCAAAGCCATGGTAGTTACGACATTAATCTTAAGTGGAGGTTTTCTTACACTCATTCTCTCCGACTTCATGGGCACGTT
>Ga0315899_10001916_pt1 | contig 23465 bp, 20 predicted proteins | sample LakEriMetagenome_2_FD_203518 | JGI IMG/M metagenome (GOLD analysis project Ga0315899, IMG submission 203518) | Freshwater fungal communities from buoy surface, Lake Erie, Ohio, United States - Buoy 4 MA112 | ecosystem: Environmental > Aquatic > Freshwater > Lake | place: USA: Lake Erie, Ohio... | reverse complement strand
CAGGGCATGAAGTTTCCCGACGCGCCTTATGGTATGAAAATGGCCTGCGGCGAAAATCCGAAGCGCGTTTACGGAAGCAAGGGTCGGATGCCGTCAACACGCATGGGCAACATCGCCGTGAATAGGCAAACATGGATTAAGGCGCAGGAGTATAAGAAAAGACGCGATAGCGGCAAAGAATATACCCGCGACATTGGTATGGAAACATTGGCAGGCGTATTGGATGGTGACATCTCGATACAGAACCACTGCTACCGTGCCGATGAAATGGCAATCGTCCTCGATATGGCCAAGGAATTTGGTTATAAGGTATCAACATTCCACCATGCGGTCGAAAGCTACAAAATCGCTGATCTGTTGCGTGACAATGGGGTGTGTTCCGCCGTGTGGGCCGATTGGTGGGGCTTCAAGATGGAGGCGTATGACGCCATTCCTGAAAACGCTGCAATCCTCCACAATACGGGTGCCTGCGTCATCATCCATTCCGATGATGAAAACCAAATTCAGCGTTTGAACCAAGAAGCGGCAAAAGCGCAAGCAGATGGCCGTCGCATGGGGTTCAATATAAGCGATGCCGAAGTCATCAAATGGCTGACCTACAATCCTGCCAAGGCACTTGGCATCAGCGACAAAACGGGCAGCTTGAAGGCTGGCAAAATGGCAGATGTCGTGCTGTGGAACGGTAATCCGTTGAGCGTCTATTCCCGTCCTGACAAGGTATGGGTCGATGGTGCGCTGATGTTTGACGCAAGCAATACTAAATTACGTCCGGTCAGCGATTTTGAGCTTGGCCAACCCGGTGAAGGAGATGTGAAATGAGGCATTTCCTCTATGCCGCCGCTTCTTTGGCAGCCTTTGCAACGCCAGTTGCTGCCGAAACCATTGCGATTACGGGTGGCCGCGTCGTGGTCGGGGATGGCAGTGCGCCGATTGAAGGCGGAACTGTCGTCATCCGCGACGGCAAAATCGTTGCTGCGGGTGCCACTGTTGCCATACCATCAGGCGCACGTCAGATTGACGCCGCGGGCAAATGGGTAACGCCAGGTGTATTTGCTGGTTTCTCCCGCCTTGGCCTAGCTGAAGTGGATGCGGTCAACGGCACCAATGACAAGAGTGGCGGTCGAAGTGGATTTTCTGCCGCTATCGACGTTGCGCCGGCGATTGACCCATTTCGGTCGCCCTTTGCTGTAAACCGTTCTTCGGGTGTCACACGCGCGGTGGTTGCACCAGAGTCTGCAGACAGTATCTTTGCAGGTCAGGGCGCCATTGCCGACCTTGGGGCAGACAGTAACCCGGTCACAAAAGCCCGTGCATTCCAATTTGCCGAGTTCGGCGAAGAGGGCGCTGCTTCTGCGGGTGGAAGCCGTGCGGGAACGCATCTGCACTTCCGCGCTATGCTGCGTGAAGCCCAAGATTATGCTGCTGGACGTGATACGTTTGACGATGATTTGTTGAAGGCCGAGGATGCCAAGGCGTTGTTGTCCGTCCTTCGCGGGGACACTCGTTTGCTCATCCATGTTGAAGGCGCAAATGACATGCTGCGGCTTATGGAATTAAAGCGGGAATTTCCAGCAATTAAAATGGTGTTTGTAGGCGTGAGCGAAGGTTGGCGGGTCGCCCGCGAACTTGCAAAAGCGGGCATTCCTGTCATTGCATCGGCGCTCAATGATTTACCCGCAACATTCGAAATGCTGGGTGCGACGCAAAGCAACATTGGTCGTATGAAGGACGCCGGTGTGACAGTCGCCATTGGTATGATCAATGATAGGGATTCCCACCAATTGCGCTACACCACACAATATGCCGGTAATATTGTGAGCCTTCAATATGTGCCCGGGGCAACGGGGCTGACCTGGGATGAGGCTTTCGCCGCAATCAGCTCGGTTCCTGCCGAGATCATGGGCGTTGGCGACCGTCTTGGCAGCTTGAAAGCAGGAAAGGCGGCGGATGTCGTGCTCTGGGACGGCGACCCGCTCGAACTTTCCAGTGCAGCCACGATGGTTATCATCGACGGTGTGGAGCAACCGCTCGGCAATCGTCAGAACCGCCTACGTGACCGTTATGCGCGTCCTACCGAAGGGGATTTACCAAAGGCATATGATCGCTGATAAAATTATACTATAACAACAAGATGTTGAATGGGGAGGAGGTGGCATTTTGGGTGATTATCTAGCATTGGTTGCAGCGAGTATCTCGTTCGTTGGCAGCCATTTTTTGATGTCGCATCCCTTGCGCGCACCTTTGGTCCGTCGGTTCGGAGCAAATGGCTTTATGGGCGTCTATTCGACCATATCGCTCGTGACATTTGTGTGGATGATTATCGCATTTGGGGCATCTCCAAAGTCTAACGGTCTTTGGCCTGTGGGTGATATTCTTTGGGTGGCCGCGAGCGCACTTACGCTGATAGCGGCGGTACTGTTTGCAGGTTCGTTCATCCGCAACCCTTCGCTTCCCGGTGTGCCCCACGCACTGGCTGCGCAAACCCCCGCGGGGGTGTTTATAGCGACCCGGCATCCCATGATGTGGGGCTTTGCTTTATGGGGGGCGGGGCACATTCTTGTTGCGCCACGTATCGACAATTTCATCTTTGCAGGCAGTCTTGTCTTCTTGGCCCTGGCCGGTTCAAAGGCGCAAGAAATTAAGAAGCGCAATTTGATGGGTGGGCAGTGGGCACAGTGGTTGCGTCGCACGCATTTTGTTGTCCGCCCCGCCGCCTTGTTGCGTGCGGGCATTGGCCCATGGGGCGCAGGCATTCTGATTTGGATGATCGCCACATGGGCGCACCCATATTGGGGCGTAGGCGGCGCTGGCCTTTTCCGTTGGGTCGGCCTCTAAAGCCGAACCATCTTCATGCCCCGCTCGCCATAACGCGGACCGGACGTGCCGCCGCGGGGAGCTGCGGTATCCAATTTGGCAAGATCACTCGCATCAAGTACAATGTCGCTCGCTTTTGCGCTGTCTTCCATCGTTGCACGGCGTTTGAAACCGGGAATGGGCACGATATCTTGGCCTTGCGCCAATATCCAAGCGAGCGCGATTTGTGCGTGTGATGCGTCATGCTTTCCGGCAATCTCACCAACAGCATCTACAATCGCGAGGTTCACGGCAAAATTGTCGCCTTGAAAGCGCGGATCCTGCCGCCGCCAATCGTTATCGGGCAGTGCATCTAGGCTTCGAAAAGCACCTGTGAGAAATCCGCGACCGAGTGGCGAGTAAGGTACAAAGCCAATACCAAGCGCGCGGCACGTCGGCAGAATGTCATCCTCAATATCCCGTTCCCACAGCGAATATTCGCTCTGCAACGCAGAAATCGGTGCAACTGCGGCTGCACGGCGCAAAGTTTCTGGGCCAGCTTCTGACAGGCCAATATGCTTGATCTTGCCCTCGGTTATCAGGTCAGCCATCGCGCCGACGGTCTCTTCAATCGGCACATTGGGATCGACGCGATGTTGGTAATATAGGTCAAGGCAATCGATGCCGAGCCGTTTCAACGTGCCTTCTACCGCAGCCTTAGCATTTGCGGCTGAGCCGTCGACACCGACTATGTTCCCATTGTCAAATTTAAAGCCGAATTTGCTGGCGATGATAAGGCCATCGCGTTTACCTTTAATCGCCTGGCCGACCAATTCCTCATTCTGGAACGGACCATAAATCTGCGCCGTGTCGAAAAAGTTGATGCCAAGATCGATTGCGCGGTGGATTGTCTTGATCGCCTCAATCGGGTCAACATCTTCGCCATATATAATGTTGCCGCCCTTTATCATGGGCATACAGCCAACGCCGAGCGCGGATACTTTTAACCCATGGCCTAGTTCACGATATTGCATCAACTTTGTCCTTCTCAGATGCCTCTATGGCTGTGGCCAGCGCAACGTCCATCTGCACATTACCAGTGGTGCGGAATATATCGGGCAGTGTTTCGACCGCAATCAACAGGGCCAAAGGCTCAATCGGGATGCCCAGTGCCAAGCAGATAGGCGCGATGGAAGTCACGAAGCTTACCGAACCAGGTAAGCTCACGGCACCCATGGATGTCAATGCCGCAATAAAAATTGCGAAGCCATAATCGAAACCGCTGAGTTCCACGCCAAACCAGTTTGCCACATATAAAGCGACAGCCAAGTTCATGGCCGGACCCGTAACGCGCAACAAAGCGACGGCCATAGGCAGGACCAATCCAGCGGTCGATTCACGTACGCCCAGCGCCTCTGCCTTTTTCAGCATCAGCGGCAAGCTTGCGAGCGACGATTGTGTTGATACGGCAAAGGCCTGCACTGGTGCGATCTGCCGTGCATATTCGCTTAAGCGTACCTTACCGGCAAACATGGCGACCAGATAGGCGAAGCCACCAACGATGATGCCGACGATAGAAACCGTGACGATATAATGGGCAACTGCGCCAAGTGCCGCGAGTCCGGACCTTGCGCCAACGACAAAGGATAAGGCAAATACACCGATGGGTGCGAGTTTGAGCACCCATTCAATGACAATGACCATGGCATCGGCGAGCGCGCTGAAAAAACCGGCCATTTGCGCTCTTGGGCCCTGCGTGAGGCGCGTGACCGCAAAGGCAAATACTAAAGTGAAGATCAGAAGCGGTAGAATCGAATCATTGGCTGCTGAAGCAATGGGATTGGTCGGCACCAAAGCGACAAGAAAGTCTCGCAACGGAGGCTGCTCCGCTACCGCTGGAACACCTGTAAGAGCCGCGCGCAACGCCGCCGCACTCTCAGATGGCATTGGCCAGATGGATAGCAATGATGGCGTCAACAGAGCGCCCATGGCCGCAGAGAGGCACATCATGACTACAATCCACGTTACTGTGCGCGCAGCCATGGGGCCAGCGCGGGCCGCCTCGGCGCTTTTGACGATACCGGTGATCAGTAGTGCGACGACCAAAGGCACCACTGTCATACGAAGGCCGTTAAGCCACAAGGAGCCGACAATATCGAGCCAATAGGCAATTTTCGTACCTATAAAGGGCACTTGTGCGGCGGCGAAAATTCCAAGGGCAAGACCAATGACGAGCGCGAGGAGAATACGTGTAGCGTTTGACATAGCATCGGGTCTTGCCAGCCTGTTGCTCCCTATGCAAGGGAGAGGCTTAGCGGCACGAAAAAATCAAATAACGACCGCAAAAGAGCAGGGACGTACATGGCGCGAAAATATTTTGGTACAGACGGCATCAGGGGGCGTAGTAACGCGGGTGCCATGACGCCGGAAATGGCAATGAAAGTCGGTCAAGCAGCGGGCACGCATTTTCTTCGTGGCGGTCATAAGCATCGCGTTGTTATTGGCAAAGACACGCGCCTTTCCGGCTATATGATTGAAAATGCGCTTGTCGCCGGATTTACCAGCGTTGGCATGGACGTGGTCCAGTTTGGTCCGATCCCAACGCCAGCCGTCGCATTGCTCACGCGGTCGATGCGCGCCGATTTGGGCGTGATGATTTCGGCCAGCCACAACCCCTATGAGGATAATGGCATTAAGCTTTTTGGTCCTGACGGCTTTAAACTTTCTGACGCGGACGAACTGGCGATTGAAGCTTTACTAGATGGGTCGCTTCCATTGGCCGACGCGGCTGATGTGGGGCGTGCGCGGCGTATTGAAGACAGCCGGGGCCGCTATATTCATGCAGTAAAGGCATCGGTGCCTGAACATATCCGTTTCGACGGTCTACATGTGGTGCTCGATTGCGCCAATGGCGCAGCATATCAAGTCGCGCCGACCGCGATTTGGGAACTGGGTGCGAAGGTAACGGCAATTGGAATTGACCCCAATGGCAAGAATATCAATCACAAGGTCGGCTCAACGCATGTTGTAACTTTGCAGGAAACCGTAGTTGCAGCTGGCGCCGATATTGGCATTGCGCTTGATGGCGATGCGGATCGATTGATCGTCGTTGACGAACATGGCCGCGTAGTAGACGGCGACCAGATCATGGCATTGCTTGGCTCCGCAATGAACCGCAGCGGCAAGCTGACGGGCGGGGGTATTGTCGCGACGGTGATGTCCAATTTGGGCCTTGAGCGGTATCTGGAGTCGCAGGACTTGCGCCTCATTCGCGCGAAAGTCGGCGACCGTTATGTCCTCGAAGAAATGCGCAAGCACGGCATCAATGTCGGTGGGGAGCAATCTGGCCATATGATTATGCTGGATCATGCAACCACAGGCGATGGCACCGTTGCGGCGCTGCAGGTGCTGACCCAGCTTGTTGCGAGCGGGAAGCCCGCGAGTGAAGTGCTGCACCTTTTCGATCCCGTCCCCCAATTGCTCAAAAATGTTCGCTTTTCAGGTGGCAAGCCGCTTGATAATCCAGATGTTCAGGCCGTTATCGCAAAGGCTGAGGCCGAGCTGGCGGGCAATGGCCGTTTGGTAATTCGTCCGTCGGGGACTGAGCCAGTCATCCGCGTGATGGCGGAGGGCGATGACGCAGCGCAGGTTAATCGGATTGTCGACAGCATTTGCGACGCGGTCAGGATCGCTGCATCCTGATGATGAAAGGCGTGCCCGCCCGCATATTGATTATCGCTGGTTCTGACAGTGGCGGCGGCGCAGGGATCCAGGCGGATATTAAAACGGTTACCATGCTAGGTGGCTATGCCATGACGGCAGTGACCGCGATTACCGCGCAAAATACGCTAGGCGTCGATGCCGTGCATATGATTCCGACGCAAATGGTGATTGACCAAATCAATGCGGTTGTCAGCGACATTGGCGTTGATGCTGTCAAAATCGGGATGATTGGCAATGCTGCGACCGCGCATGCGGTAGCCGACAGTCTTTCGGACCTGTCTTGCCCGATCATATTCGACCCCGTCATGGTTGCAACGAGCGGGGCCGTGTTAGCGGATCCAGATACCATATCTGCGTTTGAACGGCTGATGCAGCTTGCCACGCTGACCACGCCTAACTTGCCGGAACTGGAGGCTTTGGGTGGCAAAGATGCCTTGCTCGCCCAACGGTTTCCATTGCTGATCAAGGGCGGTCATGCGGACGGAGATGATATTATTGACGAACTACATCTCGCGCCTGGGCAGAGCGAAAGCTGGCGCGGCGCACGGATACAGACGCGCAGTACACATGGCACTGGGTGCACATTGTCGTCGGCCATCGCAACGGGACTAGGCCAGGGGATGGAGCTTGTGCCCGCCGTAGAACGGGCGCGTTTGTTTGTGCGGCTTGCTCTGCGCGACGCGCCGGAGCTTGGTCAAGGACATGGTCCGATGGGGCATCAATCGGTGCGTGAGGATGCGATGGTCGCTGGCCCGTCGCTCAATCATGTGACCGTTGGTTGCTCTGATTATGCGGCGTCCGTCAATTTTTACATGGCGCTTGGTCTTCAGTTGATTGTTGATAGCCCGGCCAACGGATATGCGCGATTTGAAACGCCCAATGGCGTCACCTTTTCCATACATCACTGCGATGATATCACGCCATCGACCATAGTGTATTTTGAAAGCAAACGGCTGGATGCTTGGGTAACGGAGCTGGCCAGCCAAGGCTTTGCGTTTGAACAGTTGCCACAGGATGAAAGCTGGGGCTGGCGTGAAGCGCGCTTGCTCGATCCGGCGGGCAATATTGTGTGCCTATACAATGCTGGCGAAAACCGTCGCTACCCTGATTGGCGGATATGATCTTCGGCGTAGATGAGGCGGGACGTGGGCCGCTTGCAGGGCCGGTGGTCGCGGCGGCCGTTTTCTTGTCCAAGCCGCGCCCATCTGGGCTGGATGACAGCAAAAAACTAACCGCTGCGCGCCGTGCGGCGTTGGAAGCCACTATAAAACGTCGTTGCCATTGGGCGGTGGGCGTGGTTGAGGTCGAAGAAATTGACCGCCTGAACATATTTGGCGCAACAATGTTGGCCATGACCTTGGCGGTAGAAGCTTTGTGCACAAAACTTGGCTGCGACCCGCTTGAGATATTGGTTGATGGAAATATGACCCCCGCCGGTCGCCGTCCTGAATGGCGTTGGCCAGCGCGGGCTATTGTCGGTGGCGATGCGATTGAACCGTGTATTTCCGCAGCCTCGATCATTGCCAAAGAACATCGCGACCGAATGATGCGTGCCGCCGCTGCGCAATACCCGCATTATGGTTGGGAAAAGAATAAAGGCTATGGAACACCCGACCATATGGCCGCGCTGCAGGAGCATGGTCCGACACCTTTGCACCGGAAAAGCTTCGCGCCTGTGGCGCAACTGCTTTTGCTGTAACTTTTTTTGGGCAGTGAGTCCTTCGGGTAACACCACTAGGGGTTGAGTCTGCCAAGATTCGCGAGACTCCACATATTGTGCCGGACTCGTTTCGTTCCGCCTATATGATGGTTCTTGCGCGCAAAACCCTGGATTCCGCAATCATCAATGACCTTGACCCAAGGGCCGCGCTGACTCATCGCAGATTTGTAAGCGCCAAAAGGAGCAGGCAATGGGTGTTATTGAGAAAATTAGACCAGCAACAAAAGCGAAGCTGGCGCCGGCACCTGAACTGCCGCGCAATCAGATACTACGCATGGACTGCATTGAGGCGATGCGTTCCTTGCCTGATTGCTCCATCGACATGGTCTTTGCTGATCCGCCCTATAATTTGCAGCTTGGTGGCGATTTGTTGCGTCCGGACAATAGCAAGGTCGATGCCGTCGACGACGAATGGGATAAATTCGCAAGTTTCGCCATTTATGACAAATTCACTCGCGAATGGCTCGCTGAGGCACGGCGCATATTGAAGCCGAACGGCTCGCTTTGGGTCATCGGCAGCTATCACAATATCTTCCGCGTTGGCACGGCGGTGCAGGATGCTGGATATTGGATCCTCAACGACATCGTCTGGCGCAAGTCGAACCCAATGCCCAATTTCAAGGGAACGCGCTTCACCAATGCACATGAGACCCTGATCTGGGCTTCGAAAAGCGAGAAGTCGAAATATACCTTCAACTATCGCGCGATGAAGACGTTGAATGACGAGCTTCAAATGCGGTCCGATTGGTTAATCCCCATTTGTGGCGGGCAGGAGCGGTTGAAGCGCAATGGCATGAAGGCGCACCCCACACAAAAGCCGGAAGCTTTGCTGTATCGCATATTGCTGGCCTGTACCAAGCCTGGTGACGTGGTTCTTGATCCGTTTTTCGGAACGGGAACGACGGGCGCGGTTGCCCGCCGTCTCGGCCGTGACTGGATTGGCTGTGAGCGCGAATCCGTCTATTGCGAAGTTGCCGAGGAGCGCATTGCGGCAGCATTGCCTTTGGACGAAAGCGCCATCAAAACCATGCAATCACCAAAATCCGCGCCAAAGGTTGCCTTTGGCCAGTTGGTTGAGGCGGGTTATCTTAATCCCGGTACGAAACTGTATGACCGCAAGCGTCAGTTTGAAGCCACTGTGCGCGCCGATGGCTCGATCATGTGCGGCGTTGTAGACGGTTCGATCCACAAAGTCGGTTCGAGTATTCAAAATGCGCCAAGCTGCAATGGATGGACCTATTGGCATTATGCTGCACCCGATGGCGCGATGAAGCCGATTGATGACCTGCGTCAAACCTACTTGCTCGCAACCGAGCCGTGATAAAAATCTATCTTCGTCCCACTGGTTTTGTCGAAGGCCCCCAGCGGAACGAGGGTGAGAGTTTGCGTTTGGCTGGAACCATGCTGTGGTTCTCGCAAATAGAATATATCACACGCGACATAACATCAACGCAGCGGCAGTTGGTGTCGGTTCGGGAATGGGATGCATTTGCCTCGGCACTAACGGACACTGCCCGCGCGCGGTGCGCCTTGCTGCTTCAGCGCATAACTGCCCCGCGCGCTGAACTGCAGATGGGCATGCACAGGGTTAGCCTTGATCAGCCGCGGGTCATGGCGATTATCAACGCGACTCCAGACAGCTTTTCAGATGGCGGCATGAATTTAGACCCGGAAATTGCGGCGAAAGCGGCCTTCTTCATGTTGCGCGCAGGCGCGGCTATCATTGACATTGGCGGGGAGTCTACACGACCCGGTGCGCCTTTGATCGGGGACGGTGATGAGCTAAATCGCGTTACGCCGCTGATCCGCAGGCTGGCGCAGGCTGGCGCAGCTATCTCGATTGACACACGTAAGGCGTCGGTGATGGCGGGCGCATTGCAAGCTGGCGCGACGATGATCAATGACATATCTGCGCTTTTATACGACGACCACTCCTTAGAAGTCGCGTGCAAGAGCAATGCTCCCGTCGCCCTCATGCACGCCCCAAGTCAAGGCGCTGATCCGCATAAAGACGGCAATTATGATGATGTCGTATATGATGTGTTCGACTGGCTTGAGCAGCGCGTTTCCGAGGTTGAAGCTGCAGGGTTGTCGCGTGATAAGATATTGATCGATCCCGGTATCGGGTTCGGAAAGACACTCGCCAACAATCTGGCGATCATTAACAATCTGGCAATATATCATGGACTGGGTTGCGCTTTATTGTTTGGCGCAAGCCGCAAAAGACTGATTGGTGCGCTATCGGATGCGGAAGATGCAAAAGATCGCCTTGGCGGTTCAATTCTCCTTGCTATGAAGGCGGTGGAGCAGGGCGCACATATTGTTCGCGTCCATGACGCCGCTGAGACCGTTCAGGCCATTCGGGTGTGGCGCGGCCTGAGGGATGCGGCATGGATGGAAACTATACAGCCTACAGCCATTTGACTGCATTGACCCTGCTTTCATCGTTTGGCAGTTTTCGGGCAATTTTGAGGGGGATCTGAAATGCTTATGAAATATATCATCGGGTATATTGCAACTGGCATCGCGTTTGCGGTCATCGACAGCGTATGGCTACGGACCATGTACACGCGCCTATATCAGCCAGAAATCGGCGAATTGTTGATGAAGGGCGGCTTTCGTATGGGGCCGGCGATTATTTTCTATCTGCTGTATATTTTGGGCATGATGATCTTCGCCGTTGGGCCAGCGTTGTTGACCGGCAAGTGGCAGACCGCACTTATCTGGGGCGCGCTGATGGGCTTTTTTTGTTACATGACCTATGACCTGACCAATTATGCCACGTTGAAAGTGTGGAGCACGAAAGTCACCATCCTCGACATTATTTGGGGAACATTCCTGACAGGCTCTGCCTCGTTGGTGGGCTTTTGGATCACACAGGCTTTGTTGGGCAAGAATGTCTAATCCGCTGAACAAGCCTTGCAGCAATTGTCGTTGGCAGTGCGCAGAATTGTAAAGCGGTCGAGTTAAAGTACCGATTTTGGCGCGATGACATTTTCTTTGTTCAACGTGCTTGAGCATTAGAAAATCACCAGTTAAAGCTCACAGGGAATATAGTTTAGAAGGAGGCTGTTTTGGCTAACGATCACGACCTAGGACCTGCAAAAGAAACCTATGCGGGTTTCATCACGCTTTTCAAATGGGGCGCAATATTATCGGCGGTTGTCACCGCCATCGTGGTTCTGATCATCGCAAGTCGCGCGGCTTAAATGGTGAAAATCGCTGTCCTGAAGGAAACCACCCAAGGCGAAACCCGCGTTTCTGCGTCCCCTGAAACCGTCAAGAAATTCATCGCATTAGGCGCGACGGTTTCGGTCGAGAATGCAGCTGGGACGGGAGCGTCCATCGGTGATAGCGATTATGAAAATGCGGGCGCTTCTGTTGGCAATCTGTCTTCAGTCCTAAAGGACGCTGACATTGTCCTTGGCGTCCAAGGGCCAGATCCAAAGGCGCTGAAGGGCATGAAGCCCGGCGCTTGGTTGGTTGCAGGCCTCGATCCTTTTGGTCAGCGTGCACGCGTGGATGCTTATGCCAAGGCAGGCGTAGAAGCGTTGGCGATGGAATTCATGCCGCGCATTACGCGTGCGCAATCGATGGACATATTGTCGTCGCAGTCAAACCTGTCCGGCTATAAAGCTGTGATTGAGGCAGCTTCGGTCTATGGTCGCGCCTTTCCGATGATGATGACTGCTGCAGGCACCGTAAGTGCCGCAAAGGCCTTTATCATGGGCGTTGGCGTTGCCGGACTTCAGGCGATTGCCACGGCACGCCGATTGGGCGCGCAAGTATCGGCAACCGATGTGCGTTCAGCCACCAAGGAGCAGATTGAATCCTTGGGCGCCAAAGCTATTTTTGTTGAGAATGTCGCCGGGATCGAAGGCGAGGGCGCTGGTGGATATGCGACTGAAATGTCGGACGAATATAAGGCTGCGCAAGCCGAACTGGTCTCCGCGCATATCGCCAAGCAGGATATCGTTATTACAACCGCGTTGATCCCGGGCCGCCCAGCGCCCCGTTTGGTATCGGATGCGCAAATCGCGAGTATGAAGCCTGGCTCCGTCATTTTTGACCTTGCCGTTGCGCAAGGTGGCAATGTCGAAGGATCAAAAGCCGACGAAATCGTCATCAAGCATGGCGTGAAAATTATCGGCTACAGCAACACGCCAGCGCATTTGGCGGCGGACGCATCGGCGCTTTACGCACGCAATCTGTTCAACTTCCTCTCCGCCTTTTGGGATAAGGAAGCTGGCAAACCTGTGTTGCCCGATGATGATGAAATTACCGCAGCAATTCGCCTGACCAAAGATGGCAAGGTCGTGAATGATCGCCTGTTGGCGTAAGGGGGCATAATGGACTTTATTTCAATCTTATCCATCTTCGTGATGGCCTGTTTCGTCGGCTATTATGTCGTATGGTCTGTTACCCCCGCTTTGCACACACCGCTGATGGCGGTCACAAACGCGATTTCTTCGGTCATTATCGTCGGCGCGTTGATCGCGGCGGCGGCAGGTGGTTCACCGACCGCGAAATGGCTTGGTCTGATCGCCGTTGCGTTGGCTAGCGTCAACATCTTCGGTGGTTTTGCGGTAACGGCCCGCATGCTGGCCATGTACAAGAAAAAGGAGCGTTAAGTTGGAACATACTGCTCCTCCTGCATGGGTCATGCTCGCTTATTTGATTTCTGGCGTATTCTTCATTCTGGCACTGCGCGGATTGTCTTCGCCTGCCACATCGCAGCGCGGCAACCGCTTCGGCATGGCCGGCATGTTGATTGCTGTGGTCACGACCTTAATCACGCATGACGTTGCATCGCTGCCCGAAATCATCGGCGCTATCGCGATTGGCGGCGGTATTGGTTGGGTTACGGCGCGTAAGATTGCCATGACCGACATGCCGCAACTTGTCGCTGCGTTCCACTCGCTCGTTGGTATGGCCGCAGTACTCGTCGCTGCTGCCGCCTTTCTTAACCCTGGTGCCTTTGGCATTGTTGGTGAAGACGGCTTTATAAACCCCGTCAGTCGTGTTGAAATGGGCTTGGGCATCGCCATTGGCGCGATCACCTTTTCAGGCTCAGTCATCGCTTTCCTGAAGCTGGCGGGCAAAATGTCGGGCGCGCCCATCCTCTTGCCGCTGCGCCATGTCATTAACTTGGGTACTTTGGCGGCAATCCTTGGTCTCATCGGTTATTTCACTGTGGACCAAAGTCCTTGGATTTTCTGGACCATTACTGCGCTTGCTTTCCTCATCGGCTTCTTGTTGATCATCCCCATCGGCGGCGCAGATATGCCCGTCGTGGTGTCGATGCTGAATAGCTATTCGGGTTGGGCCGCCGCTGCCATGGGCTTCACTTTGCATAACACGGCGATGATCATCACAGGCGCTTTGGTCGGCTCGTCGGGGGCGATTTTGTCCTACATCATGTGCAAGGCCATGAACCGTAGCTTCATTAGCGTTATCGCGGGTGGCTTCGGTGCCGAGGCGGCTGTATCGGGCGGAGAAGCCAAGGAACAACGTCCATGGAAGCGCGGTTCTGCGGAAGATGCTGCCTATATGATGCAACAGGCCGAAAGCGTCATCATCGTGCCAGGATACGGCATGGCGGTTGCGCAGGCGCAGCATATCTTGCGCGAAATGGCCGATGTTCTGAAGAAGCAGGGCGTAAGCGTAAAATACGCCATCCACCCTGTTGCCGGACGTATGCCTGGCCATATGAACGTTTTGTTGGCCGAGGCATCGGTCCCTTATGACGAAGTTTTCGAGCTTGAGGATATCAACAGCGAATTTGCGCAAGCCGATGTCGCCTTCATCATTGGCGCCAATGACGTTGTGAACCCCGCGGCGAAAACGGACAAGACTTCGCCCATTTATGGTATGCCCGTGTTCGATGTGGACAAGGCAAAGACCGTTTTCTTTGTTAAGCGTTCCATGGGCGGCGTTGGCTATGCCGGCGTCGACAATGACGTATTCTACATGGATCAAACCATGATGCTTCTCGCCGATGCGAAGAAGATGTGTGAGGACATCGTTAAAGCTTTACAGCATTAAGGATCTGAAAGCACCGTATGTCGCTCCAGCGGAGACTGGGGCGGCGCGCGGCTTGCGCAGACAGGCGCGTTAGGCACCAGCTTGCGCGGCTTACTGACGCATAAGCCGCTTCAATTGATACTGGTCGCCATTCCACCCTTCAAAAACCGCATCAATGCCCGGGTGGTTGATGGGCCCTTGCTGATGGTCAGCAAGTAAATTCTGCTGGCTCACATAAGCGATATAGCTGCTTTCCGCATTTTCGGCGAACAGATGGTAAAATGGCTGCTCTTTTGAAGGTCGTACCGGTTCCGGTATGGACTGATACCATTCCTCACTATTGGCAAAAACAGGGTCAATGTCGAACACCACGCCACGAAAATCGAATATGCGATGGCGTACAACGTCCCCTATGGAAAACGCCGTTTTAACAATGTCGGGTGGAGCTATTGGACCATTCATGTCCACAATATGATAGCTTCTTGGATGCAAATCAACCTTGTGGCTTGGCAAAGCGAAAAACTTGGGTTAATGGCCCCGCTCTGTCATGGGGATGCGCCGTTTTGCGGCAATGACCAGTCCCTATGAATTGCGGAGAGATGGCTGAGTGGTCGAAAGCACCGCACTCGAAATGCGGCGTGCCGGTGACGGTACCTAGGGTTCGAATCCCTATCTCTCCGCCATTATTTATTGAAAAATAAGAATAAAAATCTAACCTATCGCGCTGTTACCTAATTACCCCCATAGCTTTGGTGTTTGAGGTAATGTGATCTAAATTTTTAAGCAATTCCGCCGACAAACCCAGCTGTGTCTTGAGGCGCGGGCATGGCCATCCGCATAGCGCCACCGCACCCGCGCTGCCGACAACGCGCGCGACTTTCGACTTCGCCTAAAGTTAGCCGCTCTTTTCCCTTCCGGTCTTGTAACTCTGCACCCGTGAGCCACCGGAACGTTCCGCATTTCTTGCAAGTCAGTTCCAGCCGGTCGTTTGCGTCCAAATCGAGTATTTGGATATTGCTTCGCCAGTTCACCAAAAATCCTCTGCACTGGGAATCCGCGTAAATGATATTTTACCACCAACATTGCCACCGGGCGGCGGCTCCCAAAAGCCGACACTGGCAACCGTTTTGCCATATTTGATATTAAGCCGGTCAAGCGCAGAGCCCAGCCGCTCCCATTTTTGCCGTTCGGAATCATCATCCAACAAAAAATCGAGCTGGCGATGATTGGCAGTCGTTAGATCGCCAAGGCTAACACCGATACGCATCACCCTCGTTTTGCTAGTCAGGCGGCTTGTAAGGCGTTCCCAAAGATAAGCGAGCGCGGTTAGCAGCGCTTGATCGTCATTCACTTGTGGCAGTGTCAGGCTGTCAAACCCGCTGCCCTCATAATATTGCATCCATAGGGTAATGGACTTTGTGTAATATCCGGCCCTGCGCACCCGCCTAGCTGCTTTCACAAGCAACAGGCGCGATATTGTCTTAGCATCCGTCAACGTCCGTGCATCGGGCGGCAAAACCCTTGCATGGCCGAACATGCCGCGTTCGGTCGGTGGTGCTTCTATCGCATAGCCGTGTAGCGCATACCAAAGCCGCTCGCCGGTCACATTATTCCACAAAGCGCGGAGCTGTTTAGGTTGGGTCGCCAGCAAGGCCGCCATTGTCGTTATCCCAGCTTTCGAGAGCCGAATTTCCATCCGTTTCCCGATGCCCGGTATATCATCTAGGGGGAGCTTCAATAAGGGGGCGGGCATGGCCTCAGGTCGCCAGATAGAAAGGCCATCCGGCTTTTGCGTCCCGCCTGCAATCTTGGCCAAATGGCGATTGGCGGCAAAGCCGATAGAGCATGTGATGCTTGCGCCGATGTTATAACGGATCGTCCGTTTGATAGCCGCCGCCACGCCAGCCGGATCGGCCCTTTGCCCTTCGTCAAGTTTGCAACTTAATTCGTCAATCGACTTGACCTGATCGACCGGGATTACGGAGCCAATTTGCGATATAAGCTCGTTATGCGCACGCCTGTATAAATCTGGCTTTTGCGGCACCAAAACTAGATCGCGACATATCCGCTTGGCTTCATCTACCATCATTATGTTTTTGACGCCGCGCGCCTTCGCTTCGCGTGAACAAGCGATGATGCACGAACGTCCCCCTTCATAGGGAACAATGCCGATGGGACGCCCGCGTAAGGCAGGGTTTCGCAACTGCTCAACGCTCGCAAAAAAGCCGTCAAAGTCCAAATAGAGGTGCTCGATTGTGTCTGGTTTGCGCATGGGAGTGCCGAATCGGAGAGGAATTTGTAAAAGAACATAAACAGAACATCGGCGCAAGCGAGTTGACACGTCCGCAGCTTTGAAAAGGGATGTTGTGAGTGTCGGGTGACACTTCCTAATCAAATCGCGCGCCAGTCTTTGCTGCGCTTTAGCGCGTACGGCAAAAGCAATTGTATCTGTCGTTTTACCAGCCTGTAAAACGCACCCACTCATTGGTAACGATATCTGACGTGCCGTGCACGATGTGGTAGCTGCGATGCTGCGCGCCAGTAGCGCAGGCGTGATTAGGCAAGATGCGCACGCGATCGCCAATGGCCAGTTCGGGAAGCACCGCGTTTGACCCCGGACGCACCTTTAGGATGCCATGTTCTTGATTAGCATCCGCCAGAATAAGATCCTGAAATGGCACGCCGGCGCTATCGCATGCGACGCCATAACCTTGGTTGATATCCTGCTTGGATGTGCCACGATCTTGGGACATGGCCATCCATCCGGCGTCAATCAAAATCCAACCCTTTTCGCGCTGATGCCCGATAACCGTCGCGAGCACCGACATCGCGATGTCGTCGATTTCGCAAATACCAATGCCCGCCATAACGAGGTCAAAGAAGACGAAAACGCCTGCGCGGACTTCTGTCACGCCGCTAAGGTCAGTGGCATAATGGGCCGTAGGGGTCGAACCCACGCTAACCACAGGGCAGGGAAGGCCAGCATCACGGAGAATGTTTGCTGCGTCGACAACGCTGCGGCGTTCGGTTTCTGCTGCTTCCCGCAGGGCTGTGGCCCCGCGCGCGGCGTAACTTCCACCTGCATGGGTAAGAACACCCCGCAATTCGCCACCTTGCACAATCGCCCGGCCGATGGAGAGTAGGCGCTCGCTATCTTGCGGGGGCACACCCGAACGATGGCCATCACAATCTATCTCGATTAATGCGGGGATAGCTAAACCATCGGTGCGCGATGCTAATGCAACCGCTTCGGCTTGTTCAACTGTGTCGAGAATAACGGCAAGGTCCACTCCACTTTGGCGCAGCTCAACCACTTTTTTCAGCTTACATGGTGTGATGCCGACTGCATAAATTATGTCGCGAACGCCAGCGGAAGCAAAAAACTCGGCTTCCTTGAGCGTCGAAACTGTTGCAGGGCCTTGCGGCGAAGCCATAGCGCGAACTGCAACTTCAATCGACTTTGCTGTCTTGAGGTGCGGACGCAGCGGCACGCCCATGGGTGCGAGCCTGTCGCGTAAGCGCGCGATGTTGCGGTCCATACGAAGCGCATCAATGATCAGGCACGGTGTCTCCAGCGTTCCGATGCGTGACTGGGGCAATTCGGGGGCTAGTGCTTCACGCATGCGCTGTGTTTCCTCCTGCCGGTGCGTTTCGGTCCTGATGTCTCACTATTGCGCCGCAGTTAACGGGTGCGCATATCCTTTTCCACTCGAATTACCAATTTTGGTTGGATTTAGCCCCATCCGTCATGAGGGCATAGTTTCAATCTACGGTTTTGAACGACGTTACAGCGTCAGCAAATAAGCTATGACTTGCTCGCGCGATTTTGGGTCCTGAATTCCGTTAAAGGGCATTTTGGTGCCTGGCACCGTCTTTTTTGGCGATATGAGCCATCGGTCGAGTGTCTTTGCGTTCCATGTTAAACCAGATGCCTTGAGGGCAGGGCTATAAGCATAACCCGGAAGCGTGCCCGCCCGTCTACCGCCTACACCGGCGAGACTTGGTCCGAATAGGGTTTTGCCAGCTTGCGTTGAATGGCATCCTGCACATTGCGCAAAAGCAGGGGGCCGTGCCTGCTGCGTTTTAGCTGGAGCTATGGTTGTGACCATCAACGCCATTGCCAAAAAGAAAACGGATACAGACAGGCGCAGAGTGAAGGACACAAGATAACTCATTAAGTTGGAATGAAAAAGCGGCGGCGGTATGACCCGCCGCCGCCTCATTGGAGTATATTAGAAGCGATCTGCGTTCATCACCTTCGTCCATGCCGCGACAAAGTCGGACACGAACTTCTGCTTCGCGTCATCCGAAGCGTAGACTTCAGCGACTGCCCGCAATTCGGCATTGGAACCAAACACCAAATCGACTGGCGTTGCTGTCCATTTCGCAGCGCCTGTCGTCCGGTCCTTGCCTACATACAGGCCAGCGTTGGTCGCCGACTTCGCCCAAACGGTGTCCATCGACAGCAAATTGGTGAAGAAGTCGTTGGTCAACGTGCCGGGCTTATTGGTGAAGACGCCTGCGGTTGAACCACCGGCATTTGCACCCAATACGCGCATACCGCCAACCAGCACGGTTGTTTCGGTTACGGTAAGGCCAAGCAAGTCCGCTTTGTCGATCAGTGCTTCAGTCGGCCCATAAAAAGCGTCGGATGCAAAGTAATTGCGGAAGCCGTCGGCCTTTGGCTGAAGCTGGTTGAAGGATTCAACATCTGTCTGGCTTTGTGTCGCATCAACACGTCCTGTGTTGAACGGAACGATGATATCCTGTCCAGCGGCCTTCGCAGCTTGTTCAATGGCTGCGTTTCCACCAAGCACGATCAGATCGGCCAGGCTAACTTGCTTGCCACCTGTTGCGCTCTTGTTGAACGCCGCGCGTACAGTTTCGAGCTTTGCAACGACCTTCGCCACTTCTGCGGGATCATTGACTGCCCAATCTTTTTGCGGTGCAAGCCGTAAACGCGCACCGTTTGCCCCGCCGCGCATGTCGGTCGCACGGAAGGAAGATGCCGAAGCCCATGCAGTCCGTACGAGTTCTGCCGTCGTCAGACCGCTTGCCAATATGTTGGATTTCAACTGGCCAATATCAGCAGCGTTAACTGGGGCGTACGCTGCCTTTGGAAGCGGATCCTGCCAGGTCAAAGTGACCTTAGGCGCATCCTTACCCAAATAACGAGCCTGTGGCCCCATATCCCGGTGGGTCAGCTTGAACCAAGCCTGCGCAAAGGCATCTGCAAATTCTTGCGGATTTTTCTGCCAACGCTGTGTGATTTTCCGGAAGCCGGGGTCTTCACGCAACGCGATATCAGTTGTGAACATGATTGGCGCGTGACGGACGTCTGCACGGAACGCATCCGGGACCATGTTGGCGGCCGCTGGGTCGCTTGGAATCCATTGCGTTGCGCCTGCTGGGCTTTTGGTTTTTACCCATTCGAAATTATACAGATTGTCGAGATACTCTGTCGTGAAAGCGATTGGGTTTGATGTCCATGCGCCTTCTAATCCACTCGTAATCGTGTCTTCCGAATGGCCCTTGCCACATTTGTTTTTCCAGCCGAACCCTTGCTGTTCAATTGGGGAGACACCAGGGTCACCGGCGACGCATTCTTCAGGCTTGCGTGCGCCATGTGCTTTACCAAAAGTGTGCCCACCCGCGATCAATGCAGCGGTTTCGGCGTCGTTCATCGCCATCGAGCTGAAGGCACGGCGGATTTCGGCAGCTGCGGCCAACGGGTCAGGAACGCCATTAGGGCCTTCTGGGTTCACATAGATCAGGCCCATTTGCGATGCGGCCAATGGTCCTTTGAGATTGCCCTTGGAGTCACGGCGGCGGTCAGCCAAAAGCTCGGCCTCAGGGCCCCAGAAGACAAGGTCAGGCTGCCATGAATCGACGCGACCACCAGCAAATCCAAGGGTTTTGAAGCCCATATCTTCCATAGCGACATTGCCCGTGAGGACCATGAGGTCACCCCATGAAAGCTTGCGGCCATATTTTTGCTTGATGGGCCACACGAGGCGACGAGCCTTGTCCAGATTGACGTTATCCGGCCACGAGTTTAATGGCTCAAAGCGTAGCTCGCCACCGTCAGAGCCACCGCGCCCGTCACCTGTGCGATAAGTACCTGCGCTGTGCCAAGCCATACGGATGAAGAATGGGCCATAATGCCCATAATCCGCAGGCCACCAAGGTTGTGATGTCGTCAGAACCTTACGGATGTCTGCCTTTACGGCGTCCAAATCGAGCGTGGCAAATTCAGCGGCATAGTTGAAGTCATCGCCATAGGGATTGGCGCGCGCTTCGTTCTGGCGCAATGCGGTAAGGTCGACCTTCTTTGGCCACCACTCGATTTTTGTTTCTGTGGTTTCGGCAACTGCGGCGGTGGTGAGCGCCATCGATGATGTGGCGGCCAGCAAAGCGACAGTGAGGATGTTGCGTATTTTCATGACGTAAAAAGCTCCCAATTCACCTTTGATTCTCCAAAGGTTGAGTGTGTCATATGGGGCCTGTAGCTGGGAACCCAATGAGATTGATTTGTCAGTATAATCGATTGCATTGATAAATGCGGGTTTTAAGTGCCGCAAATAAATTTGCAGCGTGGGTCGTGGACATTAAATAACTGATCCAAAGTCATTTTAACACGGGTCTCGGCGGGCGACGTGACCAATGCTGCCTTTGTCAATTCGGCGAAAATATATGCAAATTGCTATTAAAAGCTTAACTCTGTGTGGACCGCATACCCTCGCGTTTCACGATCAATTCTGCACGAGAGGCAACACCAAGTTTTCGGTAAACACTGTTGAGGTGAATTTTTACTGTGCCTTCGGTTAATGCGCAACGATCTGCGATTTGGCGATTGCGTAATCCCAGGCACACAAGATCCACAATCTCCATCTCTCTTTTGGTTAATAGATCGTCAGAACGAACGGTCCGGCTTGGTTTATCAACGGAATATTGCAATGCAGGCTCAGTTACGCTTTGTTCGAACCACTTACCGCCTGCTAATATGGTTTTCATGCCATTAATGATGACTTCCGGGTCGCTGTCTTTTAATGCGATACCTTTGATGCCGAGGCGCATGGCCTCGATAGTCTGTTCAGGTTCAACATGGACCGTTAAAAACATCGCGGGAATATCCGGATAATGTAGGCGCATGTGTCGCAACACGCGCAGTCCACCACCGCCCTGCATCGAGACATCAAGCATGGCAAGATCGGGGCGTACAGTATCTAATTTGGCAATAGCTTCATCTACAGACAGCGCGGTTTCAACCGTGAAGTCATAGCCATTTGCTAAATATTGGCTAAAGCCATGTAAGAAGAATGGATGGTCATCTACTACAAGAATGTTAGTCATTCTCTATCTGCTGCATGGGAATACGGATCGATAACAACGCTCCTTTCCCAAGCCCCTCCACATATGCCTCACCGTTCAAGAGTCTTAGTCGATCGCGTAATGAAGCTGATTTCAATGTTAATGCAGGTTTTTCATGTACCTGTGCTTCCTGAATAGGTTGACTTACGTCAATAACCGTCATCAAAATGGCATCTTGCTTGAGCGATAGTGTAACTGTCAAGGACTTGCTTTTGGCGTGCCGGACGGCGTTGGTGACAACCTCACGCAACAAATGCTCGATATTGAATGACATCCCTATATCGACCTGTATGGCCGGTTCTTCCGATTTCAGCGTGACGTCGATGCCCCATTGCAACGAAATGGTCCTGGCGCAGACATCGAGCTGTGATATGAGGTCAACGTCATCGATGGCTGTCGGGCTACTTTCCAAAAAACCGCGCAGTCGGGACTGTTCCAGTGTCACAATATCGACAGCTTTCCTAATTTCCAATTCGATGGGTTGTTGAACCACATCCTGCCGTTTTGTGAGTAGCAACAAGCGCATGCGCAATGCGGCAAGAGTTTGTAACACGCCATCGTGCAAATCGCGGCGCGCGACTTCGTGCGCATCTGCAATAAAATTCCGTTGGGCAACCGCGACTTTTCCCAAATATGCAGTCATTTCGGTCACGTGACGGCCTAGGAAAGACGCCTCGGCCATTATTATGGCATCAATGCGGCTATTCACAGCACAGATAAATCCACCCCGCGCGCGGTCAATCTGTAGCGGCTGAACCAATGCTGCCCGGATACCGGCGCGTCGGAGCACATGCGCTATGCGCTGCTCGTTTTCATCAAAGTCCCTATAAAATCCGGTGTCGGGGAAGATGACGCGGTTCAAATATGTGTCGAAAAGCCTGTAGCCAATTTGCAAGTTGAGAAGAGCGTCCATCAAATCCTGGCGCTCATGTTCCTTTTGCAGCATAGGCAGGTTGCACTCATGATATTGATCATATGCCTGCTTCGTTCGGCCCTGCACTATACAGGCCGCTTTCCGGGGTCCAAACAATTCAGCAGATGCATTTGTCCAAGCCTGAAGATCAAACTGAAATGATTTTTCAAGGGCGAGTGTGCGGAGCGATGAAAATTCCTGGTTGAAAAGCTTCAACCGATATTTTCGGCTTGCTGATGTTACGCCCATGAACATGGCAAGTAGCACAATCACGTGCGATATGGCGGTTGATGCCTCCGAAATGGTAGTTATCTGGGGTGATCGGCTTCCCGAAATCTGCACCAGAAAATCACGAAGAAGAAACAAGCTCGCGCCAACGGCAACCGCGGCCAATATATTTTTGCCTTTCACGCCGATTGTCGTCGCAATCACGCCAACGCACACCGCAAGACCTATTGTCGCCTCCACCGCCCCGTGCAGTAACATGATAGCAAAGAGGAGCATAACCATGTCCCCAACGACCTGCGCGCGCAAAACCGTCGGTTGCAGCAGTTGACCGCCAATGGCCATGAGGGTCGCTGCACCTGTCCAGCTGAGCCAGGTATAATAGTGAAATTGCAGCGACGTGCTAAATGCTAAGTGAGTTGAATATGTGGGTAAACCCAGAAATATGATAATGCATAACAATATTCTGGCCAGCGGCCATGCCCATAAAATGAAGGCGGTATTTAAACGAAAGAGCATTTTGCCAATTATTTACATTTATGGGACTCGGATAAGTAGAATACCATAAATATTTCTAAAAAATCATTTATTGATTTTTATATTTTTATTAGTTAATGTTTTATTAATACTATTACTAAAGTAATATAACTTTATGCATATTTAATTTAAAACGAGCAGTCGTTATTTTTTCAAATT
>Ga0315899_10001914_pt1 | contig 23490 bp, 24 predicted proteins | sample LakEriMetagenome_2_FD_203518 | JGI IMG/M metagenome (GOLD analysis project Ga0315899, IMG submission 203518) | Freshwater fungal communities from buoy surface, Lake Erie, Ohio, United States - Buoy 4 MA112 | ecosystem: Environmental > Aquatic > Freshwater > Lake | place: USA: Lake Erie, Ohio... | reverse complement strand
TTCCAATTCGGCTTTATCAATTTGGTTTTCATCTATACCTACAGAATCGATCATGATTTTAATATACCCCTTGGATATGAGGTATGCCGAATCTTTGACGTGGCGCAGTGAATCTTGTTTTCTGATTTCGGCATAGATACGTCCGGGGATCAGATTGAGTGTGGAAAGCTGTTCGATTCTTTTGATCCGGTCGGGTGCTGTAATGGAATCTTTGAGGTATTTTTCTATCATGAGTCCCACAATAGGTGCTGCATAGGTACCACCGAAGCGTCCACTGTTTTCAACAACACACATGATCGCAATCCTCGGGTTGTTTCGAGGTGCAAAGCCACAGAAAAAGGAGTGATTCTGTTGTTTGACACCTTTGTAATAATTTTCCACCGTACCGGTTTTGCCGCAAACGACAATGTCTTTTATTTTAGCTCCAACTCCTGTACCATGATCTACTACGCCCTGCATTCCATCATGCACGGCCTCAAAAATACTATCGTTTATGCTGAACGGACGGATTACTTTGTTATAAGAAGCAAGCAAGCCAAATTGATCTCCGCCATCAATGGAATCCACAACGTGAGGTATATAATACCAGCCCTTGTTGGCAATGTAGCACATTTCATTGGCTACCTGGAGCGGGGTAACATCCACTTCTCCTTGTCCGATACTGACAGACCTGTAATTACAGAAATTCCATCTGCCTTTGCCATGAATCTTGTTGTAATACGCCGGCGTTGGAATATTGCCGGTTTTTTCTGATGGAACATCTACACCTAGCTTTCTTCCCAAACCAAAACCATACATGTATTGGTTCCAGCTAGAAAGTGCCAATTCCATGTCTCCGTGAAATCGCTGGTTATTGATGACTCTTTGCATGACATTGGCAAAATAAGTATTGTCGGAAACGGTAATCGCATGACGCAGATCGAATGTTCCAAAATCAAGACACCTCATGGGTTTGCCACTGCCACAGCCATAAAATGCGCCGGAGCAGGAAAATCTGGTATCGGTAGTGATTATGCCTTCTTTCAATCCGATCAGCGCCTGCAGGGTTTTGAAGGTAGAACCCGGAGAGTAGGTAGCGCTCACTGTTCTGTTCAGTAACGGTAAAGCCGGGTTGAGAAACAATTCGGAAAAATGTTTTCTTCTTTCATTACCAGTCAGGTATTGTGGTTTATAAGTGGGCGCACTGACCATAGCGAGTATCCCGCCTGTGCGGGGGTCAATGGCTACAATCGATCCCAATTTGTTTTGCATCAATTGTTCTCCGAATTCCTGCAACTCAATGTCTATGGACGTATAAAGATTTTGTCCGGCAATGGCAAGTGTGTCAAAAGCGCCGTTTTCGAGTTTTTCGGTCAGTCGGTTTTTATTATCTCTTTTCCAATGTTCAATACCCCGCTGTCCCATCAAAACTTTTTCATAGGAACGCTCCAGTCCCGTCATTCCTGCATAATCACCTGCTACATAACCTTCGTCGGGATGTTTTTTTAAAAAATTTGTGTCCACCTCTGCTGTATAACCCAGTACGTTGGCTGCAGCAGCGTAAGGATATCTTCTTACAGATCTGTCCTGCAGGTAAAATGCGGGAGCGAATTTGAACATCGATTCGTTGAGTCTGGCTAATTTTTCATCACTCAGCAAAGGCTCGAATATCGAAGGCCGAGAACGTCCGTTCTTTACAATCAGTTCCACAATCCTTTTTTTGAATTGCTCCTGATCAATCACGAGAATCTCGCACAACAATGCTGTATCGATACCCTTGAGTTTGTTGGGAACCACCATCAAATCGGAGATGGCGGTATTTTCCAGGATAGGCCTGCCTTTTCTGTCGAAAATGATTCCCCTGTCTGGATAAACCACTTTTCTGAAAATGGCCTGATCATCCGCAAGTATCTTGTATTTGGAAGTAAGCACCTGCAATGTGAGCAGCCTCAGTATGATCACCAGAAAAAGTCCGATGAAAGTGAGGATAATCACATATTTTCTTGAATCATTATTAATAGACACAGTGCTTGAATTTACAGGATGAAAGGATTAAAAATCAGGCAGTGTTGGTTTTGAATTTTTGATTTCTGACAAAAATCAATTCGGTGATCATGACCAGTAAAAGGCTGATGAGCGTGGACAATGCTGATTTGGAAAGAAAATACCACACATTGGAAAACTGCCATGCTTCGAGTAAAAACAGCCATATGTTGTGTACGAATATCATGGTGAACAGATAAATAAAATATTGAAAAATGCCGCCCATTGCCCTGAAAGAGGGTTCTTCAAAATTACTTTCAGCAGCTTCTTTGGTCATCAACAGGTTGATGATGAAAGGTCGCAGATATGCCATGAGCACACAAGCTGCGGTATGAAATCCGGGATGATGTCTGAATCCATCTAATGTCAATCCGAGCAAAAATGCCAAAACCATGAGTCGGGCTCTTCCAATACGAAAAGGCATCCAGAGGATAAAAATAAAGTACAGATAAGGTGTTACCAATTGGTGCAGACGAATCTGATCAAGCACGAAAACCTGCAACAGCATGAGCAACACAAACCTGAAAATATTTTTTACTAGAAGGCTCATTTTTACTCGTTAATATTACTGACTTTTTTGAGTACTTCCGCAACACCTTCCATATCGACGTTTTTAATGACGTACACATATTGCAGATTATTGAAATCTGCAGTTGGCTTGAAGTTCAATTTATAATTGCTGCTGCTTGTTTCTTTGAGCACTTCCGTTACGTTACCGATGTTCAGGCCTCTGGGAAAAGCGGTGCTGAAGCCACTGGTCTGAATGGTGTCGCCATTGTATACTTTTGCACTTTTGGGAATACCCGTGATGGAAAGCAAGTGTGGTGATATCCCATCCCAGCTCAAAGTGCCGGATTCTCCACCTCGTGCAGTGCGACCGCTGATATGGCTGTCTTTATGCAGCAAACTCATCACTACGGCATAGTGTGTACTTACATCAACCACAATCCCAATCGGTGCATTTTGGTGATTCACAACGCCCATGCCCGACTTGATGGCATCCGCACTTCCCCGGTCTATCACAATAAAATTGTTTTGAAAAGCAACCGTATTGGAAACTGCAGTTGCGGAGAGGTAGGAGAATTTGCGGTATTTCACATGGGTGGAGTCTAATTGCATGGAATCGATGACAACTTTGTAATCAGCGGGAACAATTGCGTAATTATTTCTCAACTGGTTGTAGAGCCTTTCATTGACTTTCACCAAAGAATCATTGGTTTGTTTCAAATGGAAATATTGTTTTACAGAAGCAACGTTTCCGCTGACACCTGCGGTGAACTCATTGATGACAGCGCCAAAAACGGCCTGATGATATTTGCTGTACCGATGGATTAACAACAAAGAAAATACCTGTAAAAACAGGAAGAGGATCAGGTTAAAATGCCGGCGAATGAAAAGAAAAATGTTTCTCAACTACTAATAAAATATTATTGGTCCGAACCTTGAGATGCAGTGATACATTAACGCATCACGAAAGGAAAGCGATCGTAATTTTTCAGTGCGATGCCGGTACCGCGCACCACACTTTTAAGCGGATCGTCTGCAATATGAACAGGCAACTTGATCTTGTTGGTTAGTCTTTTGTCAAGACCTCGCAACAATGAACCGCCTCCGGTGATGTAAAGTCCTCTTCTGTAAATATCTGCTGCAAGTTCGGGCGGAGTGATTTCAAGTGCTTTGAGAATGGCTTCTTCAATTTTGAAAATGCTCTTGTCTAAAGCCTCTGCAACCTCCTGATAGCTCACCATAACTTGTTTGGGTATGCCTGTCACCAAGTCGCGTCCGTTCACAGGAATGTCATCGGGCGGGTTTTCCAAATCCTTCATGGCAGCACCAATCTGAATTTTAATTTGTTCAGCGGTTCTTTCTCCAATCAAGAGGCTATGGTATCTTCTGAGGGCTTCCATGATATCGGCGGTAAACTCATCACCTGCGATACGAATACTTTGGTCGCAGACGATACCAGCAAGCGCGATCACAGTAATCCCTGTGGTACCTCCACCGATGTCAATGATCATATTGCCCACAGGCTCTTCCACATCTATACCGATACCTAAGGCAGCTGCCATGGGTTCATGTATCAGGTAAACTTCTTTAGCACCGGCTTGTTCGGCACTGTCACGCACCGCACGTTTTTCCACCTCTGTAATTGAACTAGGGATACAAATCATCATTCTCCAGCTGGGGGCAAACAAAGGCTTGCGAGGATAAACCAGTTTGATCAGCTCCCTGATCATCAGCTCTGCCGCATTAAAATCAGCGATTACACCGTCTCTAAGCGGACGAACCGTTCTGATGCTTTCGTGTGTTTTTTCATGCATCATTAATGCCTTTTTTCCAACTGCCAGCAACAACTTCGGATTATTACGGTCCAAAGCAACGATGGAAGGCTCATTGACCACCACTTCGTCGTTGTGTATGATGAGGGTATTTGCGGTACCTAAGTCAATCGCAATTTCCTGTGTGAAAAAATTAAAAATGCCCATATTTATGATTGATGCAGCTTGAGTAATGTGTTACCTGACAAAATTGATGTAATTTATTGTAATTATCAACGCTAACACATTTATTTTCAAAGATGTTGGCAAAATTTTGGGAATATCCCAAGCTGGCTGAACAGCAGCATTTGCTAATTAATTTAGCTTTGGGGCTGGGGTTTGGAATTCATAGCCGATATCATGTCTGTAATACATTCCCTCAAAATGGATTTGTTTCACAAGGTTCCGGGAACGTTTTGCCGCATCAGAAAGAGAATCTCCTACACCTGCAACTGCGATTACGCGTCCTCCGTTAGTGACTATAGATCCCTCTGATTTTCTTGTACCTGCATGAAAAATGAGCCCAGTGTGATGAATTGATTTTTCTGTACCAGTGATGGGAAATCCGGTGACATAATTTTCGGGATATCCGCCACTAACCAACACTGTTACTACCCATGAGGAAGATGCTGTTTTGAATTGAATTGTCGATAATTTTTCTTGGCATAGGAATGTGAAAATCTCTACCAGGTCGTTCTGGATACGAGGAATCACTACTTCGGTTTCGGGGTCACCCATCCTGCAGTTATATTCAATAACGTAAGGTTCGCCATTGTCAATCATCAGTCCAAAAAAAACGAATCCCTTGTAATCCATCTGTTCTTTGAAAAGCCCATCGATAGTGGGCTTGATGATGCGATCAGTTACTTTTTGCTTTAAGATCTCATCGAAAAACGGCACAGGACTCACAGCGCCCATGCCACCGGTATTTAGACCGGTATCACCTTCACCAATCCTCTTGTAATCTTTGGCTTCAGGTAATAGCAGGTAGTCTTTGCCGTCAGTCAGTACAAACACACTCATTTCTATGCCATTCAGAAATGATTCCACAACCACTTTGTTGCCGGCATCTCCGAATTTGGAATGCTTGATCATCAACTCAAATTCTTGCAACGCCTCTTCATGTGTCTGACAAATGAGTACGCCTTTTCCGGCAGCGAGGCCATCAGCTTTTAATACTATCGGCAAGGAGAGGTTGCTGATGTATTGAACACCTTCATTGAAATTGTCTTTTGTAAATTCGCTGTATGCAGCAGTAGGAATCCCATGACGACTCATGAATGCTTTGGCGAATGCCTTACTGCCTTCGAGTTGAGCGGCATAGGCATCAGGCCCGATGAACATTACTTGATGTAATGCTTCGTCTGATCTGAAAAAATCCCTGATTCCCTTTACCAGAGGCTCTTCGGGCCCTACCACCACCATACCGATATCATATTTTAAGACAGCCTCTTTGATAGATGGAAAATCTGTGCCTTGTATCGGAAGGTTGATACCAAATTGCGAGGTGCCTGCATTTCCCGGGGCGATAAATAAAAATTTGCATTGTCTACTTTCAGACAACTTCATTGCCAGCGCGTGCTCGCGACCGCCCGATCCGATGAGGAGAATATTCATGTATGTGGTATTTGCAAGCGAAATTAAAATGGATCTTCACATAAAACGGCTTCTCCATATTTTTTTATTGTCAAGATTCCATTTCCTGATAGAATTTTAATTCCATTGGCATTATTTATGTATATTGGCGCTACTTAACCAACTATCTGTTTAAAAATTTCTTTATGAGTGAAGCTATCAAACAACGTACAGGACACCCCAAAGGCTTGTGGGTTTTATTTGGCACCGAAATGTGGGAACGTTTCAATTTTTATGGAATGCGAACGCTACTCACGTTATTTATTGTGAATGCATTGATGATCAGCAAAGAGCAGTCTTCAATCATTTATGGTGGATTTCTGGGGTTATGCTATTTGACCCCGATGCTTGGCGGCTTTATTTCGGACCGTTTTCTAGGTAACAGAAACTGTATCCTGCTGGGTGGCACACTGATGGCAATAGGTCAGTTCTTGTTGTTTACCAGCGCTTCTATCTTCTCCACCAATCTGGAACTAGCAAAAACAATCCTCTACATCGCTCTGGGTGTGCTGATTTTTGGAAATGGTTTCTTCAAACCCAATATCTCATCCATGGTGGGCAGTCTTTATCCAAAAGCTGAAAAAAACAAATTAGATACAGCCTTCACCATTTTTTACATGGGTATCAATATAGGAGCCTTTTTGGGACAATTCATATGTCCTTATCTTGGAGATGTTGTTGTAGATGGACAACGCGATTTGTTTGCTTTCAAATGGGGATTTTTAGCTGCAGGCATTGCAATGATCATAGGTACCCTTACATTCCTGGCTCTCAAAAACAAATATGTTGTAACTCCTGACGGGAAAGCCATTGGAGACCTTCCGTCCAAAAATACAGCCGATGATTTTGAAGAAGGTGAAGCTCAATCTGCTCAATTCAGTTCCTTGTCTTTGGGGGTTGCGGTTGTTTCTTTTGCAATACTTGGTATCCTTTTCTACACAGTGTTTGGTCAAAATATTATCTACTCGATCATTTATTCCTCAGGCTTGACTTTGGCCGGCTTGATATTGTCTGACAAGTCTTTGACGAAAATCGAGAGAGACAGAATCCTGGTCATTTACATTGTCTCCTTCTTTGTCATCTTCTTTTGGGCTGCATTCGAACAGGCAGGATCTTCCCTTACTTTTATCGCAGATTACCAAACTGACAGAAATTTCTTTGGTTGGGAGATGCCTCCTTCCATGGTACAAATTTTCAACGGTGTTTTTGTAGTTATGTTTGCAGTGCCTTTCAGCATTCTTTGGGATAAACTCAGAGCTAAAGGAAAAGAACCTATTTCTCCTGCCAAACAGGCCATGGGATTGTTACTAATCGCTGTAAGTTATTTCATTATCGCTCATAATGTAAAAAACCTTGGCAATTCAGGACTGTTGGCCATCCATTGGTTAGTGTTACTTTATCTGATACAAACTTTTGGCGAACTTTGTTTGTCACCCATTGGTCTCTCTCTTGTTGGAAAATTAGCTCCCAAAAGATTTGCTTCACTCCTCTTCGGCGTCTTCTTTTTATCAAATGCCTCCGGCTATGCATTGGCGGGAACTCTAGGTTCTATTTTGCCCGCCACAGGTGAACAATTCAATGCGTGTAAAGAGTTTGGCTTCAATCTTCAGGATGTTTTGGACAAAACTTTAACACCGACAGCAGAACAAATTAAATTCCTGGCTGAAAATAAAATTAGTGATCATTACCCCACATTTGCCGGCTTTACCATCCATAATCTATTTGAATTCTTCATGGTTTTTGTCATCCTTTGCGGCGTAGCCTCTGCTCTCTTGTTCGCATTGGTTCCTCGTTTGAAAAAGATGATGCATGGCGTAAACTAAAACATCTCAACAAATTTCACAAGCCTTGTCATTCATTCGACAAGGCTTTTTTTATTGTGACGGCTTTGGTAACTTTAATCATGCATTTACTAAGGGCTTTCAAATACTTATCCCCGCTCAGCTTTTATCTGCTGGCCTTTATCGCTTTTTCCTCGAATGGATGGTATTGCTGGCTCCCGCTCATGTATTCCATGGTTTTGATTCCGCTGCTGGAACTTTTTCTACAACCGGACACACACAATCTGGAAGAAGCTGCTACAGTAATCGCCCGCAATAACCGTGCTTACGACTTTTTGCTTTACATCATCCTTCCGCTGCAATATGGTGCATTGTTTTATTTTCTATTTTCTCTCCAAGCAATGCCTGTAGAAGGTGTATCTCTTGCAGGTAGAATCGGGAGTATGGGCATGCTTTGTGGCACCTTCGGCATCAATGTGGCTCACGAACTTGGTCACCGCGTAAAGCCCTTTGAGCGCATCATGGCTAAAGCGCTTTTGGCCACATCACTATACATGCACTTTTATATCGAGCACAATAAAGGTCATCACAAACTGGTTGCCACACACGAAGATCCCTCCAGCGCCAGAAAAAATGAAATGATTTATACCTTCTTCTTCAGAACGATTATTTTCAGTTATCTCTCTGCTTGGAACATCGCCAATAAAGATTGTGTCAAAAAACAACTCAAGCCGTGGAGCTTCTACAATGAAATGATACAGGCACACTTGCTACAACTTGCACTGCTGTTGTGTGTCGGGCTGGTGTTCGGTTGGATGATATTGTGCTGTTTTATTATCTCGGCCACAATTGGCATTCTCCTGCTGGAGATGGTCAATTACATCGAACATTACGGATTGAGCAGAAAGAAAACTTCCGATGGTCATTATGAGAGAGCGATGCCGCATCACAGCTGGAACAGCGACCATCCCTTGGGAAGAATCATGTTGTTTGAACTGACACGCCACAGCGACCATCATTATCTTGCGAGCAAAAAATACCAGGTGCTCGATCATCACAAAAATGCACCGCAATTGCCCACAGGTTATCCCGGCAGCATGCTCCTCTCACTGATTCCCCCATTATGGTTTAGGATCATGAATAAGAAAATCAGTGCATTAGAACATGCATGATCATTTCGCGGGTTTGGCATTCCTGATCACATAGGCCAATACATTGATTTTCTCACTGGTGTTGAGATTTGCCTTGTAAGCCATCTTGTCCATGATGGGGCGCCATTCCGCTACGGTGTATTGGGCAGGTTCTTTGAGATCGTGACAACGGCCGCAACTGCTGGTATATATTTTTTCTCCCGCAACTATATCAGTAGCATTTGCAGGTACAGACGGCGTATCATTGACCGATGTCGTAGTTGGATGGCTTTTTTTGGTGCAGGAAATTACAAAGGCTCCGGTCAACATCACCAGTGAACATCCAATAATCATTTTTTTCATGTTGATTTTTTTTATTTAAACACTATAGCAGCTGCATTGCTGTTCGAAATATTCACATACTGCAACATTAATAGGAATACATTTTATTGGGTTGCTGCAATATCTTTTATTCGTTAGTTACCTCTATGAAATAACGTACCGGCTTATCTTCGGGACGACGCGCCTCCCATGATCTTCCGTACCACATCACTAAACTGTCTTTACCTGACCTTAGTGCAATATAGTTCCAGCGGATAACGCCTCCCGCTCCTACAATTTGAGGGTCGTTGCTTTCAGATGTGTAATCTGTATCGACCAATTTAAGCAATGTGGAATCCGGTTCGTGTGTCATATTCCAATCAGCACCGGTAGAGGTGTTTTGAAATGCCTCAACATATGCCTTCTGACCGATTTTTAACTTGTTGATTTGATCTTCCTTCAATTGAATGATTGGCAACTCAGCCTCCAGGCTTTTTTTATCAACTTCATGAGTAGGTGTTGGTGAAGATTTACAGCCAATAAATAATATCATGGCGACGCACATCGTCTTTCTGAAACCAATTGTGAAAGTATTTTTGAGCATGGCTTAGCATTAAAGATTTAGGGCAGGCTATTTAACCCAATGAAGTTAATGCATGTGAGCTAAGTGACAAAAAACCAATATTGTGCAAGCCTTATACGGAAATCAGTTCTGCGCTTCCAAAATAATGCTGCAAAGCTTTCGGCAACCTGATACCATTGGCTGTCTGATGGTTCTCCAGCAATGCGGCCATGATCCTTGGCAGTGCCAGTGAAGAGCCATTGAGTGAATGCAATAATTGTGTTTTACCGCCTTCTTCTTTGTACCTGATTTTCATACGGTTGGTCTGGAATGTCTCGAAATTGCTCACCGAACTTACTTCCAGCCATTTCTGTTGTGCGGCACTGTATACTTCAAAATCATAAGTGAGTGCAGAGGTGAACCCCATATCGCCACCGCATAAACGTAAAATGCGATAAGGTAATTCGAGCGATTGCAGCAGCTTTTCTACATGCGACACCATTTCTTCCAGCACCTCATAACTGTTTTGAGGATGTACCAGCTGGATGATCTCCACCTTGTCGAACTGGTGCACCCTGTTGAGGCCGCGCACATCGCTGCCGAAGCTTCCGGCCTCTCTTCTGAAACATGGTGTATAGGCTGTCATCTTCACCGGCAAATCCTGTTCTCTGACTATCTGGTTACTGAACACATTGGTAACAGGCACTTCTGCAGTAGGAATCAGGTACAATCCATCTGCAGTGATATGGTACATCTGTCCTTCTTTGTCGGGCAACTGTCCGGTACCGTAAGCTGTGGCTTCATTCACCATCAGGGGCGGAAGATATTCTGTGTATCCCGCAGCGGTGTTATAATCCAGAAAATATTGAATCAGCGAACGCTGCATCTTGGCTCCTTTTCCTTTGTAAAGGGGAAAACCGCTTCCGGCTAATTTGGCTCCGATTTCAAAATCGATCAAATCATATTTCTTGATGAGCTCCCAGTGAGGCTGTGCTCCTTCGTGCAAAGTCGGCATCGTTCCGCCTTCGCGAACAGTCACATTGTCTTCCGCAGTTTTGCCGGCCGCCACAGTACTATGAGGAAGGTTGGGCAACAACAAAATCTGCTGATTAAACTTCGCCTCAAGCTCATTGAGCTGAATGGCTTTTTCGGCCATCTCTGTTTTGAGCGCGGCAACTTCCTGTTTTTTGTGTTCCGCTTCCTCTTTCAGCCCCTTACCCATCAGCATGCCAATTTCTTTAGACATACCGTTGATGGAGGCCTGGATGTTTTCTGTGGCAAATTTCACTTTTCTGAGTTCATCATCTGTCTGTAGAATTTCATCCACGAGTCCGATATTGGGGTAATGGCGAACCGCCAGTCTTTCCTTCACCCATTCGGTTTGTTGTCTCAATACTTGTACCTGTAACATCTTTACTGCTTTTCGATTGATGACAAAGATAAACGGGAAATCTTATTGTTTATCTTTGCGGCATGCAGGAAATGGAAGAAGACTTGCAAGTGCGTTGGCTCAAGTTGCGTATTAAGCTCAAAGAACGTTTTGGCATCAAGCCCGACATGAACGGCGTACTGATGCTCATCGGCGTGCAGGAACTTGGACAGGGTACCCGGGAATTCAGCAAAGAGGAGAAACAAGACCTGATGCATATTGCCGTATGTACGGTATTGACGCCCAGCGGCTTTTATCGTTTTGATGGATTGGATGAAGAAGGATGGCCACATTTCACACAACTCAGCGCCTTGCCAGAATATGAGCTGTATGAGCAGGAAAATTTTTTGAAAGACCATATTTTACTTTATTTTCAATCTCAGGAATTTATTTAAAACAAAAACAAGGATACAATGATGCGTTTGATACTCTCTGTCTTTACTTACTTGATGATGGTTACTTTTGGCCATGCACAAATAAAAGCGGCCAAGCAAGACCCATGGACCGCTGGCGCCACCAAAATAAAAATCACCACTACCATGGGAGAAATTGTGGTTAAGCTTTATGATTCCACGCCCAAACACAGAGACAATTTTATCAAGTTGGTCAAAAGTGGCTTTTACGACAGCCTGCTTTTTCATCGGGTGATTAAGGGTTTCATGATACAAGGCGGCGATCCACTGAGTAAGAATGCACCTGCGGGTACCATGCTGGGAATGGGAGGTGCTGAACTGGAGCGAATTCCCGCTGAATTCAACGCGCAACTGATTCATAAAAAAGGAACACTTTGCGCAGCAAGAGACGGCAATCCTGCGAAAGCCAGCAGCGCCTGCCAGTTCTATATCGTTCAGGGAAAACCATTCACAGACAGCGAATTGATGGGCATGGAACCCCAACGCGGCGTGGAGTTTTCAGAAGAACAAAAACAGCTCTACAAAACCGTTGGCGGCACGCCATTTCTCGACATGAATTATACAGTATTCGGGGAGGTGATCAGCGGGCTCGAAGTCGTTGATAAAATCGCTGGTGCAACAACCGACAACAACAACAGACCCTACAAAAATGTCATGATGATGATGACATTGCTGGACGAAACATCAAATTAACGGGGAAATATCTTTAACTTGCCCGCGAAAATATTAATTATGAATTTTCCATCTCATCTTAAATACACCAAAGATCATGAATGGATCTTGGTGGAAGGACAGACAGCTACCGTAGGCATCACGGATTTCGCACAGCGCGAACTGGGTGATATCGTTTTTGTAGACATCAATACCAAGGGCAAAGCACTTGGTGCCGAAGAAATTTTCGGTACAGTGGAAGCGGTAAAAACGGTTAGTGATCTTTTTTTGCCTGTGGCCGGTTCGATAACCGAGGTGAATCCATCACTGGAAGCCTCCCCCGAGCTCGTCAACACCGATGCTTATGGAGAAGGATGGATGATCAAAATGGAAATTGCCAACCTCGCCGATATTGACGGCTTGATGAGCGCCGAAGCTTATGCGGCTCTCGTGGGTTAATCGCTACCGACAGCACTTCATGGGATTCAAACATTTCATACCGGGTATCATCTGGTTTATCGTTGTGCTGGTGCTCATTACCATGCCAAGCCAAGATCTTCCTGATCCCGGAGGTTGGGGCGAATGGCTTAAGAAAATACAATTCGACAAGATGGTGCATGCCGGCATGTTTGGCATTCTTTCTTTTCTTTTTATGCTGCCTTTCAGAAAGACTTATAAAACGGAAGAACAGAAGAGATTTATTTTTTTCATCATCGCCACTTCTACAATCTTCTGGGGTTTTGCCACAGAATGCATACAGATTGCGCTGCCACCACGCACTTTTGACTGGCTCGACTGGGCAGCCGATTCGGCAGGAGTGGGCATCATGTGGCTATTGTCCAGGAATTTTTTATTTCAGAAGCCCAAGACCGCAAAGCAGCAATGATCTTTGTTTGCTGGCTTTATCTGCTTAACTTTGATTGCTATTAATAGTATTAACATGGAATATAATACCACCCGGAACCATTTGATCATGAAAGAATATGGCCGCCATATTCAGCGCATGGTGGAACACATTTTGACCATTCAAGACCGCGAGGAAAGACAGCAAAATGCTTATGCCATCATCGAACTTATGGGATTTCTAAACCCGCACCTGAAAAATGTGGAGGATTTCAGACACAAGCTCTGGGACCATCTGTTTCTCATCAGCGATTTTCAATTGGATGTGGACAGTCCATATCCCATTCCCACAAGAGAAACATTGAGAGCCAAACCCGAAAAACTCAGGTATCCAAAAAGATATCCCAAATTCAATCATTTGGGCAAGAACATCGAAATCGTGATCGACAAAGCATTGAAAGAAGAGAATCCTGAAAAGAAACAAGGATTTGCGAATGCTGTTGCCTATTACATGAAATTGACCTACAGCAACTGGCATAAAGAGCTGATGCACGACGACACTATTCAGGCAGAGTTGAGCACCATGACCAACGGCGAACTGGAATTCAACAACAGACCGTTTGTGAAACACCGCGCCGACAACAGAGGCGACAGGGACGATTACGGAGGCGGTGGCGGCAGAAACCAGTATCGTCAGAATTACGGTCGCGACAACAGAGGCGGAGGCGGTAGAAACAATGGAGGCGGCAGAAACAACCGTAATAATCGCAATTTCAAGAAAAGATACTGACCTCTTTTCTCCCGTTCACTCAAGCATTTATCCCATCATCCCATATGAGTATTTTTGAAGTCAAGGGTGGAAAAAAACTATCCGGTTCCATCATACCACAAGGCGCCAAAAACGAGGCCCTGCAAATCATCAGCGCCGTATTGTTGACTCAAGAAGAAGTCACCATCCAAAATATTCCCGACATCATCGACGTCAATCTGCTTATTGAATTGCTCGGTGAAATCAACGTGAAGATCAATCGTACGGACAGGCATACCTGCACTTTCAAAGCCGATGCGGTGGATGTGGATTATCTGTCGAGCGAGACTTTTCACAAAAAAAGCGGCAGACTTCGTGGCTCTGTAATGCTCGCGGGTCCTTTGCTGGCCCGTTTCGGTAAGGCTTATCTTCCCAAACCCGGGGGCGATAAAATAGGCAGAAGAAAACTCGACACGCATATCGTAGGATTTCAAAAACTTGGAGCCAAGTATTTTTACAACGAAAATTCCAATTGCTTTCAACTTGAAGCCCCGCAACTGAAAGGTTGTTACATGCTTTTGGACGAGCCCAGCGTCACCGGCACCGCCAACATTTTGATGGCAGCCGTAATGGCCGAAGGTACAACCACCATATACAATGCTGCCTGCGAACCTTACCTGCAACAACTTTGCAAAATGCTCAACCGCATGGGCGCCAACATACAAGGTATCGGCAGCAACATGTTGGTGATCGAAGGGGTGCCTTCTCTCAACGGCACAACCCATTCTATGCTGCCAGACATGATTGAAATCGGTAGTTTCATTGGATTGGCCGCAATGACCCAAAGCAACATCACGATCAAAAACGCAGGCATAAAAGAGCTGGGCGTGATTCCTGAAAAATTTCAACAGCTGGGCATACAGCTGGAGCTCAAAGGCGATGATATTTATATCCCATCACAAGACACCTACGAAATTCAGACATATCTCGAAGGAGGCATCCTTACCATCTACGATCACCCCTGGCCTGGCCTCACACCAGATTTGCTCAGCATCATGCTGGTAACAGCCATTCAAGCTAAAGGCAGCGTGCTCATTCACCAAAAAATGTTTGAAAGCAGGTTGTTCTTTGTAGATAAGCTTATTGAAATGGGCGCACAGGTGATTCTTTGCGACCCACATCGTGCTGTGGTAGTGGGTATGGAAAGACAAAAAAAACTCAGAGGCATTACCATGAGTTCGCCGGATATCCGTGCAGGAGTGGCTTTGCTCATTGCCGCCATGAGTGCCGAAGGCAAGAGTATCATCCAAAATATCGAACAAATCGACAGAGGTTATGAATCCATCGATACCAGATTGAATGCCATTGGTGCCGAAATCAACAGAATTTCAGGATAGTTCTTAACTTGCAAGCTCATCCGAAAATTGTTTCCCTTGTCTGCCGAACATCAGAAAATACTCATTATCACCGCACCCTCCGGAGCCGGTAAAACTTCCATCACCCATCACCTGATGAAAACCTATCCTGTGCTGGCATTTTCGATTTCTGCCGCTACAAGGAACGCACGTGCGAATGAGCAAGATGGTGTAGATTACTATTTCATCTCGGAGGAGGAATTCAAAGATAAAATCAAAAACAAGGAGTTTGCCGAATGGGAAATGGTATACGAAGGCAAATATTATGGCACCTTGAAATCAGAACTCAAACGCATCTGGAGCATGGGCAAAGTGCCGGTGCTGGATATTGATGTGAAAGGGGCTTTGCATGTGAGACAGCAGTATCCGGTGAATACACTCAGTATTTTTGTAGAACCCCCTTCGGTTGATGCGCTCAAAACGCGTCTGATGGGAAGAGGTACAGAAACCGAAGACTCTTTGAACGCCAGAGTCAACAAGGCAGCTTATGAAATCGCTTTCAAAGATCATTTTGATAAAATCATCGTCAACGACAATCTTGAGAGTGCCTGTAAAGCCGCAGTTGAAATTGTATCCGCCTTTTTGCAAGGCTGATCCTTTCTGCTGAGCCAAATTCTTATTACTTTTAATTATGGATTGGATTTCGCTGATTTCTATTGTACTATCGTTATTGCTGATCGGATTTTTTGCCGGTATTGAGATCGCTTTTATCTCTGCCAACAAACTCACCATCGAACTCAAGAAAAAACAAGGCAGTTTCAGTGGTAAAACCTGGGCCAGATACAATGAGAATCCCGCCAAATTCATCGGCACCATGCTCGTTGGCATCAACATCGTACTGGTGATCTATGGTATTTTGATCGGTAATTTACTCTTACCCGTATGGGGTTGGATCAAAAATGCCGTCGGCGCAGATGCCTCTCCTTATGTGGATTTATTTCGCATCATCGTTGAAACCGTTTTGTCCACATGCATTCTCTTGTTCATTGAATTCCTCACCAAAACTTTCTTCCGTGCCAGAAGCAACAAAATCATCGCATCGAATTTTGTGAGTTACCTCACCTCGTTTTTTTACACACTACTCTCTTCGATAGCTGGTTTTTTTGTCAATATCGCCGAGTGGATCCTGCAATATATTTTCAATGTGAAAATCAGAAGGAAGAAAGAATCCTTCAGCAAAATCGATCTTGAACATTTTTTCAGTCATACAGCACAAGCAGAAGAAGAAGAAAGTTCCGACATCAACAAGGAACTTTTTGAAAATGCGCTTTCACTTACTGAAACCAAGATCAGAAACTGTCTCATTCCGCGTAAAGAGATAGAAGCATTGGACAGCAGCTGCAGCATGGACATGGTGAAAGCGAAATTCGTGGAAACCAAACTGAGCCGTATTATCATTTATGAAAACAATATCGACAACATCATCGGCTATGTGCATCACCTTGATTTGTTCAAACATCCCACAGTACTCAAAGACATCATTCATCCCATTCCCACTGTGCCTGAAACGATGACGGCGACCGATCTGATGACCAAATTCAGCAAAGAAAGAAAAAGCATCGCATGGGTGGTAGATGAATTCGGAGGAACTGCAGGCATTGTGTCGATGGAAGACCTGCTGGAGGAGTTGTTTGGGGAAATAGAAGACGAACATGATGTGCCAGAAACACTTGTTCATACGAAGCTGTCAGACAATGAATTCATCCTCAGCGGAAGACTGGAACTTGATTTCATCAATGAAAAATACGGACTCGAATTCCAGCGCAACGAAACAACTGAAACGCTTTCCGGTTTCATCATCGAGCAACATGAATCTATTCCGAAAGTAAAAGACAGGGTCATTGTTGGTGATTATGAATTTGAAATGCTAACGGTAAGTGATACACGTATTGAAACTGTCAAATTAAAAGTGCTGCATTGAAAAAGAAGTTGCGTGTTGCTTTTCAACTTTCCCGAAATACAGGTGCATCTTATGCCCATTGCGCTAAGTTGCTTGAGGATCAACAGCCCGAGCATACAATGATGCTGTTGTGTGATGGACAACCAAAAAATAGACCATCGAATTTTCTTCCGCTTCATCACCTCAGACCATCACTGAGTAACGAAATCATGCGCCGATACTGGTATACCATTCAATTGCCGAAATGGCTAGAGCGAAACCAAATTGACTTTTTTTTCGGCTGCGATTACAGGTCAACCATAAGCAATACTGCAAAAACGATCATCACACTTGCTCCGCCGTTGAATTGTTCGTTGCAAAAATTACAGAAGCATTGCCAACAGGCATATCGTGTGCTGATTGCCAATCCTTTGCTGGCATCCGAGATAAGGTCGACACTTCCTGAAATGGCAGAAAAAATAGTGGAGATCCCATATGGCATAGAAAACATGTTAGAACCCGTAGACCATGAAAAAAAATCCGCACTTCTCGATAAATTGACGGATGGTCACGAATTTTTTCTTTGCATGGCAGAAAATCAATCGAATGAAAGTTTACTGGTGTTGCTCAAAGCTTTTTCACTTTTCAAAAAATGGCAGCATTCACACATGAAACTCATCCTGGTGCTGGATGAAGCTCCCAACAAAACATTTCTACAAAAGTTACACAATTACAAATACCGTAATGACCTGATACTACTGCAACACAAAGATATCAGCCACGATTTGCTTTCCTCAGCCTATGCCTGCCTTGCTGCCGGTGTTGCAGTCAAGTCTACAGAAGCCCTATTGTTGCGTACAGGACTGCCATTGATTCTGCCAACGGACAAATTTGCGGCAGCCGATTATGGCGATGCTGTGGTTTTTGCCGAATGGAACGAGCAAGCGATTTCCAAACAAATGATTTTGCTGTACAAAGATGAAGCCTATCGTTCTGAGATTATCGAAAAATTACGCCGCCTGCTGCAGGAGAGATCCTGGGCAAACGTTTCCGAAAAAATATGGCAAGAGGTCCTACTGCCCGCTTTGGCATAATGAATTACCTTTGCCAAAAAAACACATGCACCAGTCGGATATACACATCAAAGTGATGCTTGACCCCAATAAGATTCCCGAAAAAATAATCTGGAACGCCAGCGATAGTACAGCTGCTGATGTTCAACAAGCCAAAGCCATGTGTCTGGCATTCTGGGATGCAGCCGACAAATCAGCTATGCGCATCGACCTATGGACCAAAGACATGATGGTGGATGAAATGGGCGACTTTTTTTATCAGATGATGATGACCATGGCCGACACCTTTCAAAGAGCCACCCGCAATGAAGAACTTTGTGAGGAAATGAAAGCTTTTTCCCGTGATTTTTTCAAAAAATTCAGGGAACAAATGTTACGCGAACAGTCCGGCAATTGATTTACATTTATCCATTAAAAAATACAAGCTATGTCACTCGAAAAAAAGATCATGGACGAGATGAAGGATGCCATGAAAACGAAGAATGAAGCCATATTGAGAGCCCTTCGTGCCATCAAGGCCGAAATCATCAAAGCCAAAACCGAACCCGGATCCGGCGGAGAGATTGATGAAGCCACCGAGTTGAAATTCTTACAGAAAATGATGAAGCAGCGTAAAGATTCGCTGGACATCTTCCTACAACAAGGCAGAGAAGAGCTGGCCGCCAAAGAGAAAGAAGAGATGGAGGTGATTGAGCGTTTCCTGCCCAAGCAACTTTCAGAAGCAGAAATCAGAGCAGCAGTAAAGGAAATCATTGTGGAAGTAGGTGCCACAACTGCAGCCGATATGGGCAAAGTGATGGGTGCAGCCACCAAACAAATGGCGGGCAAAGCAGATGGCAAGCTGATCAGCAGTATTGTCAAAGAATTATTGACATAAATATTTTTGCATGTTAATTGATTTCGCATTTGTGTTGGTGATGTGTTTGGCCGTTTTCCTCGGCTTGAAGAAGGGGCTAATCAGAGCAGTTGTGTCTTTTTTCTCTTACCTGATTGCCATGATACTGGCGATTCAGTTTTCATCTGTTCTGACCACTTATTTGAATAAGGATGCGGGTGAGTTTCAAAAATGGATGCCGCTGGTGTCATTCCTGGCAATTTTTCTAACCGTAATTTTTTTGGGAGGGCTGCTGGCCAGGATATTGGATAAGACATCTGAAGTCATGATGCTGGGATGGCTGAACAAGCTCGGAGGGATGGTGCTTTATTTGATAACATATAGCCTTTTGTTCAGCGCCCTGCTTTTTTTTGCAAATATGATGAACTGGCTTGAGCGCAGACAGATCGAGGATTCTTTCTTTTACCCTTTTCTTTCAGGATTTGCACCGCAAATCATGGATGTGTTGGGCAATATCATTCCTCCCTTGAAGAACAGTTTCAAAAATCTGGAAGATTTCTTTGGTGTATATCGAGGCTAAAACAATAATTTCACAAATGCCTTATTTGACGTAATTTTAGGTTCAACCAGGCGGAAAAGCAAACGGAGCAAGCGCATGAATTATACAATACATCAAGACGGAAAGTTCAAATACATCGAAGAAGGTCAGGGAGAACCCTTGATGCTTTTACATGGCTTATTTGGAGCCCTCAGCAATTTCAGACACCTAATTGAACATTTCAGGCAGACCCACAAAGTCGTGGTACCGATGCTGCCCCTGCTGGACCTCGACTTGTTGCACACCTCCGTAAGTGGCTTGCAGAAATACGTGCAGAAATTCATTGAACACCGCAATTACGACAATATCCATCTGCTGGGCAATTCGCTTGGCGGACATGTGGCACTGGTACACGTGCTCAAAAGGCCCGAGCGCATTAAGTCGCTCACCCTCACCGGAAGTTCAGGTCTTTTCGAAAATGGCATGGGTGATTCTTATCCTAAAAGAGGTGATCGTGATTACATTAAAAATAAAACCGCTCTTACTTTTTATGATCCCGCGATGGCCACGGATGAACTAGTAGATGAAGTTTATGAAATCACCAACAACAGACTCAAGGTCATCAAAATCATTGCCCTGGCCAAAAGTGCCATCAGAAACAATCTGGGTGAAGAGCTCAATCAAATCAAAGTTCCTACATGTTTGATCTGGGGTCAAAACGACACCATAACGCCTCCATTTGTAGGCGAAGAATTCCACAAACTTATTCCCAACAGCGAGTTGCATTTCATTGACAAATGCGGGCACGCCCCGATGATGGAAGTACCCGCTGCGTTCAACGTTATCCTGGATGGATTTCTGGCCAAACATAAAGCCACCGTAACGGCATGAACTGTCGAGGACATTTGAACTATCATTCCTGTAAAACATACACTGATGCTCACTCAGGACCTCCTCAACCATAGTATACCACAGCTAGGACTTCAAGATAATGTGGGAAAAGCGAAACAACTCATCAATGATTTCAAACTTACTCATCTGCCGGTGGTAAGCGGCAAACAATTTCTGGGCCTGATCAGTGAAGAAGACCTCCTCGATATAGAAGAAGACAAAATTAAAATCGATAAGGTCAGGGAATTTTTCCAGCTTGCCTTCATACAAGATGACCTTCATTTTCTGGAGGCTGTGAATTTTTGCAACCGGATGGAATGCAATACCGTTCCGGTGTTGAATAAACAAAACGAGTACCTGGGTATCATCACTGCCACTCAACTGCTGAAAACCATGTCTGATTTCAACGGCACCTCCGAGCCCGGAGGACTAATTGTGATGGAAACAGAACGCGTACATTTTTCCATATCAGAAATCAGCAGAATCGTGGAAAGTAATGATTGTACCATGCTGCAGCTCAATACCAGTACAGATAATACCAGTGGCATCATTCGAATCACAATCAGGGTAAACCGCACTGACATCCACTCCCTGATTTCCACTTTCGAAAGATTCGAATACCAGATCATCTGCCATTTTGGAGAAAAGCAATCCGACGACAAAACAGACAGCAATTACAAAAACCTGATACGCTATCTGAATGTCTGATTACATTTACATTGATGTATCTAATCAAAAAAATACCTGTCCTGTTTTTTCTTTACAGTTTACTGTTGAGTGAAGTTTCATTCGGACAAGTAACAGCTGTTGATACCCTTCAGCCATTGATTGTGAGCAAAATCAATCTGCTGGGCAACAGAAGAACCAAAGATTACATCATTCTTCGCGAAATGCGACTGAAGGCAGGCGATACACTGACCTATGCAGCCCTACAGCAAAAAATCAAGGAGTCGAAAGCGCTGGTATACAATACCAATATGTTTACCACTGTGGAAATGGACTATGCAGCCGAAGATGCGACTCATGTACAAATCAACGTCATGTTGCTGGAGCGTTGGTATATCTACCCCATACCACAGTTTGCCTGGATCGACCGGAATTTCAATGAATGGTACAACACTTATAATGCCGATTTTACCAGAACTTACTATGGAATAAAGTTTTCACATTTCAATCTCACCGGAAGAAGTGACCAGCTCAATTTTACTGTCCTCAACGGCTTCAGCCGTTCCCTACTGTTGCATTACAATTTACCATTAAGCAACAGAAAAATGACAACAGGATTTTCTTTTGGAGCAGGCTTCAATGAAACGAAATTGTTCCCATATAAAACAGACAGCAGCAATCGCTTGCTTCAATACAGAGGCAGCAATTACGATAAGTCTACTTTCAATATTTATGGCACTTACAGGATTCGAAAAGGATTTTATGACAGACATGCGATCACTTTTCAGTATAACAGCATTCAAATCATAGATAGTATATTGACGCCGAAATACAATCCAGGCTATCTTAATGCCAATAACAACAGCGTGGAATATCCCGACCTGATGTACAGCTGGCAGCATGTGAATGTAGACAACATCAATTATCCGCTTCATGGCGTAATTTGGTCTGCATTACTGCACAAACGCGGTTGGGGCTGGAAAGGAGGTATGAACATGCTCTCATTTGAAGGAAATTACAACCGATATCTTTTATTGCCCGCAAATTTGTATCTCAGGTTGCAAGGCACCGCCAAAATCAGGATGCCTTTTCAGCTTTCCTACATCAACAGAAGAATGATGGGTTACGGCGACTTTTATCTTCGTGGCCTGGAGTATTATGTTGTTGATGGTGCTGCTGCAGGAATCACAAAAGTCACCTTTGCCAAAAAATTAATCGCTTTTCGCATCCCCGTTCCGTTTCGTATCAAACAATTGCCATTCATCCCATTCAGTTTTTATGCAAAAACCTATGGTGATGCCGGATACTGTCATACCTTACCTGAATATGCCGCAAGGCTCAATAACAGGATGTTGTACACAACAGGTGCTGGACTTGATTTGCTGAGCATCTACGACAGCAGGCTCAGTATCGAATACAGCTTGAATCAGTTAGGTGAAAAGGGGCTATTTTTGCATGCAAGGAGCAGCTTCTAATTTCTAAAAGCAAATTCTTAAAAAATGAAAGTAGCGATATACAGTCGTGGTGTAGAAAACGAGCAAATGAAGGATATTCAGCAGCTTTTTTCCGACTTGTCCAACAATGGAATCGAGCCGGTTTTTTTTCAGGATTTTTTCAATCAGTTTTATTCGGCAGTAAGTCTTGACGGTCAATATTCCACTTTCAATGCCTATGAAGACCTGGATGACAGTTTCGACTGCATTATCAGTTTGGGTGGCGACGGCACGCTACTCGATACAGTAGCGTTGGTGCGTGATTCCGGTATTCCTATTCTGGGTATCAATTACGGCCGGCTGGGTTTTCTCGCCAATATAGGCCGCGAAGCCATTCATGAAGCCATCGAAGCTATTGCAGACAGAAAATATGTACTTGACAAAAGAACACTGATCCAATTGGATTCCAACGTTCCATTGTTTGGTAAAACCCCTTATGCACTCAATGAGTTCACCATACACAAGAAGGATCATTCCTCGATGATCAAAATTCATACTTATCTGAATGGTGAATTACTCAATACTTATTGGGCTGATGGACTCATCGTGGCTACCCCCACAGGATCTACAGGTTATTCGCTCAGCTGCAATGGACCTGTCATTTTTCCGGAAAGCAACAGCTTCATCATCACGCCAGTGGCACCACACAATCTCAATGTTCGGCCCATCGTGATTCCCGACAATACGATCGTGTCTTTTGAATTGGAGGGTCGAACAGACGGATTTCTTTGCTCGCTCGACAGCAGACATGAAACTATCGGAAAGGAAGTGCAGCTTGCCGTTAAAAAAGCAGATTTTAACGTCAAACTCATCCGCATGAATGAAAATAATTTCCTCCAAACCCTTC
>Ga0315899_10001912_pt1 | contig 23506 bp, 20 predicted proteins | sample LakEriMetagenome_2_FD_203518 | JGI IMG/M metagenome (GOLD analysis project Ga0315899, IMG submission 203518) | Freshwater fungal communities from buoy surface, Lake Erie, Ohio, United States - Buoy 4 MA112 | ecosystem: Environmental > Aquatic > Freshwater > Lake | place: USA: Lake Erie, Ohio... | reverse complement strand
CCACAACGAGTACGCCGCCAGTGTCACCCAACGCGGCTATCGCGAAATCACGCACGCGTTCAAGCAGCGCGTCTGCTGACCAACTGCTCCGCCCCAGCAACGATTGCATGCGGTAGGGCCGTTCAAGGCCTGTCTCTTCCGCCAGCATCCAGCCCGTCTTTCGCTCCGCACCAGAAAGCAGGCCCTTGATGAAATGTCCTGCCGATATGCGCGTTTCCAGCCGACCCAGCGCAGGGCCAATCTGCACCTGCAAACCGTCCAGCGCGTCCTTCCATTCAACAACTGTACCTGCCCAATCCCCGACCAGCATGATCTCAACCTCCGCCTTTCGCGGCAGAGTGAACCAAATTTTCAACTCATATGCAACTGTAGCACTAATCAAGCGAGCCATGTCGGCATCCAGCGACCATTCCTAAAGCTTCCGCCTGCATAGAAGGCAGTAGCGAAGCGGCGAGCCGGGCGAAGACGGCGGTGCGGCAGCGCGCGAGGAGGGCAGTGTCGACAATCATCCCGTTCGCCCAGTGGCCGATGGTGGCATATTGGACGACCACCAGATCCTCGGCCAACGCCGCGATTGCCGTTCCTGGATTTAACGCGCCAGCATCACGAAACGCCCCGAGGGCGAGGCAGTATTGCGCGTGAGGGATCCTGTAGAGCGTCTGGGCCGCATCGGACTCATCACGGTTGGCGGTAAAGAACAGCCGCGCCATTTTGCGCGCGAACGGCGGGCGGGCCAGTACTTCGGCGATGGACGAGGCGAGCCGCTGGTCCAGCCGTTCGATCAGCGAGGGCCCCTCAGTATCCTCCCACGAAACCAGCCGTTCGCGGAACACCTCAGCAATCGCCGCGCTGGCAATCGCGTCCTGACTGCCGAAGCGCGCATAGAGGGTGCTAAGCGCGACCCCGCTGCGTTCGGCCAGCACGCGCATTGGGATGCTTCCATCGCCATCGACGAGCAGCTCGCGCGCGGTCGCTAGGATGTCCGCCTCACGCCGCGCCATGCGGTCGCTCGCGTAGCTCTTCTTTGGCGCGTCAAGTCGGCTCATCTTAGCCCTCAAAAATCACAACTTGTTTCGATTTTGATTGGTCACTACCCTCTCATGGCACATCGGGAGAGAAAACGGTATGCGATCCGCAGTTGCGCACGACACCAAGGCAACGGGGGTCTTTTTTGATTTCTACGATCCCGTCTTCCAGGGCGATCCGCACGCTAAATATCTCGAGATGATCGAGAAATGCCCGTTCCACCGCGAGCCCGATCTCGGTTGGCATGCGGTGTTCCGTCACGCCGACATTATCGAGATTGTGCGCGACAACGAGAGCTTCTCAGTCCGGCACGGCCCCGGCACCGCCTACGCCGACGAGAACACCGTGCCAGTGCTGGTTGGGGCCGATCCGCCGCTTCACACCAAGCAGAAAAAGGCCCTCGCTCCGGCGTTCAACCCTGCCCTGATCGAGGCCCTGCGCGAGCCGATCCGCGCTTTCGTCGCCGAGCGGTTCGAGGCGATGGCGGGGTTGCAGACCCTCGATTTGATGGAGGAGCTCGCCGATCAAGTGCCGATGTTCGTCATTTGCCGCCTGCTCGATCTGCCCTTCGCAGACTATCCGCGCCTGCGCGAATGGGTCGATGTGCTGGCAGGGGCAACCTTGCAGAAGGCGCAGACGATGGAGGCCGACCGGGTCGAGAAGGTGATGCTGATGATGCAGTATTTCCTTCCCAGGATCGAAGCCAAGATCGCCATCGACGAGGCGGGCGAAAACCCGGGCGAGGACATGATCGCGCTGCTCGTCAAGGGCCGGATAGATGGCGAGCGGATCCCGACCGCGCAGATCCTCGGCTTTGCCCAATTCCTGCTGGTGGCGGGCGCCGCGACCACGACGGTCTTCATCGGCAGCTTCTTCAACCTGATGATCGAGCACCCCGACCAGTGGCAGCGATTAAAGGACAATCCCGCGCTGATCGATACCGCGCTGGAGGAGACGCTGCGGCTCGAAAGCCCGGTCCACGGGCTGTTCCGCACCAACCGCTGCCCGATGGATCTGGGCGGTATGCCGATCGAAGCCGATACAAAGATCGGCCTGATGTGGTTCGCGGGGAACCTCGATCCGGCGGTGTTCGAGAACCCGCTTGCCTTCGACATCGCGCGCGAGCCCAAGACGCTGCGCAAGCACCTCTCGTTCGGCCATGGCCTGCACACCTGTATCGGCGGGCCGCTCGCCCGGATGGAGGGCAAGGTGGTGGTCGAGGAATTCATGAAGCGCTTCGAGGGGCTGGAGCGGGCGGGGCCAGAGGTACCTTACCCATACCCCACCCTCAACGGGCCATACAAATTGCCGGTGCGGCTGGTAGCGAAACCGGTCTAAAACTGCAGGGACAGACCGCCGGCAGAGGCGGCACAAGGGAGAGCGAGAAAATGGATATCACCGGCAAGGCGGCAATCGTCACAGGAGCGAGTGCAGGCATCGGACGGGCCACCGCGCTCGCGCTGGCGCGGGCCGGTGCGCGCGGGATCATGCTCGCCGATATCGACGCTGCGGGCCTAGCCGAGACTGCCCGGCTGGTCGAGGCCGAAGGGGCCGAAGCCCTGCTGCTGCCCACCGACGTAACCCGCATCGCCGATCTCGAGCGGCTCTATGCCGACACCCAACGCGGCTTCGGGGGCATCGACATCGTCGTAAACAATGCCGGGATCGTCTCCGGCCCGCCACCCTTTCCCGAAACGCCGCTGGAACGCATCGCACTGGTCATCGCTATCGATCTGACCGCAGTGGTGCAATCGACCGCGCTCGCCATCAGCGCCATGAATGGCAGCTGTGGGGCGATCGTCAATGTCGCATCGACCGGCGCGCTCAGCCCACTCCCCTCCGATGCCGCCTATGCCGCTGCCAAGGCGGGCGTGCTGCATCTCGGCACCTCCTGCGCGGCGTTTGGAGAGAGCCACGGCGTCCGGGTTAACACCGTATGCCCCGGCGTCACCGAAACGGCGATCCTGGAGAAGACCGGCGGCGGAACGCGGCCTGACTGGCTGGCCCCGATCCTCGAGGCGATCGACCTGCTTACCCCTGCCGACATCGCCCGCGCGATCCTCAATCTGATCGAGGATGACAGCAAGGCCGGACAGCACGTGGTGGTCAGTAATCCTTTAAAGGCGGAAGCGTGATGGCGGGAACGGCGCGCTTCATCGCCTTGCGGCACCAGCTGGGCAGCGCGCCCGCTCCGGAAGATTTCGCGCTCCACACCATGCCGCTGACAGCCCCGGGCGAAGGCGAGGTGCTGGTGCGCAACCTGTGGCTCTCGGTCGATCCCTATATGCGCCTGTCGATGTCAACGCAGGCAGGGCTCCACGCCCCGGTCCAGCCGGGTCAGCCGCTTCCGGGCGGTGCTGTCGGCGTGGTCGAGAAGAGCAACGCGCCCAGCCTTGCCGCGGGCAGCTTCGTGGTCACCATGGCGCACGGATGGCGCGATGCCTATGTGGCCCCAGCGGCGACCCTCCAACAGGTGGCGGCGCCCGATGGCAACATCCAGCGCTTTCTCGGGCTCTATGGTCTCACGGGGATCACTGCATGGGGCGGCATCCACGGGGTGCTGAAGCCTGAGGCAGACGAGACGATCTATATCAACGCGGCGGCCGGCGCGGTCGGATCGATCGCAGTGCAGCTCGCCCGCTGTCTTGGCGCACGGGTGATTGCAAGCGCGGGGAGCGACGCCAAGGGGGAATGGCTGACCGGTACGCTCGGCGCCGATGCCTTCATCAACTACCGCCGCGAGAATGTAGGCGCGCGGCTCAGGGAGCTCGCCCCCGATGGCCTCGCCCTGGCGTTCGACAACGTCGGCGGTGCGCAGCTCGAAGGAATCATCGAGGCGATGGCCCCGCGAGGCCGGATCGCGCTGTGCGGCGCGATCGCGCTTTACGAGGCGGAGAACTACCGCGCAGGCCCCGCCAACCTCTTCACCATCATCGAGCGCCACGTTGCCATGACCGGGTTCAACGCCGGCTTCTACTTCGACCGCGCCCCGGAGATCATCGCCGACTTCGCGCGGTTGGAAGCGGCGGGCCAACTGGTGGTCGAGGAGACGGTCGTCGAAGGGCTGGAAGCCATGCCCAAGTCCTTCGTCGACATGCTCAGCGGGGCCAACACCGGCAAGATGCTGGTGCGGCTCTGAGCGCAGGGGAGGACGCGATGGACCTGATTGAACAGCTCGCCGCAGAACGCGACATCCGTCGCGCCCTCTACCGCTATTGCCGCGGGGTTGACCGGGGCGATGCCAACATGATCGCCAGCGTCTATCACGATAACGCCGACGAGAACCACGGCCCCTTCCGCGGCACCGGCCGCGAGTTTGCAGCGATGCTGGTGCCGCTGATGGACACGGCGCGAGGCGTGGGCGGGCACCACGTCACCAACATCCTGATCGACCTTCATCCCGATGGCCTTGCGGCCAACTCGGAAAGCTACTTCATCGCCTTCCACCCGCTTGACGATGGTCAGCGCGCCTTCGTCACGGGTCGCTACATCGACCGCTTCGAGCAGCGCGGCGGCGCGTGGAAGATCGCGCAGCGCCACGCAATCATTGATTCCGATACCCCGCCGGGCGGCGCGATGGCGCTGGATGGCTACCCGCGCGGTGGCCGCCGCACGGATGATTTGTCGCACGGATGGATTAACTGACATGACGCTGACCCACGTTCTCACCCCGATCCGCATCGGCGGCTGCACCATCCCCAACCGCGTGGTGCGCACCGCCCATGCCACCCGAATCGGCGGCGGGGTGATGAGCGATGATCTGATCGCCTATCACGAGCGCCGGGCGCGCGGCGGGGTGGGGCTGACGATCATCGAGATCCTCGGCGTACATCCCACCAGCCTTGCCCCACTCAATATGATCGATCCAACTCTGGACGAGGGCTATGGCAAGCTGATGCGCGCGGTTCAGCCGCAGGGGATGAAGGTGTTCCAGCAGCTCTGGCACGCTGGTCACAACGGCCATACGCTCGACGGATCGCCGCCATGGGGGCCGTCCACCATCGCCAATCCGCTTGGCGCGGATGTGCCTGTGCCGATGACCAAGGGGATGATCGACGAGATCATCGCCGCCTATGCCGCCGCAGCCGCACGCTGCGAGAAGGCAGGGCTGGACGGGGCCGAGGTGCATGGCGCACACGGCTACCTGATCCAGCAGTTCCTCTCGCCCAACCTCAACAAGCGCGAGGACGAATACGGCGGCAGCTTCGAGAACCGCATGCGCTTCATGCTCGAAGTCATGCGCGCCTGCCGTGCGGCGACCTCGAAGGACTTCGCGCTCGGCATCCGGCTGGCGGCGGACGGCAGCGCCGGCGGGGTTGGTCCGCAGGAGAACGCGCGCGCTGCGCAGATGCTTGAAGCCGAAGGGCTGATCGACTTCGTCAACGTCAGCCTCGGCAGCTATCACGCCTTCCCCAAGATGATCGGCGGGATGCATGAGCCAGCGGGCTACGAATTACCCGAGGCCGTGCCCGTAACCAGCGCGGTGAACGTGCCGACCATCGTCACGGGCCGGTTCCGCACACTGGAGGAAGCCGATCAGACCATCCGCGCAGGCGACGCCGACTTGGTCGGCATGACCCGCGCCCACATCGCCGACCCTGATATCGTGAAGAAGACGCGCGAAGGGCGGGTGCAGGAGGTGCGCCCCTGCATCGCTTGCAATCAGGGCTGTGTCGGCGGGCTGTTCGACGTTGGCCGGCTGGGCTGCGCGGTCAATGTCGAGACCGGGCAGGAACGGCTGCTCGATCAGGACCAGATCGGCCTCAGCACGACACCCGGCACGGTGGTGGTCGTCGGCGGGGGTGTCGGCGGGATGGAGGCGGCCCGCGTTGCTGCCCTACGCGGCCACAAGGTCGTGCTGTTCGAGGCCGCACCGCGGCTCGGCGGAGGACTGCTGCTCGCAGGACGCCTGCCGACCCGGCATGGCATCACCGATATCGTCATCTGGCTCGAACAGGAAATCTACCGGCTGGGCGTCGATGTACGCCTTTCGACCTATGCCGAAGCCGACGACATTCTGGCCGAACAGCCCGATGCGGTGCTCATCGCCACTGGCTCGGTGCCGCGCATGGACGGGGTGCAGAACTCCAACCCGGGCGAACCGATTGCGGGCCATCATCTGCCGCATGTGCTGTCCAGCCACGATGTGCTCGGCGCCAATCGCCGGTGGGAGGGTTTGCGGGTCACCGTGCTCGATGACACCGGCCATTACGAAGCGCTGGGGATCGCCGAGCATCTGGTGACCGACGGCGCGCATGTGACCTTCGTCACGCCCTTTAAGCAGCTCGGCTTCAAGGTCGAGAATGCGCTGATGGTCGAACCCGTGCTGGAACGCATCGGCGCGGCGAGCGGTAGCATGGAGATCCACCTGCGCCATCGGATTCTTGTCGTGCGCGAGGGCGAGGCCGATCTTGCGCCGACCTACGCAGGCCGTACGCACACAGTTATCGCCGATGCAGTGGTGCTCGTTACACCCAACCGCCCTCTCAACGACCTTCAGGCCACCCTTGTCGGACAGTTGGTACTAGTCAAAGCGATCGGCGATGCCTTAAGCCCGCGCAACCTCCAGACCGCAATCCGCGAAGGCCATATCGTCGCGCGTGAAATCTAAGCGACTCCCTTCACCGCTCCAGCCCTCCCCAAAACCTGACCCTCCGCCGCCCGTTTAGCCCGCCTCGCGCCAGAAGCGGCAGGCGTTTTTGCTGGTGGCGAAGCTTGCCCACTTGTCGGGCTCGGCCAGCTTACGCGCGATTTGCGCCATCACGTCGGGCGGCTCGCATTTCCGGTTGCGCGTCTGGCCCGGACGGTGCGAATAGCCGCCCTTGTGCGCCGCTTCGTGCACATAGGTCGCCACCAGAGCGCCCAGCGGCCGGTCGAGCCGATAGCGATTGAGCATGATCGAACGATCACCGGTGCGCTTGTCGAAGCACTGCTCTCGTAGGCGAGGTTGCCGCCGAATTCGGCGCTTTTCCGAGCCTTTGCGCCGCCCCTTGTATCAATATGCAGGCCCGCAAAGGCACCGCGGATCGCCGCCGTGGCCTCCACCGGATCAAACTCGCGCCAATAGCGGTTCCCCTTCACCCAGCGCGGTGGCAGTGCGGCGTGGAACGCGGCAAGCTCTGCTGTAAACTGCGGCGCACTGACAATATCGATCGCGACCGGCGCGCCCGATCCGAGCTTGGTGCGATCTTCGGGGGAAAGCTTGCCTGCCCGGTCAACCGAAGCAAAGCAGATGCTGGCATTCTTGCCCGAGCCGCACAATCGGCCAGCCGCAGGATCGGCCGCTGCACTCGCTACGCCGGCAGAGCGAGGTGCTTGGCGCCGAACACCGATTGCCAGCTCTCGATCTCGTCCACCACCGCCTCGTCGAGCGCGTGCATCAGGTCGGCGGCGGCGGCGTAAGTGAGCGCGCTTTCGTCGCCCGACAGCAGCAATGTGATGCGCGCCTCGATCTCGCCCAGCTTCTCGGCTGCCACCCGCGAGATCGCGCCGAAGCGTTCGAAGTCGCCGAAATAGCGGATCCCGGCAAGGTTGGCGCCGAGCGTCGGAAAAGCGACACCGCAGAAGGTGAGCAGCGGCGAGAGATCATCGGCAAGGTGCTTGGGCACCACGCCGGCCATCCCGCCCAGCTTGCACAGCAGATAGGCCGAAACGGAGGCCACCGCGAGCGCGAAGCAGGTCTCCGCCGCGCGGTCGAGCCCGTGGTGAACAGCCTCGAGCCGGTGCGCCTTGGCCTCGTGATAGGCGCGCTGGGCGCTGACGTGCGGCAGCGCAACACCTGCAAGGCCTGCGCGCAGATAGGCGCGGGTAAGACGCACGCGCGGCAGCCCGACCGCGCGCAGGCCATGGCGGGCAACGTGCTCGGGCCACTCGGCCCGCGCTCCGCCCCCGCCCTTGCGCGGCCAGCGGCCGGTGGGGCGGGCCACGCCCAGCAGCAGCAGCCCCGGCGCATGGCGCAGATATTCGGCCACGCGCCGCAACTCGAACCAGCGCCGGTGCCAGCCGAGCCGCGATCCGGCTGCTGTCAGCGCCAGAATGCCGACCAGCAGCAGCAGTTCGACCGCGGCGAAGGCCCACTTGGTCTCGCTGAGGCCGGCAGGCAGGTAGGCCAGCCCGACGATCACAGCGAGCGCGGCGAGCACGAAATTGACGCACATCCCGCTGCGATAGGCATCGGCCAGACGGCTGGCGATACCGTCGGCCCAGGCGAACATCGGCAGCACCTCGTCACGCAGCCGTCCGGTGACGCGGGCATCACCATCCGGCATGGTGCTTGCGGCCTGCAACAATCCGGCGGCGCTGCCTGAGTCAATCGCATCGGGCGCCTCGTAATCGATCCGCAAGGAGCCGAACGCCCCGCCGCCTCCGCCGAACAGGCGCTCGATCCGGCGGTAGAACCCGAACGCGCGGCTGCTGCGGCCACGCCATACTTCGCGCGCCAGCAGCTCAGGCTGCCAGCCCTCGGCCACCACGGCGGCGCGGATGATTGTTTCGAGCAGCGCATCGTCAGGCGCGGTACCGGGGGCGCGAGCGGCCAGATGGCCAAGCTCTTCGGGCCGGGTGAGGATCGACCAGCCCTCGGGCGCAGCGGGATCGATCAGCAGCACCGGTGTGCCCATAGCCAGCGCGGTGGTGACGGTGTGGCCGGTGCCGCCCGGCAGGTTGGCCACCTTCCCGTCCCACACCGCGACCACCAGATCGGTGCGCTCGATCATCACGCGGCCTGCCAGCGCGACATTGTCCGACGCCAGCGCCTCGAAGGTGCGCGCCGCCGCCGCGTTGCCGGGATCGGCGAGGCTGGCAAGCCACAGCGCCTCGACCTCGGCGTCGTGATCGGCCAATTCGAACAGATGGGCCTCGGCCGTGATCGCCCGGATCGCCGCGGCGCGCGCCTCGACCGCCGGGTCGGCGGCGGCCTGCCCGCGGCACAAGGCTGCGGCATCCACGGGCGTGACCGGATGAGCGTTGATCGCGAGATTGAGCTCAGCCCCGAACGGCAGCGGTACCACCAGCTCCCAGCCGCGCGCCAGAGCCAGCCGCGCGGCGACCTGATCGGTGCCGTCGACCAGCAGGCTGTGCAGCCGCAAAGCACCGCGCGGCCCCGGCAGGGCGGCAGTGATCGCATCAATCCGCGCAAACAGCCGGTCTAGCGCCGCCTCGATCGCGGCAGCATGGGCCGAGAACGAGGGATTGGTGGCGCGGTGGCCGGTAATGCCGAGCGCCAGATGGGGCTGCCAGCTGGCTGCGCCTGGCAAGAAATCGGGGGCCGCACTGGGCATGGAGGGCATGGGCAGATCGTCTCCTCGCCGGCCGGAGCCGCACTCGCGCCAAGTCTCTAACGCGCCCGCACCGCTGCTTACAAGCGCACAAAGCAACGGTTTGACGCTCCAGCGGGAAAAGCGCATCATCGCTGGCCGGGAATGCTGGCGGGGGAGCGGGTCGATGCCGGGTCGGATTGCCATGTGGCTTAGCATGATGCTGGGACTGGCATTGGCGCTTGCCGTGCCCGCCACGGCGCAGGACTTGGTACCCTACACCTACGACGATCGTACCGAAGGCGACCTCCTCAAACCGGCGCTGCAGGACAAGCCGGCGGAACGGATTGCCGCCGAACAGGCCCTCGCCGACACTGCCGAGGCGGTCTGCAACACCGGCGATCTGGCCGGCTGCACCGCGCTGGGCCGCGCCTTCATGCATGGCGAAGGCCGCCCGCAGAACCGCCCGGTAGCCGAATTGCTGCTGCGGCAGGCTTGTGACGGCGCCGAGGCCGCAGGCTGCCTGGCGCTCGGCCAGCTGTTCCGCTCGACCCTCGATCCCGCCGTGCTTGCGAACGGAACACTGGCGCTCGCCCGCGCCTGCCGGCTCGGCAATCTGGACGCCTGCGCCGAGGAAGCCGAGGCCGTCGCCCGGGGCAACACCCCCTTCGACGACAACCGCGAGGCCGCCAACGCGCTGCGCCGCTCGGCCTGCGACAAGGGCAGCGTGAGCGCGTGCCGCGCGCTCGGCTCGGCGCTGGCGAGTAGCCAGGATCCCGCCGGCCGCGGAGAGGGACTGGGCTTGCTCGAACGCACCTGCCGTGCCGGCGACGGGCGGGCCTGCGGGCGGATCCTGTCGGAGTTGCGCAACACAACCCCGCCGCGCACCGCGCTCGCGCTGGAGATGGCCGAAAGCGGTTGCCGGGCCAATGTCCCCTATCTGTGCGAAGAACTGGCGCAGCTGCTGTTCGTACAGGGCAGCGGCCCAGGCGAAAGCCGCACGGCAGCGCTGGCCGCATACGACCGCGCCTGCGCGCTCAGCAGCGTGTCGTGCAGCACACCTGCCGCGATCCGATCCCGGCCGAAGCTTGTCGAGAGCTGCCGCGCCGGCACGCAGGCCGACTGCATCGCGCTGGGGCGGCTCTATGCATCCGAAGGCTCGGTGCTCTACGCTCAGGAGGAAGCGGTGACACTGCTGGGCGGGGCCTGCGAGAGCGGTCAGACCGAAGCCTGCGACGATGCAGTCTTTGCGCTGCGCCCGGAAACGCCCGAACAGCAAGCCCAGGCAATGCACTGGCTCGATCTGGGCTGCGCGGGCGGCGAGGCTGAGGACTGCCACAGGATCAGCGACCTGTTGCTCGACGGAGAGGGCGTCGCGGAGGATCGGCCACGCGGCTATGCGGCGCTGGCGAGGGCCTGCGACCTCGGGCGGGCCTTTAGCTGCGACAGGCTCGATATGTATGCCATGAGCGACCCCGATGTGCCGATGGTGGCGGTCGATGTCCGCTACGGACCGCCGCTGAGCGCCGAGGAGCAGGCCGAACTTGACCGCCGCGAAGCCGAGGCAAAGGAGGAGGCCGAGGCCCGGCGTTGCCTCTCGTCCGAAGTCGCGTTCCGCAGCCTGGTCTATACCGATACGATTTGCCATCCCTCGATCGGGGGCATCACCTTCGGCCGCCTGGCCAATGCCGGAGAAGCGCCGTGGCAGGCGCTGCTGTGGCGGCCGGAACGGATGAAGGGCCGCACGCTGACAGACGGGGAGCAGGTGGAATGTGGCGGCGCGCTGATCCGCGAAGGCTGGATCCTCACCGCCGCGCATTGCGTGATCGACGCCAAGCGTCGCCTGACGCTGACACCTTGGCACAAGGTCCGGCTCGGGGTGTTCGATATTCGTGAGGCGGACGGTGTCGAATTCGGCATCCGGCGGGTCTTTGCCCACCCGAGCTATCACGAGCCCAGCCGCACCTTTGACATCGCACTGGTGGAGCTGGAAACGCGCCGCCGGGTGAGGGTCGGCACGCCCCAGACGATCAAGCCGATCCTGCTCGAGGGGACCACAAGCCGGCAGCGTAGCCTGAAGGCTGGCGATCCGGCCTATGTCTTCGGTTGGGGCAATACCACCTTCGGAGGCCAATCGAGCGCGCGCCTCAAGGTGGCCAAGCTGGCGCTGGAGGAAGCCGCAAAATGCGAAGGCCGCAACCGCCTGTCCGGCTATCTCCTCGGCTCGATCATATGTGCCAGCGCGCCCGACCGGTCACAGGCCTGCGACGGCGACAGCGGCGGCCCGCTGGTCAGCTACGAAGGACGGGCGGCCATCATCGGTGTCGTGAGCGCCGGGACCGATTGCGGCCGGACCCGCGTCCCGACGCGCTATACCCGCGTGTCGAAAATGATGGACTGGATCGAAAAGGTGCTGGCAGGGCGGGAGGCCCCGATCGCCCCGCGCTGAGCGCAGGAGCGGCAAGGTGTGGCCCGGCCAATGGCCGGGCCACACCCGCATTGAACGATTACTCGGCAGCCGGAGCCGCTTCACCGTCAGCCGGAGCCGCCGGAGCGGCCGGGCCGACCGGATTGTTGTTCGGGTCGGTTTCCGCAGCCCCGTCGGTCGCAGCCTGCAGCGCAGCCGCATCGTCGGTCGCGGTGGCATCGGCGGCAGGCGCGGTTTCGGCGGCAGGCGCGGTTTCGGTGGCGGCCGGTTCGGCTTCCGGCTCAGGCGCGGTATTGCCGCTGCAGGCAGCCAGCGTCAGCGCGGTAGCGGCGAGCGCACCGAAGGTCAGAGTCTTCTTCATGAGCAATTTCCCCTTCTTAGTCCCAAGTCGGACGCGAAGGACGTATCACGATGCCAGCCGGGAAAGCAATTCCTCAAACTTGGGTGCGCTACGCAACGGATCGAGCAGGGGATCGTTGGAGACCAGAAGCAGCCCCGGATCACGCTTGGCATAGGCCAGCTCCATCCGCTCGAGCGCCTCGGCAGTGCTGCCGCGCTGTGCCAGCACCTGTGCCTGCTGGTAAAGCGCCGCCTCGCCGTAATCGGCGACCAGCTTGGCATAGGCCGCGTCCGCCTCGGCGGTATTGCCCAGCCGGTGCGTGACGATGGCGGTCAGCGTGAGCGCGAACTGCTCCACTCGCTCTTCTTTCGCAGCGGACAGCGCGCCTGCCGTATCGCCCTGCATCAAGAGCGCGATGGCAATCGCATATTTGGCACTCGCCAGACTGGGATTGAGCGCCAGCGCGCGCTGCATCTGCGTGATGGTGGCAGGATAATCATGCGCGAACAGGGCAATGAAGCCCGCCGACCGAAAGGCGCGGGCGTTGAGGGGGTCAAGCTGGATCACCCGTCCGATCATGTCGGCAGCCCTGGTGTGCTCGTCGCCATAGGCATAGAAAGTCGCAGCCTGCCGCAGCACATCGGCATCGCCGGGCGCAAGCTTTTCGGCCGCGCGGTAATGCGGCATGGCGGCTGCGCGGCGCAGCTGGCCGTTGTTGAGCGCAAAGCCGAGCGCAAGGTGCCCCTGCGCCAGACGATCCTCGAGCGCAATCGCACGCTCGGCGGCGACAATCGCCTCCCCATAGAGCCGCCCGACCTGACCCGAATCGCTCTCGGTATTGGCTATGCCGGCCAGCATCGTCGAGCGCATCGCGTGGGCCATGGCATAGTCGGGATCGATCGCGATCGCCGTGTCGAACTGGGCCAGCGCAGCGCGGTCGGTCTCGTTGCCGGCAGACAGATCATACAGCGCATGGCCGCGCAGAAAGGCCTCGTAGGCAGCGACATCCTGCGTCCCGCCGATCTGCTGCTGCGCCGCGGCGGCGCGCTCCGCCTCGCTCGCGCCGGCGAACTCGGCGACCAGTGCGACCGCGACCGTCTGGGCGATCTCGGACTGCACCGCGAAGACATCCTTCAGCGCGCGATCATAGCTTTCGCCCCACTGCACCTCGCCGTTCGCGACCGCCACCAGCTCGGCCGAGACGCGCATTTGGGTTTCATCGCGCTGCACCGAGCCGTGCAGGATGTGATCGACCCCGAGTTTGCGGCCGATGGCGAATTCATCCTCCCCCTCGATCGCGCCCGAGGAGGTCGGCGCGGCCACCCGAAGCCGCGGATTGCGCACCAGCACCGCGCGCAACTCGTTGGACAGGCCATTGGAGAACCACGCCTTGCTGACATCGCCGGTGAGATTGCGGAAGGGCAGTACCACCATCGAGATCGCTTTGGTCTCGCTGCTCCCCAGCAGGCCCGACTGCCACAGGCCTACAAGCCCTACCCCGCCCGCCAGCGTGGCCCCGCCGATGATCAAGGTGCGGCGCGAGAGCGCAAGTCCGGCTGCCGGAGGCGCAGCCGGAGCGGCTGACGGCGGAACCGTGAAGGGGACGGGCGGCTCGTTGACGACACCGCGCCGCCCTGTCCGGGCGCGCACCCCCGCGAGGATCCGCCCTGCCAGCGCATCGCCCGGATCGCCCGACCAGCCGGAAATGTCGAGCAGCTGGAACTGGCGGAAACCGAGCGGCGCCATGGTGCCATCCAGCGACAGCGGCACCAGACACCCGCGCTCGCGCCCGCGCTGCGCCTCGTCGCGCACCCAGTGCGAAGCCACCGAGGTCTGCGACCACAGGACAGCCACACAATCGGCGGATTCAAGCCGGTCTTCCGTAGTGGCGAGATAGTTCTCCCCGCCCTCGAGCCGGCCATCCCACCACAGGTCAAAACCGGCTGCTTCCAGCAGCGCGATCACGGGGCGTGCGCGCTCGAGATCGGTGCGCGAATAGCTCAGGAAAACCGACGGGTTCCGCTCTGCCGGAGCATCTCCGTTATCGCCCGCCATTGCCCCGTTTTCCTCATCCATGCTGCACAGTTACATCGAAACCGGACATCCAGCAAAGGCGAAGGAGAGGGGCGCGCGCTATTCGTCGGCGAGGCAGCCGGGCGTGCCTTCGCGCGGCGCCTCGTAGGTAGCCCAATCGCTTCCGGCTCCGCTGTCCGCTCCGGGGCTTGCGGGAGGACCGGCAGGGCCGGGCCGCTCGCCCTGCCGCAAGCGGTGAAGGTGCGCCTTGGCGATCATATTGGCGGAAACCGGCGCGGTTACAAACAGGAACAGCGAGACCAGCACTTCGTGGGTGGTCCATTCGCCCTTCACCAGCTGGAAAAAAGCAATCGAGCCCGCCAGCATCGCCCCCAGCCCCAGCGTCGAGGCCTTGGTCGGCCCGTGCAGCCGCTCCATCAGCGAAGGCAGGCGCACCAGCCCCCAGCTGCCGATCAGCGCAAAACTGGCCCCGAGCACGATCAGCCCGCTCGCCAGCCATTCGCCAAAAGGCGCCGCGCCGCTCATTCGACGATGTCTCCGCGCAGCAGGAACTTGGCGAAGGCGACCGTGCCGACAAAGCCGACCAGCGCCAGCAGCAGCGCCGCCTCAAAGCTGGTGCCATCACCGCTGGCGATCCCGGCGAGCACGATCAGCCCGATCACGTTGATCACCATCGTATCGAGAGCGAGGATGCGGTCCTCAGGGCCCGGCCCCTTGAGCAGCCGCCACAGGTTCATCGCCAGCGCGATCCCGAGCGCGGCAAAGCCGAAGCCGAGAGCACAAGAGATCATCGGAAGATCTCCTTGAGCCGCGTTTCGTAACGCGCCTTGACCTTAGCGATTTCGGCTGCCGGATCAGGGGCGTGGAGCGCGTGCACCAGCAGATAGCGCCCGCAGGCCGAAACATCGGCCGAGACCGTGCCGGGGGTGAGGCTGATCGTCCCGGCAAACACCGTGATCGCCTCGGGGCTGGCGAGCTCGAGCGGGATCGTCAGCCATGCGGGCCGCAGATCGCGGTTCGGCTTGAACAGGATGACCGCGGCGACCTCGAAATTGGCGGCGATGATGTCGCGGATCACGAGGCCAAGATAGGCGATCGCGGGCAGGAAGCGCAGGCGCGGGCGTCCGGGCCACCAGGCGGCGGTGAACAGCGGCACCACAAGGCCCACCACAAGCCCCAGAAACAGCGTGCCGAAGGTGAGATCGCCGACCATCGCCATCCACACGATCACCAGCAGCACCGACAGGCCGGGGTGGGGGATCAGGCGGCTCATGCGGCGTCCCCTCCCAGCACCGCACGGACTGAAGCGGCAGGATCAAGCACCTGCGCAGCCGCCGCCCCGGCATAGGCCGTCGCCGGGCCAGCGCCGACCGCCAGTGCGGCAAGCAGCAGCAACGCGATGACCGGCGCGGCATAATCGGCGCGGGAGGAGGGCGGGGTCGTCGCTGCGCCCTCGCTCACCTTCCAGAAGATCGCGCTCCCGGCACGGGCAAAGCCGATCACCGCGATCAGCGTGGTGCCAAGGATCACCGCCCAGGTCCATGGCCACGCCCAGCCCCACTGCGGCAGCGCCGAGGCCGAGGTGAGGATCAGCAGCTTGCCGATGAAGCCAGACAGCGGCGGCAAGCCGATCGTAGCGATGGTCGCCGCCATGAACAGCAGGCCGACCCCCTGCCGACCCGAAAAATCGGGGCCGGAAGCGCAATTGTCGGCCGCGCCCGCGCGCCGCCACGAAACCACATCAGCGACAAGAAACAGCGCGGCTCCGGCAAGGGTCGAATGCACGAGGTAGAACAGCGCCGCCGCCAGTGTGGCCTCCTGCCAGCCCGCCACCGCAATCAGCAGCGTGCCGGTCGAACCGATGATGGCATAGGCGGCCTGTTCCGACAGGGTGCGCGCGGTGAACACCCCGGCAAAGCCCACCGCGGCCGTCACCAGCGCGGCGGGCCACAGGAACGGGGCGGGTGCCCAGGCGGCGGCCCCTGCGCCCTCGCCGAACACCTGCGGCACCACCCGGATCAGCGCATAGACCCCGACCTTGGTCATGATCGCGAACAGCCCCGCCACCGTCGGGGTCGCCGCGTCATAGGTGCGCACCAGCCACAGATGCAGCGGCACCACCGCCGCCTTGAGCGCGAACACGCTCGCGAGCAGCAACGCAGCGATCCGCAGCAGGCCCTGATCTTCGGGCGCGATTTCTGCAACGCGCAGGCCCATATCGGCCATGTTGAGCGTGCCCGTAAGCGCATAGAGCAGGCCGAGTGCAATAAGGAACAGCGCCGAGCCGACAAGGTTCACCACCACATATTGCACGCCCGCCTTCAGCCGCGCGGCCCCTTGCCCGTGCAGCATGAGGCCATAGGACGCGATCAGCAGCACCTCGAAAAACACGAAGAGGTTGAACAGATCGCCAGTCAGGAAGGCACCGTTGAGGCCCATCAGCTGGAACTGGAAGAGGGGGTGGAAATGCCAGCCCTTACGATCAATCCCGGTTATCACCGCGTGCAGCAGCGCGATCAGCGCAAGGGTCGCGGTCAGCGCCAGCATGATCGCCGCCAAGCGGTCGACCACCAGCACGATTCCGAAAGGCGCAGGCCAATCGCCCAAAGCATAGGCCGTGATAACCCCGCCATTGGCCTGCACAAGCAGCGTCAACGCGCACACAAGCATCGCCGCGCAGGAAGCAAAGCCCACGCCAACCGCCCAGCCCGGATGGCGCCGCATCAGCAGCAACGTGAGCGGAGCAGCCAGCGCCGGAATTGCAATCGGCAGGATCGGGAGGTGATCGGCAAAGGTCATTCGCCGGTCTCTTCCGCGCCATCGGTCGGCACCGCATCGCCATCGACATGATCGCTGCCGGTCTCGAGGAAGCTCCTGAGGGCGACGATCACGACAAAGGCGGTCATTCCAAAGGTGATCACGATTGCGGTCAGCACCAGCGCCTGCGGCAGCGGATCGGTGTAGTCCGCCACCGACTTGTCCCAGATCGGCGGGCGGTTCAGCACCAGCCGTCCCGAGGCGAACAGGAACAGGTTGACCGCGTAGGAGATCAGCGTGAGGCCGAGCACCACCTGGAAGGTGCGCGCGCGTAAGGCGAGGTAGATGCCGCCTGCCACCAGCACGCCGATGCTGCTCGCCACGAGGAATTCGTAGGTCATGCCTCGCCCCCCTCATGACTGCGCGCATGGGCGCGGGCTGCGCGCTGGGCGATGTGGCTCAATTGCGCCAGCGCCAGCATCACCGCGCCCAACACCGTGAGGAACACCCCGGTATCGAACAGCATCGCGCTCGCCAGCTCGAACTTGCCAATCAGCGGCAAGCTGAAATAGTCGAACCACGAGGTCAGGAACGGCGCGCCGAACGCTGCCGCCCCCAGCCCGGTCGCCATCGCCAGCAGCACGCCCCATGCTATCATCTGGTGCTCGCCGAAGCGCCGCCGCCGGTCGCTCCAGTCAAAACCCGCGGCGAGATATTGCAGCAGGAACGCGATCCCCACCACCAGCGCGGCGATGAAGCCGCCGCCCGGCTGGTTGTGGCCGCGCAGGAACAGGTATATCCCCACCGTCAGCGTCAGCGGCAGCGCGATGCGGCTTGCCACCACAAGCATCATCGGATGGCGCTCGGACGAATGCGGCATATCCTCCTGCCAGCGCGCCAGCCGCGCGCCCGCACTGCCGCGCGCGGCACTATCGAGCAGCGCGAAGATGCCGAGGCCCGCAATCCCCAGCACGATGATCTCGCCCAGCGTATCGAAAGCGCGGAAATCGACGAGGATGACATTGACGACATTGGTGCCGCCCCCGCCCGGCTTGGCATTGGCGAGGTGAAAGGCAGAAATGCTCGCGCCTGGATCACGCGTCAGCATCGCCCAGGCCAGCCCGCCAACGAGAGCGCCGCCGGTGATCGCCAGCGCCGCGTCGCGCCATTTGCGAAGGTCGCTCGACAGCGGCGGCGGGCGCTTGGGCAGCAGATTGAGCGCGAGCAGCAGCAGCAGCACGGTCACCACCTCGACCGCAATCTGCGTCAGCGCCAGATCGGGCGCGGAAAAGCGCACGAAGGCGAGGCTGACCATAAGCCCGATCACGCTGAGATAGATCAGCACGCGCAAACGCTGGCGCGCATCCTTGACCACCGCAAGCGTCGCCGCGATCAGCAACGCCCAGGCGATAATCCCCGCAGGCGAGGCCGGGATGCCGGGGCGCGTGCCGGTCAGCACCCCGCCGCCCCTCAGCGCGCCCTCGATCACCAGCACCACCACCACCGCGAAGCTCGCCAGCAGCATCCGCTGGAGCGAAGGCGTGTGCAGCGCAACCATCGCTTTCCTCACCCACCTGTCGGCGAAGCCCAGTGCCGCATCGAACATCGCCTTGGCATCAAGATGGGCTGCGCGCTCCCAAGCGGCAAGCAGGCCTGCGTGTCGCCACAACAGCAGCGCACCGCCTGCGACCGCGATCAAACTCAGGATCAGCGCGAAATTGACCCCGTGCCACAGCGCAAGGTCTAACTCGGGCGCGGGCGCGCCTGTCACCGCCGCCGTCATCGCGCCCACCAGCGGGGCGGCGAGCATCATCGGCACAAGGCCGAGCAGCACGGCCAGCGCGGCGAGAAGCGCGGAGGGCGCCCACATGCCGATGCCCGGATCATGCGCGCGCGCAAAGGCTTGCGCGTCGCGCGGCTGCCCGAAGAACAGATGCACCGCCAGCCGCAGCGAATAGCCGACCGAGATCGCCGCGCCGATGGTCGCCAGCACCGGCACCAGCCACGGCAGGCCGAACAACGCCATATGCGTCGTCTCGTCGAGCATCATCTCCTTGGAGATGAACCCGCCCAGCGGCGGCAGCCCTGCCATCGAGGCGGCCGCCAGCGTCGCGATAACCGCCGTCACCGGCATCACCTTGGCAAGCCCGCCCAGCCTGCGGATATCGCGCGTGCCCGTCTCGTGATCGACAATTCCCGCCGCCATGAACAGCGCCGCCTTGAAGGCCGCGTGGTTCAAGATGTGCAGCACCGCCGCCAGCGCCGCGAGCTTGAGCGAGAAGCCCAGCAGCATCACCAGCAGCCCGAGCTGGCTTATGGTCGAATAGGCGAGGATGCTTTTGAGATCATGCCGGAACAGCGCCACACCTGCGCCGAACACCATCGTTGTAAGGCCGACACTGGTGACGATTGTCGTGTAAGCCTCGGTCCCCGCCAGCACCGGCCACAGCCGCGCAAGCAGGAACACGCCGGCCTTCACCATCGTCGCCGAGTGGAGATAGGCGCTCACCGGGGTCGGCGCGGCCATCGCGTGGGGTAGCCAGAAATGGAACGGGAACTGCGCCGATTTGGTGAAGCAGCCGATGAGGATCAGCGCGAGGGTCACCGGATAGAGCGGCGAGGCCTGCACCACCGCGCCGCGCGCAAGGATCACCGCCAGGTCGAACGATCCAGCCACCTGCCCCAGCAGCACCAGCCCGCCGATCAGTGCAAGGCCCCCGCCGCCTGTCACCGCCAGCGCCATGCGCGCGCCCTGCCGGGCTTCAGCCTTGTGCTGCCAGAAGCCAATCAGCAGGAAGGACGAAAGGCTCGTCAGTTCCCAGAAGATCAGCAGCAGCAGCACATTGCCCGCCAGCACGATCCCCAGCATCGCGCCCTGAAACAGCATCAGGCTGGCAAAGAACCGCCCCGTTGCCTCGCCCTCATAAAGGTAGAAATGGGCGAATATCACCACGAGCAGACCGATCCCGAGGATCAGGCCGGCAAACATCAGCCCGAGGCCGTCGACCATCAGCGTCAGATCAAGCCCGAGCGCCGGAACCCAGCTGATTGTGGCAGACGGCACCGCGCCGCCGATCACCGGCCCTGCAAGGCCCGCCAGCAGCGCCAGCCCGCCCGCGCTCGCCGCTGCTGCCACGCCTGCGTGCACTGCGCGCGAGGCACCCGCCGCCAGCGCGATCACCAGCGCGGCGAGGAAGGGCAGCGCCACCAGCGTATAGAGCGTCAGGGCCATGGCCATGGGTGGTTCCGGTGGCTCCTCTGCCGAAAGTCGCTTTGCAATAGCACCGCTTGTGCGTCAGTCGCCTTCGAATTCCATCAGCGCGCGCACTTCGATGCCGGCTTCGCGCAGGCGCGCCGCGCCGCCGAGATCGGGCAGATCGATCACAAACAGCGCGTGACTGATCTCCGCTCCGGCGCGGCGCAGCAGTTCGGCCGAGGCCAACGCGGTGCCGCCGGTGGCGATCAGATCATCGACGATCACGACCTTCTGCCCCGGCAGAATCGCGGTCGGGTCCATCTCCAGCCGGTCGGTGCCGTATTCGAGCGCATAGTCGATGCCGATGGTTGCGATCGGCAGCTTGCCCGGCTTGCGCACCGGCACGAAACCAACCCCGAGCTGCACCGCGACGGCCGCGCCGAAGATAAATCCGCGCGCCTCCATCCCGGCGACCTTTTGCGCGCCGGCTGCATCCGCCAGCTCTGCGAGGTGATGCACGCTCGCCGCCATGCCCTGATGGTGGCCGATCAGCGTGGTGATATCGCGGAACTGGATGCCGGTATGCGGGAAATCCGGCACCGTGCGCACCAGCGCCTTCAATTCTTCGCGGGAGAGGTGCGGCGGTGTCATGTCGGAAAAAAGCCCCTTTCGCCGCCCTGAATGCACAAGCGCCCCGCCATCCGCAAGGGATGACGGGGCGCCGGTACCGAATGTTCAGGGGCTGAAGAAGAAGCTTACTTCTTCTTCGGCTTCATCCCCGCCCAGATCTGCTTGTAGCTCAGGAACGCCAGCGCGGTTGCGAACAGCAGGAAGCCGATCACGAACCAGCCGGTCTGCTTGCGCGCCACCAGCGAAGGCTCGGCCGTCCAGGTCAGGAAGGCGGCGACGTCTTCGGCCATCTGCGGGATGGTCGAGGCGGTGCCGTCGGCATAGGTGACCTGCCCGTCGATCGCGAGCGGCGGGGCCATCGCAATGTTCACGTTGGGGAAGTGCTTGTTGAAATAGAGGCCCGCGGGCGTCTCGAAACCGACCTTGGCCGCCTTGGCCGGATCGGCTTCGCCATAACCGGTCAGCAGCGAATAGACATAGTTCGAGCCATCATGGCGCGCCTTGGTCATCAGCGAGAGATCGGGCGGGATCGCGTTGTTGTTGGCAGCAGCGGCCGCGATGGCGTTGGGGAACGGCATCGGGAAGTAATCGGTCGGGTCGCCCGGGCGGGTGTTCACCTCGCCGGTGTTCGGATCGATACCCGGGACGGTCCAGCTGGCCGCTTCGGCGTCAACCTCGGCTTCGGTGTAACCGAGCTGCTGAAGGTTGCGGAAGGCGACGAACTTGAGGCTGTGACAGGCCGAGCAGACTTCCTTGTAGACCTGATAGCCGCGCTGCAACTGCGCCACGTCCCACTTGCCCATCGGGCCGTCGAACGAGAAACCGCCTGCCGGGCCATGGCCGTGTTCGTAGAAGGCATAGGACGGCGGCTTTTCCGCCGGGGGGCCAAAGACGAAGTTGTAAACACCGGGTACCAGCGACCACAGCACCAGCACCAGCGTGATGCCGAGGCCTGCAATGATGCCTCCGAGACGAATAGACATGACCGAACTCTTTCTCGTTATCGGGTCAGAATACGTGAAACCTGCGGCCTGCCGATTACTCGGCCGGCTGCAGCGAACCATCGGGCAGCGCGCCGGTATCGCCACCAGCGGCGGTTCCGGTACGCGGCGCTTCGGCCGGTGCGGACTTGCCGAGCACCGCTTCGGTGATCGAGAAGGGCAGCGGCTTGGGCACTTCGATCTGGCTGATGATCGGCAGGATCACCAGGAAGTGCATGAAGTAATAGGCCGTGAAGATCTGGCTGAGCATGATGTAGGGTTCTTCAGCATGCGCGCCGCCGAGGTAGAACAAGGCCGCCATGGTCGGGATCAGACCGAACCAGAAGAACTTGTTGAACAGCGGACGATAGTGGCCCGAACGCACCGGGCTCTTGTCCAGCCAGGGCAGGATGAACCACACCAGGATCGAACCGAACATCGCGATCACGCCCAGCAGCTTGGCCGGGATCAGCACGATGCCGGTGAAGGGGATGGTGAGATCGCCGGTAAAGGCACGCAGGATCGCGTAGAACGGATAGAAATACCATTCCGGAACGATCAGCGCCGGGGTCGAGAGCGGGTTGGCCTCGATGTAGTTGTCCGGGTGACCGAGCGCGTTGGGCAGGAAGAACACCATCGTGGCAAAGGCGATCAGGAACACGCCCAGACCGAAGCCGTCCTTCGAGGTGTAATAAGGATGGAACGGCACGGTATCGCTTTCGCTCTTCACTTCCACGCCCGCCGGGTTCGACGAGCCCGGAATGTGCAGCGCCCAGATGTGCAGGATCACAACACCCAGGATCACGAAGGGCATCAGGAAGTGCAGCGAGAAGAAGCGGTTCAGCGCAGCGTTGTCAGGCGCAAAACCGCCGAGGATCCAGACCTGGATCGGCTCGCCCACCACCGGGATGGCCCCGAACAGGCCGGTGATGACCTGCGCGCCCCAGAAGCTCATCTGGCCCCACGGCAGCACGTAGCCCATGAAAGCGGTCGCCATCATGAGCAGGAATATCACCACGCCCAGAAGCCAGATCATCTCGCGCGGGGCCTTGTAGGACGAATAGTAGAACCCGCGGAAGATGTGCAGGTAGATCACGATGAAGAAGAAGCTCGCCCCGTTCGCATGGGCGTAACGCAGCGCCCAGCCCCAGTTGACGTTGCGCATGACATGCTCGACCGTGCCGAAGGCGACCTGCGCGTTGGCGGCATAGTGCATCGCCAGAACCACGCCAGTGACGATCTGGAGCACAAGGCAGAACCCGGCGAGCACGCCGAAGTTCCACATATAGTTGAGGTTGCGCGGCACCGGATAGCCGGCCCCGACCGCACTGTAAACGAGCCGCGGAAGCGGCAATTTCTCGTCGAGCCACTTGGTGAAAGGGGTTTGCGGCTCATACTGCTTGGCCCAGGCGAAACTCATGGCGTTCTCTCGGCTTTTTAAAGTTATTGGGGTCGGGCGATTATTGTTGTGCGATAGCTACGGACGATCAGCCCACACGGACGACGGTGTCGGACTTGAAGCTGTATTCGGGAACCATCAGGTTGAGCGGCGCCGGGCCTTTGCGGATGCGGCCAACAACATCGTAGTGCGAACCATGGCAAGGACAGAAATAGCCGCCGAAGTCGCCCTTGTTCTCACCTTCGGCCGCGCCCAGCGGCACGCAGCCGAGGTGGGTACACACGCCCATGGTGATGAGGATGTCTTCGTGGCCCTCCTTGGTGCGCTCGGCCAGCGTCTGCGGATCGCGCATCGAGGCGCCATCGTCCTTCTTGGCGGCGGCGATTTCCTCGGGAGTCAGGCGCTTCACAAACAGCGGCTGCTTGCGGAAGGTGGTCTTGATGCTCTGCCCGGCGGCAATC